>JAABUS010008304.1_pt1 | contig 11452 bp, 13 predicted proteins | sample 5560161 | NCBI WGS metagenome assembly JAABUS01 (sample SAMN10711885, study PRJNA513376) | rock metagenome | isolation source: Antarctica rocks | place: Antarctica: Victoria Land, Trio Nunatak nord | collected 2016-01-04
CGCCGGGAGGAGCGCTGACGTTGCGCCCCGGGGCAGGGAGGGCTGCAGACGACGCGCGTGGTGCTCGAGCTGCACGCCGCGATCCGTCCGCGCGCCACGGTCGTGCTGCACGACCGCAGCTTCCCGGGGCGGGTGGGCTGGAAGGCGATCCGCGCCGTGCCCGGCCACGGGACCGCGGTACGCGCGTCGGTGGCCACCGACGATCCCACGCATGGGCTGACCAAGTATCCGCAGGCGCTGCTCGGCGCGCCCGCCGACATCCGGGAGGCGACCCTGCGCGTGGCGCCCGGCGCGGGCACAGTCGTCGCCCCGGACGGCCGGCGCTACGCCACCACCAGCGATCGCTCGGGCGGCACAGGCGGGTTCGCCGGGCTGCTCGACGCCGGGCCGTCGGGCGGCGCCGTCGTGCTGCTCCTGGCGCTCGCCGCCTTCGGGTGGGGCGCGTTGCACGCCCTCTCCCCCGGCCATGGCAAGTCGATGGTCGCGGCCTACCTGATCGGCACGCATGGCCGCCCGCGGGACGCGATCGCGCTCGGCCTGACGGTGACGGTGACGCACACGATCGGGGTGTTCGCGCTCGGGCTCGTGACGCTGGCGCTCAGCGCGTACGTACTCCCCGAGGACCTCTACCCGTGGCTCAACCTGCTCTCCGGCATCACCGTGGTCGTGGTCGGCGTCGCGGTGCTGCGCTCCCGGGTGCGTCACGCCGCAGCCCATTCCCACGCACACGACCATGGCCACGGTCACCCGCATCACCATGCGCGTCGCGGCATCCTCGCGATGGGCGCAAGCGCCGGGCTGATCCCGTGCCCCAGCGCGCTGGTGGTCCTGCTCGGCGCGATCGCGCAGCACCGGGTCGGGCTCGGGCTGCTGCTGATCGTCGCGTTCAGCGCCGGACTCGCCGCAACGCTGACCGGCATCGGCGTCCTCGTGGTCAAGGCCACCCGGCTGCCGGCGCCGGGCCGGCTTGCCGCAGTCCTGCCCGCGGTGTCGGCGGTCGCGATCGTCGGCGTGGGGATCGTGCTCACCGCCCAGTCGCTCCCGCAGGTGGTCGGGTGATCCGGATGCACCAGGTTCGCGAACATCGAATTGAGATTGCGCCGAGCGGGAGCGAGCGCGCGAGCCGAAGGAGCCCCATGTCCGTTCCCGCCCTTGCCTCCGCCGTCGCGGCCACCGATCCCGAGTCCGCCCTCCAGGCGATCCGGGACCGCCGGCTGCGGGTGACCGCCTGTAGACGCCTGGTCGTCGAGGCGCTCTACGGCGCCGGCCGTCCGGTCACCGCCGAGGAGATCGCCTCGGGCATGTACGGCCGGCTTCCGCGCTGCGACCTCGCGTCGGTCTACCGCAACCTCGAGACGCTCGAGGACGCGGGCCTCGCCCACCACATGCACATGGGCCACGGCCCGGGTCTCTACGCGCCGGCCGCCGACGACCAGGAGTACGTCGCGTGCGAGCGGTGCGGACGGTCCCAGGCGGTGCCCGCCGCCTCGCTCGACGAGGTCCGTGCCGCGGTCCGCCACGCCGTCGGCTACGCGGCGTCGTTCCTGCACTCCCCGCTCACGGGCCTGTGCCCCGCGTGTCAGGAGAAGCGCGGTGCTCGGTCTCGATGAGCAGCTCGCCACGCTGGGCCACGGCGAGGTGTTCGCCGTCGTCGCGGTGATCGCCGTGCTGCTCGGCCTCCGCCACGCCACCGACCCCGACCACCTCGCGGCGGTCACCACGCTCGTCGCGAGCGAGCAGCCCGGCGGGCGCCGCGCCGGGCGGCTCGGCTTCAGCTGGGGCATGGGGCACGCCACGTCGCTGTTCGGCTTCGGCGTCCCGATCGTGGTGTCGCACAGCTACCTGCCCGACGAGCTGCAGACCGCGGCCGAGACCACGGTGGGGCTCGTGATCGTCGCCCTCGCCGTCCGCCTGCTGCGCCGCTGGCGCCAGGGCGACCTGCACGGCCACGGCCGCCGGCCCACCCGCTCGCCGCTGCAGGCGTACGGCATCGGGCTCGCGCACGGCATGGGGGGAACGGCGGGCGTCGGCGTCCTGCTGCTGGCGGGCGTGCCCGACCATGCGGAGGCGCTCGCCGCCCTCGCCGTGTTCTCGCTCTTCACCGCCGTGAGCATGACGGTCGCCTCGTCGACGCTGGGCGTCGTGCTGTCCCGCGGTCCGGTGCTGCGCAGCTACGTGACGGTCGCTCCCGCGCTCGGCGCGCTGAGCCTCGCGTTCGGGATCTGGTACTCGCTCGGCGCCCTGCATGCCGTTCCTTACGTGTTCTGAGCCCGACGGATCCCGAGATTCCGTGCCAGCCCTTGACGAGGGGCAAGCGGCGGGTGTTGGATCGGTCTGGCACCAACGAGAGGAGACGCGATGAACCGCGTCATGGCCGACTGCCGTCGCTTCGAGAGCGAGAGCGACTGCCAGCTCACCATCATCGGACCGGAGGACGACGTGGTCGACGCCGCCGTCCAGCACGCCGTCGCCTCGCACGGGCACCAGGAGACGCCCGAGATGCGAGAGCAGCTCCGCGCGATGCTCGAACCCGAGAGCGCGTACGTCCCGGGCGAGCGCACGGCCGCGCCGTTCCCCGGCTGACCCCACCTCCGCTGCGACCCGATCTCGCCTGGCGGCATCGCGTCGCAGCGGACCTCGGGTGCGGTCGCCCGGCCGGCGCACGTGTCACGCTGCGAACGATGGCCGCCGCTCCCGACTTCGTCCTGCCCAGCGTCCGCGGCGGCCCGGTCGGGCTCGCCGAGCTGCGGTCCGGCGGGCCCGTGGTGCTCGTGTTCGTCGCGGAGGAGTGCCCGACGTGCACGCTCGCGCTGCGCCGCCTGGCGCCGCTGGTCGCCGGCCTCGACGAGGCCGGCGTGACGCTCGCGGCGGTGTTCGAGGACCCGCCGGAGATCGCCGCCCGGCTGGCTCGGACGACGAGGTTCGCCGGGCGCGCCCTCTCCGAGCCCGCCCCGTACGAGGTCTCGCGCGCCTACGCGCTGGAGGCGCTCCCCACCACCGTGCTGGTGGGCGCCGACGGCGCGGAGCTCGACCGCCGCGTCGGCTGGGACGCGCCGGGTCTGCAGGAGCTGCTGACCCGCGCGGGCGCGACGCTGGAGGTGACGCGGGAGACGCCGCTCGTCAAGCCCGGGTGCGCGGCCAAGAGCACCTACGACGCGGACACGATCGCCCTGCTCGACGCGCGCGACGACGAGTCCGAGGAGATGTTCGCGCGCGGCTGGACCGACGGCCTGCCCGTGGTGCCGCCCACGCGCGAGCGGGTCGCCGCGATGCTCGGCGGCCACGACCCGGACTGGAACCTGGGCGCCGTGGCGCCCGCGATGGGCGAGGCCACGCTGGAGCGGGTCGCCGCCTGCGCGGTGCTGGCGGGCTGCCGCCCGGAGTACTTCCCGGTTGTGCTCGCGGCGGTCGACGCGGCCCTCGACCCCGCGTTCAACCTCAACGGGCAGGCGGTGACGACGCAGCCGTCGGGCCAGCTCGTCGTCGTCAACGGCCCGATCCGGCACGCGCTCGGGATGAACGGCGGGATGGGCGCGCTCGGTCCGGGTGCGCGGGCGAACCTCACGATCGGCCGGGCGCTCCGCCTGGTGATCACGCTGACCGGCGGCGCCGTCCCCGGCGGGCTGGACCGCGCGACGCTCGGGCATCCCGGCAAGCTCGGGTTCTGCATCGCCGAGGACGAGGAGGCGAGCCCGTGGGAGCCGCTGCACGTCGAGCGCGGCTTCGACGCGGGCCGCTCGGTCGTCACGCTGATCGCGTCCGACGCTCCGCTCTCGATCTCCGACCACCGCTCGACCGGCCCGGAGGAGCTGGCGTCGATCCTCGGCTGGGCGGGCGCCGCCACGTGGAGCCCGAACTGGTGGCCGCTGGGCGCGAACTCCGTGTACGTGATCTGCCCGGAGCACCGGGCGATGTTCGCGGCGGCCGGCTGGACCAAGCAGCGCGTGCGCGGGGCGATGTTCGCGGCGGTGCAACGGCCCGCGCGCGAGCTCCGGCGCGGCGAGACGACCCCGTTCGTGCTGGCCTCCGATCCGGACGCGACGATCACCAAGTGGACGAGCCCCGACGAGATCGTGCTGCTCGCCGCCGGCGGAGAGGCTGGGCGCTACTCGGCGCTGCTCGGACCGTGCCTGGGGATGGACGCGGCGATCGTCTCGCGCGAGGTCGTAGAGTCCGCGTGATGGACTACGTCAGCCCGTTCGACGAGCGTCGCCGCGAGGCGCGGCCGCTCGCGCCGCGCGGCGTGGCGCCGGCCGGCGCGACGGTGGTCCTGCTCGACATCAACAAGCGCCGCGGCGACCAGTTCCTGGACCGCATCGAGGCGCGCCTGCACGAGCACGGGGCGCAGACGCTGCGCGAGGTCAAGGAGATCTTCTCCAAGCCCGCGCAGCCCGAGCTGATCCGGCGCATCGCGAATCGCGGTGATCTGACCGTCGAAGGCCTCGCCGACTGAGGCTCCTGCACGTCGTGCAGTGTGCACGACATGGTGAGGTTGGAGGCGGAGGGGATGCCGACGGCGGCGGTCGCGACCGAGCCGTTCGTGGACGAGGCGCTCGAGCAGGCGCGGCTGCTCGGGATGCCGGACTACCGCATGGTCTTCGTGCCGCATCCGGTGCAGCTGCTGAGCCTCGAGGAGCTGTACGCGATCGCCGACCGCGCGTTCGCCGAGATCCTCGTCCGGCTCACGCGCAGCTAGCCCTGCGTGCCTTCGTCGTCGTCGTCGAGCAGCGCCGGGGTGGCGATCGCGAAGACGCCGGCGACCACGAACGCGAACAGGGCGAGGACGCCGAGCAGCCGCGTGAACCAGGCGTCGAACGGCACGAGCAGGAGGACGCCGAGCACCAGGGCGGCGAGCGCGAGCCGGGTCATCGCGGGGTCGGCGGCTCGTCGCCGGCGCTGAGCGGCCGGAAGCGCTGGTCGAGCGGCTCGTACTCCTGGTCGAGCCGGCCCTGCAGGACCAGCCGGTACAGGTACCAGAGCGACGGCAGCAGGACCACGAACCCGGCCGCCATGCCGATCACGAGCGCCGCGAGCGTCGCGTCGGAGGCCGCGCCGTCGTCGAGCGTCAACTCGCCCGGCAGGAGGTAGGGGTCCTGGGCGAGCGCCCAGCCCACCGTGATCGCCGCCACGGCCGCGGCGGACGTCACGCGCGCCGCGCCGAAGCGGCGCATCCACACCAGCGCCAGCGTGCCGGCCCCGGCGACGGCCGAGGCGACGACGGCGGCGAGGCCCGCGCCCGACGTCAGCCCGTCGAACAGCGGGCGCGCGTCGGAGCGCAGCACCAGCAGGCCGCCGATCGCCGCGGCGCCCGCCACCACCCCCGCGCCCAGGGCGCGGGTCCGGAACGCCTCGACGAGATCTGGCTGCCCGGCCCGGACCGCGTCGCCGGCCAGGAAGACCGCGGCGAGGTAGGCGCCGGTCACCACGGCGAGCGCCCCGATCACCATCGAGGTCGGGTTCACCCACGAATCGACCGCATCGCCGGCGACGTTGCCGACCGGCACCCGGCCCGACGCGATCCCGCCGAGCGTCGCGCCCAGGAAGAACGGGACCATCACCGACGACAGCGCGAACACGGCGCCGAGCACTCGCGCCTCCCGGATCGTCGCCGCCTCGCCGCGCAGGGCGAACGCGGCGCCGCGCAGGATGATCCCCAGCGCGGCGAGGAAGAGCGGGATCGAGAGCGTCGAGAACAGCGAGCCGAACGCGACCGGGAACGCGGTCCAGACGACCACGAGCACGAAGATCAGCCACACGTGGTTGGCCTCCCACACCGGGCTCATCGAGCGCTGGATCAGGCCGCGCACGCGCCCGCCGCGCTCGGCGCCGCCCGCCGTGAGGTCCCAGAACCCGGCGCCGAAGTCCGCGCCGCCGAGCACGGCGTAGGCGGTGACCCCGAGCACGACCAGCGCCACGCAGAGCTCGGGCAGCATCAGCGCTCCGCCGCGATCGGCCGGGCACTGAGGCGGCGCAGCAGCCAGGCCAGCGCGCCGCCCAGCCCGAGGTACACGAGGACCAGCGCCGCCAGGCCGACCTCGAGCCCGTCGGACGCGGTGACCGCCTCGCTGGTCCGCATCGTCTGGTAGACGATCCACGGCTGGCGGCCGACCTCGGTGGCGATCCAGCCGGCGATCAGCGCGACCAGCGAGAGCGGGCCCGCCAGCATGACGGCGCGGTAGAACCACGGCGACCGCGGCAGGCCGCGCCGCCGCCACCAGGTGATCAGGAACACCGCCGCCAGCGCGGCGAGCGCGGTCCCGGTCCCGACCATCGTCTGGAACGCGAAGCGCACGACGTTGACGGGCGGCCGGTCGGCCTCCGGCACGGAGTCCAGGCCGACCACCGTCGCGCCCGGATCGTGGTGGGCCAGCAGCGAGAGCAGGCGCGGGAGCTCGATGCCGTAGCGAACCTCCTCGCGGCCGGCGTCGTAGAAGCCGCCGAGCGTGAACGGCGCCCCGTCGGTGGTGGTCGGCAGGCCCTCGAACGCCGCGAGCTTGACCGGCTGATGACCGGCGACCTCGCGCCCGGCCCAGTCGCCCACCGGCCCCTGCGCGAGCGAGGCGAGCGACGCGAAGCTCAGCGCCACGACGAGACCGGTCCGGTGGTAGGCGTCGCGCTTGCCCTGCAGCCGCGCCCAGGCGTAGACCCCGGCCACGATGAACCCGGCGACGATGTAGCCCGCGACGTACATGTGGATCAGCTCGTGCCACAGGTTGTCGTTGAGCAGCGCCGCCCACGGCTTCGGGTCGGTCACGCGCCCGTCGACGACGGTGAACCCCTGCGGGTTGTTCATCCAGCCGTTGACCGCGATCACGTTGAACGAGCCCGCGAACCCCGAGATGACGATCGGGATGCCGGTCAGGAAGTGCGTGCGTTCCGGCAGGCGATCCCAGCCGTAGACGTAGATCGCCATGAAGATCGCCTCGATGAAGAACGAGATGCCCTCGAGGCCGAAGGCCAGCCCGAAGACGTCGCCGAAGCTGGCCATGAAGTCCGGCCACAGCAGCCCGAACTCGAACGAGAGGATCGTGCCGGTGACGACGCCGATCGCGAAGATGACGAGCGCCACCTTCGACCACCGCTTGGCGAGCGCCTTGTAGTGCGGCTTGCCCGTCCGCACGTAGAGCCCGTGGACGAACATGAACATGGCGGGGAACGAGATCCCGAAGCAGACGATCGGGATGTGGACGGCCAGCGAGAGCGCCTGCATGCGCCGGGCCTCGAGCGCGTCCGGCGCCGCATGGTCGCCGAGCGCCCCGGTGACCCGCTCGGCGGCCACCGCCAACAGCCCGGCGTCAAGCATCGCCCGACCGTAGCCCCCGGCTCCCATCCCGCCGAATCGGCCGTCATGGGGCGGACTGCACGGCGGGGGTAGGCTGGCGAACGTGGCCGACCGCCTCCGTGCGCTCCCATCCGTCGACCGGCTCGCCACGGCGGTGGCCCGCGCCGAGCTGGCCGAGCGCCGCGCCGAGCTGCTGGCCGGCGCCGAGGACGAGCCGGACCTCGTGGCCCGCGCCCGCGAGCGGCTGCGGCCGTCGCTGCGGCGCGTGCTCAACGCGACCGGCGTCGTGGTGCACACCAACCTGGGGCGCGCGCCGCTGGCGCCCGCGGCGCGCGCGGCCGTCGCGCGCGCGGCGCACGGGTACGCCAACCTCGAGCTCGACCTCGCCGGGGGAGGCCGGGCCACCCGTCACGACCATGTCGAGGGGCTGCTGCGCGAGCTGACCGGCGCCGAGGCCGCGGCGGTCGTCAACAACTGCGCGGCCGCCGTCCTGCTCGCGGTCTCGGCGCTGGCGGGTCCGGGGCGCGAGGTCGTGGTCTCGCGCGGCCAGCTGATCGAGATCGGCGGCGGGTTCCGCATGCCCGAGGTGGTCGCGCAGGCCGGTGCCCGGCTGGTCGAGGTCGGCACCACGAACCGCACGCGGCTGGGCGACTACACGGACGCGCTGGGAGCGGACACCGGCGCGATCCTGCGCGCGCACCCGTCGAACTTCCGTGCCGTGGGCTTCGTCGAAGAGGTGGGCGTCGAGGCGCTGTGCGGGCTCGGCGTGCCGGTCATCGACGACGTCGGCTCCGGCGTGCTGGTCGACGACCTCGCGGCGCTGGCGGGCGAGCCGCCGGTGCGGCGCTCGGTCCGGGCCGGCGCGGCGGTGGTGGCGTTCTCGGGCGACAAGCTGCTCGGCGGGCCGCAGGCCGGCGTGCTCGTCGGGCGCCACGCGGCGATCGCGGTCTGCCGCCGCCATCCGCTCGCGCGCGCGGTGCGGATCGACAAGCTCTCGCTCGCGGCGTTGGAGGCGACGCTGGCGCTCCACCGCGATCCCGCCCTGGCGCTGCGCGAGCTGCCGGTGCTCGCGATGCTGACGTTGGACGGCGGCGAGCTGCGGTCGCGGGCCGAGCGGCTGGCCACGGCGACGGGCGGCGAGCTGGTCGCGGCCACCGGCCGTGTCGGGGGCGGCGCGCTGCCGCTGCTCGAGCTGCCGGGGTTCGCCGTGGCGCTGGACCCGGGGCCGGCCGGCGCCGACGCGCTCGCCGCGGCGCTGCGGGCGGGCGACCCCGCGGTCGTGGGGCGGATCGAGCGCGGGCGGGTGCTGCTCGACCCGCGGACGCTCGCGGCCGACGAGCTCGACGCGGTCGCGGCGGCGGTGCTCGCCGTGCGCGGATGACCGGCGCGCCGCTCACGCTGGGCACCGCGGGGCACGTCGACCACGGCAAGACCGCCCTCGTGCGGCGGCTGACCGGCGTGGACACCGACCGCCTGCCCGAGGAGCGCGCGCGCGGGATCTCGATCGCGCTGGGCTACGCCCGGCTGGAGCTGCCCAGCGGCCGCCGGCTCTCGGTCGTCGACGTGCCCGGGCACGAGCGCTTCGTGCGCACGATGGTCGCCGGCGCGACCGGCGTCGACCTCTTCCTGATGGTCGTGGCCGCCGACGACGGCGTGATGCCGCAGACGCGCGAGCACGCCGCGGTGCTGCGCGCGCTCGGGGTGGGCGACGGGGTCGTGGCGGTGACGAAGGCCGACCTGGCAGACCCGGCGCGCGCGGCGGCCGAGGCGGCGGAGTTGCTCCCGGACGTGCCGGCCGTTCCCTGCTCAGCCCGCACCGGCGCGGGCGTGGAGGATGTGCGCGCGGCGCTCGACGCGGTCGCGGCGACGCTCATCGGCCGCGCCGGGCGGGCCGCGGCGCCGGTGCTGCACGTCGACCGGGTGTTCACGATGCGCGGGGCGGGCACGGTGGTGACCGGCACGCTGTGGTCGGGCGCGGTCGCGCGCGGGGACAGGCTCGCCGTGCAGCCCGACGGGCTGCACGCGCGGGTCCGGGCGGTGCACGTCCACGACGCGCCGGTGGAGCGGGCCGACGCCGGTCAGCGGGTCGCGCTCAACCTCGCGGGGCTCGGGGTGGCGGATGTCGCCCGGGGTGACGTGGTGACCGCGCTCGCGGGCGGTCCGCGGCCGACTCATCGCCTCGACGCGGCGCTGGAGCTCGACCGCTCGCCGCCGGCGCGCCTGCATGTGCACCACGGCGCGCGCGACGCCCCCGCGCGGCTCCTGGCGCTCGGCGGCGGCTTCTGGCAGGCGCGACTCGAACGGCCGCTGCTCGCCGCGCCCGGCGACCGCGTGGTGATCCGCTCGCTCGCGCCGCCCGACACCCTTGGCGGGGGCGTGGTGCTCGACGCCCACCCGCCGCGCCACGGGCCGAGCGCCGCCGTGCGCTCGCGCCTGGAGGCGCTGCGCGCGGGGGAGCCGCCCGATGCGGCCGCGCCCGAAGCGCGCACGACCGATCGCTCCGACGCCGCCCCGGCGCTCTCCCCCGCTGCGGGCGCCGCCGACGCTCCCGCGGTCGCGCTCTCCCCCGGCGCGCTCGCCGCGGACGCGCGCGCGGCCGCGCTCTCCCCCGCCGCGCTCGCCCTCGAGGCGCGTCTGCTCGCCGCCGGCCTCCGGCCCCCCGGCGAGGCGGAGCTCGGGGACCCCGACGCGCTCGCCGCGCTGCGCGCCGCCGGCCGGGCCGTGCGGGTCGGGCGGTCGATGTACGCGCATCCCGACGCGCTGGCCGAGCTCCGCCACCGCGTCGAGGCGATCGTCGGCGCCGAGGGGGCGATCACGTTGCCGCGCCTGCGCGACGAGCTCGCCACCTCGCGCCGGTTCGCCCAGGCGCTGCTGGAGCACCTCGACGCCGCCCGGGTGACGCTGCGCCTCGCCGACGACCGGCGGGTCCTCCGCCGCCGGAGCTGAGGCCCCTCCGTTGCGATCTGACCTCGCTATGCGAGACCAACCCGCAACGGAGCCTAGACTCGGCCACTCGGTGGCCGCCGTCCCCCTCACCTCGCTGGCCCACGGCGCCGGCTGCGGCTGCAAGCTGGGGCCGGCCGACCTCCTGCCGATCGTCCGCGCGCTCCCGGCCCGCCACGACCCCGACGTGCTCGTCGGGACCGACACGGCCGACGACGCCGGCGTCTACCGGCTCACCGACGACCTGGCGCTCGTCCAGACGGTGGACTTCTTCACGCCGATCGTCGACGACCCGTACGACTTCGGCCGCATCGCGGCCGCCAACGCGCTCTCGGACGTGTACGCGATGGGCGGCCGGCCGGTGACCGCGCTCAACCTCGTGGCGTTCCCGCTCGAGCGGCTCGGCCCCGACGTGCTCGGGGCGATCCTGCGCGGCGGGCTGGACGTGTGCGCGGAGGCGGACGTGGCGGTCGTCGGCGGGCACTCGATCGACGACGCCGAGCCGAAGTTCGGCCTGGCCGTCACGGGGGTGGTGGCGCCGGACGCGCTGCTTACGAACGCCGGCGGGCGCCCGGGCGACGTGCTCGTGCTCACCAAGCCGCTCGGAGTCGGCGCGATCACGACCGCGGCGAAGCGCGGCGCGTGCCTGCCGGAGCTCCGGCAGGCGGCGGTCGACGTCATGGTGGCGCTCAACGCCGGCGCCGCCGAAGCCGCGCGCGCCGCCGGCGCCCGCGCGCTGACCGACGTCACCGGCTTCGGCCTGCTCGGCCACCTGCACTCCCTCGCCCTCGCCAGCGGCGTCGGGGCCGAGGTGAACGCTGCCGCCGTCCCTGCGATCGACGGCGTGGAGGCGCTGCTGGACGGCGAGGACGCCGTGTCAGGCGGCAGCCGCCGCAACCGCGAGTACGCGGACGGCTTCACCGGCTGGGGCGACGAGGTCCCCCACTGGCGCCGGCACCTCGTCTGCGACGCGACGACCTCGGGCGGCCTGCTGGTCGCCGTGGCGCCCGACGCCGCCGCCACCCTCCCCGGCCCGGTGGTCGGCCGCCTGACCTCCGGCCCTCCCGGCGCGATCGCCGTACGCTGAGCGGGCGTGGAGTGGCCGGGGCCGGTGCCCCAGCCGGTCTTCAAAACCGGTGAGGCGTGGCAACCCCACGCTGGGATGGTTCGACTCCATCGCCACTCCGTTCAGCTGAGGCCTTCCGGCGCCGTGCCGGTGGCACGCAG
>JAABUS010008305.1_pt1 | contig 11452 bp, 15 predicted proteins | sample 5560161 | NCBI WGS metagenome assembly JAABUS01 (sample SAMN10711885, study PRJNA513376) | rock metagenome | isolation source: Antarctica rocks | place: Antarctica: Victoria Land, Trio Nunatak nord | collected 2016-01-04
TGCACAAGGCAAAGGAACTGTAGTGCAGGTTTGGTTGCCTGTAAAGTAACAAATCACTCAAAAGAGGGAGAAATTACCCGGTGTTTATTTTATACATTGTGGTATGGCAATACGAATACTCATATTTGAAGATAATGACCGGCTGCGTGAGTCATTAGTCTATCTGCTTAACACAGCCGAAGACTACGAGGTTGTTGGAGACTTCAATAACTGTACTGAAGCCGCTACAGTGGTACGGGTTTATCAGCCCGATGTTGTATTAATGGATATTGACCTGCCTGTACATAGTGGTATAGAAGGGGTAAAGCTGGTAAAAGAAGCGCGGCCTAATACAGCGGTTATCATGTACACAGTTATTGAGGATAACGAAAAATTGTTTAGCTGTCTCTGTGCCGGAGCCAATGGATACCTGCTCAAGAAAACACCCCCCGCCCGTTTATTTGATGCTATACAGGAAGTATTGGAGGGAGGAGCGCCTATGTCTCCAATTATTGCGCGAAAAGTTTTGGACTCTTTCAATAGTTATAAAGGCAGTAAAAAGTATGATCTGTCGGTGCGGGAGGTGGATGTGTTGCGGCTTTTAGTAAAAGGACACAGTACAAAAATTATTGCCGCCACCTTGTTCATTTCTTTCGAAACCGTGAGGTCTCACCTTAAAAATATCTACAACAAACTCCATGTAAACTGCGGTAAGGAAGCGATTGCCAAAGTACTAAGCGAGCACATTCTTTAATTTTTATCTAAAGAAGCAATTTTCAAATTCCTATCCTGGTAAAAACATCACAAAAAAGCCACTCAAAAAAATTTGAATGGCTTTTCGTAAAAACAATTAATGAAAATTTTTATACCTTAAAGTGAGAGAAAGCTTTGTTAGCTTCCGCCATACGATGGGTGTCTTCTTTCTTTTTAAAAGCGCCGCCTTCACCCCTGCTTGCAGCTATAATTTCGTTAGCTAATTTTTCGGCCATGCTGCGTCCGTTTCTTTCGCGACTGAAACGAACCAGCCATTTAATGCTTAAAGAAATCTTTCTGTCTTGCCTAACTTCTGAAGGAATTTGAAATGTAGCCCCGCCAATACGGCGGCTGCGAACTTCTACACCGGGAGTTACATTTGCTAAAGCTCTTTTCCAAATCTCATATCCATCTTCGTTTGTTTGCTTGGTTACTCTCTCTAAAGCATCGTAAAAAATAGTTAGTGCAATGCTTTTTTTACCTTGCCACATTAAGTTATTTACAAAACGTGTAACCAGTTTATCGTTAAACTTAGGGTCGGGCGCTAAAGGAATTTTTTTGGGTTGCGTTTTACGCATGTTACTTACATTTTACAACAGCTTCGCTGTTTTCAGGTTTAGATATTTAATTAAATTTATTTCTTCTTGGCTGGTGCTTTGGCTGGTGCTGCGGCTGCTCCGCCTTTTGCCTTTTCTTTCTTGGTTCCGTATTTAGAGCGGCTTTGTTTACGGTCTTTTACACCTGCTGTATCAAGGCTGCCTCTTACAATATGATAACGCACACCCGGCAAATCTTTTACACGACCACCGCGAATTAGAACGATAGAGTGCTCCTGCAGGTTATGACCTTCGCCAGGAATGTAGGCGATAACCTCAATTTTATTGGTTAAACGAACTTTGGCAACTTTACGCAAAGCTGAGTTGGGTTTTTTAGGTGTTGTTGTATATACCCTTGTACATACACCACGGCGCTGCGGACAAGCATCGAGCGCTCTTGATTTGCTCTTTGCTTTTATGATTTCTCTACCTTTTCTAACTAATTGCTGTATTGTAGGCATTATGAACCTTTAAATTTTGGACGGCAAAAGTAACGCAAAGAATTAAAATGGAAAAATTATTAAAAAGATATTTTAATTCAGGTTTCTTAAAAATACTTATAAAAATTTTTATTTTCAATGCAATGGTAAAATAAATTTTGTTGCCAGGCATTGCGTAACATACTATTAAACCTGCCATTCTGTAACGTATGCAGGTGATTTATAACATCTCGCGGATCGTCGTAAAAATTTAAAGAAAATATTTCCTGTATTTTACTTAACTCACCCTCCGAAATTGTAAGGATGCTTCGGGCAAGCTGGGCAGGGCCCACATTTAAGGATGTTTGCCATAGGCTTAAAATTAATCGCTTTGCTTTCTTTCTGTGAGTTTTATTTCTAAAAAGCTGATCAATCTTTTTATCTATGTCTGTGGGTAATGTTGCCATAAGGTTTCCTTCATATTTTAATTCGTAGTGGTATATTGTACACAAGGCCATGGAAGCCATTAATCCACTACCGGCTTATTTTGAGACAATGGATTATTGGGATGTATGCCCATAATACCATCTTTACAAGCTGTGCAAACAAGTCCGAGTTCAGAACCTGCTTTTAATATCAAAGTAATCATGCGTTTCAATACAAGGTTCTAATTGAAGTTTCTTTTTTAAAACCTGAGTTTCTAAAATACAGGCAAAGTAAATCCACTCCCTGCTATTGTTAGTCCATGCTTGCCCGCGCCATGTTTCAGTAATACCTTTTGATGTAATATAATCTTCTAATTGTTTTAAATGTATGCACATAATTCTACTTCATATATTATAGGTATGCAGCTATTATAGGTATGCAGCACCCGCGATTTTAGTCGGGCTAATGAAAATTCATTAGTTCTATTTTTGATCTGGTAGTAAATAATTCTGCTCCTCTTTTTGTAAGAAAGAAGCAAACTGCTGCACCCAGTAAATTGTATGGATAGGAAAGCATCACAACGATCCAGCCTAATTGAATGCCTTCGGATGCTCCTTCTGTTATCATGATATTTATCCAGTTTAGCGGAAAGTATCCTGCCTGCATATCGTGGTAATACCATAACATACCGCCAAAAGCAGAACTTATCAAAATGGTTAATACAATTATTATAAAAGTGAATACTGTTTGCCCCAAAAAACCCTTTTTACAAAAACGTCAACAAACAGAGTTGCTATAATTCCATAAAAGAAGCACGGTATTATAATATATTGAACAGGATGTTGATAGTGGTACAAAAGCATTCTATACCATCTGCCAAACACTTCGTGATGAGGCATAATTAACCATAACATGTAGTAAGAAGCTGTTGCTTACAACGAAGCCTGCCAACCAATAGAATACCATTCTTTTTATGTTGATATTTATTCTGCTCACTTATGTTTTGCTGATAGTTCAAAAATAGCTTTTGCATTATTAATGTTATTCCCAAAACACATCTATATGCAGTTTCTCTATTTCCCAGTTTTCCATTTTATCTGCATCGCCTGCTTTAAATTTTAAAATAACAGTAAAGCCATAGTCCAACAATTTACCTGATGGTTTAGGTAATTCTATAAAGCTGTTCACTTCGTACCTGTTGTTGCCGAAATAAAGCACGTCCTTTTCATCACAAGCTTTAAAGCGTATTCTTTTGTCAGCCACTTTTTGTTTAACTACCTGCTTCGAAATAGCACAGGCTTCCTCCTTCAAACCGCCATCAATCTGTTGTTTGTTCCTGCAGCAAACAAATTGGAAAGCCAATATAAGCAACAGTAGTATTTGTAAATAATTTTTTATGTTCAATATTTTTTATGATGACTTACCTGCCCTTTGTGTTCGCACCCGCTGCGCAATTTCTGCTTTTATTTTTTCTTCAGAATTAGTGTCCAGCTTTTTATCCAGGAAGCGATAAACAGCCTTGTTATTGTTTTCTATACTTTGCAGCAGGCTATCGGTAACAAGGCAGCCTGTTACTCTTCTTACTTCCACATTGTATTGCTGAAATACTTCCTTTTCAGCTTTGTCATAAATAGGTTCGGGCAGCCCGTAGGTTTGATAGACAAATACTTTTGGTGTGTCGGGCATTCTTCTTTTAACCATTCCCGTTTCCGATGTATTTAACGTTCATGAGGTTGCTAAAAGAGCGAACAGCATTAAGCAAACGATATATTTAAGACAACAGCACATTTTATTTATTGGTTGCGGGTTGTAACTCTTTACGCCAGTCTTTTAAAGTTTTAATTTTTTGCAAAGTGTTGTTTATATGCAGAATGGTTTGACCATCGGGACTGATAAGGAAGTGATAATCGTTGCCGCTGAACGTATCATCCACCGATTGGAGGCCAAAATGATAGTACGGCGAATGTTTAAACGGTTTATCATACAGCACCATGTTCCGTTCTTTCATGCTTACCTGCATATCATCAGCAAAGATTTTAATTTCCGGCAGGGCCAGAAGCTTAGCTGCCAGTGTTTTTTCCAAAGCAGATAGCGATTGTTTTGTGTGTGGTATTTGAGCCTCTAAACGCTCGCCCTGTATAACCCGTAGCCTTTTTATTTCTTTCCCTTCTTTATTAATCACCACCCATTTATTGCCTTTGAAGCCGCAGCAGTGTTCCTTATCAGATGAATCTAAAACTGTATAAACGCAATCGGTACAAGCCAGCGCATACCCGTTACGGTAAGGCTCTGCATAGCTATAATGCGCCCATACTGTTACCTGGCCTAAACGGTTAACAAAGCCGATTTTATTGTCGTACACAAAACGCTGCCGGCCTTCTTTAAAATAATCTACGCCATTGTCGTACCAGTAAGGTTCGTACATATTTAAACCGTTTCTTAAAAAGGCGTTGGGTTTAGTTTCAAACCCGGACAGCACTTCAAAGCCCGCTTTCTGGTAGCGTTGCATGTTAGAAACAAGGAGGAAAATAAGATTGTCGGTTATTGGTTCATTCAACGGATAATTCATGATGTTGTAAAAGCTGAAGGGCAATACTTTGGTGCCTTTTGTGCTGAACATACCAATAAGGTTAGAGCTATCAGGCGCACTGCGAAGCACAACCGGACCGAGCCGTTGCATAAAATAAAAAGGGTCAACCGGTATTTTTGATGGCTCGCGGACTACCTGTGCTTTTACAGACAGGGCAGTGCCTGCAAGAAAGAAAAGAAAAAACCATTTTGCCTTCTTACAAGTATCGTATGGGTTAAAAAAATTCATCAATTATAGGAGGGTCTTAAAAGATGCACTGCTTTTAATATTCCACAAAAGCTTAGTGTAAATGGATCGAAACTTTTTTGCCTGCCTTATTTACCTGGTCCTTTAAGAGGTGTTCTAACATAACCTCTTAAATAATATTTATGTGACTTTGTTTCTTCCTTTGGCACTGAAACAATTTCAGTAAATTCTGTATCAACATAGCCAATAATTATGTCGCCGGTTTTATAAGCGCTTTTGTTCAAAGTCAGATTTTGTTTGGTTACTTCATAAGAAATCTTTTGTCCGGGTATATAACCCGGGTAAATTATTTTAGGCTTAAAAGAACAACTGTCGCCTTTGATATAAATAAAAAATTCACTTGCATAAGCAGGAAGCCCATCAGAAAATATAAGTGTTATAATTTCATTTTTTTTGTAAGCAAAGCAATACCTGATGTTATATCCACCTTGAACATTTGTTGAGCAGTTTGCTGTAAAAAATAAGTGAGCTGTATCACTTCGTTTTAATGGTTCGCTATTGTTTTTTGTAAATTTTCCTGTTCTTTCATCTTTAAAAACTTCCCATGAATAGTCCCACTTTTTTGCAAACGAAAATGTGTCCTTAATCTGTTTGTCAATTACTATTGGCGAATACTTAGATTGAGCATACGTGTGGTATCCAACTAAAATGAGGAAGCCTGAAAACAATATGAGTGGTTTTAATTGCATAGATAATTGTAGGTTTATTACTGTTTTGTGCTACATCAACCCAACATTCTTTATTCCATAATAAAAACCAATCCACTTTTGGCGCCTTCTTCTTTTAAAAAATCAATGATTTCATTTTTGATTTTCCCGTCTATTTCGAGATGCTCAAATAGGGCATCCCATTTTTTAAACGTGTTTAAATAAAGGAGATAGTTTGCCGGAAGCCTGCCATTTACCGGCAACAAACCTTCACCGTTTATAGTTGCTACTCTGTCATCCACCTGCACTTTCACGTGACCTCTGTGTATTTCTACTAACCGGATATCTGCCATAACAACAATTTTTTCCATTGTCCCAATTTCTTTTCTAAAGCAAACGATTGTCACACTTCCATTTATAGCTTAACTATCTTTAAAAAATAAGTCCTGCTACAGGTGCCACACTAAAGCCCATTGTGAGCACGGTTTCTATCCACGTTCCATCCCAGTAAGTCACCAAACAAAGCAGCAGCAGGAAGGATCAGTTGAAGGGCGAAACGGAATTTTATGTTTATTTTACCGGCAGGCATGACTATAAATAAAGACTTATTTCTTTTTAAAAGAGGCAGCCATATAATCTGTTATTGGTTGCAGCTTGTCCTCGTTTTTCTTTGCGACCCGCACCTGGAGCACCCCGCTTTTGTCGCTGGTAAAAAACAGGTAATCACGGGTTAAGTATTCAGTTCCGTTATTGAAGGGGTTGATACTCGGGCTTATAAATATTTATCCTACGTTTAGCAAACATCTTTTCCTCTGGTTATGATAAATCAAACAGCAACGAATGCAAGGCATTTTAAAATTTAGACAGCTTCTTTTAAAAAAGTGAAGTTGATTTATAAACTCACTTGTTGCCTTACCTGCTGCAAATCGTGTTTATTTTGCTGCGGTATAGTTCTTTCTTACATTTAATTTATAGCGGAGGATGGGATCGTTATTGAAGATGATATTTAACCATTCGGCAGTTTCGGAAGTAACAATATAGGTGTAAGTAATTTTGTTTCCACTGATGGTTATTATTGGTTTAGCAGTATCAGCAGCGGCAATTGTTGATACATTCGAAGTATCAACCGAGGCTATATCAGTTACCCATAACTTTTTTTCCATGCCTTCAGTTTCAAGCTCAAAATGTATCGTATCTCCAACCGAAGCTTCTATAAGTCCGTTTGCGGGTTTGAATGAAAGTATCCTGTTTCTTGAAAAAGCTCCGCTTTTAAAAGGCGTATGTTCATACTCCTTTAACAAAGGTGGATTTGATAGCAGTGTCCATTTAATATCTTCAGGATAATGATCGCGGATGAAGTCGGCAGGCGGTGTTAAAAAATAATAATCATTATAACGTTGTACAAATTCTTCTAACCCATAAGATACATAACCACTTGCCCAGGTAACATCCAATAAGTGCCAGGTGCTGTCAATCAAAACAGCGTTCCATCTGTGGTTCGATCTAAACTTCTGATCAACTCTGGTAAAATTGGTTCTTGCATAGCCGGTTATTACTTCCGATTTTATACCCGCATAATCACACAAGGTTTTAAAAAGCCTTGCATAGCCATCGCAAAAGGCTACTTTGCTTCTCAATACTCCCACGGCCACCCGTTCGCTTAACGACTTTAGTGCACCTGTATCGTTGTCATCTTCATAGTAAACGTTTGGGGAGTTACGCAAGCTATTATAACGAGGCCGAATGTTATAAGAAATATTCTCCGTTATCCATCTGAAAATGGCTCTTACCTTATCGGCTTCGTTATTATAAGGTGAAGTAAGTTTATACGAAAGGGCTTGTGGTGATGTTGCTACCGAAGCGTCGCGTTTATAATTCACAAATTTCTCCTGCGAAAAGGAAGCCAGTGATAACAACGCAAAGATTATATTCAACAACACTTTCATTACGGGAACCTAAAAAATAAAATTAGCTGCTATTAAAGAAACGCAATTTCTTATTAAAAGAAATTAGCCGGTTGCTAATTTAACAAATTTACTTTGGAATTCGCCAGCTAATTTTGCAACGTTTAAATGATAGTGTTTTGACTTTATTTTAACCAATACAATGATACCAATTCAGTTATTTTTGCCGCTTAACTGCTTTGCCTACTAAATATTTAAGAACCAAAACATTATCAATAGAACCATTATGAAAAAATTGTTGTTTACTGCGGTTTGTATCGTCATTCTGCAGGTTGTAAATTCTCAAACTACTGTTACAGTTCCCCCCGCCGATAGTACTGTAGTAACCGTACAACCAACACCTAAAAGAACAATCCCAAATAAAATTGATTTAAGCAATCGCTCTAACGACCATGTGGTGGTACAATACGGTTTGGATGGCTGGAGCGGCGTTGTTCCCGACAGTGCAAAACCAAGCGGTTTTTCGCGCCATTTTAATGCTTACATCATGCTTGATAAGCCTTTTAAAACCAATCCGCGGTTTAGCGTAGGTTTAGGTGTTGGCATAGGAAGCAGCAATATGTTTTTTGAAAGAAAATTGGTTGATATAAAATCCCAGGCAACAAGATTACCTTTTACCAATCTCGATTCTGCAAACCATTTTAAAAAATATAAACTAACCACTGTTTACGCTGAAGCTCCGGTAGAGTTACGATATAGCTCTAATCCCGAAAACAGTAACAGTAGCTTTAAAGTTGCTTTAGGTGCAAAAGTGGGACAATTAATAAATGCGCATACAAAGGGTAAAACGCTCCAAAGCAAAAGCGGCGGTACAATCAATAGCTACATAGCAAAAGAAAACAGCAAAAAGTTCTTTAACTCAACAAGGCTTGCAGTTACGGCAAGAGTGGGTTATGGAATCTTCTCAATATACGGCGCCTATCAAATCAACGCCTTTTTAAAAGATGTAGCCGGACCTGTAATAAGGCCCTACTCCTTAGGAATTTGCCTAAGTGGCCTGTAATTTTAAAAACATGCTTTTAGGCAGCCACCGGTTATTTCAGCCGGTGGCTGTTGTTGTTAGTTGTGTACCTTTATTAAAATTTGTAACAATTGATTGATAAGACAAATAAAATAGAACAGGAAGAAAAAGCTGTGCTAATAGGTTTGGTTCATAAAGAGCAGACGGAAGCACAGGTAAAAGAATATTTAGAAGAGCTTGCTTTTCTTGCAGAAACTGCCGGGGCGAAAACAGTAAAACGCTTCTTTCAAAAACTCGCGCATCCGGACAGTAAAACTTTTTTAGGAAAAGGAAAGCTTGAGGAAATTAAAAATTATGTAGATGCGCACGAGATTACTCTCGCCATTTTTGACGATGAGCTTACAGGTTCGCAAATAGTAAACATCGAAAAGATACTTGGCATTAAAACCATTGACAGAAGCGATCTTATTCTCGACATTTTTGCAAGGCGTGCACGTACCGCACAAGCTAAAGTGCAGGTAGAACTTGCCCAATATCAATATATTTTACCACGACTTCGAGGCATGTGGACGCACCTTGAAAGGCAGGGCGGCGGTATAGGCAGCAGAGGCCCCGGCGAAACTGAGATTGAAACCGACCGACGTGTTGTAAGGGATAAAATAACCTTGCTTCGGAAGAAACTTTCAGAGATAGATAAACAAGCTTTTACCCAACGCAAAGATCGTGGAGAATTTATACGGGTTGCATTAGTGGGTTATACTAACGTTGGCAAAAGCACCATCATGAATATTCTTAGCAAAAGCGAAGTTTTTGCTGAGAACAAGTTATTTGCAACACTCGATACTACTACCCGCAAAGTTGTTTTTGAAAACACACCGTTCCTTTTAAGCGATACCGTTGGTTTCATTCGTAAACTTCCACACCATCTTGTTGAAAGTTTTAAAAGCACTTTAGATGAAGTAAGGGAAGCTGATATACTGTTGCATGTGGTTGACATTTCGCACCCTCAATATGAAGACCAGATTGGAGTAGTTAATAAAACGTTGCAGGATATTAAAGCTTTTGAAAAGCCCATCCTTACCATTTTTAATAAAATGGATTTGTATGAACAACATACGTTTGACGAATGGCTTGAAGATGACGTGAAGACAGAGATTTTGCAGGATCTCAAAGAGAAATGGGAAAACATTACCCAGGGAAACTGTGTATTTATTTCTGCGATAGAAAAAAGAAATATTGATGAACTGCGGGATACTATTTTAAACAAAGTGAAAGAATTATATCGCATTCGCTACCCGTATAGAACGGAGTATATCTATTAGAATATGGAGGGAAAGAAAATTAAATGGTATAAAGTTGCGGATGGAAAAGATATGATAGAGTGGCAACGAAATAACTTAGCGTTAGCCGAAGCCGGAGGAAGAAAAATTACTCTTGCACGAATCAATAATGAAATATTTGCCTGTGCACATAAATGCCCGCATGCCAGTGGTATTTTAGCAGACGGCTTTATTGATGCTTTAGGAAATATTGTTTGTCCCCTGCACCGTTACGGGTTTAGCTTGCAAAACGGACGCAATGTTTCGGGCGAAGGTTACTATTTAAAAACATACCTCGTTGAAGAAAGGGAAGCCGGCATTTTTATAGGGTTTGAAGAGAATAGCTGGTTGGAGATTTTTAAATAGTTTTCTATAAAATTTTTTTGCCTGTATATATTTACCCCTATTTTTGCAACCCGTTCTTAAAGAGCGGAAATTCCTCCTTAGCTCAGTTGGTTAGAGCATCTGACTGTTAATCAGAGGGTCCCCCGTTCAAGTCGGGGAGGGGGAGCTTAAAAATCAAGCAGTTATGTAATAAAAATTCATAACTGCTTTTTTATTTGCAAGTAATTTGCAAGTAGAATTAAAATAAGGCTTTTAAAGAATTGTTCTTTATTAGAGTTTATCCTACTTTACTTTTAATATTTTCGGTCCTTTCCAATTTTTAATGCCTTTCATTTGCAATACATTTAACTCTTTTCGGCTTCTTTCTTTATCAGCAGTTGCTTCTCTTGTAAGTCTTCCTATGGTTGTCATAATTGTAATTTTTAAAAAGTGAATAAAAAATTTGTATAAAAAAGTGTCAGGTGTTCCGTTTGTATCTTGTTTTGAAAGCGTTCAGAACTGTGCTTTTTAACTAAGTGATACACGGTAATATCTTCGTTAAGGAAAATAGCCCATGCAGCAAAAAGCGACTTTGAACGGGTACTTCTTCTTTCGCTGTATTTCCCAAGACAGGTACATGAGGCGCGAAAGTTTGAGTGTTTGCATATTTGATAATTTTTAAAATCTGTTTAAGAAAAAAACTGTTTTGTAAAAGAAAAAAGGGGAAAAAAGAAAGCATTAAGAAGAGCGGCTTGTGGTAAAAGCCAAAAGGAAACGCAATAAATGAGGGCTTTTGTGAGTGGGGTTTCTGTTTATGGCGTAGTCTTTTGGCAGGCAGGCTTTATATCGGCTATAGTTCTATTGTGCGGTTTGGAAGCCGCTAACTTCGCTTCCTTTTTATCCCTTGATTTACAAAACAGCTTAGCTATTCTTGCAGAAATTCCTTATAATGTCTTTTTTACATTAAAGTGTCTTTGCCGCATGTTGTGAGGAACGAGCATCTTCCGGCACAATAACTTTTCTTAGGCGCAGTTCCTGCAAACCTTAACTAATTCATCATGCACTTGCAGGTACTGCATCGGTCTTAAATACATTTAATTTCTACAATGAACATTTTTGATATGCAAATGTGGGTAGGTAAAAAATATCGGCAGCTGGTGGACGGAAGGCGACTGAAGTGAATACAGGACGTAGTGTAGTGGAATGGAACCCGGTGAGTATTGTAGCG
>JAABUS010008306.1_pt1 | contig 11451 bp, 16 predicted proteins | sample 5560161 | NCBI WGS metagenome assembly JAABUS01 (sample SAMN10711885, study PRJNA513376) | rock metagenome | isolation source: Antarctica rocks | place: Antarctica: Victoria Land, Trio Nunatak nord | collected 2016-01-04
CCAGGACCTCATCGAGACGTGGATCGAGTGGAAGACCCACAACGAGGTCGACCCGATCCGCTTCCGACCGCACCCGCACGAGTTCGAGATGTACTTCGATATCTGACGGTCAGATACCGCTGACCTGCATGTTTGCGACCTGAGGCGTGGCGTAGTCCGCACCTAGTCCGCAAGACTCCGGGTTTTGCTCAGCGAGTCCGCACGTTCTGCCAGGACAACCGCCACGGCGGCGCGTGCGGACTCGTCTGCGTCCGGCCACATGTGGCCGTAGGTGTTCAGCGTCGTCATCGCGCTCGCGTGCCGCAGCCGCCGCTGGACGACCTTGACGTCGGCGCCGCTGGCGATGAGCAGCGAGGCGAAATAGTGCCGCAGGTCGTGATACCGGAAGCCCTGGGGAAGCCCCGGAACCTTCCTGCGTGCTGTCCGGATGGCCCGCTCGAGCGCCCAGGGCGACGACGTGCGGCCGATCTCGTCGGTGACCACCGTCTCGCCTTCCCAGCGCGCCACCGCGGCCGACAGCTCGAGCGCGAGCTCCTGCGGGATCGGGACCGGCGTCCTCGACGTCTCCGACTTGAGCGGGTCTGCCGGGTACTGAATCGCCGGTGAGACGACGCCGCGCATGAAGTCGACGTCGGACACTCGGAGCGCGACCGTCTCAGCGGTCCTCAGGCCGACGAACGCGCCGAGCAGGACGGCGGCCCTCAGGTGCTCGGGCATCGCGTCGTGGAGGGCCCAGACCTGAGCCGAGGTGGCCACGTAGGGCCGCTGGCTCCCCTGCCCCGGCGAGGTCTTCCGGGTGCACGGCGACTTCGCCATGATGCCGTCCTCGACGGCATCGCCCATGACCTGCGCCAGGCGCCGATAGGTCGCGTAGACGTAGCTGTCGGCGAGCCCTGAAGCCTTCAGGCGCGCGGTCCACGCCTTGACCTGCGAACCGCGGACGTCGGCAAGCCGCATCGGCCCGAACGCCTTGACGATCTGGGCAATGTGGACCCTCGCCGCCCGGACGGTCGACGGCCGGCGCGTGGCGTAACCCTCGAGCCACGTAGCGCACCACTGCTCGACGGTCGTCCTGGCCGTCTTCGGGTCGACGTGCATCCCGCGGACGAGCGAGGCCGTCGCCGCGTCGAGCCACTGTTGGGCGTCGACCTTCCGGGTGAAGTGCCTGGCGTGCTCCTTGCCGTTCCCGTCCCGGTAGCGGGCGCGGTACTTGCCGTCCTCACGCCTCTTGATGCTGGCCATTAGTCGGTCCTCTCCTCGAGTAGCCGCCGTGCGGCCTGTGTCAGCTCTCCCCCGCGCCTGCCTGGCCATTTGGTGAACAGCACCGGGCCACCATCCCCGGAGCGAGCCCAGGCGACAAGATCACGCACCGCAGACCGGCTCATGTGGTGCGTGTCCGCAACGTCTTGCAGAGTCCTACCCGCAGCGAAGGCGTGCTCTACGTCGACCAAGATGTGCAGCTTCTCGCCCAGGGGACGAACCGGCGGCCGGCCACGTCGTGGTTTCGTTTGCCGATCCAACATGAGCTCAACGTCAGCACCAACCGTGCCCGGTGCGGTTTTGACCTTCGACCTGGCCGCGGCAAGCAGTCGTGTCTGTGACGCCTGCTCGAATACCCTCCGCGGGATGCCTTCGGCTGGCGCGGTGGTTTCCGCCAGCACATAGATCTCGGGCCGCTCACGGTCCTCGACGTCAGCGCGCAACTCTTCCTCGACGCGGCGGGCCGCCCAATCAGCCGCCCCCTTGCTCGGCATCTTGGGGATGACGCGCACTCGGTAGTCGATACACCGTGGCTCCGAGCCGTTGACGTCGACCAAAACAGCGCAGACGAGCCATCGTGGACGACCCTTCCTGTCCTCGACTCGGTCCCAAACGGTGAGGGCTCGGTCCGCCTCTCGCATGGTCTCTCCGATCTCTGCCCTCGCGTATTAGGCGTCATTCAACCAGTGACGGCAATCTCTTGTCAACGGTAATTAGCGGACAGTCCGCGACCGTTGGAAAAGGGAGGCCAAGATGGCGAAGTACCTCATCACTGCAGAGGTCGCTCACCTTCTGCGAACGAATGTCGAGACCTGCCGATACTGGCGGCACATCGGCAAGGGACCCAAGAGCTTCAAGGTCGGCCGCAGAGTGCTCTACGCCGTCGAGGACGTCGAGGCGTTCGTCCGTGAGGCCCGCAAGGCCGGCACCGCGGCGTGAAGACACAGAAACGCCCCGCGGGCAACGGGGCGAATCCAGAAGATCAAGCGGGCGGCCGATCTAGTGTCAGTCTAGCGCCGGACGACGACGACCGCTCCTCCGTTGCAACCGACACGATGTTCCAGCCGATGCCCGACCTGTCGTCGGACCAGCTCGCCGCGCTCAAGGTCGACATCATCAAGAACGGCATCATCATGCCGGTCGTCGTCGACCAGCACGGTCGCGTCATCGACGGGCACAACCGGCGCCGGATCGCCGACGAGCTCGGCATCCCGTGCCCCACCGAGACTCATCACGTCGCCGACGACGAGGAAGCCCACGAGCTCGCGCTCACCCTCAACTGTGCCCGCCGGCACCTGACCCGTGAGCAGATCCGGGTATTGATCGGCACCGAGATTGCTCGTCGCCCAGGTGATTCGGACCGGGCGATCGCTCGGAGGATCGGATGCGATCACAAGACGGTGGGATCGGTGCGAGGTGGGGAAATTCCCCACCTGTCCAAGTTGGACAGCGACGACGAAGCCCAGATACCGACTGATGCCGAGCTCGGAGCGCATTTTGCGGAGATGATCGACGGCTCTCTACCAGCTCGTCGAGGTCCAGACACCGTGGTCGGCATCGACCCGTCCCCGAAGCCGAAGCCGAAGCCTCGCCGCGCATCGTTCCCGGACGCCTACCGGTATGCCGTGGATGACCTAGACAAGGTGGTCCGGCGCATCGAGAGGTTGCACGCCGACGACAGGTTCCTCGGCCACCGCGAAGACCTCCAGCAGCGTCGCGGCGATCTGCTGACCGAGATCGCGTCGGTGGTGTCGGGTATCGAGTCCGACCTCGGCGGCTACCTGAAGTGTCCCAACTGTGAACAGAGGGTGGTGCCAGATCGGTTCTGGGGCGAACTCCTCTGCACTGCTTGCCGTCAGATCGGCGGTGGCCGATGAGCGCGGAACTCCTCCCTCGGCCCGAATGGGACGTCTACCTGACTGGCTACCGGGACGGCTACCGGGACGGAATCGACCTGGGGCGCAAGCAGATGGACGACGAGCTGGCGACGCTCCAGCGGGCCGCCCACGAGACCGTGCTGGCGATGGCCAAGCTCGACCCGTGGGAGGACGCCCAGCGTCGTCGTCGTGAGCGGCAGGTCGAGACCGCCGAGCGGCACGCCGAGGTGGCCCAGCCGTGGCCCGTGGAGGCGACGCCATGAGCGTCTACGGAACCGACTACCCCGAGGCGCCTGAGTACGACCCGACGATCCCGGAGATGACGATCGACCAGGCGCACCAGGTGTTCGCCCGTTGGCTCGGAGCGGACTACGACCTGGAGGCCCTCGACATCGTCCTGTCCGCGGCCGCGGTGGAACGCCTCGACGGTGACCCCGTGTGGCTGCTCCTCGTCTCCGGGTCCGGCAACGCCAAGACCGAGACCGTGGGCGCCCTGGCCGGCGCCGGCGCGTTCGTCACGTCGACCATCACCAGCGAGGGCGCGTTGCTCTCCGCCACGGCCAGCAAAGACAAGGCCAAGGACGCCACGGGCGGACTGCTGCGCAAGATCGGCCCCCGCGGGCTGCTCGTCGTCAAGGACGTCACGAGCATCCTGTCGATGAACTCCGACCAGCGCGGGCAGGTCCTCGCCGCGCTGCGCGAGGTCTACGACGGCAAGTGGGAGCGCAACGTCGGCACCGATGGTGGGCGCACCCTGACATGGCACGGGCGCATCGTCCTCATCGGGGCCGTGACCACGGCATACGACCGGGCGCACGGCGTCATCGCCGCGATGGGCGACCGGTTCGCGCTCGTGCGGGTCGACTCCACCAAGGGCCGGGTCTCCTCCGGCAAGCAGGCCCTGCGCAACGTCGGCAGCGAGGTCCAGATGCGCGTCGACCTGTCCGAGGCAGCCGGCGCGGTCCTCAACACCGTCAGCCCGTCTGGCGCGGACCTGAGCGAGGACGCGATGGACGAGCTGCTGTGCGCCGCCAACCTCGTCACGATGGCCCGCACCGCCGTCGAGAAGGACTTCAAGGGCAACCCCGAGTGGGCGCACGCACCCGAGGTCCCGACCCGGTTCGCCAAGATGCTGGGGCAGGTCGTCCGCGGCGCCCTCGGCATCGGACTCGGCCACGACTACGCCCTCGCCCTGGCGTTGCGCGTCGCCCGGGACTCCGTGCCCCCGCTCAGGTTGCAATGCCTGCTCGACGTGGCCGACTGCCCGCAGTCCCGAACCAGCGAGGTCACCAAGCGTTTGCAGGTGCCCCGCTCGACGATTGACCGGGCGTTGCAGGAGCTGCACATCCTCGGCCTGCTCGTCGTCGACGAGAGCGACGACGGCCGCGGATGGCGCTACTCCCTGGCCGGCTCCCTCGACCCGCACGCCGTCGAGCTGCTCAGACAGCCCGAACCGACACCCGGAAATACCACCAACCGAAGATATGGAGATAAAGAAGAGAGCCCGGAGCCCTTTCATCGCCCTAACGGTATTTCCGGTGACGCCCTGCGCTTCACCGGGCCGACCGGCCCCGGCCGCTGCTCCGGCTGCGGATTCCACACCGAGACCCAAGGCCACCGACCCGGATGCGACCGACGATGAAGGCCGCACCTGCATTCGACTGCGCGGCGTGCGGCCGCCGCATCGGAAAGACCGCCGGCCACAACGTCACCGATGACGGCCGCGTCCTGTGCAGCCGCTGCCTCGGCACCAGGCACCTGCACGCCAGCCTCTACCCCAACTGCCCGGTGCCCTGGCACGACCTGTTCGACCACGCCCGGGGCGTCGCCGGCACCCGAGCAGGAGTGGCGGCAGCCCTCGGCCTGTGGCCAGACAGGACGACATGACCGCCGCCGAGCAGCTGACCCGAGCCCTCGTCGACCTCGCCACCGAAGGCCGCCGCCCCCGCTGCGGCGAACCGGGCGGCCACGAGCTCTGGTGCTCCGACGACGCCGCCGACCGAGCCCAGGCCGCCCGCTGGTGCACCGGCTGCCCGGTCCTGGACGAGTGCGGCGCCGCCGCCGACGAGCACGATGAACGGTTCGGCGTGTTCGGTGGCGTCGACCGGACGCCGCCGCCGACCAAACGCAAGGGCGCACCGGCTGCTCAAGCTGTCGGGGGGGTAGGGGCCGAGCTATCGCCAGCGCCGACGACGCCGGACCACTTCGACGGTAGTGAATCAAATGGCGATGTTCAGCGGGACCCCATTTTTCAGCCCGACGACCACGACAGGAGCCTCTGAGATGCCACGACAGACGATCCCCGACCTGACGGCGGGTGAGGCGTTCTGCGCGGCCGTGCTGGCCGCGTACGACCTCGACCCGGCCGAACGTGCGGTGCTCGAGCAGGCTGCCCGGACCATCGACGAACTGGCGCGCATCGACGACGCCCTGCGGACCGCGGAGCTGATGGTCAAGGGCAGCATGGGCCAGCCTGTGCCGAACCCGCTGTTGGCCGAGGCCCGCCAGCACCGCAAAGTGCTCGAGTCCCTCGCCCGGTCCCTGGCCCTGCCGCTCGAGGGTGAGCACACCGGCGCCGTCCGCCATCCCCAGCAACGGCAGGCTGGCAAGGCGCGGCACGCCGGCCCCCGGCTGAGTGTGGCCCGGAAGGCGGCCGGCGATGGCGACGCGTAGGCCGTCCGCGTCACCGTCTGATCCGTTCGAGGTCGACCGGCTGGCACAGGAGATGTTCCCGCCGCTCGACTATCAGACCGGCGAGGACTGGGCCGACTACCGCGCCCGCAGCAGCGGGCGGCGCCGCGAGTTCCGAGCGTTCATTGAGTCTCACGGCTGGACGGCGCTCGCGTTGATGCGCGCCGTCCGCTACCGACCCGCACCGACCACGAAGAGGGCAGACCGATGAGCACACACGACCGCACGGCACCCGTGGAGCCGGCCAGCTGGACGCTGGCCCGGATCGAGGCATACCTCGAGCTGTTCGTCGGGACGACCTGCCGGCACTGCCGGGTGGAGACGACCGTCGTCGAGCGGGACGGCATACTGCCGAGGGTCCTCGGTATCGATCACGAGCGCGGCTGTCCCGACCGGGTGGACGAGGACGCGATGCCGGCTGCGGTGGTCCAGCCGCGCCCGGAGTGGCTCACCCGCCTTGACACCCCGAACGGCTATGATGGGTAGCAGTCGACTCCCGGCCGCCGTTTGCCGAAAGCCGCGCATCGCCCCTCCCGCCGCAAGGCGCCCAGGCCACACGATGAGCCGCCCGCCGTCACACCGCCGCCGACCACGACGCCCGCTGGAGCGCATCGCGCCCGGCCACCCCCAGTCTTCCCCTTCCTTGGCGCCGTCGTGGCGCCCGTCTCCTTGAGGAGAACTCTCATGAGCAAACTTGACCAAGCTCGATACGACCTCCGGTCGCTGTGCCACAAGGTCCTCGACGTCACCGACAACCCGAAGCTCGACGCGAGCCGCAAGCTCGCCGAGCTGAAGAAGCTCGACCCGCAGGTCGAGGCCGCCAGGGCTGAGGTTGAGTCGTTGGAGTCCGTCGCCGCCAAGCACAAGGCGTGGGCAGGCGCCGGGGTATTCCTCGACGAGCTCGGCGGAACCTCGCCCTCGGTGTCGTCGTTCGGCGCCGGCCCCAGGCTCGGCGCCGCGCCCTCGCTGACACCCTCGGAGGACCAGCTCCGTGGGCTGCACGAGGCGCTGCTGAGTCACAAGAGCTTCCGCATCGAGGTCGACACCAAGGGGCCGTCCGCGGACGTGCCGTCGAGCCTCATGCCGGGCATCGTCGGTCGACTGCACGAGCCGACCCGCATCCTCGACCTCATCCCGTCCGCCCCGATGACGACGCCCTCCGTGGAGTACCTGCGGCACGTCTCGACCACCGGCACCGCCGGCATGGTCGCCCCCGGCGCCCTCAAGCCCGCCGTCGTCCTGACCACCGACAAGCTCGAGGCCCGAGCCCGCAAGATCGCCGTCACGACCAAGGTCAACGACGAGGACCTGGAGGACTTCGGCGGGTTCGTGTCCTACATCAGCACCGAGCTCCAGCGGCTCGTCGTCGACCAGGAGAACATCCAGCTCCTGACCGGCGACGGGACGGGGGAGAACTTGCAGGGCATCTTCTCCGTCACCGGCATCCTGACCCGGGTCAAGGCCGTCGCACCCGAGACCGGGATCGACACGCTCGAGCTCGCCGCGACGGACCTGCGCAACGGCCCGGCCTACGTCGACGCAACCGTGTTCGCCATGCACCCGACGACGTGGAGCGGGCTGCGGCTGCTCAAGGACGGCCAGGGCCGCTACATCCTCGGTAACCCCGCCGAGCAGGACGCCGCGAAGCTGTGGGGCGTGCCCGTGGTGAAGTCGACCGGCATCACCGTCGGGACCGTCCTGGCCGCGGACCTGCCGGCCGCCGGACAGGCACACATCCGCAAGGGTCTGGTCATCCAGAGCGACTACGGCACCGACGGTTTCGAGCGCAACACCACATCGCTGAGGTGCGAAGAGCGGATCGCCCTGGCCGTCGCCCGGCCGGCCGCCGCAATCAAGGTCACGGGTCTGTGATGGGCGCCGTGAAGGCACAGGACAAGCCCGACGAGAAGCCCGTCAAGGTCACCGCCGTGCACCCCTACCAGATCGCCTACGGCGGCAAGATCGCCGGCCCCGGCGAGTCGCTGGCCGTCCCGCCCGAGGTCGCCGAGTCCTGGCGCCTGCAAGGGCTGGCCGAATAGAACCTCCGCGTCAACGTCGACCCGCCCCCAGGCCACTTTTCCAGCTTGATGCCGCCGGGAGCGGGAACGAAGGTAGCGAGGGGATCCTTGGCCCGGCTTGCCGGACGCGCCCGATGACCTACCTGCGCGGACACGACAGCACCCCCGCTCGAGGTAGGAGCGGGGGTGCTGTCGTATGCCGTGCGTTTATGCCTTGGGTATGCCGTCCTCTGCCTCGATGAGCTCGGCGGCTCGGACCAGCTCGGCGGCGATGGCCCGGGCCTCGTCGGCCGTGAAGGCCCGGCGCTCCTGTCCCGGCCGCATCGGGTGCCAGACGAAGACGCCGAGACCGTCATCCTCGGTCACGTCGACCCCGAACGTCGGGGCCGGCTCCGACTCCCGAGAGCAGAGCCCCGGACCGTCCTCGGTGTCGAGATGCGAGTTGCACCGGGCGCGGTGGGTCACGGTGCTCACAGCTGCCCCTTGGCCTGCGCGACGAGGAGCAGGATCTCGACGGCATACTGCTGCGCCTCGTCGGGTGTGAGGTAGTGACCGAGCTCCTCGTCGTAGCCGAGGTGGATGGTGACGTCGCCGTCGTCCGTGGCGAGGTTGGCCTGCATGTAGGGCCGCCGCCACGAGCTGTCAGTCATCCGCAGCTTGGGTTCGCGGCTGACCTTCACCTCGTGCTCAGCTCCGATGCACTCGTCGGCAGGATCGTGCTCCTCGGCTTGCCAGACGCACCACGGGGTGTGGACTCTGGGGGTCAACGGCGCGTGCTCCTTGGTAGTGGTGCTCATGATTCGTTCTCTCTTCTCCTCGGTTCAGTCCGCAGAAAGTCCGCAAGACGTCCGCAGACAGTCACCGACTGCCAACGGTCGAATCTTGCAAACCTGCAGGTCAGAGCGATATGCCGCTGACAGTCAACGGCTACCACCCCTGCGGGATGAGTTCGAGATGTACTTCGACATCTGATGCGCCGGACTCGGTGACCTGCGAGATCCCAAGGAAGTTCCGTCTGACCTGGTCAAAGGTCTCTCAACGCTTGCCGGCGTTGGGCGGCATTTCGCGTTGCGGTGTGCCATGGATGTGCCATGGCCCGCTGGACCGATTGTCTGCCCGTCCCTTCGCCCACAGGGCTGCCGCCGGACACCTCGCCGGCGACGGCCCCAGCTCCGTCCCCGGCGTCGACGACCACACCACCGCCGGCCACCACCGAACCGGGACGGCTACACGCTGACCTTCGGCCTGCACGATCCGCGGTTCCTTCGCCAGCCCCTGGAGGCAAGTCGCACCATCACAGTGGGCCCATGTCGAGTTGACACACCTACTCAACGACGCCGTCAACACCGCCTACGGGCTGTGCCACCGGTGAACCTGACCCTGAAGTGCCGCTAGCCTCACCTGACATGTCTCTTGAGGTTGCCGTTCCATGCGCTGTGCTTTCGGCGGTCTCCTACGGGGCGGCGACGGCGGTGCAGCATCGGGCCGCCCACACTGGATCCGGGAAGGCGGATGCCCGGGGTCTGCTCTGGCTGCTGAGCGATCCGCGATGGCTGGCGTCGGTGTTGGGCGACGGCATCGGACTGGCACTTCAGGCAGTGGCTCTGTCGACAGGACCGGTCGTGCTCGTCCAGCCCTTGTTGGTCCTGGCGGTGCCGGTCTCGCTGCCGGTCGGCTGGGCCCTGGGGGGCCGACGCCCCAGCCGGGGCGACTACCTCGCGTGCGCTGGCATCCTGCTTGCGCTGGGAACGTTCTTCGCCATCGTGGGGGATCCGGGCGGGGCGATCCCGTTGACGCCCAGCTCCGCCGGTCTGGTCACCCTGGTCGGAGCCGGTGCGGGGGCTGTGGCGTGTGCGTTCGTGCGCCCCGCGTCGCCGACGGTTCGCGCTGCGGTCTACGGCGCGGTGGCGGGGACGGCGTTCGGGATCGTCGGGGTCTTGCTGGACGCGACGTCAAGGACCGTCCAGCAGCTTGGGTGGCACGCCTTGCGCGCCCCGTCCGGGTGGGTACCTGCACTCAGCCTGGCCCTCGTCGGGACGCTCGCCGTCATCATCACTCAGGTCTCGTTCCAGGTCGGGCCTTTGGGAGCAAGCTTTCCCGCGAACGAGGTCGCTGCCCCCGTGGTGGCGGTCGTTCTGGGCGCGACGGTGCTTCATGAGAGAGTGCCGGCATCTGCAGCGACGTTGACGGCATACGCGGCTTGCCTCCTCAGCGTCCTGGCCGCAACGATCTGGCTAGCCCGCGCCTGGTCGGGCCTCGAGAGCCGCCCGGGCAGTTAGCGCGAGCCACATCACCGTTCCCCCCCCGCTCACGGCGGGGAGCCCCCCCGAGCGGCGGTGAACCCCGGCGCGGTGGCACCGAGCCAGGTCAGGGCCTGGGGCACGACGTCAGCCCAGACGCTCATCCGGTGCCCCGCGTTGAGGTCCACGCGCGACTCGATCGACAACGGAGGGTGGGCGGCCTTGAGAAGCGCCGCGCTGCCCGTGTAGGACAGTGAGTCCCGCTTGCTGGTCTGCAGCCACAGCGCCACCGCGGGTGGGGCGGACTTGGCCAGGGCGACCAAGTCGTACCGGTTGCCGGCGGCGTCGCCAGCAGGAAACGGCACGTACGACTTGCCGAACTCGGGGGAGGTGTAGCCGCCCAGGACGATCCCCACCCCGAAGACGTCAGGATGCAGCATCACCGCCATGGCGGCGCACCACCCGCCGGACGAGAATCCGATTGCCGCCCACGAGGCCCGGTCCCTGCCGACGCGCAGGACGGAGGCCATCTGGTCCGGGACATCGGTTGCCAGCCAGGTCTCGACCTGCGGCGCTCCCTTGCCACCGTTGACGCACTCGGTGTCCGTTCCGGGAGGGAACTCGATCTGCGGAGCCACGACAATGGCGTCACTCATGACGTGCTGCCCTGACATGGCGTCGATAGAGGGAACCAGGTTGACGCCATGGATCCACACCTCGGGACTGCCGGGAAACCCGTGGAACGCCTCGATCACCGGATAGGTCCTGGCCGCGTTGGCCGGATCCTGGTAGCCGGCCGGGAGGCTGACCACCACCCGCCCCGACAGGCCACTGTGCGCACCGGTGAACTGGAACGTCTGCACACGTTGACCCGGAGCAGGCAGCGGCGGCAGCGACGCGGCCGCAGGGGCTTGCAAGCCTGGACCTGCCGGTTTCGCCTCTAGGGCCTTGGCTGCGCTCGTCCCGCCCTTATCCTGCTGCACCTTTGGACTGCTTGACCCGATCAGGTCGCCCCAGTTCGCGTACCACCCGTTCTGGTTGTTCAAGACGACGCCAACTAGCAGCAGGGACAACACGCTGACGCCGAACTGCATGACCAGTCGGGCGACGAAACCGCGCGGGGAACGCCCGGTCCGCGGCAGCCACGCGGCGCCGGCGACGAAGGCCCCCACGGTTATCCCCCCTACGAGCGCGAGGAACGGTATCCCGGTCAGCTCCATCAGACGGTCTCCCCCAAAGCGATCACACGGCGTCACTCTACGGCCTCAAACCCCGGTCATCCTGATCCCGCACTGAACGGCCGCTCAACGTGGCCCACGAACCTGTGCGCTCACCCGACTGGCTTGGCGAGGTGCTCGGTGAAGA
>JAABUS010008307.1_pt1 | contig 11450 bp, 13 predicted proteins | sample 5560161 | NCBI WGS metagenome assembly JAABUS01 (sample SAMN10711885, study PRJNA513376) | rock metagenome | isolation source: Antarctica rocks | place: Antarctica: Victoria Land, Trio Nunatak nord | collected 2016-01-04
GAACTCACACAAGCTCAGCTGAGCACTCACATGATCAGGCGGCAGGCCAGCAGAAGAAGACACCCTCCTATCAGGCAGATGGGCAGCAAAGGGCCTCCCACCGTCTAGCTGAAGGGCAGCAGAGAGCCTTTCCTCGTCAGACTGAAGGGCAGCAAGGCCACTCCAGACAGTCTGCACTACAGCAGGGCGCTTCAACACACCTGCAGCGTGAGCGTCCAGGCGGTCATGCTCAGCAGCAGCAGCCGAGACAAGGGCAGCTGCAGGGGCAGGGCTTGTGGCCTCCATCATCCCTGGCCCAAGACCCTGATGCAAACCCAAACCCATTGCTGCAGGAAGGCATGCCTCACTGGCAAAGGCAGATGCTGCAACAGGCCCATGCCCAACAGCTTGCCCTCTCACAGCAAAGCGATGGAGCCCGGTCTCTTGCCCACATGCTGCAGCGAGTATCAGCCAATCCTGTAGAGCCTCAGTCTCATGCCCAAACAGGTGAATCTCAGGAGGAGTCAGTGCCAGCAGCCCAAGCTAAACAGCGCGAAGCTGAGCAGAGGCCCAGTCCACAAGCTGGAACCATGACAGGCATGCGGAAGGGTAGCTCCGCCGAGAGCCCAAGGGCTGTCATGCAGACCCACTCTCCCTCTATGCAGCGCAGTGGCAGCCTGCAGAGGGATGAGTCAGCTGGCAGGGTGTTGCTGGACGCTGGCATGCCTCCTGAGCCAATATCTGCAGAGCAGGGGTATCAGTCTCAGCGGCTTCAGACGCATCAACCGCATAGACTGCAGGGCCAGTGGCAACAGCCCAAGTTCTCACAGGGCCAGCTGCACGAGTCTCAGAGAGATCAGCAAAGCCGGCCACCGTCATCTCAGGGAGCACAGCAGGGGTACTTCCAATCCCAACAGCCCCAGCCCCAGCAACCCCAGGAGGGGCTGCCAAGTCAGCAGCCCATTTCTGTCAATCAGGCCCCACAGCTGAGTCATCTGTCCAGGTTTGCATCTATGTCAGATGACCTGCCAGGTCAGCAGGATGACGCAGTGCGCTCTGAGCTGCATGCAATTCAGCAACAGCTGCTTGCCCAGTCAAGGTCAAGGAGCACTGATGCCGACAAACAGGTATGTGCGTGCTAAGACAATTGCTGTACCCAAGTCTCTGCACGACACTGTTTCGATCACCACCAGCACCAAATAGCATCGCTTGCGACAAGTTTGCAGCATGTCTGCAACTGAAATGTTGGCGTCGATGCATTCAGCTTGAGTGCATCGCTGTCACACGTGGGTACACAAGAACCGTGTGGCTGTCATAGATCAGACACTCAGCAGCACAATGTGACCTGGTGCATGATCTTTGAATGTCTTGAAAGCTGTGCTGTGATTGGAGGACTGCTAGACTTCTGTGCTTGACACTGACCTGCAGCTGCCATCAATCAGACCAGCCATTGCAATTTATAATTGTATAAGAAAGCTCAGTAGAACCTCAGGCTTGCAAAATTACGCATCATCATACCATTGTAAGACTGGCTGCTGAGTGCAGGCAAAGGCGCACATGCCTGAAGCACTTCCAGCATCCAAGCTCAGGGCAGGAGCCAAAGACCTGCTGAGCCAGATGCATCAGCAGCAGGCAGCAAGCAGGCCGGCATCTCCCTCAAGCCAAGACCTAGCAGACAAAGCAGATGCTATATCCATGAGCCAGGCGGCACCTGCGCATGCACAACACCTGCCGGCATGGCTACAGGCGCAGCAGCAGCAGCAGCAACAGCAGCACTTGGCTTGGCAGAAATCCTTAACAGAGCAGACGGCAACGCAGAGTGATGGTCGGTTTCAAGATGATGCGCCGGCAGGGCAGCAGGGCACCCAGGTGAAACCCCATGGTGTGACAGTGGGGTCCGGGTGGGTGCAGGCAGGGCAGTCTCCAGGTGGGCAGCTTTACTCCAGACAGTCAGACCTGCAGTCTGCTGGCTCAGGGCAGTTGCAGTCAAGGTTCTCAGGTCAGCAGCAGTCGGGGCAGTTGCAGTCAAGGCTTTCAGGTCAGCAGCATTCAGAGCAGATGCTGTCAGAGTCCTCAAGCCTGCAGTCTTCTGGCTCCGGGCAAATGCAATCGAGAAAATCAAGTCAGCAGTCTTTGGGGCTTGGGCAGTCAGAGCTACAGTCACATGGGTCAGGGCAGCTGCGCTCAGGCCTACAGTCAGCAGGGCCAGGGCGGCTGCAGTCAGGGCAGAGGCAGGCAGGGCAGATGCAGTCAGGGCAGCTTCCTGAAGCTGTCAGGCAACAGGTCGCTCGTTTGAATGCCCTACGCGCTGCTGAGCGTCAGATGTCTGAGCAGAAGAAAGCTTTTGCAGACAAGCAGCAGCAGCAACCAAGTCAGCACACACCAGCTTCTACCGCAGCTTCTCAGGGTTACTCACCTTCCATACCTAGCAGCATGTCACAGCAGCTGCCGGGTGACATTGCTGTCATGAACACAGGCATGCCACAGCAAATGGCTCAACTTACATCCCTACAAAGGGCACAAATGCTCATTCGGCAGCATCAACTACAAGCAATGCAATTGCCCAATAGCGCAGGTTACCTTGGAACTGCACCTGGTACATTACCTAGCAGTATGACCAGTCATACCCTGGGTAACAAGCCTGGCACTGTTTCCAATGATACACTTGGTGGCCATCTTGGTTTAACACCTGATGTATCACCTGCCAGCTTGCCTGGTATTGCGCAAGGTAACAAACCTGGTATTGCGCCAGGTAACAAACCTGGTATTGCACCAAGTAACGAGCCTGGTATTGCGCCAGGTAACAAGCCTGGTATTGCGCCAGGTAACAAGCCTGATAGTCTACCTGGGGATGCAAACCATGGTCTAGACAGGCACACCAGCACTGCTGCAGTCACGGAGGCGCAGCGCGAAGTAATTGCATCATTAGCGAGGAACCCCAGAGGCTCAGGTTGGGGTCAGCCCACCCCAGCTTCTTTGCCTTCCACTTCTTCTCCCAGGCCGCCACAGTCGCTGGGGACTTCCAACGTCGCTTTTTCGTTTCCCCGCTCAGGTTCTTCTCCAAAGTTGTCACAATCCCAAGGACTAGCGCAATCCCGGTCAGCATCCCCTGCATCTTCCCCACGGCAGCCTCAGCCCCTTGGGGCTCAGATGCATCCCCCTGCCACAGTCCCAAGGCAGATGCAAACCCTAGGGTTAGACACAGCCCTGGGAAGGGTACAGGCTGCACATCTTACACATGGTAATGGGTGCTCCAGGTAAGATTGCAGTGAAAAAATCTGACTTCATGTACCCCTGTTGTGTTTTCTGTGTGGAGCTTGGTAGCTTCTCCAGCAAGGTCAATGACCAGACTGACAAATTCGCAGCCACGATGTGATTGTCTCATGATGGAAGTAACATCAAGTTGTGCTAGTGTAGTATGGTCAAAGGCAGTGCTATACCATGCATGTTTCAGGCGTATGTGCAAACGCTATAGGTGCAAGCAATGATGTGTGCAGTCAGGTGCAGTTCTGAGGTTCATGATGCCATCAGGCAACAAGTGTACACCGGAATGTGTTCATACCTGCAGGCTGTCGTCAAGCAAGCCTGGGCCAGTGGTCAGTGTTGCCATGGCTGTCCATCCACTGCGCAGCTCTGAGACCTTGCTCAATACTCACCTGAGCCCCCAGACCTGCGATTCCATCAACTCTTGTGAACCCAACAAACAACTCAGTCCTGCCCCTGGGCACTCCCCATCAGCCACCGCTGATCACAGAGCCTCACAAGCTGTGCCAGCTGGCAACACTAATGCGCATGACCCTGGGTCTACCACACCAGCGGACAGTGTGGCAAGCGGCCTGGCATCGCAGCTCAAACCTCAGCCTGAGGGCTCAGGTGACATTGCTGAGTTACAGAGGCGGTTGCAGCAGATGCACTCACGCCAGGGCAGGGCAGGAGCGGCAAAGCCCCAGCAGCAGCGGCAGTCTCAGAGCCCAGCTGCTCAGAGAGGCACAAGTCTCGCTGCCAGTCCCAGTGTCAGCGGCAGCCTCCTTCTGAGTGCAAATCAGAGCGCCAGTCCGAGTGCCAGCCCAAGTCCCAGGGCTGTGAGCAGAGGCCCTGGCATGGAGGGCAGAAGCTTGAACCTGGATGCCAAGGCGACTTCGCCTTTCTCTCAGCCCAAGGCATCCCCGACTCATCAGAGCGGGTCTCCAAGTGTTGGGCATAATACATTCCTGGGTACTCAGGATAGGCAACCCCCAGCTGTTCAGCATGGACTGTTGCCACCTGCTCAGCATAACTTGCCTCCAGCACCTGCTTCTGGCCTGCTTGTGCCCTCTCACATGAGCAACACATCTCCTGCGTTTCAGCTCAGGGCATCCTCAAATGCGCCAGCGACTGCAATCCCAGCTGGGCAGCAGAGAGCATCCCCAGCAGGCTCGCCGAGGGCATTCCCAGCTGCTCAGCGCACCCAGTCCCCATCTGACTGGCCAACTGCAAGCCAAGCTGCCCAAATCAGCTTTGCTGCACTTGAACGACCCAGGACATCCCCAGCAGCTCAGCAAAGGGCACCCCCAGTTCCTGAGGGTAGTGCACCATTACAGGCAGAGCCAACCATTGCAGGCGCATCAACACAACATGCAGGCAGCAGGCTTCCCAGCTCGCTACCTTCTTTCATGGCTCACCACGGCCAGCTGGAAAGGCAGCTGCCAGATCTGCCAAAGGAAGCGCTGGCCAGGAGCATGGGTGCGCCTCCACCAGCAATGGGCACTGTGCAGTCACAGACAGTGACCAACAACATGTCTTGGTCTGCATCAATAAGTGGTGTTGATCATGCTCAGCAGGTACTATACACCTGAATTGACCTTCAGTGGTGTTGCTGCATAAGAGACCTGTTGCGCAATGTTATCTACAGCTCAGCAGCGCTGCTTTGCTCATGCAGAAAGAGGCTTTGCCTGACGCTGAACCTGAGAACTTTGTGTCGTACACAATGCATTGTGTATCAAGGGACTGTCATAGTGACCTGCACAGGAAACCAGACCCAGTTGTGCAAGCAGCCATACTCCATCATGAAGCTTGCATAGCATGTGTTCCCAATGCACCAAACAAACAGGGAACGCTCCTGTGCAGGGCGACGCAAGCACAACTTGGCCTGCTTACTTTGCCTCTTCTTCAGCTGCTATCCCAGCACCTTTCAGTGGTCCATCAATGGCCAGTGCCATGAGGGCAATATCAGGCAGCCCCGCAATCAGGGCTGGTGCTAGCAGCGCTGCCCTGAAAGCCGGCTCCAGCAGCCCTGTTGTCAGGCATGTGTCAGACAGCCCTGGCTTGAAGGCACACCCATCCAACTTTGCTGGGGCTGCTCCAAGCGGCCCTGGCAACAGGGCCAGATCCCAAAGCCCTGCCGTCAAAGCTATGTCAGGCAGCCCTGACTTCACAAGTAGGGCTGGTCAGCTGAAGATGCATGGTCTGCAATAATAGCATGACTGGTTGTCTTTCAACATGCAAGCTTGACACGTCATCTGAAGCTTCTCTGTCACAAAGCTGTTTGTAGACCTCCATTTGCAGTTGTGTAGCTTAACAATGGTACAAGCCAGGGAGCCAGCATGCAACTGCTCATCTTGCCAATGGTCACTTTAGGGTGCCCTGTCATGCTTTGCTTGGTATTGTCATTTGCTGAGTCACCAAGTGCAATGTGCCTTCAGGGCATGGTCTAGGTCACCAAATAGCTGCTGTACATCCGCACTCCTCTTCCCCAGCGCCAGGACCAGGCCCTGGTGATCAGCCTCAACCTGTCCCAGATCCTGTAGATGATCAGTCGGAGCTTTGTCAAAGCTCTGCAGATGCTCAGACCCATGAAGCAGGTTTTGCACCAGCCCTGTAGGCTGCTGTATAGGCTGCTCAGGTTGCTGATTCCAAAAGAGACAACAGGCAACTTGGAGCTGGCGCCTCATTGCTGGCAGGTGGCCATCCCATGCTGCCGGGGCCCACCCCCAGGAGGCAGGGGTCCAGCCTGTAGAATGAGGTCTACCTGCAGGCAACATGCTGTTTTTTATGTTGCAAGGACCATATTGAGGGTTTCTTGCCTTAGGGATTTAAACCCTAAATGTCGGGCATGTTCCCTACCAACATGCTGCAAGCCGCTGTCGTTACCATTCTTTGCTGTCGCTGCTGAGCTACTGTTTGTGCCAATGTTTGGCCAAGGAACCCTTGCTTCTGACTTGTTAGGAACAGTCCGTCTTGTTGTCAACCTGATGTGCATGCTTGTGCCTTCTGCATGCCATGCCAGCTTTCTTTCTCATGGAAAATTTCTTGGGGATCATTGCATTGCATGTGTCAAAGTCAGCACGCGGCCATCAGCTCTGTTTGCGAAAGCAGCTACCTTAGAAGTTAGAAGAATGCGATGTACTGCTTTGCTAATGATGCACATGCTGTCGGCAGGAGCAGCAGGCGCCCTGTTTGTATACAATCGAGACTGTCAGAGTCGGCATGACGAGATGGTAAAGCGAGCTGTAAGCAGTGCCATGATGGGGCCATGATGAGCCAACACGCACACGATATAGGCGTGTTACACAGTTCTAAAATTTTTAATGTGTAGCGCTAAACCTGTACTTTGGACCTCAGCAGTTGATGTTTAGCACCTCTTGAGAACTTTCCCTTGTGATTGACACAATTTATGCTCGGGCATCGTTCCACTTAAGAGCTTGCTGCCCATGAAATGTCAATGTCCTTGATGACCTTATAGGTACATCACCAGACCAAAAAGTAAGACCTTTGCACGTGTACATATGCAAGCATGTATGGTTCAGTCCAACAGTCAACAAGTGCTTTCAAGTGTACAAAATGCTGTGTCTTAACAGTCATCAAGTGTTTTCTTCATAAAGTGTACAAAATGCTGTGTCTGAGACAGCATGAGTAAACTACGCTTGGTGAAAGGTAATTTTCACCTGAGGCTGCATCATTGCAAGATCAATGCCAAGATGTGGTTCTGTTGATGTTGATGTGTTGGGCATCCTAGTTTGTAGCTTCCCCACTGTGACGTCCCTGATATGACATGTATGCTACTCCTGTGACACTCATGCCATATGCATCAACTAGTCATACACATTTTCCTCCTGATTCGTTTGGAGGGTGAGATCCCCCTTAGGATACGCTGTGCAGGTCAGCAGGAAGCCTTTCTCTACCATAAAGTCTTCCAGGAAGGAGTTGGAGTCCTGCACTCCGATCACTTGATCAAACTCGCAAGCTGTGTACGCAGATTTAAGGTTGCAGATCGGTGTAATATTTATATCGGTACCTGGTTTACTTGACTGATGTCACCACTTGCTAGCTTTGCTGCGCAGCTCCCACACGACCCAGACCGGCAAGAGTACGGCAGGTCCAAGCCAGCTTCGTCTGCAGCGTCCAGAATATAGGTGTCCTCGTCACACTCTATCTTCTTCTCGCCGTCTGGAGTGTCCAGCGTAATAGTAAACGCCATAGGCCGCGTGCGCAGCACATTTCGAGCAGGCTGTCTGCGAGACTTTAGTGCAAGCGTTGCATGCCGACGAACCGCACGACGAAAACTGCAGGCAGACTTGCACGCACTCTTGGACAAGGAACTCATGCCTATAGCTATGATCTTACAAACGTTTGACAGGGGCGCAAATCAGGCACGAGCGATTGCCTGTGTGCAACGGTTCAATGAGAACGGTTCAATTGCCTGTCTGCAACGGTTCAATGAGAACCATTACCTCGTCGGTTCGTATTCCTCTATTCCTGGACCTTTTGAGCGACCTCTGGCGATCTTACGCTCGAAGCCTGAGTGGCACTAAGATCTGGTATTGTTCAATTGCCAGTCACTTCAACAGCAGCTTCTCCAGGGAGAGCGCAGCAGGGTGGTCTCAGGTGTGACAGCTTTGCAACACAAGATATGTCAAGAGCCAAACACAACCGTATCTCACTTCGATAGATCTGTCATTTGACGCATAACATCTTCATCGTTGTCTAGTGCTCCCTCTCTGACTAGCCGAATAGTACCAAGCAGTTCTGCGGCAGATATCACTGTATCTTAACCCAGGGAAAAGCCTCTGCTTGTACAACTCCACCAAAAGCTGCATCACAGGTTTGTCACCATACATGGCTCTCTCCTTGACTTTGCCCACCACATACTGCGGAAGTTCTAGACCACAGGGCCTTGCAGCAGAGCGTTTCCCTGTGCTACGCAACTGGCTGAGCCTGACAGCACTTCTCCTACCAGGGTTTGCAGAAGCCTGTGGGAACAGAAGGCAGATCTTCAAAGGCATGCAGCTGCAATCTGGAGATGTGCAGTAAGGCCTGAGCTGTCAGCATTTATCCACAGCTTGTAGCATTCCGCCACAACCCACATAGTGCTCCTGTTGAGACAGAGGGCAGAGTCCAGATGAAAGGCCTGAGTTTGCCCTCTAAAATCATGCAGCAAGGCTTGGCGTAGTTTGAGCCTGGCATCAATGCATGTACAACCTGATGTGATGCCGAGCCTGGCTGCAGTGCACCTGCAACCGGAAGGCGGGCACACACTCCCCCACTACCCAGGGAGTACTCCAGTGGAAGAGTGCAGAATTCGAACCAAAGGGCATGAGTCTGGCCTCTGGCATGGTCCAGCAAAGCCTGCCTTGGTACTGCCAAGCGCAGCAACACACCCAGCAGGGTTTGCCGGGCAAATGCTCCTTCACTCACCAAAGACTAATCCAGTAGAGGTCTAGGTAGAAAGCGCAAGTCTGCTGACTGGCATGACCTTGCACAAGAGACATGAGATGTGAGCTTGGCTGATGCCGTCAGCTCCTGCATAATGCCAGTGGGGATTTGGCTGGATGAGTACTACTGTGGCACCAAGTGACAGGCATTTGGAATCATGTGAAGTAATTTGCTTACCAAATGGGCCAAGCTACATCATCTTATTGCCTGCAAAGCTCCTGATTGCCTGCAAAGCTGCTGCAGCTGATATGTCGAAGTTTTTGTCAGATGCAGACATGCAGAATAGCATACAGCTAAGTCACATTCAGTTGTTGTGTTTATCATAGGTGTTTATCATAGGTGTTTATCATAGGTGTTTATCACAGGTGTTTATCATAGCTGAAAGTCTGAATTCCTGAAGTAATTGCATGTCAGGATGTGCCCATTCAGGTGCCACAAGCCCATGATAGTAGCCACAAATGTACAGGAACACTGAGGGTCAAAAGCAACACTGATGATGGTAATGATGATGGTAATGATGATGGTCATGGTAAGGGTAGTAGGAATGGTTATGGTCACAATGGTAAAGTGTTTTGCTACTGAAAGCAGTAACAGGTATGTACCAACTAGACTTGCAGCAATCCTTGTTGCAGAGCTGCATTGACATGCATGACTATGTATCACATGCCTGCAAGCACGGCTAATGACAGAGTCAGGTGTGTCAACAAGAACATATCATGCTGCACAGCTTCATCAACATGCATGACTTGCATAACACATGCCTGCAACCACGGCCAATGACACATCACGCAGCAGAAACATTTGTATGATTGCACGACACAACTGCCTTACCAAGTTTATGGCATACAGCACAGCTGCAACTCCATGATCTACCAGTGCTTTTCCATCAATGAAAACTGTCAGCTTCTCACTGGCATGCACCTGCACATTGGGAAAAAAGCTTGCAAAGTTTCAGCCTGGCACTGATCAGTCTCAAATTTGCACGTGCTCAAGACTATAAGCATGATCTTGAGCATGCTCAAGACCATGCTTATAGACCAGAGACTGCAAACTTTAGGTTGCAATGTACCTGTTGAGATAACCAGCGTCACTCAGATGTGCTATCATAGTATGCAATAGGCACAAGATTGTAATAGTGCAGCACAGTCAGGCTATGCCATGATCATTTGATCATAGCAAATGCTTGAGCTTGTCTCTATGTGCCAGTTTGCCATCTCCCAAGTCTGTCACAGTTCGCCATGCAAATAGCGTGTGCCGTTTATGTCTGTTTGCCTGTTATGGTGATCCAAATACTTAGCTCTGCTCTATAAGCAGGGGCACGTGCACCCATCACTGCCCTTCAGGGGCAAAAGCCCCTCTCGCTCCCTAGCTCCAGAGTTTTAAGACTGTTGCGCTTGCCATGGAGTCATTGGCCTCGTTGCAGTTGTCTCAGCAGCTGCTCCTCTCCTTAACCTGACCTGGTCCCATGCAGCGGGTGCATAAGTTACAGCCAAGCTGCGCAGACCTGTTACTCAGTGGCAGAAACTATGTGTGAGACGCCAAAGTTTCAGTTTGAGATACAGCACAGTCGCAGTTGTAGAGCATCGCGAGTTGGTGCTGAGCTCACTGATGTCGGAAAGCCATGAAGTACAAAGCACAAGACACAGAGTACCTCAAGTGTGTCACACTTCACAACAATATCTTGTTTGCACCGCGGGTGATGTAGAGGGCGAGTCACTCAGCAGCTGCTGTGGCGCACACCGTTTTTACTATTTTCTCACGCCAGCTAAATGACGAGAGAGTCGAAGCTTGGATGGTACGCTCGCTGGTAAACAAGCAATCTCGCTTAGCTTGAATGGTCACCAGGCGTCCCCGACAGCTTGAGCACAAGGCCGCCAACAGCAGTGCGTTGAATTACGAAGTTGCTAACGCAATGCTGGCGCATGCAGCTGAACGCAAAGGTTCGTAACGCCAGACGTAACGCCATTGACAGCCTCGAGTAATGTGAATACAGGACCAACAATCACGGCCAGAACTACCACACCGCTCCAATCCTTGTGTCGTGCTGCACTCATCCTGAAACAGCTTGGCACTGTGCCTGGTCAGGCCTGTTGCGCCTGATATTGTGTCATTACTCGGCCACTCATGCAAATTTGCAAAAGCAGCGCATGCATATGTTTCAATTTTGATCAAAGTAGCTATTCTATAGTGCCACATAACTGCTGTCCAAAAGCCACACGGCTTGATTGCTTTGGTCATGAGATTTTGCATTGTTGAGATCAAAGTTGCGCAAGGGCTGCGTCTGGGATCACTGGCGCCCTGCTATAGCAGCTAGCTAGCGAGCAACAAATCAAGGTCCCAGGGAATGCTTAGCTCGTAATTTGCCACAGCAGTCACGCAAAAGCAGAGCACCTGTTGCATTCTCTTTTCGTATACGCCGTCGGTCATATGGTCAATGGCAATACTTACGTGCCAAGGGCTACGCGCATGGAATCTAAATACAAATCGCGTTGAAGACAATGGAAGCGTTCCTGTTCGCAGCCAATTGCCCCACCCAAGACTTAACACGAACTTTCTGGCGCGCTGCCTGTTGCCTCGACGAGCCAAGCTCCTTCACTCTGAGCGTTGTTCGCAAGCTGACTTGCAGTAGGATACCTGAGCGCTGCAGGCCGCGCGGCCACCGTTGCTTACTCTGACGACCCTGTCCAAATGTCAGCAATAGCGGCTTCGTAGACAGTATAAACCGCCTTAGACGCTTGACAGACATCTCAACAGACTGCTTGCACAAGCAGAGGTGCAGC
>JAABUS010008308.1_pt1 | contig 11450 bp, 10 predicted proteins | sample 5560161 | NCBI WGS metagenome assembly JAABUS01 (sample SAMN10711885, study PRJNA513376) | rock metagenome | isolation source: Antarctica rocks | place: Antarctica: Victoria Land, Trio Nunatak nord | collected 2016-01-04
TCCTCTGCTCCTTCTGCGGGAAGTCTCAGCGGCAGGTCAAGAAGCTCATCGCCGGCCCCGGCGTCTACATCTGCGACGAGTGCATCGATCTCTGCAACGAGATCATCGACGAGGAGCTGACCGGGCCGGCCACCTTCGACCTCGAGAACCTGCCGAAGCCGAAGGAGATCAACTCCGTTCTCCAGGAGTACGTGGTGGGCCAGGAGCCGGCGAAGCGCACGCTCTCGGTGGCCGTCTACAACCACTACAAGCGCGTGCAGATGATGCACGCCGAGGATCAGGAGCTCGAGCTCCAGAAGTCGAACATCCTGCTGCTCGGCCCGACCGGGTGCGGCAAGACGCTGCTCGCCCAGACCCTCGCCAAGATCCTGAACGTCCCCTTCGCGATCGCCGACGCCACGGCGCTCACCGAGGCCGGCTATGTGGGCGAGGACGTGGAGAACATCCTCCTGAAGCTCATCCAGGCCGCCGACTACGACATCAAGAAGGCCGAGACGGGGATCATCTACATCGACGAGGTGGACAAGATCGCCCGCAAGGCGGACAACCCCTCGATCACCCGGGACGTGTCTGGTGAGGGCGTCCAGCAGGCGCTCCTGAAGATCCTCGAGGGCACGGTGGCCTCGGTGCCGCCCCAGGGGGGGCGCAAGCACCCCCACCAGGAGTTCCTCACCATCGACACGACGAACATCCTCTTCATCTGCGGCGGAGCGTTCGCGAACCTCGACCGCGTGGTCGAGCGTCGAATCGGCCAGCACGGCGTGGGCTTCGGGGCCAAGGTGCCCTCCAAAACCAACAAGGACACCGGCGAGCTGTTCGAGAAGGTCCTCCCCGAGGACCTCGTGGAGTACGGGCTGATCCCCGAGTTCATCGGCCGCCTGCCGGTGATATCGGTCATCCACCAGCTCGCGCGCGAGGATCTCGTGACCATCCTCACCGAGCCCCGGAACGCGCTCGTCAAACAGTTCCACCGCTTCTTCGAGTTCGACGACATCGAGCTGGTGTTCGCCGACGAGTCGCTCACGTCCGTGGCCGAGAAGGCCCTCGCGCGCGAGACCGGCGCGCGCGGGCTGCGCTCGATCCTCGAGGAGACGCTCCTCGACGTGCAGTTCGAGCTGCCCTCGCGTCGCGACGTGACGAAGTGCGTCGTCACCAAGGAGACGATCGAGAAGGGCCTGAAGCCGACGCTCGTGACCGAGGCGGCCAAGGATGAGCCGGAGGACGGCTACGAGCACGCGGAGGAGTCGGCCTAGCGTCAGGCCGTCCGTCCCGGTCGGGATGGGCGCCGACTCTCTCGGCCTCCGAGCGGCGAGGGTGGGCGGGACGTGTCTCGCGGAGGCTGACGAGGCCCCATGACCCAGACGGCGCTCGAGGAGCAGGTCAAGGCGCTCGTCGCTCTCATCATCCCGGTCGCCGAGGCGATCGGGGCCGTCGTCATCGGCGTGGGCGTGGTCGTCGCGTTCGTGACCTACGCGCTGTCGGAGCTGCGGATCCGCCCGGTGCCCTACGAGCGGGTGCGACTGCTCCTCGGCAGGTTCCTCGCCCTCGGGCTCGAGTTCCAGCTCGCCTCCGACATCCTCTCAACGGCGGTGTCACCGAGCTTCGCGGAGATCGGGAAGCTCGGGGCCATCGCGACGATCCGGACCGTCCTCAACTTCTTCCTCGCCCGGGAGATCGACCGCGACCGGGAGGAGGAGCACCGCGAGCGGGCACCCTCTTCCGGAGTGGGCCCCGGCGGGTCCGGCCGCCCGACGATCCCCGCGTCGCCCGGCACCCCCGCCCCGGAGCGCTGAGCCATGCCGGGCCTCGCGGTCCACGCCTCCGTAGTGCCCTTCGCGATCGCCGTCCTCGTCATCGTCGTCGGCTTCGCCCGGGTGCTTCCCAGTGGGCGCATGGCCCCGGACGAGCTCGCCGCGAGCGTCGCGCTCGGACTCGAGTTCTTCCTGGCCGCCGGCCTGCTCCGCCTCGCCTCCAACGAGATCTCAGGACTCGGCGTCGTTGCCGCCATCGTGGTCCTGCGGAGGGTGATCGCCGCCGGCGTCGGGTTCGCGGTGAAGGCGGTGGGAACCGGCTCGGCGCGGGACATCCGGGCCTGACGCAGCGGCGTGGGCCGCCCCGTCTCGACGTCTCCTAGCCGAAGGTCGCGAGCACGGCCGGGACGTGTGTCGGCCGGTCCTCGACGCTCCCGCTCAGACGCCCCGACCTCACGAGCTCGACCATGGCCTCGCAGACCACGGGGTCAAACTGGGTACCGGAGTGACGCTCGAGCTCCTCGAGCGCGGTGTCGACGGGGAGCGCCTTGCGATAGACGTGAGAGCAGGTCATCGCCTCGAACGTGTCCGCCACGTGAAGGATGCGACTCTCCAGCGGGATCCTGGCCCCTGCTATCCCGGCGGGGTAGCCGCCGCCGTCGAAGCGCTCGTGGAGGTAGAGCACGAAGTTGGACACGTCGGTCATCCCCGCTCCGCCGATGATGTCCCGTCCCAGCTCGGAGTGCCGTCGCATCTCCTTGGTTTCCTCCTCGGTCAGGTACGTCGGCTTCAGCAGGAGGGCATCCGAGATGCCGATTTTGCCGACATCGTGTAGGACCCCCGCGGTCCTCACCTTCTCGACGCTGTCGGCGGAGAGCCCGAGATCCGCGGCGAGGAGGGCGGCGTAGCCGGCCACCCGCTGGGAGTGCAGGTGGGTGTAGCCGTCCTTCGCGTCCACCGCGTTGGCCAGGGCGTGAACGGTGTTCACCAGGCCCTCTCGGGACGCACGCTCGGCAGCCTCCTGAGGGGAGAGAGGAGAGTCGCTCTCCGCGGAGTACACGCACGAGCGGTTGCGCCCCCTCGACTTGGCCCAGTACATCGCACCATCGGCGAGATGCATGAGCTCCTCCCGGGAGCGAGCGTGGCGCGGGTATTCGGAGACCCCCGCGCTGATGGTCAGGGCCTGCCACCCCGGTCCCGCGTTCATGGCGTCAATGCGCTTTCGCAGGCGGTCCACCACGCCGAGCGCGTCCGCGACGTCCGAGTGGACGATGCCGAGCATGAATTCGTCTCCGGCCACCCGGCCACAGATATCGCTCGACCGAAGCTCCGAGCCGATGGCCTGAGCCAGGCCCCGGAGGACGTGGTCGCCGCAGGCGTGACCCCACCGCTCGTTTACATCTTTGAAGCCGTCGACGTCGAGGGCGACGATGGCCAGGGAAGAGCGCTCGCGCTCGGCCCGTCGAAGCTCCTGTGACGCGCGCTCCTTAAACGCGCGGTGGTTCAAAAGGCCGGTGAGCGGGTCCTTCAGCGTCAGGGCTTCGAGGTCCGACTGTGCTCGTTGAAGCCTGTCGGCGAGCCGGTCGACCTGATCGGTCAGGGCCCGAACCTTTGCTGTGCCCTCCGTGCCCACGCCGGTGATCGGTTGGGCGCGGGCGCGGTGTCGAGCGACGGACGACCCGATCCGTGTCAGGAGGACGGCGGTCCGTGATCGCAGCCGCGCCGGTCTTTCGGTGTGTTCGATGGATGCGCTCAAGTCTTGTCCGGTCAGCCAGGGTGCGTGGAAGGCGCTCACTGCGCCCTTTAGGCGACACCCCTGCGCTTTCGTATTGGGACACGTCGGACGCTGCGGCCTGAAGCTTGAGGAGGACGAGGTCTCTCGACGTGTGGACCGGACCTAGACTCGAAGCGATGCCCTCGGACCGCCTCGCGACGCTCGAGTCACGCACCCGGTACGAGGCCGCGGAGGTCGAGGCCCGGGTCTTCGCCCGGTGGGAGGAGGCCGGGATCTTCCACGCCGAGCCCGGGGGGGATCCCGCGGAGACCTACGCGATCGCGGTGCCCCCGCCGAACGTGACCGGTGCGCTCCACATGGGCCACGCGCTGAACTGCTCCATCCAGGACGTGCTCATCCGGCGCAAGCGCATGGAGGGTCGGCGCGTGAAGTGGATCTTCGGCACCGACCACGCGGGGATCGCCACGCAGGTGAAGGTCGAGCAGGAGCTCCGGGCCGAGGGCACCGATCGCCACGCCCTCGGACGGGAGGCCTTCGTCGAGCGCGTGTGGGAGTGGCGCGAGCGCTACGGGAGGACGATCGTCGGGCAGTTCAAGCGCCTCGGCGCGTCGGCCGACTACGACGACGAGCGCTTCACCATGGACCCCGCCTACGCGCGCGCCGTAGTCAGGGTCTTCGTCTCCCTCTTCGACAAGGGCCTCGTCTACCGGGGCAACTACATGGTCAACTGGGACCCCGGTACCCGCTCGGCCATCTCGGACCTGGAGGTCGAGCAGCGCAGCGTCGAGGACACCCTCTACATGGTCGACTATCCGCTGGAGTCGGGCTCGGGCTCGCTGACCGTGGCCACCGTCCGCCCGGAGACCATGCTGGCCGACACCGCCATCGCCGTCCATCCTGAGGACCCCCGCTACACGCGCCTCGTGGGGGAGTCGGCGGTGCTGCCCATCGTGGGCCGGCGGCTGCCGATCATCGCCGACCCCTACGTGGACCCGGAGTTCGGCACCGGCGCGCTGAAGATCACGCCCGGCCACGACCCGAACGACTTCGACATCGGTCGCACCCACGGCCTCGAGGAGATCTCGGTGATCGGCGAGGACGGGCGGATGAACGCGGCGGCCGGGGAGGCCTTCGCCGGGCTCGAGGTGGAGGAGGCGCGCGAGGCCGTGGTTCGCGCCCTCCGCGCCGAGGGAAGAGTGTCCGGCCAGCGCCCCTACGCGCACGACGTGCCCCACTCCCAGCGCTCGGGGCGACGCATCGAGCCGCTGATCTCCTTGCAGTGGTTCTGCAACATGGAGGGGCTCGCCGGACCCGCCGTCGACGCCGTGCGCGACGGCACGGTGCGCTTCCACCCCGAGCGGCCGTGGACGGGCGTCTACCTCGAGTGGCTCGAGAACATCCGGCCCTGGTGCATCTCGCGCCAGCTCTGGTGGGGGCACCAACTCCCCGTCTGGTACTGCGACGCCTGCGAGGAGACCTACGTGGCCGAGGAGGCCCCGGCGCGCTGCGGCACCTGCGACGCCACCCTCCGGCGGGACTCCGACGTGCTCGACACGTGGTTCTCCTCGGCCCTCTGGCCCTTCGCGACGCTGGGGTGGCCGGAACCCACACCTGAGCTCGAGGCCTTCTACCCGACCGACGTGCTCTCGACCGCGCGCGACATCATCTTCCTCTGGGTGGCGCGGATGGTCATGATGGGCATCGAGTTCACCGGCCGGGCGCCCTTCACCGACGTCCCCATCCACTCGGTCATCCAGGCGCCGGACGGCCGGCGGATGTCGAAGTCCCTCGGCACGGGCATCGATCCCCTCGAGGTCATCGACGAGGACGGCGCCGACGCGCTGCGCTTCGGACTGCTCGCCATGTCGTCCTCCCAGGACGTGCGCTTCTCGGCCGAGAAGGTGCGCCAGGGCGCCTGGCTGGCCAACAAGCTCTGGAACGCCTCGCGGTTCATTCTCCTCCGGGCCGAGGGCAGCGATGTCGAGCCACGGCCGCAGTCCCCCGAGGACCGCTGGATCCTCTCCCGCCTCGAGCGGGGGACCGAGCGGGCGAACGAGCTGATCGACGCCTACGAGCTGGCCGCGGCGGCGCAGGAGCTCTACTCGCTCGTCCGCGACGACGTGTGCGACTGGTACATCGAGCTCGTGAAGCCCCGGCTCCTCGCCGGCGACGGTGACCGGGCCGCACTCTCGGCCACCCTCCTCTACGTCCTGGAGCGGAGCCTGACCCTCCTCCACCCGATCATGCCCTTCGTCACCGAGGAGATCTGGGCGCTCATGCCGGGCGAGCGGGGACTGCTCGCGGTCTCGCCCTGGCCCACCGCTCGCCCCGACCTTCGGGACGTGGACGCCGAGCGCGTCGTCGGGGACGCGATCACGGCGGTCGGCGCCCTCCGGCGCTACCGCAACGACGTCGGCGCGCGCGAGGACGCGCGCATCCCCGGCCGCCTCGAGGCCGAGGGCTACGAGCACACCGCCGGCCAGGTGGCGCGCCTCGCCCGGTTCGAGCTCTCCGGGAACGGCGAGACCGGCGACGGAGCCGAGCCCATCGCCTCGGTGGCCGTGCCGGGCGGGTCCGTGCTCGTCCTGCCCTCCGACGCCGTCGACGTGGAGGGCCTCGAGCGCCGCCGGGCCGAGCGGCGAACGCGGCTCGAGGCCGAGGTGACGCGCGCCGAGGGCAAGCTCGGCAACGTCAAGTTCGTCGAGCGCGCGCCGCGAGAGGTGGTGGAGGCCGAACGGCAGAAGCTCGCGCGCGTGCGCGAAGAGCTCGAGTCCCTCGGGTGACCTACCGGGAGGCCGAGGCCTACCTCCTCGAGCTCGAGCTCTTCGGGATGCGCTTCGGCCTCGACCGGATGCACCGGCTCCTTACCGCGCTCGGGCTTCCGCAGCACCGGTTCGCGGCCGTGCACGTGGTGGGCTCGAACGGCAAGAGCTCGACGGCCCGGATGCTGGCCGCCCTCCTGCGGGAGGGTGGACTCCGGGTTGGCACCTACACCTCTCCCCACCTGCGGTCCTTCACCGAGCGGATCGAGGTGGACGGCGAGGCCATCGACGCGGACGACTTCGCGGCAGCGGTCGAGCACGCCGCGCAGGCGGCGGCCCGGGTCGACGCCGCGGCCGACGATCCCGAGGATCGCGTGACCCAGTTCGAGGCCCTCACCGCCGCCGCCTTCCACGCCCTGGCCCGGCGGGGAGTCGAGCTGGCGGTGGTCGAGGCCGGCCTCGGCGGGCGCCACGACGCCACCAACGTCATCGCCGCGCGGGTCTGCGCGCTGACCGGCGTGGGGCTCGAGCACACGCGCTGGCTCGGGGACACGCTGGGGGCCATCGCCGAGGAGAAGCTGGCGGTGCTCGGCGACCACGCGGTGCTCGTCACCGGCGAGCTCGGTCCGGAGGCCGAGGAGGTGGCCGAGCGCGTGGCTCGGGAGCGCCGCGCGCACCGCGTGCGCGTCGGGGCGGGGGAGGATCTGCCGGGGCGGGGCCCCTTCGGGCGGCGGAACCTCGCCGTGGCCCTCGCGGCGGCGGCGCCGTTCGTGGGCACGCTCGATCCGGACGCCGTGCGCGCGGCGGTCGGCGATCTCGTACTCCCCGGGCGGCTCGAGGAGGTCGGGCGCGCGCCGCTGACCATCCTCGACGGCGCCCACAACCCCGCGGGCGCGCACGCGCTCGCCGAGGCGCTGCCCGAGGTCGTCGAGGGGAGGCCGCTCACGCTTGTCCTCTCCGTGCTCGACGACAAGGACGCGGCGTCCATGCTGCGGGCGCTCGCGCCCCACGCCACGAGGCTCGTGCTCACGACGAGCCACCATCCCCGCTCCCTGGCGCCCGAGGTGCTCGAGGGACTCGCCCGGGCGGCCGGCGCCCCGGCGGCCGAGCTGGCCCCCGACCCCCGAGCGGCCCTCGAGCGGGCCCGTGCCCTCGCCGGTCCCGAGGGCGCCGTGCTCGCCACGGGCTCGCTCTACCTCGTCGCCGACCTGGTCGGAGACCCGAGCCCGGGCACGGCCTCGATTCTGTGAGCACGACGCGATGAACGACGGAGAGGGCCCCGGCTTCCTGTCGATGATCGGCCTCGTGGCCCTCGTGGTCGCGAGCGTCATCCTCGTGTTCTTCACGCTCGGCTTCCTGCTCGGGCGCCTGTTCGCCTGAACTGGTGACCGTGGGGGCCGATACACTGCCTCGGCTCATGGGCCTGCTGGCGCTTTTCGGCTTACAAGGCGGGCTCGGGCTGGCCGTCAACCTCCTCGTGCTTTTCGTGGTCGTGCTCTGGCTCGCCCTGGTCTACTGGACCTTCGCCGACGCCCGCCGGCGCATCGAGGATCCGATGCTCGTCGGGTGCGCCACCCTCGCGTCGCTGTTCCCGTTCATCGGAACCGTCGTGTACATGATCGTGCGCCCCCCCGAGTACCTGGCCGACGCCCACGAGCGTGACCTCGAGATCGCCGCCGCGGAGGCGCGCGTCGCCCAGCTCGAGGACCTCACCTGCCCGTACTGCGACTTCGAGATCGAGAAGAGCTTCCTGCGGTGCCCGAGCTGCCTCCGGCGCCTGAAGGAGCCGTGCCAGACGTGCGGCAAGCCGCTCGACCGGAAGTGGAAGCTGTGCCCGTACTGCGAGTCCGAGGTGCCCCAGCAGGCCGGCTCCCGGCGCCGTCCGACCCGGGGGGCGGGGCGCGGCGCCACCGCCGCGGCCCGGAGCGGTGACGGCGGGGATCAGACCGAGGCGAAGCCGTCTCGGGCGCGGCCGACCCGTGCCGCGGGAGCGGCCGGAACGGCCGGGGCCGAGGCCGGCGGCGGCCAGCGCTCAGGCGCCGGGCCCCGCTAGACACCCTCAGGGGGCCACCTCATGGATCGGACGCTCATCCTCGTCAAGCCGGACGCCTTCGCCCGGGGGCTGACCGGCGAGATCATCGCGCGGTTCGAGCGCAAGGGGCTGCGGATCGCCGAGCTCAAGCGGATGACCGTCCCGCGCGAAGTGGCCGAGGAGCACTACGCCGAGCACGCCGAGAAGCCCTTCTTCGGCGATCTCGTGGAGTTCATCACCAGCGGGCCCCTCGTCGCCATGATCCTCGAGGGCGAGGCGGCCGTGGCCGCGGCCCGGCAGGTCATCGGCAGCACGAACCCCCTCGAGGCCGCACCCGGCTCCATCCGCGGGGACTACGCCCTCGAGGTGCAGACGAACCTCGTGCACGGGTCGGACTCGGCGGAGTCAGCTTCCCGCGAAACCTCCCTCTTCTTCCCGTGAGGCGCGGAGAGCTTCGCCAGGCGGGGTCATCGGGTCTCGCCTTGCCCCGGCAAGGCTTCGACCCTGCTTCCCCCGCCTGACTCGCTCTCCGCGCCTCAGGCCGGGTCGAACGGGCGGGCTTCGGCCACGGGATGCTGATTAGCGAGGCCTCGTGACCAGCTCGCCGCTCGTCCTGGCGTCAGGCTCGCCGCAGCGGCGGGCCATCCTCCGCCAGCTCGGGGTGGCGTTCTCGGTGGTGGTGCCCGAGGTGGACGAGCTCGACGAGGGCGATCCGGAGGGGCTCGTGTTGGAGAACGCCCGCCGGAAGGCCCGGGCGGTGGACGGGGAGCGGGTGCTCGGGGTCGACACCGCGGTGGTGCTCGACGGCCGGCCCCTCGGCAAGCCGGTCGACGCGGCGGAGGCCGAGCGTTTCCTCCAGGACCTGGCCGGCCGGGAGCACCAGGTCCTCAGCGGCTTCTGCGCGCGGGAGGCGGGCCGCGAGCTCGTGGGCGTGGGCGGGGCGCGCGTGCGCTTCCGAACCCTCTCGGCGGTGGAGGTGGGCGACTACGTGGCCACGGGGGAGTGGCGCGGGCGGGCCGGCGGCTACGCCGTACAGGGGCGTGGCGCGCTGCTCGTGAAACACGTCGCCGGCGACTTCTGGGCGGTCGTCGGGCTTCCGGTGGCCGCGATCGCCTCCGCGGCCCCCGCGTTTCTGCGTCCCGATCCGGTGGATGCCGCCTCGGAGGCGGAAAAGGGCCGCTCCGGGGGAAATCTCCCGGGCGGAGCCGAGGGCGTCCGTTAGACTGGCCTTCCGCGAGCTCGTCCCCGGACCCCGCTCTTTCTCATCTGGTGGGCTCGCGTTGTAGCTGCGCGGTCTCGGCCCCTACGCTGCACTCTTCTATGGGCTTCTTCTCGTATCTCACCGGTTTCGGCGGACGCGACATGGCGGTGGACCTCGGCACCGCCAACACGCTCGTCTACGTGCGCGGACGCGGCATCGTCCTCTCCGAGCCCTCGGTGGTGGCCATCGACTCGCGCGGGGGGGAGGTTCACGCCGTAGGCGTCGAGGCCAAGCGCATGCTCGGGCGCACCCCGGGCACCATCTCGGCCATCCGGCCGCTGAAGGATGGGGTGATCGCCGACTTCGACGTCACCGAGCAGATGCTCCGCCACTTCATCCAGAAGGTCCACCAGAACCGCTGGGCCCACCCGCGCGTGGTCGTCTGCGTGCCCTCCGGCGTGACGGGCGTCGAGAAGCGCGCGGTCGAGGAGGCCTGCCTCTCGGCCGGCGCCCGCCAGGCCTACCTGATCGAGGAGCCGATGGCCGCGGCGATCGGCGCCGGGCTCCCCGTGGGCGAGCCCACCGGCAACATGGTCGTGGACATCGGGGGTGGCACGAGCGAGGTGGCGGTCATCTCCCTGGGCGGCATCGTGACGTCCGCGTCCATCCGGATCGGCGGGGACGAGCTGGACGAGGCCGTCATCAACTGGGTGAAGAAGGAGTACTCGCTGATGCTCGGCGAGCGCACCGCCGAGGAGATCAAGATGGCCATCGGCAGCGCGTTCCCGCTGCCGGACGAGGCGCACGCGGAGATCCGCGGCCGGGACCTCGTATCCGGGCTGCCGAAGACCATCATCATCAGCGCCGAGGAGATCCGCCGGGCGATCGAGGAGCCGGTGAACTCCATCGTCGATGCGGTGAAGAACACCCTGGACCGCACGCCGCCGGAGCTGGCGGCGGACATCATGGACAAGGGCATCGTCCTCACCGGCGGCGGCGCCCTGCTGCAGGGGCTCGACGAGCGGCTCAAGCACGAGACCGGGATGCCGATCCACACGGCCGACCGCCCGCTCGACTCGGTGGCGATAGGGTCAGGGAAGTGCCTCGAGGAGTTCGAGGCGCTGAAGCGGGTCCTCATCTCGAGCTCCCGCCACTAGCTGGACCTGCAGCCCGCCGCTGCCGTGACCGCACGGCTCGAGCCGGGCCCGGTATCCCATGACCGACCGCCGCCGCCGCTCCGTCCTCGCCGCTCTCGTACTGGTCGCCCTCGTCCTCGTGACGCTCGACTACCGGGGGGGTGACACCGGCCCGCTCGCCACCCTGCAGCGGGGCGTCCTCACCGTCTTCTCGCCGCTGTTGGAGGGCGTGGCCACCGTGGTGCGCCCGATCGGCGGCGTCTTCTCGTCGATCGGGGACCTCGGAGGCCTCGACGAGGAGAACGCGGCGCTGCAGGCGGAGCTGGCGCAGGCGCGCGCGCAGCTGCAGTCGCAAACCGACCTGGAGCGGCAGATCGCGGAGCTCGGCGGGCAGCTGTCGATGCGCGAGCAGCTCTCGCTCACGACCGTCGGCACCCGGGTCCTCGGCCGCCCGGTGAACGGCTCCGCGTACTCGGTGCTGGTCGACAGCGGCGCCGACGAGGGCCTCGCCGCCGGCATGGCCGTCATCAACGAGGCGGGGCTGGTGGGGAGGGTGGCCGAGGTCACCGGCTCGACCGCGCGCGTGCAGCTGGTCACCGACCCCGGCACCGGCGGCTTCGTGGTCCGTCTCGCGGCAACGGGCGAGCGGGGCCTGCTGAACGGCCGCGGTGCCCAGCCGTTCCTGCTGGAGCTGCAGGACGCGGAGGCCGTGGTCGAGCCGGAGTCCGAGGTCGTCACGCAGGCGTTCCCGGGGAGCACCATCCCCGACGGCCTCCCGATCGGCGTGATCGCGGACGCGGGCATGGGGTCCAGCCTCCCCGTCAGCCCGTACG
>JAABUS010008309.1_pt1 | contig 11448 bp, 7 predicted proteins | sample 5560161 | NCBI WGS metagenome assembly JAABUS01 (sample SAMN10711885, study PRJNA513376) | rock metagenome | isolation source: Antarctica rocks | place: Antarctica: Victoria Land, Trio Nunatak nord | collected 2016-01-04
TACATGCGCTTCCAGCTCCAGTTCTTCGACCGCAAGGACAAGGCGTGGCACAACATCGGCGCGACGGGCGACTCGGGCTTCGTGCCCCTCGGACCTGCGAAGTTCAAGGAGCGCCAGAGCGGCCGCAACTTCACGGTCCGGCCGCCCAGCACCGGCGCGTTCGTCCTGCGCGGCGCGGTGACGTTCGAGTGGCGGAAGGACGGCGAGGTCGTCCGGCGCGCCCGCAAGCGCACGAGCGGCGAGCGCGGGCCGACCGCCGGCGCGGACCCCTCCGGGTTCTCGGCGGCGCGGTGCCGGGTACGCGCGTGACGCGCTAGGCCAACAGCCGGGGGTCGTTGGAGATGATCCCGGTCACGCCCATGGCCTCGAGCTCGGCGATGCGCCCGGCGTCGTCCACGGTCCAGACGTAGAGCTCGCCTCCCGCGTCGCGGATCGCCGCCCAGAATCCGGGCGTCACGAGGCTCCAGTGGGCCATGACCGCCTCGATCTCCCCCGCGCGGATCGCCGCCGACAGCCGTGGGGGGAGGACGCGCCGCGCGTAGACGAGAACCGCGAGGGCGATCGGGCGGGTCGCGGGGTGCGCGAGGTAGTTGCGACGCACCTTCGGCACCGACCAGCCCAGGCGAATCTCGGGCGCCAGTGCCCGGAGGACGCACAGCGACTCGACCTCCATCGTCGAGATCAGCGTCCGGTGGGCCAGGCCGTGCTCCCGGAGGGCGTCGACGACGCGGGCCTCGTAGCCGCGCAGCTTCAGGTCGAGGTCGAGGTCGACGCCGGCGTAGGCGTCGGAGGCGAAGTGCGCCAGGCCCTCCTCGAGCTCGAGCGGGGTGCGGCGCGCCGCGTCGGCGTGGTCGTGGGCCAGGAGGAGCCGGCCGGTGCCGTCCTGGTGCTCGCTCAGGACGTCGAACTCGATCATGTCGACGCCCGCGGCCAGGCCGGCGTCGAAGGAGGCCAGGGTGTTGCCCGGTGCGATGTGGTCGGCACCCTTGTGGCCGATGCGCCGCGTGACGCGCGGGGCTAGCTCTGACATCCCGGGCACCAGTAGGTCGGGCGGTTGTCGTCCCACTGCCCGCGCTGGCTGATCCCCGTGCCGCAGCGGGGACACGGCTTGCCGGAGGTTCCGTAGATCCGCTTGAAGCGCGACTGGGTGCCCTTGGCCGCCGACTCGCGCATGCCCGGTCGCGCCCAGCGCACGAGCCCGAGCGCCTCCTCGTCGCTGACCTCGCCGACCACCCGCCACGGGTCGATCCCCCGGGCGAAGCACGCCTCTACCTTCCACAGGTTCCCGATGCCGGCGAGCGTGCGCTGGTCGAGCAGGGCGTCACCGATGGGCCGGGTCGGGTCGTCCTCGCGCAGGCGGCGCAGGTAGACGTCCTCGTCGAAGTCGTCGGACACGATGTCGGGCCCGAGCGCCGCGATCCGCCGGTCGACGCGGGCGCGCAGCCCCGTCATGAGATCGAGCACGGGGCCGTCGAACTGCACCACGACCCGGCCGCCCTTGCGCATGACCAGCCACGCGCGGCGCGGAGAGCGGCGCCAGCGCGCGCCCTCGCGGTAGGTGCCCCAGGAGCCCGTCATCCGCAAGTGAGAGTGGATCGTGAGATCGCCCTCGAAGCGGAGGAACAGGTGCTTGCCGTGCGCCTCGACGGCCTCGACCGCGCGGCCCGCGAGCTTCTCGGGCCAGCGGTCGGCGCGGAAGCGCGGGTGCGGGGTGGAGAGCTCGTCGGGAACCTCCCCGGCCAGGATGGGCCGGATCCGGTTGGCCGCGTAGTGGATGGTGTCCCCTTCGGGCATGCCCGCCCAGGCTAGGGGCCGGGACGGCCGGCTCCACGGGCGCGGGTACGCTCGCCCTGGCATGCCGCGCGCCGTTGCCACCGATCTCGCGCAGCTCGTCGGGCGCGAGCACGTCCGCCACGACGCGCACCTCCTCACCGACGCCTCGCAGGCGATGGGCCTTCGCGGGCAGGCGGCGGCGACCGTGCTCCCCGGCAGCGCCGAGGAGGTCGCCGCGGTCGTCTCCTGGTGCTACGAGCGTGACGTCGCCATCGTCCCGCGCGGCGGGGGCACCGGCTACGCCGGCGGCGCCGTCCCGCTCGATCCGGACGCGGTGGTCGTCGCGCTCGACCGCTTGGACCGCGTGCGCTCCTTCGATCCCGGCTTCTGGCGGATGGAGGCCGAGGCGGGCGTGACGACGCAGACCGTCGCGCGGCGCGCGCGGGAGAGCGGACTCTTCTTCCCGCCCGATCCAGGCGCGGCCGAGCAGTCGCAGCTCGGGGGCAACATCGCGACGAACGCGGGCGGACCGCACTGCTTCAAGTACGGCGTGACGCGCGCGTGGATCAGCGGCGTGGAGGCAGTCGTGGCGCCGGGCGAGCTCGTGCGCTTTGGCGGGCCGCTGCGCAAGGACGTCGCCGGCTACGACCTGACGGGGCTGCTGTGCGGGAGCGAGGGAACGCTCGGGATCGTGACGAGCGCGTGGCTGCGGCTGCTCCCCGCGCCTGCGCTCCAGCTCCCGGTCGTCGGCGCGTTCGCCGGCGTCCGAGAGGGGTGCGAGGCGGTCGAGCGCGTGCTCGCCTCCGGCGTCGTGCCCGCGGCGATCGAGTACCTCGACGCGGGCGCGCTGGCCGCGAGCGCCTCGACGTTTCCCGGCGGGCTGCCCGACGGCACCGCGTTCCTCGTCGTCTGCGAGGCCGACACGTCCGAGGCCGACGCGGCGGAGCTCGAGGAGGCGCTCGGCGGCGAGCTCGGGGCAGCGCTGCGGCCGCCCGCTCGCGAGCTCTGGCGCTGGCGCGACGGCGTGTCGCTCGCGGTGGCCGCCCGTCGCGGCGGCAAGCTCTCCGAGGACGTCGCGGTGCCGCTCGACCGCCTCGCGGAGGGGATCGCCGGCACGGCGGAGATCGGGGAGCGGCACGGCCTCGAGGGCTGCTCGTGGGGCCACGCCGGCGACGGGAACCTCCATGCGACGTTCCTGCTCGAGCCTGGGGACGCGGAGCAGCTCGGGCGCGCCGAGTCCGCGGTGGGGGAGCTGTTCGCCCTCGTGCTGTCGCTCGGCGGGAGCGTGACCGGCGAGCACGGCATCGGCTGGCTCAAGCGCGGCCAGCTGCGCCACCAGTGGTCGCCCGCGGCGGTCGGAGCGCACGAGGCGATCAAGGGCGCGCTCGACCCGAAGGGGCTGTTCAACCCGGGCAAGAAGACGGCCTGAGCGCTACGTGAGCCCGAGCGCCTCGCGCACGAGCGCGCGGTCGTGCTCGTAGTCCAGCAGCCGCTCGGCCTCGTCGGGCGTGACCCAGCGGCGCTCGTCGACCTCGTCGTTGACGACGAACGGCGCGACCCCGTCGACGGTCATGCGCCACCAGCGCACGAGCTTCGGGCGGCCCTTGCGGTCGACGTACTCGTGCGGGGTGAGCTCCACGTCACAGCGGGCGACGAGGCCCGTCTCCTCGTGCACCTCGCGAAGCGCCGCGGCCTCCCATTCCTCGTCGGGGTCGAGCTTGCCCTTGGGCAGCGACCAGTCCTCGTACTTCGGCCGGTGGATGACGCACAGCCGATCGTCGTGGACGATGACGCCGCCGGCGGCGCGCACCCTCCCGCTGCTGTCGAGCTCGGTCACATGCGCATTCCACCACTCCGGGGCCGTCTGCGAGGCTGGACGGGGTGACCGAGGGCCTCGATCCGCTCGCCGCCCGCGGCCGCAGCGACCGCACGCAGCTCGCGCTGCTGGCGACGAAGCACCCGGCGGGCGCCCGGCTCGGCCGGTTCCTCGCGCGTGGCGAGGTCGGCGTGGTCGGCGGCCTGGCGCTCGGGCTCCGCTTCCCCGCGCGCGCCCTGCTGCCGGGGCACGCGCACACGCGGCAGCTCCTGCGCGGGGAGCTCGAGGTCCCGGTGCAGGAGGCGCTGCGCCGGACGCTGCCGCCGGGTGGCGTGCTGTGGGACGTGGGCGCCAACGTCGGCTTCTTCTCCCTGCTCGGCGCCCGGCTCGCCGGGCCGGCGGGGCGGGTGGTGGCCTGGGAGCCGGTGGCGGTGGTGGCCACGCACGCGCGCGAGGCGGCGCTGCGCTCGGGCCTCGACGCGCAGGTGGAGGTCCGCGCGGAGGCGGTGGCCGCGGACACCGGCGCGGAGGAGCTCCTCGTCGCGGAGGACGCAAGCTGGTCGCACCTGGCCGCGCGCGGAAACGCCGCGGGGACCCGGAGCCTGAGCGTCGCGGTGACCACGCTCGACGCGGCCCTCGCCGCGGGCGCTCCGCCCCCTGACGTGGTCAAGCTGGACGTCGAGGGCTCCGAGGGCGACGTGCTCCGCGGCGCCGAGCGCCTGCTCGCCGAGCACCAACCGGCGCTGGTGATCGAGCTGCACGAGACGGCGGCGGAGGTCTGCGACCTGCTGGAGGCCGCGGGCTACGCGGCGGAGCGCCTCGACGCCGCGGGCGGGCCGCGCGCCGCGCCGGCGCACGCGCACCTCCTCGCGCGCGCCACGTGAGCCGGCCGCTGAGCGCCGACGAGCGTCGGACAGGTCCACGCTCACCGACACTCGAGCGCTCGCCCTTGGGAGTCAGGCGCTCAGCGTCAGCTTCGTCGGGCCCTGGCGGAAGCCCACCTCGACGAGCAGCCCCTCGAGCGCCGAGCCGATGATCGACTCGCCGTCGATCTTCTCGAGCGACAGCTTGCCTCCACGGCCGCCCGCGATGAACGCCACGAGCGCCTCGAGCGCGGGGCGCATCCGCGGGTCGTCCGGCTCGACCAGGAGCGCCAGGCCGCGGCCGCCCTTCTCGACGTAGACGGCCGGCTCGGCGCCCGCGAGCACGACATAGGCGCCGCGAACGCGAGCGGGGCGGCGCTTCTCGGCCTCCCGCTTGGGCCACGGAAGCGCGGCGCCGTAGGGCTGCGCCGGGTCGGTCGCCGCGAGCACGACCGGCGGGGTCTCCTCGGAGGTCTGCTGCGCGCGCAGGCGCTCCACCGCGCCGGGGAGCGCGAACTGCGCGCCGCCGAGCCCCTCGACGAAGTAGCCGCGGCGGCAGACCCCGAGCGTCTCGAGCTGCTGCAGCGCGTCGTAGAGGATCGAGAAGCCGCCCGTGATCCCCTCGGCGAGCACCTGCTCGCGCGTGACGATGCCGTAGCGCTCGAGCAGCAGCTCGGCGAGCACGCGGCGGCGGAGGGCGGGTGGGACCGATAGATCACGGCGGAAGATGGTCGTGGAGAGCGCCCAGCGGCCCTGCGTCGGCGTCGCCGCTGAGCCGGTGCGGCGCGTGCCGAAGCGACGGGGTGGGTGGGGCCGAGTCATCGCCGTCGGCCTGGCGCGCGAGAGCGTCTGCTTCGGCGCCCGCAGCGGCGCCCACGCGTCGTTGGTCACCTCGCCGGCCCACACGAGGTCCCATAGCGCCTCTTGCAGCAGCTCGGGCGCGATCGAGAGCTCCGCGAGGAGGTCGGTGAAGAAGCACGGCGAGCGGGTGAGCCGCTCGCGCAGGAGGTCGTGCTCCGGGAGGTGGGGCTTCTCGACTTTCACGGGCGGCGGGCCGATCGCCTCCGCGTCGTCGCGGAAGTAGAGCGCCACGCGCCCGGTGCTCCGCCCGATCGCGCCCGCGCCGACCCACACCACCTCGCCGCTCGCGCAAAGCTGGTCCAGCCACACGGGCGAATACGCGCCGCAGCGGCGCGGCAGCACGTCGCGCTCCCATACCTCGACGGGCAGCGCGAGCCCCTGCAGCGGCACGAGCACCTCGCGCAGCCGGTCGATTCCCGCGCCCGCGGGCGGATGGCGGTCGATGCCCTGCCAGCTCGGGAGGAACGCGGCGAGCGCGCGCGGGTCGACGGCCTCGATCTCCTTGCGCAGCACCGCGAGCGAGGCGCGGCGCAGGCGGCGCAGCACCTCGACGTCGCACCACTCGCGCTCCGTGCCGCCCGGGCGCAGCTCACCGCGGACGAGGTCACCGGCACGCTCCAACGACTCCAGCGAGGCGGTCGGATCGACGCCGTAGCGCTCGCGCAGCTCCTCGGTGGTGAACGGGCCGTGGGTCGCACCGAAGCGGCCCGCAAGCTTGGTGAGCGCGTCGACGACATCGGCCGTGAACGCCTCGGGCAGGCCACCCGGCGGCACGACGCCGAGCGCGTCGCGGTAGAGCCCGACGTCGTCGGCGGCGATCCAGCGCTCCTCGCCGGCCACCCGCACGCGCACCGCGCGGCGCTCCGCGGCGAGCTCCAGCAGCACCTGCTCGGCGTCCAGACCCTCGGCGAGGCGCGCGGCCGCCTCCACCAGCGTGAGGTCGCCCACCCGGCGCAGCACGTCGCCGAAGGCGTCCTTCGAGGTGGCCCGAGTCCGCTCGCTTCGATGCTGGAGGTCGTCCTCGACCTGCTGAAGCGCGTCCGGGTCGATGAGGTCGCGCAGCTCCTCCTGGCCGAGCAGCTCACGCAGGAGGTCGCGATCGAGCGACAGCGCCGCGGCCCGCCGCTCCGCGTTCGGCGTGTCGCCCTCGTACATGTACGTCGCGACGTAGTCGAACAGCAGCGCGCTCGCGAACGGCGAGGCGGACTGGGTCTCCACCTCGACCAGGCCGAGCTCGCGCGAGTGCAGGCCCGTGAGCAGCTCCTGCAGGCCGGGCACGTCGAGCACGTCGCGCAGGCACTCGCGGTAGGTCTCGAGGATGATCGGGAAGTCGGCGTAGCGCTTGGCGACCTCCAGCAGCGACTGGGCCTTCAGGCGCTGCTGCCACAGCGGCGTGCGCTTGCCGGGGTAGGCGCGGGGGATGAGCAGCGCGCGCGCGGCGTTCTCGCGGAAGCGCGCACCGAACAGCGCACTCGATCCGAGCTCTGCGACCACCAGCTCCTCGAGCTCGTCCGGCGGGACCATCACGAGCTCCGCGCCGGGCGGGTCGCCTGTGCCCGAAGCGGCGAAGCCCGTGTGGGTATCCGCGTCGGGGAGGTGGACGATGATCCCGTCGTCGGAGTAGATGGCGTCGGACTCGAGGCCGTAGGTGTCGCGGATGCGGGCACTCAGGGCGAGCGCCCACGCCGCGTGCACGCGTCCGCCGTAGGGGCTGAGGACGCACAGCCGCCAGTCGCCGATCTCGTCGCGGAAGCGCTCCACGACGAGCGTGCGATCGGAGGGCACGATGCGCGTGGCAGCCTGCTGCTCTTGGAGAAACGCGACGAGGTTCTTCGCCGCGCGCGGGTCGAGGTCGTAGTCCCGCTCGAGCTGCTCGGGCGTCTGGGAGACCGCCTCGCGCGCGAACTGCCCGACGGCCTGCCCGAGCTCCTTCGGCCGCCCGACCGAGTCGCCCTTCCAGAAGGGGAGCGCCCCGGGCGCGCCGGGGGCAGGGGTGACCACGACGCGGTCGCGGCCGATCTCCTCGATGCGCCAGGAGGACGCCCCGAGCAGGAACGTCTGGCCGGGGCGCGCCTCGTAGACCATCTCCTCGTCGAGCTCGCCCACGCGGCGGCCGTCGGGAAGCACCACGGCGAAGAGCCCGCGGTCGGGAATGGTTCCCGCATTGACGATCGCCAGGCCCTGTGCGCCCTTGCGCGGGCGCAGCGTTCCGCCGACGCGGTCCCACACCAGCCGCGGGCGCAGCTCGCCGAACTCCTGCGAGGGGTAGCGCCCGTCGAGCATGTCGAGCACGTTCTCGAGCAGCTCGCGCGTCAGCTCCGCGTAGGAGTGCGTGCGGGTGACCAGGGCGTAGAGGTCGTCGACGAGCGTCGGCTCCGGATCGTTGCTCGCGACGATCGCGACGACCTGCTGGGCGAGCACGTCGAGCGCGTTCTTCGGCACGACGGTCTGCTCGATGCGCCCCTCGCGCATGAGCTTCGCGATGACCGCGCACTCCAGAAGGTCGCCGCGGAACTTCGGGAAGATGCGGCCCTTGGAGGTGTCGCCGACGTTGTGGCCGGCGCGGCCGATGCGCTGCAGGCCGCGGGCGACGCTCTTGGGCGACTCGACCTGCAGGACGAGGTCGACGGCGCCCATGTCGATGCCGAGCTCGAGCGAGGACGTCGCCACGAGGCAGGGCAGCTCGCCGCTCTTGAGCAGCTCCTCGACGACCGTGCGCTCCTCGCGCGCGAGCGAGCCGTGGTGGGCGCGCGCGATCGCCTGGGCCGGCTCACCGTGCTCCTCGGCGTGGGCGCCGGCCAGCTCGTTGAGCCGCAGCGCGAGCCGCTCGGCGCCGCGCCGGCTGTTGACGAAGACGATCGTGGAGCGGTGCTCACGGACGAGCTTGAGGAGCTCGGGGTAGATCGCGGGCCAGATCGACTTGCGCGTCGCCTCGCCGCCCGCGAGTGGGTCCAGCGGATCCAGGTTCTGGGACCCGTTCGTTCCTCCTGGGTGCCCCTGCTCCGGCTCGACCATCGAGTCGACCGGCACGTGGATCTTGAGGTCGAGCGGCTTGCGGATCCCCGCGTCCACGATCGTGCACGTCCGCTTCGGGCCGACCATGTAGCGGCCGACCTCTTCGAGCGGGTTCTGCGTCGCGGAGAGCCCGACGCGCTGGACCTCGGGCCCTGAGTTGAGTGCGCTCAGCCGCTCCAGGGTGAGCGCCATGTGCGAGCCGCGCTTCGTCGCGGCGACCGCGTGGATCTCGTCGAGGATGATCGACTGGACGTTCTCGAGCATGGAGCGCGCCTGCGAGGTGAGGATGAGGTAGAGGGACTCAGGCGTCGTGATGAGGATGTCCGGCGGCGTGCGCCGCATCTGCGCGCGCTCCTTCTGCGGCGTGTCGCCGGTGCGGATCGCGACGCTGACCTCCGCCCCGATGCCGCGCAGCGGCGCGCGCAGGTTGCGGTCGACGTCGTAGGCGAGCGCCTTCAGCGGCGAGACGTAGACGAGGCGGGTGCCGGGCTGCTCGCGCGCCGGCTCGCGGACGAACTGGTCCAGGCCCCAGAGGAAGGCGGCGAGCGTCTTGCCCGAGCCCGTCGGCGCGGAGATGAGCGTGTGCTCGCCCGTGGCGATCGCCGGCCAGGCCTGCGCCTGGACCTCCGTCGGCGCCTCGAAGGCCCTCTCGAACCACTGCGCGACCGCGGGAGTGAAGGCGCTCAGCGGCATCGCGACAGGGTATCGGGGCGAACGCGCGTTCGCACCAGCCCGGCGGGACCAACGAAGGCCGCATGCCCCCGCACATCGAGGTCGCCCCTGCTGCTCGCCCCGCCAGAGTCGGTGCGCCAACTGTCTTCGACGTCCGACCGTTCAGTCGGTCCGACGAGCGTTCGAACAGCGAAACCTCCGCATCGCGGCCACCGTTGGAGGGCCATGAGCGATCACATCAGCCGCCGCCGCTTCCTTCACGGGACGGCAGGAACCCTCGTGCTGGCCGCGTTCCCCGCCGCCGCGGACGGGTCCCCCGCCGCTCCGCGGACGCTCGCCGACCTGCGCCGCCGCGTCCGCGGCACGGTCGTGACGCCGGCCGATCCGGGCTGGTCCGCGGCCCTGGAGCTGCACAACCCGCGCCTGCAGACCAGCCCGCGGGTGATCGTCTTCTGCGAGCGCTCCGCCGACGTCGGCGCCGTGCTCGCGTTCGCCCGCGCGCGGCGTTGGCCGGCGTCGGCTCGCTCGGGCCGCCATTCCTTCGCCGGCTACGGCAACGCGGCGGGCGGGATCGTCGCCGACGTCTCGCGGATGAGGGAAGTCCACTACGACCCGCACAGCGGCCTGGTCCGCCTGGGCGGCGGGGTTCAGGTGCTCGACGCCTACCGCGACCTCGTCGTGCGCCATGACGTCGCAGTGCCGGTCGGCACCTGCCCGACGGTCGGCATCGCCGGACTGACCGTCGGCGGGGGCTTCGGCCGGCTCATGCGCCGCCACGGGGTCAGCGCCGACAGCCTGCGCGCCGCCACGGTCGTGCTCGCCGGCGGCCGCGTCGTGCGCTGCGACGCCGAGCGCGAGCCTGACCTGTTCTGGGCGGTGCGCGGCGGGGGCGCCGGCTTCGGCGTCATCACGAGCATGACCTTCGCGACCCGGGCGCCGGCGGACCCGATCGCCTTCACGCTCTCGTTCGAGTGGGAGCGCGCGGCCGCGGCGATCGACGCGTGGCAGAGCACGCTCCCGCAGGCGTCCGCGCAGCTCGCCTACGGGCGCTTTCGCGCGCTGAAGCTGGCCAACGGCACCCTCTCGGCGGCGGCGAGCGGCCACTGGCACGGCGCCGAGGCCGAACTGCGCGCGGTGCTGGGGCCGCTGCTCGCCGCCGGCCCGCGGAGCGCCAGCATCCGTGCGGTGCCGTTCCTCGACGCCAGCCTGCCCGACGGGACGACGCGCGCGCCCGACGGCTCGGTCAGTGCGAAGGTCGACCGCTATCCCAACTACCAGCGCTCGGACTTCTTCTCCTCGCCGCTGCCCCCGGAGGCGATCGGGGCGCTCCTGGCCCGCATCGAGGCCTGGCCGGGCGGAGGGCCCGACGCGCACGAGGGCGGCGTGCAGCTGGACGCGCTCGGAGGCGCGGTCAACGCCGTGGCACCGACAGCGACGGCGTTCGTCCATCGCCGCCAGCAGTTCCACTGCGCCTACCTGAGCTTCTGGGGCGCGAGCGACCCGCCCTCGGTCGCCGCGGCCAACACCCAGTGGACGCGCGACGCCTCAGCCACACTGCGGCCGTGGCGCTCGGGCGCGGCGTTCCAGAACTACATCGACCCCGAGCTCGCCGACTCCGATCGCGCGTACTACGGCGAGAACCTGCCGCGGCTACGGCGCATCGCACGCCGCTACGACCCCGAGCGCCGGTTCGCCTTCGCGCAGGACGTGCGCTCCCCGTAGCGCTTTGGTGGCCCACTCGCCTATCGAGTCAGCCGAGGCCCCCGGTCAACGCGCGGGCGCGCGCGAGCGTCGCGTCGAGCATCGCCTCGGTCATCCGGCCGGTGAACGTGTTCTGCTGGCTCGGATGGAAGCAGCCGAGCATCGGCCAGCGGCCGCCGGGATCCCACAGGACGTCGTGGCCGAACGCGGGCCGCGGGCGCGGCATGGGCTCGCCCGCCGCCGCGCGCAGCTGGAGCACGGCCTGCCACGCGAAGCCGCCGAGGCAGAGGACGAGCGCCACTTCCTCGAGCAGGGCAAGCTCTGAGACCGCCCAGGGCAGGCACGTGTCGCGCTCCTGCGGGGTCGGCTTGTTCGCGGGCGGGGCGCAGCGGACGGCCGCCGCGATCCAGACGTCGGTGAGCTCGAGGCCGTCGCCGGCGCGGACGGAGACGGGCTGGTTGGCATAGCCCGCGCGGTGCAGACCGGCGAAGAGGAAGTCTCCCGAGCGGTCACCCGTGAAGATCCGGCCGGTGCGGTTCGCTCCGTGGGCCGCGGGCGCCAGGCCGAGGATCAGCAGCCGCGCCCGCGGGTCGCCGAAGCCCGGCACGGGGCGACCCCAGTACTCCTCGTGGGCGAAGGAGCGGCGCTTGACGGTCGCGACCTCCTCGCGCCAGGCCACCAGGCGCGGGCAGCGCCGGCAGGTCGTGATCTCCTGCTCGAGGGCGGCGAGCGCGTCGCTCACGGACA
>JAABUS010008310.1_pt1 | contig 11446 bp, 1 predicted proteins | sample 5560161 | NCBI WGS metagenome assembly JAABUS01 (sample SAMN10711885, study PRJNA513376) | rock metagenome | isolation source: Antarctica rocks | place: Antarctica: Victoria Land, Trio Nunatak nord | collected 2016-01-04
TTTTCTATATTTTTTCTATATTATTATATATATTTTTTAGTATTACTATTCTTTTAATAGTTAACTATATTAACAAATATATATACTTTTTTTTAAAAAAATTAAATTTTTTGTTATAATTAATAAAGAATAAAATTATTTTAATAGTATTTAAAATCTTTGTATTAAATATTAATTATATTATAGATAAAAGTAATACTTAATTATTGTAAATATTATTAATATAATATTTGAGATATTATTTAAAACTCTAATTTGTCTATTTTATCTAACTATTTATAATTAAATAATAAATAATAGATATTCGAAATCTTATATCTAAAATTATGAGAAATATCTTTTAATAATTAGATATAAAAAGTTTGTTTTTGTTACTTATTAATCTTTTAAATATATTATAATATTATTAATATAAAAAGACAGATAACTATCGCGAATACAAAGCAAGCAAGACAACTAATTGTATAATATAATTATAATTTATAATCAAACTAGAAATAAATACTAGCTAGATAAACTTTAACTAATATAGATTCTAATTAATAGCAATCAATTAGACAATACTTGTATTAATAACTAACTAGACAATACTTATATTAAATACTTTTGTTTCAAAAAGTTTGCAACACTCTTGTTAATTGTTGTTTTATATTTATTATTGTTGCGTTTTTGCACTTTTGTCGATTGTTTTCTTTTACTAAATCTGCTAAAAATTGTCTATTTAATAATTAATTTTTATATTAATTTTAATTCTTTGTTTTATATCGACAATAATACGCTTTGTTTGCAAATTGTTATACTTCTATATTTTTTTATTTTTTAGTTGTCAAAAATATTAAGAAACGCAAAAAAAATTTAAATAATTTTTTTTGTAATTTATTTAAAAAGTCTTGTTGTAGATATCTTTAAAATTACTATCTATTAATTTAATTAAATACAAAAGTATATCTTTTATTTAATAATATAGAATCGAGAATTTTTTTAAAAGCGCTATTTTCTTTGTTAACAAAGTTTCGAATTTGTGTTAAAATAATTTTTAGATTAATCTAATTGTTGTTTGCAAGAGTTATATTAATGATTTTTAATATTGCTTTTTATTAAGTATTTCTCTTTCTTATTTTTGTAATTTGCAAGTTAAACAAATTGTTTAAACAATTATTAATCTTCTTTGCAATAACTATATTACCAATATCTTTTATAGAAATTAAAAAAGAAAAAGATAATAAAGTTTAATATATTTTGTTTTTAACAATTTTTTTTTTAATTTGTAGCTTTTTTAGAAAACTTAGTTTTATATTATTAAATATAACAAATAATATAGAACTAAATAAAATAATATTAAGTATTTCAACTCTTTTAACTAAATAACTAGAAGATTTGGTTTTTTTTGTTTTTAATTAATAACTAAGTAGAAACTCGAAACTTAATTAATAAATTAACAATATTCTCAATATTAATTTTTATTAGATTAAAGATATATTAAATAATATTTAAAAAATTTAAGAATATTTTGTATTTATATTTATTGACAAACTTTAATTCTATTAATAGAATATTATTTGTATCGAAATATATATTGTCGACAATTTTAATAAAAATATTTCGATTCTATTGTTCGAAAGCGTAATTAAGAATATATATTTCGAAATTTAGTTTGTTGCTAAGTATTTTATTAATTAATATAATATACTATTTATAGATATAGACGCAATTTGTATTGCTATTAATAGCAACAAGTTTTAGAAATAGATATTTGTCTAAATTTTTTTATTAATATCGAAAGTCTTTTCTTATATATAATTGCAAATTTTAATAGAGATTTGCGCAACAACAATTTAATAAATATTGTAGCAACTTAAATCTATATAAAATTCTAACTAGATTGCTTTATTATTTATAGAAATGTTATTTAACAATAATAGACTAATAGTATTTTTTGTTTAATTTAATATCGACTAAATATTTTTAACTTTAAATTGATTTTTGTAATAATTTTTGAAAATTCTTGTATCTAAAATTAGATAGCTTATTTTTTCTTGTCTTTCGATATAATCTATCTTAATAATAAAAGTAATATTTAATATATATAGAATTTGCGTATTATTTTATAGCAACTGGAACAAGTGTATATTGTTTACTAGTTTAACATTAATAATTTTTTTACTATTATAATATATAGAAGTTGCGCAAGCGTCTTTAAATTAATAAATTATATATTAATTGTTATTTTTGCTGTTGCTTGTAATCTCAATAATTTAATTGTTAATTTTCGATTTCTTTAATTTGCGCAAATTAATATTGTTGTTAAAAGTTTATTTGCTTATTATATTGATTTTTGAGTTTTCAATTGCGTAGAAAAGATTTTTAAATGATTCTTAATAATTTGAATTTAACTCGAAAATTAGCTTGTTATTTATAACTCTTTTAATAGACGAGAAAGCAAAAGAGATTTTAACTTCTAAGCTAGAAACGTCTTTAGAAGATATTAAACAACGTCGCGATAGATTGGTAATTATAGTAGATTAAAAATCGAAGTAAGTAAAAGAGAATTAAAGTATGTTGAAAAACAGGAGCGTACTAGCTAAGATTGATAATTGCGTCGAGTAAATAAATAGTAAAATTAAGCGCATTATCTTGCAATTCTAAACTTTAATCTAATAGCTATATAACTAGTCTATTTCTGTTAAATATATAAGAACAATATATATAAGAGATATAAGTTTAATATCTTTAGTATAATTAGATATAGTTGCAAGATTTAGACAAGATTATTTGTTTTTATCTTGCAAAATCTATTTTGTCGATATTTAACAAACAAATTATTTTGTTTAATAGTCTATAATAAATAATTATTGTTTTGTTTATTAGAATATAAAAGCAATAGTAAATTGCTATCTTATTTGCTATTTTATAAAAAAAAATATATATTGCTATTTTTTTTGTCAATTTATAAAAAAACTTGCAAAATATTTTAATCTTTCTCTTTTGCTATAATTTAACTATTTACTAAATTCGAACAACAAATAATATTCGATATAGATATATTGTATTTCTTTTCGTAAATCTAGACAAGCTTTTTAATTTTATCGAGCAAATTCTTATTATATTAACAATCGAACTTCGAACTAAATTCTTTTTAACAAATTAAGAATTTTAAGATAAGTTTTTTTTGTTTATATTTGCGCATTTAATAATTAATTAAAGTCTCGTATTTATATAAATATTAATTTTTGTTAAATTTCTCGATTAAATTAAAATAATCTAATACTAAACAATTGTAAGAATTAGTATTAATTTATACAAACTCTAAGTTTGCTATAGAAATAATTAAATAAATTCTTCAATTTTTTGATAGTTTAAATCGATAAATTAGACTTTTTTTTTTGAAGTATTTTAAAGAAATCTATGCGTTAAATAACAAGCTTAAGCAATTTTATTAATAGCAAGCTATATTTCTTGTATAGTTGCAAAAAAGTCTTGTTTTCTACTTTAAGAGATAAAGATTAATAATATTTGTTGTAGATAAGCTTAAAAATTATATTAGCTTAAACTATAAAAAAATTTGTTTTATTAATATTTATTGTTCTCTTTTTAAATTAATTTTTGCTTTGTTTGTTTAACTTTAATAGCAATATTAAGTTTCGTATTTTAAAATTTATAATAAGTTTGTTAAACAAAAGTTTAATTAATAAATTAAAAAAATTGTTAAGTTTTGTTTTTAGTATAGAAAGAAAGACAATTTAGTTAAGACTCAAATTGTTAGCTATTATATATCAAAATGCAATTTTAATTATTTAATTAATTTGTTTGCTCTAATTGTTTGTTTGCAAATAATAGACAATTAAGATTAGAAAACTAATTTTAAATTTTTTAAAAATTGTTTTTAGAACTTAGAAAGAAATTTTTGATTTTAATTATAAATAAAAACTCTTAATATATTTTAGTTTGCAAGCTTGTTAACTAGTATTGTTACTTAGTTTTTTGCAATATATATAGTTTTTTTAAAAAGAATAATAATCTTTTTTAAGAATTTGCAAATAATAGATATAGCAAAATTTATATTTTCTACACTTAATAGTACTAGAATAAAGTCGAAACTTATTATATATAAAAATACTAAAAAATTAATAATTAAATTGAGACTATTATACAATTAATATTACTTAATTTAATATATATTATATTAACAACAATAAGTTATATGTTTTAGTTGCTTAGTTAGTTTTCAAAAATAAAAATTTCTTGTAATTGTTTTATATATTCTTAAGAAATATATATAATAATTATTTTTATAGATTTGTTCGAAAATCTCTTTTTCGAACTTCTTAGATAAGTATAGATACTTTCTTTACGCATAATTAATAAAATAGATAAGTTTGTTGTTTAGCGTAAATTGAATTTCGAAAGATATAAAGATTCTCTATAAAGTTTTTAAGATTTTTGTTTATTTAATAAAACAAGTATAGATGTTAATAAAATATATTTAAAAGTTAATATTTATCTTAATAAAATAACTATAAAAAGAAATTGCTTTATTTGCTATATTTTGTACAATAATATTCTTCTTCTCTTTAGTTGTTTGTTCGACTAGTCTATCTACAATATTAATTTTAATATTAATTTTAACAATTGTTTCTATCTTATTATAAAAGATATTAATATTATTAAATATATTTTAATTATTGTTTAGTTTTTTTTTTTGTTAAGACAACAAATTTTAATAGAGTATCTAAAACAATATTAAGTTAATTCGAACAATAATAAATATTTAAAATAAATTGCGACAAATACTAAAGAACTCTAATTAGTCTTAAATTTAACTTATTAATTAATAAAAACAATAGAATAGTCTATTTAACAATCTTTATTGTTGTCGAGTAATTTGTATAGATTATAGTAGATTATCTAAAAAATTTAATAAAATATTAAGTTTTTCTAATTATTTAAATTAAAATAACAATCTTTAATTTAGTAAATTAATAATAAGATTTAGCTATAATAAGTATCTTTAACAAAAATAAAATATACTAGATATTTGTTTTTCTAAATTTGTCTAATATTAAATTTTTTTTAATATAATATATTTTAATATTAAAGTTGCGTTTCTTTATTGTATTTAAATTAATATAAAAATATTAATTGTTATTAAAATAAATTAAGAAGTTAAAAGTTGTCAAAATATATTAAAATTAAATATAGAATTCTTTTAATATTAATAAGTTTTCGATAAGTATTATTCTAATATATATTTTGTATTTTTAATTATCTAGAGTCGAAGTTTTTTTTAGCAATTGTGTTTTTTTGTTTTAAAAAGTATCGATTTTCTATATATATTAAGCAATTTTATTTTGTTAATAGTTAAAAAAATTTAAATAGATTTTAAGAATTTTTAGATTTTTTAAAAATTTAATTGTCTTAACAATAACTATTCGCTTTTTAATTATAAATAGATCGAAAATATTTATTTTTTATTTTAACAATATAATGCTCGAGTAGTTTAAGAATATTTTTTTTAAATTTAAAGTAACTCAAAGTTTAATAAATTTAAAAAAAAATTAACTAAAATAATTTAAATGCTAAACAAATATTTAAAAAAAAACTATAATATTATCAATATAAATATATACAGATTCTCGAAATTCTTGCAATTGCTTATCTATTATTTACTATATATATATTAAAGAATTTTTAAATTTTCTAACAACTATTTGTAGTTCTTCTTTTTCTTAATAATTAATAAGAGAGAATTTATATCTATTTTCTATAGTTACTAAAAATTAAAAGAAAAAGATTAGACTATTTATTAAATTAATATAATTGTAATCTCTTATATAAGCGATAACATTACTTTGTATTAAGATAAGATAATTATTTATAATAGCAAGCTTATTAAGTTCTTTAATATTTGTTACAATTTGTAACTTTCTCTCGAATCTATTTAATCTATTAATAATATATTAGACAACAAATACTAGAAACTCGAAAAAAATAAATTTTCTTAATTACTTTATTTTGCTTTGTTAATAAAGTTTGTTAAATTTCTTATTAACTATTTGTTTATTTTAAATATTTAACAAGTAAACTTTATAAACAATACAAAAAGCATTTATCAAATTTTAGTTTTTTGTAAAAAATACTATTATTTAGTTGTTCTTCGATAGATTGATTATCTTTCTACTATTAATTTATAGATCAACAAATTTAATAGTTAACATCTAAAGAGAACTAATTTTATTTAAAGATTTATATATATAAATATTGTTTAACAAAATAATTTAACAATTATTCTTTAATATATCTATTTGTATTTCTTCTTTTATTGTTTATAGATATTTCTTAATACTAATTTAATAGCAACTCTGCTCTTTATACTTTGTTAAAAAATCGAGATTAATATATCTATTAATAGTTATTAATATTAAGCTAATAATGCAAATATAGATAGAAAATATACTAAAGTTGACAATATAAATATATATATTAACAAATTTTAACTCGAATAGATAGTTTTTATCTAACAGAAATTGTAGCAAACAAATAGATAACTTAATAATTGCATTAATATTAACAATTGTCTTTCGACTTACTTTTAAGACTCTACAAACTTGTATATTGTTTTTTGTTATAATTTTAAAATTAAGTGTTAATTTTTGACAATTGTTAATTGTTAGCGTTCTATTATTTATATTTACTATTATTTGTTTTAAGATTATAATATTTATCTTAAAAAGCATCTTAACTTTTAGATAATTTATTATATAAATTTCTTAACAAATATAAGTTATTGCACTCTTAGTATCGATTTGTTCTTTAATATACATATTTAGAAGTAGATAGTTGTCTATAAAATACTTCTTAATATTAATTTTGCGTACTAAAATAAGAGTGTTAATCTTTTTTAATAGATATCTTAGTATAAGCTTGTTTAAAAATTGACAATTAATTAAAAATATTATATATTTTGTGTTAATACAAATAGAATATATAACATTGCGCTAAATAAATTTTAAAAGTATTGTTGCATAATAATATAATAAAAAGATTAATTTAATATTAGTAACAATTGTTGTATCGAATTCAATTATATTTAAGTTATTAACAATCTAATTCGAGTTTATTAGATTAAAATTTGTTTGAAAAATTTTAATATAATTTTTTTTTACTTAACAGTTAAGATTGTAATAGCTTTGTAAATATCTAAATAACTTATTTCTTAAATAGAAAGTATATTAAGAAATTTAACAAATTAAACAATTTAAAATAATATTAAGTTCGAGATTAATATAATATATATCGACTTAATAAGTATTAATTAAGATAGCAAAGAAGTTTGTACAATTAGTTTACTTTTTGTTAACTAATTAATTATTCTTAGTATAATAGACTAAAATTTCGACAAACAATTTCTTATTAATATATTTTGCGCTAAAATAAATCAAGATTTCTAATTGCTATTTATTATAAAAATTAAGAATAAAAGATATTATATAATATATTAAAGTAATATAGAATTAATAAGAATTTTGCTAATATTTCGACAATAAATATTTCTTTTGCCAATATAAATATTGTTAATAGCTACATTGTTAATAGCTATATAATTAATAGATTAATTGCTATTCTTAAATTTAATAGAAATTACAATTTTGATTTTCTTCAATATTATTGCGTCAATTGTCTATCTTAAAGAAGAAAAAATTCTTATTTTTGCTATTAATTTAAGTGTTAATATTAGAAACAATAATTGTTAGATATTTAGATATTAATAGTTTGTTTATTAAATTAAATTGCAACAATATAGATTATAAAGATATAAATTGCAACAATTGCATTATTAATTAATATTAATTAACAATATATCTAGAGTTTTGTATTAAAAAACAAAATAAATACTTAGCAAAATTCTAATAAGTATTGTAGTACAATATATATAAAAAATAGATTGCGTATATTTGTATTAATACAAAAAGTTAACAATCTACTAGTTAACTAAGTTTGAAATCTTTGTTATATTTGTTAATTTTTAAATTATATTTTGTTTGTTATTAAGTAAATATAATTTTAAAGAGTTTTTGTTTTGTTTTAAACTTCTTAATAAAGTCTTAAATTATAATAGTTGTTATAAATATAATTATTATTGTCTTAAGCTTTAAGTCGAGTTATTATTAAACTTAAATTAATTAATTTTGCAAATTAAATATTTTAACAAATTAAAAATAGTTAATTGTTTTGCAATTGTTTATAATATTTTTTGCAATAAAAGATTTTAATGTTAGTTTATCTAAAACTTTATTAATTTGTATTTTAAATTGTATATAAAAATTATTTATAAAATTAATTAACAATATTGTTCGAAAAACTTTTTGTTTAAAATTCTTAATTTTTTTAAAATACTATATTATTGTTGATTCTCGAAAACAAAAAAAGAGATTTTTGCAAATAGCAATTTTGTTAACAATATAAATATAGTTGTTTATTCAATCTACAAAGATAAAAATCTCGCAATAGATTGTCTTTTTATAGACAAAAATAATAGAATTTGTGTTGTAGTTTTCGAGAGCATCTAAGTAAAAGAATTTAATATTTGTAGCTTTAAATTTAATCGATAACTATTTGTTGTTAATAGTTAAAAACTTCTTTTTATAAAAATAATTAGTTTGTTGTCTAGCACAATTCTAATAAAAAGAATTTTTGTTAAAATTTAAAATAATTTGTCTAATTTTATTATATATAATATCTCGAAGTTAATTAATTATCTAAAAAATAAAAATAAAGTTCTTTTATTAAAATTGATTTTAATAAGTATATTCTAATTAATTAAAATACTAATCGAAGTTCTAATTTTTATATTGTTTTTTGTTTGTATAATTTATTGTCTAATTAAAAACAATTTGCTATTTAACTTATTGCTTAAAAGTAATAGCAAAAACTAATTGTTTATAATTAGTAATCGAAACTAACTATACAAAAATAGCAATCGAAACTAACTATTGCTTAAAAATAGCAATAAAAATTAATTGCTACTTAAGAGCAATTATTGTTATTATAATAGTCGATTATCTAAAATTATTTGTAAAAACAAATAAAAAAACAAAGATTTTTTGTTTTTAACAATTGTTAGTAAGTACAAGTAGTAAAAAGAAAGATATTTATTCAAAAGTATTCTAATTATATTAATTGCTTGTTAGTTCTCTATTTTATTAATAAAATTTATTAATAGATAGATTTGATATTGCTTCGATTATTAAATATTGTCTACTAAAAGCAAAAAAACTATTGTTGCAATTTCTGTGCAAAAACAAAGATAATCTTTCTTAATTTAAACTTGTATTCTTATCAATTAAATAATTATAAAATCTTAAGATATTTATACACTAAAAATTATTATTTAATAGATTCGAAAACTAATTTTTAGTAATCTAAAAAGATAAAAACTAAATTCGACTATTTATTGTTAATAGATTAAAATATAAAAGAATAGATAACTATTTTGTTAAGTTAGAATTGCTACTTAAATAAGTATTAACAACAAAAGCAACAATATTTATTAAAGAATATCTTTAAAATTTACTAAATAATTAATTAAAAATATTTTAGCTATTTTTAATTTTTTAAAGTTTTTTAAATAGTAATTGTTATATTGTATTCTAAAGATTAAAAAACTTCTTATTTAAAAATATCAAATTAACAAAAAAACAAAATTTAGACTCGAATATTTTAGCAATATTTACAAAAAAAAAGTTTTAAACTCGAAAGTCTTAGCAATTAAAAAATTGTTTAAATTTAATATTTAATTGTCAGCTATTGTAATAAATTTCTTTATAATTTTTTGAAATAAAATCTTATTAATTGTTTACTTTAATAGTTAGATAAATAATTAATTAGCTTTTTTATTATTTTGTTATTCTTCTAATTCTATAAAGATAGAAGACAAAGTTTGTCGAAATAGCTTTTTAGCTAGCTCAATAATAGATAAAAACAAAAGAAATTTAAAAAAATAGTTAGTTTTTGCAAAGACAAGAAGTTAATAAACAAATTAAAGAAGAATTTTAATATTTATTAGCTTAACAATTATCTAGTTTGCTGCAAAAGTATTCGAAAGAATTTTTTTAATAATAAATATTAACTTATAGCAAAGGCTCGAAATATAACGCTAAGTAATTGAAAAAACACTAAGTAAATTGTATTAACAATATTGTTGTCGAGATTTATTTAAAGTTAATATAATAAATTAGTTAACAATCTTAATAAAATAAATATTTAATACAAGAATTTAGATACTTAAGATTTGCGTCGATATATTTAAGTAAAAGCAAAGAAAATAATAACTAATAGTGCTTAGCAATTAATACAATAATTTAAACAATAAGAGTTGCTTGTCTTTAAAACTAATATTAAAGCTATTAATTAATATAAAAAGAAAAACAATTGTTGTAAATACAAAGCAAGCAAAACAACTAATTGTATAATATAATTATAATTTATAATCAAACTAGAAACAAATGCTAGCTAGATAGATTCTAACTAGTATAAATTCTAACTAATAGCAACTAATTAGACAATACTTGTATTAACAACTAACTAGACAATGCTCGTATTAATTATATAAATTAATTAAATATAATATATTTTAATTGTTCTATATTAAACTTTTCTTTATATATAATAATATATAAGTACTTAATAAATTTATTAACTATATTAGTATTAAACTATATCTATTTTTAGTTGCTAAATCTATTAATTTAAATAATTTAATAATAAAGTTTATTATAATTTTATATTATAACAATTTAAATAATTTCTAATATTAAATTTTGTTATAATTTGTATATATATTATATTTATTCTATTAATAGCTAAAATATAGTTTAATATATATTTTAACAACTTGTCTTATCTATAAAAACTAACAATACTAATATAAAAATTAATTTTATTTTTTTATTTTTAAGTATTTTTGCAATAATTTATTATAATATTTTTTTATATATTTGTTAATTTTATTAATAGATATCTAAAGTTTTTCTTTTTTTATAAAAAATTTGCTTGTATTATTTCGAAGTATTTAAAATATAATATTTAGTTTATATTTATTTACTAATAATAATTTGTTTTTATTAATATTAAGTATATTATAATTAAACAATTTTTTTGTTTTTATATAATTACTTCTTTTATTAAATATATTTGTTCTATTATTATTTTTGTTTAAAATATATTATATTTTAAATTTGTACTATTTAAATTTTTCTAATTATTATATTTATTTTTTGTTTAACTATTTAATAGTAATAAAGTGTACAAGATTTTTATAATTTATAAAAATTGTAAATTTTAATAATTCTTTTATATATATTTTTTATAATTTTAAAAAAGCTACTATAATAAATAATTTTTTATTATAAATATTATAATTCTGTTTAATTAATAAGAATTTTTTTAA
>JAABUS010008311.1_pt1 | contig 11445 bp, 10 predicted proteins | sample 5560161 | NCBI WGS metagenome assembly JAABUS01 (sample SAMN10711885, study PRJNA513376) | rock metagenome | isolation source: Antarctica rocks | place: Antarctica: Victoria Land, Trio Nunatak nord | collected 2016-01-04
GAGGCCGCTGATCGCGAGCACCGTGGACCAGGCGAACCAGTAGCCGAAGGTGGCGATCGCGCCGATGGGGGAGAAGTACCGCTTCCAGGCCTCGTGGGCGTAGATGGCGATCCCGCCGGACTTCTCAGGGAACATCGTCGCCAACTCGGCGTAGATGTTGTTCTGCAGGCTGCCGATCAGGACCGACACGATCCACAGCACCAGAGCGCCGGTGGTGCCCAGGGCCGAGATCGAGCCGCCGAGTGCGGCGAGCAGGAACCCGGGGTTGGCCAGGGCGATCATGAAGCCGTCCCACCAGGACATCGCCTTGAGCAGGTGTTGCTCCTGCACTTCTGCGGTGGCCCGCCCGCTGGAATTGGGTGGTGGCTCAACAGCTGTCATCGGGGCTCCACTTCAGCAGCCAGCACGGAGGACGTCATAGTGCTCCTCCCCAGTGGATCGTGTAAACCCATGGTGGACAACCAATCTCGGGAAATGCGGGGGCCACGGCCGTGGCGTCGGCCTTGCCGGCGCCGTCCCGTCCGCCGATGCCGGTGCGTCTGCCGGACCGTCGCAGCCTGGTTACCGGCGGCGACCGGAACCGCCCGACGCTCCGCGGGATGTCACGTGGCGGACCGCCGGGGTTGACCCCGATTCCTCCGTGTTTCCTCACGGTAATGCGATGGTGATGGTGCGCTGCTGAAGCGACGGTGCCTACGGGAGGGTGCATCCCGGCGGCGGTCGGTGGCTAGCGTCGGCCCGGTGGGCGCAGGGACGTGGTCGGCGGCGGGGGGCTGGTCGGCGCCGGACCTGCTGGCGGCGGTCGAGGCCGCCTGGACGTCGGCGTACGGCGAGGTCCAGGGCCGCGGCTCGGTCGACTTCGTCGGTGTTCCGCCGATGCAGGTACTGCGCTTCGGCCCGGACGGCGACGGACCGGTGCGGTACGCGACGCCGGGCATGTCACGCATGCCGATGACCGACCCGCGGGCGACCGTCGTGGACCCGCTGGCCGGCCTCGGGCCGAATTCGTCCTGCCGCTACCGGTCCGGCGCGATTCGGTGCAGCGGCCCTGCGCGAGCTGTGGGGGTCCACAGAGGGCGGCGGTCCGCCGCTCAGGCCGTCGCGATGAGCTGGCCGATCACGACGACGACAACGCCCGCGGCGAGCACGACGTAGGGCAGTATCCCGGCCCGCTTCACCGTGGCCACCGGACCGGTGCCGTCCGCGGACCCGTCCACCGGAACCGGGAACGTGCCTTTGTCCACGACGTAGTGCCGGTAGACGAACACCGGAACGATCAGCGCTGCGAAGAACAGACCCGTGAACAGTGCGCCACCACCCCAGACGTTCGCGCCCCACCCGAGCAGCAGCGCGTTGACAAAGGCGAGCACCGCGCCGGCTGCGATCAGGATGGTGGGGGCGCGCCACGGCCGGGGGATGTGCGGGTTGTCCTTACGGTGCAGCCAGCCGGCGTTCAGGTTCAGGAAGTTGAAGATCATGTAGCAGACCGTCGAGGCGGCCAGCACGAACACGTAGTCGCTCATCAGCAGCAGCACGAGGTTGAAGCACAGGTCGGTCCACATCGCCCGGGCCGGGGCGCCGTGCCGGTTGGCCCGGCCGAGGTAGCGCGGCAGCCACCCGTCCAGCGAGCCCTGGTAGAGCGTGCGTGACGAGCCGGCCATCGTGGTCATGATGGACAGCAGCAGGGCCAGGATGAGCATCACGACGAGCAGGTTCCCGATGAGCGCGCCGCCGCCGACCATGTCCACCATCGCCGCGGCGACCCCGGTGCCGTCGACGATCGGGGCCGTGGTCAGCCGGTCGACGCCGAGTGCGCCCTGGAAGGTGAACGGCACCAGGATGTAGACGACCAGGCAGACCATGCCCGCCGCCATGATCGCCTTGACGGTGTCCCGGGCGGGATCCTTGAACTCGCGGGTGTAGCAGATCGCGGTCTCGAAGGCGTACGCCGACCACGCCGCTAGGAACATCCCGCCGGCGAACAGCGTCCAGCCGTCGAGATTCCAGGAGCCGGACAGCGGTGCGAACGGCTGGAAGTTGGTGCTGACCACGTCACCGGTCAGCAGCGGCACCACCCCGACGACCAGCAGCGGGATGAGCACCGCCAGCCCGATGACGGTCTGCACCCGGGCCGCCCGCAGGATGCCGTGGTGCTGCAGGGCGAAGACGAGCAGCAGGAACGCCGCGGCGATGAGGAACTGCGCGTTGAACCGCAGATGCAGGCCCTCCTTGAGCCCGCTGAGGTCGAGCAGGCTCACCGACCACGTGTTGATCGCGGCGTCGGCCGGGAACAGCGCGGTGAGCAGGTATCCCGCGCCCAGGCCGGACCCGATCGCGAGCACCGGCGACCAGGCCAACCAGTTGCACCACACCGACACGGGGGCGACGAACTTCGAGTACGGCGCCCACGCCATCGCGCCGTACACCGACGCACCGCCGGACTTGTGCGGGTACATCCCGGCGATCTCGGCGTAGGTGAAGCTCTGGATGACCCCGAAGATCACCGACAGGGTCCACACCAGCGTCGACGGCGTACCCACCGTCGCGGCGATCGAGCCGATGGAGAACAGGACGAGCGCGGGGACGCCGCTGGCTATCCAGAACGCCCCGGTCCAGTTGATCGTTCGCTGCAGGCCGGGGTCACCCGGCGGTGCTGCTCCCTGTACTGCGGTCGTCGAACGCGCGGTGCCGGTCAACGCGGGCCTCCAGTGGAGAGTGGTCAGTGCAGCGGAGGCTCCCAGCCCTCGAGCTGCGGACGGGTGTAGTTGTCTCCGACGGTCGCGGAGCCGGCCAGCCAGGAACCGAGCTCGGGCTGGGGGAACTTCGCGTGCTTGTGCTTGAGCCAGATCCCGTAGGAGTTGCCCTCCTGCAGGTGCTTGATGAGCACCTTGCGGGCGTACTCGTCCTCACGTCCTTCGGGGATCTCGAAGTGGATCTTCAGGAAGGCGTTCGTGTAGCGGTCGAAGACGGCATTGACGCCGTCCTCCTGCATGAGGTGGATGTCCTCGAGCCAGTTCAGGTCCGCACCGGGCGTTGCCGCCATCAGGTCGACATCGTCGACCAGGGAGGCGTTGAACTGGTACGGGAACGTGCGCCCGGTCAGCTCCTCGGTGTCGATGCCCTTGCGGGTGCTCAGTCGGCGGGCCGACGGGTCGAACTGCAACGCGACGGGCTCAGACATCCCGCATCCCCCTGCCCTCGTTGGCGATGTGCTTCTCCAGCAGGTGCTTGATCTCGCCCAGCGTCCGCTCCTCGGTGACACCGGGGATGTAGTTCGTCCCGGCCAGCGGGACCTTGGCCATCGCCGCAGCCTCGATGGTCAGGGCGCACAGGTCCTCCGGCTCGAGGCTGTGGATGTTGGTCTTTCCGCAGGCGCGGGCCAGCATCTGGACTTCGAGGGTCAGGGTGTGCAGGTAGTTGTAGACCCGCTCGGCCCCCTCGTCCACGTTCAGCCGCTTGCGCAGCTCCGGGTCCTGGGTGGTGATGCCGACGGGGCAGCGGCCGGTGTGGCAGTGGTAGCACTTGCCGGCAGGTACGCCGATGGTCCCCTCGTAGTCGGTGATCCCGGGGAGCTCCTTGTTGCAGTTCAGGGCCATCAGCGCCGAGTGCCCGATCGCCACCGCCTTGGCGCCCAGCGCGATGCACTTGGCGATGTCACCGCCGTTGCGGATGCCGCCGGCCACGACGAGGTCGATCTCGTCGGCCAGGCCGACGTCCTCCAGGGCCCGGCGGGCCTCCGGGATCGCCGCCATCAGCGGGATGCCGGTCTCCTCGGTCGCGATGTGCGGGCCGGCGCCGGTCCCGCCCTCGGCCCCGTCGAGGTAGATGATGTCCGGCCCGCACTTGGCGGCCATCCGGACGTCGTCGTACACCCGGGCGGCGCCGAGCTTGAGCTGGATCGGCACCTGGTAGTCGGTGGCCTCGCGGATCTCCTGAACCTTCAGGGACAGGTCGTCCGGACCGAGCCAGTCCGGGTGCCGCGCCGGGCTGCGCTGGTCGATGCCGGCCGGCAGCGAGCGCATCTCGGCCACCTGCTCGGTGACCTTCTGGCCCATCAGGTGACCGCCGAGGCCGACCTTGCAACCCTGGCCGATGAAGAACTCGACGGCGTCGGCCAGCATCAGGTGGTGCGGGTTGAACCCGTACCGGCTCTGGATCACCTGGTAGTACCACTTGGTCGACAGGTCCCGCTCCGGCGGGATCATGCCGCCCTCGCCGGAGCAGGTCGCCGTACCGGCCATCGACGCGCCCTTGGCCAGCGCCATCTTGGCCTCCAGCGACAGCGCGCCGAAGCTCATGCCGGTGATGTAGACCGGGATGTCCAGCTCGAGCGGCCGCTTGGCGAAGCGGGCGCCGAGCACGGTCTTCGTCACGCACTTCTCGCGGTAGCCCTCGATCACGAACCGGGTCAGCGTGCCCGGCATGAACATCAGCTCGTCCCAGTGCGGGATGGGCTTGAACATCGAGAAGCCGCGCATGCGGTAGCGGCCGAGTTCGGCCTTGGTGTGGATGTCGTTCATCACCTCGGGGGTGAAGATGCGGCTATGCCCCAGGGTCGTCTTGGGCGTGTCGCTGGACGTGCTCACGTGGACTCCTGGCGGGTCTAGAGGACGAGCTTGCGCTCGTTCGGCTCGAGGTTGTCGTAGTTCCAGAGCTTCTTGCCGCACACGAACTTGCGAAACTGATCGGGCCGTTGCATGTCGTAGATGCCGAACTTGCGGTTGATGAACTCCTCGTCGGCCTCGTCCATCTCGGCCTCGATGCAGTCCACGCCCAGGGCCGCCACGGTGCCGCCGACGTAGAGGGCGCCGTCGTACATGGAGTCGCCCAGCCCGGGTCCGGCGTTGCCGCAGATGATCTGCCTGCCGCGCTGCATCATGAATCCGGTCATCGAGCCGGTGTCGCCACCGACGATGATGGTGCCGCCCTTCTGGTCGATCCCGGTGCGGGCGCCCACCCGGCCGCGGATGACGAGGTCACCGCCCCGCAGCGCCGCCCCGGTCAGGGAGCCGGCGTTCTTGTCGATGACGATGACGCCGGACATCATGTTCTCCGCGACCGACCAGCCCACTCGCCCGGTGATGTGGATCTCCGGGCCGTCGATGAGGCCGCACCCGAAGTAGCCGAGGCTGCCCTCGATGGTGAGCCGGCAGCGGGTCAGCAGCCCCACCGCGATCGAGTGCTGCGCCCCCGGGTTGTGGATGGTCACGTCGGTGACGCCCTCGTCGTGCAGCAGCCGGCGCAGTTCCAGGTTGATCAGCCGCGGGGTCAACCCGGCGGCGTCGAACTCCGCCGACTGCCCGGTGACGGTGGCGATCTTCGGTGCCTCGGCGTCGGGTTCGGCCAGCCCGCGGTGGTCGACGTTGCGGGACCCGGTCTTGACCTCGGAGGCGAGGGTGTGGCGGTCGGCCTCGGACGTGGGGTTCTGGCTCATCGGCTCCACACCAGCACTTCGCTTTCGTAGGGGTCGTAGGTGTCGATCTCCCGGTTCACCACGGCCCGGATCGCGACCTCCTCGGAAGCCAGGGCGACCATGTCGTCGGCTTCGTAGAGCACCAGCGGTTTGGCGGCCATCTCGTCCTTGGCCACGCCCAGCTCGTTCTCGGTGACGACCAGATAGGTGAACACGCCGTCCAGATCGTCCAGGCTCTGCTTCATCGCCGTCTCGAGGGACAACCCGTCGGACAGCAGCTGGGCGATGTACACGGCGATGATCTCCGAGTCGCACTCGGACTGGAACCGGTGCCCGAGCCGCTCCAGCCGCCGGCGCCACTGGTGGTAGTTGGTCAGCTGGCCGTTGTGCACCACGGCGACATCGGAGAACGGGTAGGCCCAGTAGGGGTGGGCGCCGGCGATGTCGACATCGGACTCGGTGGCCATCCGGACGTGCCCGATCGCGTGGGTGCCGCGGAAGGAGTCCAGGTGGTACTGCTTGGCCACGGTGTTCGCATCGCCCAGGTCCTTGACGATCTCGAGGGAGTACCCGAGCGAGAGCACCTCAGCGCCCGGCACGTCCTCGACGAAGTCGGCCAGCGGCTTGAGCTCACCGTCGTAGCGGAATGTCGCGCGGTAGGCGTACTCCGACTCACCCTCCATCCGGTCCACGGCGGCGCCGAGCTTGGCCAGTCTGGCCTCGACCTCGCCCCGGTTGCGTTCGAGCCGCTCACTGAAGTCGAAGTCGCGGACGTCGGAGGGGTCGGCGAGCTTGAACCGCATGACCAGCAGCTCGCTCTTCTCGCCGTATAGCGCGAAGCCGGTGGAATCCGGGCCGCGGTGGCGCATCGCATGCAGCATGCGGGTCATGTCGCGGCCGACCCCACCGGGCTGGCCCTTGTAGATGATGCCGGCGATACCGCACATATCGCGTTGCTCCCTTCTCGTGGCTCGTGCTCGGTCGTTCGGCTGGTTAGTGCACGGCGAGCGCTACGGCAGGATGTCCAGGTACTCCTTGACGTCCCAGTCCGTGACCGCGGCGCAGAAGCGCTCCCACTCGTCACGCTTGTAGTGCTCGAAGACGGTGTACATCTCGCCGGGCATCGCGCTCCGTACGACGCTGTCGGCCCGCAGCGCCACGAGGGCGTCGCCCAGGGTCATCGGGATCCGGTGGACCTCCTTGCCCTCGGCCAGCGCCTCGTAGATGTTGCGCTCCTCAGGCGGTCCGGGATCGAGGTTGCGCTGGATGCCGTCGGCCATCGCCTTGATCAGCGCGGCCAGCGACAGGTACGGGTTCACCGCGGAGTCCACGGAGCGGTACTCGAAGCGGTCCGGGGAGCTGACCCGCAGCGCCGTGGTGCGGTTCTGGAAACCCCAGTCGGCGTACAACGGGGCCCAGAACCCGGTGTCCCACAACCGCCGGTAGGAGTTCACCGTCGGCGAGGTGATGCAGGTCAGGGCGTCCAGGTGCTCCAGCACGCCGCCGATCGCGGCCAGGCCGAGCTTGCTGGGCATTCGCGGGTTGTCGCCCTCGGGCATGAACGCGTTCTCCTCGCCTTGCCACAGCGAGATGTTGTGGTGGCAGCCGTTGGCCGAGACCCCCATGAACGGCTTGGGCATGAAGCAGGGGAACGCGTTGAACTCGCGGCCGACCTGCTTGCAGATCTGCCGGTACGTCGTCAGCCGGTCGGCGGTGAGCTCGGCCCGGTCGAACTGCCAGTTCAGCTCCAGCTGGCCGGGGGCGTCCTCGTGGTCGCCCTGGATCATGTCCAGGCCCATCGCGGTGCTGTACTCCATGACCCGGTGGATCAGTGGCTGCAGCTCGGAGAACTGGTCGATGTGGTAGCAGTAGGGCTTGGTCATGCCCTCGACCGACGGGGTCCCGTCCGGGTTCTGCTTGAGCCACATCATCTCCGGCTCGGTTCCCGCACGCAGGTGCATGCCGGTCTCCTGCTCGAACTCCCGGTGGATGCGCTTGAGGTTGCCGCGGCAGTCCGAGGTCAGGAACGCGCCGGGGTCGACCTCCTCCTCCTTGCCGCGGAACAGGGTGCAGAACACCCGCGCGGTCTTGGGGTCCCAGGGCAGCACGCAGAACGTCTCGACATCGGGGATCCCCACCAGCTCCCGCGCCTCCGGGCCGTACCCGATGTACTCGCCGTGGCGGTCGGTGAACAGGTTCGCCGTGGAGCCGTACACCAACTGGAAGCCGCCCTTGGCGAAGCGCTCCCAGTGCGCGGCCGGCGCCCCCTTGCCCATGATCCGGCCGGTGACCGAGACGAACTGGTAGTAGATGTAGCGGATGCCCTTCTCGTCGATCTCGCGGCGGACGCGGGCGACCTCCTCGGCCCGGCCGTCCGCAGCGACGAACCGCTCGATGTCGGTCCCGGTGTCGGTCCCGCTGTCGGTGCGCTTCTTCGTGTCGGCTCCCACGAAAACCACCCTCGTCTCGTTCGGCTGCCCGGTTCGGTCGATCCACGGACAGTAAACTCGGTATCGTGTGATGAGACAATGGCTTGCGGCGGGGCTATTCGGTCCATCGGCTACCATCGCGGGCACATCAGCCCGTGCCCGGAGCCCAGGTGACATGAGCGTGCAGCCGGCGTCAGAGGAGAACAGTCTGGATGCCGGGCGGCCGGCCGACGGGCTGGAGGAGTCGCTCGCGGCGGTCATCGCCGAGCGGGTCCGGGAGTTCCGGTTGCGGCACGGCTGGACCGTCGGTCGGTTGGCCGAGTTGTGCGGGCTGTCCAAGGGGATGCTGTCCAAGATCGAGAACGCGCAGACCTCCCCGAGCCTGTCCACCCTGGCCCGGCTGTCCGAGGCACTAGCGGTGCCGGTGACCGCGTTCTTCCGCGGGCTGTCCGAGGAGCAGGACGTCATCGTCGTCAAGGCCGGCTCGGGTCTGGACATCCAGCACCGCAACTCCGGCGCCGGCCACCGCTACCAGATCCTCGGCACGATGCGGGCCCCGCACGACAACCTCGAGCCGATGCTCGTGACGCTGACCGAGCGCACTGACGCCTTCCCGCTGTACCAGCACGCCGGCACCGAGTTCATCTTCATGATCTCCGGTCGGATGGAGTACTCCTGCGGGTCCGGCCGGTTCGTGCTGGAGCCGGGGGACGCCATCCAGTTCGTCGGCGAGGTGATGCACGGCCCCAGCGAGTTGATCTCGTTGCCGATCCAGTTCCTGGCCATCAAGTCACTGGGGGCCCGCGGATGACAGCGGCGTCGGGGGATACCGACACGGGTTTACCAGCAGTGGACACCGTTCACTGAGAACAGTAGAGTATGCGGCACCGAGACGGGCCGGGCGGAGTACCCGCACCACCGGCTACTCCGCGTTCAGCCTGCTGTGGCACGGTCTGACCAAGTCCGCGTGGCCCCGCGCGTGGCGCGAGCACGACCTGCAGCGCAGCTACGACGTGGTGATCGTCGGCGGCGGCATCCACGGCCTGGCCACCGCCTAATACCTGGCGCGCAACCACGGCATCCACAACGTCGCGGTCCTGGACCGGGCCTACCTCGGCGGCGGCGGATCCGGGCGCAACACCGCCATCCTGCGCTCGAACTACCTCACCCCCGAGGGTGTCCGGTTCTACGACCGCTCGCTGGAGCTGTACCGCCACCTGGCCGCGGACCTGAACTTCAACGTGATGTTCTCCCGGCGCGGACACCTCACCCTGGCCCACAACGACGCCTCGCTTCGGACCATGCGGTGGCGGGCCGAGGTGAACAAGCTGCAGGGTGTCGACTCCGAGGTCATAGACCCGGGCCAGATCGCCGAGCTGGTGCCCTACCTGGATACCTCCGACACCGTGCGGTACCCGATCCTGGGCGCGCTGTACCACCCGCCGGGCGGGATCATCCGACACGACGCCGTGGTGTGGGGCTACGCCCGGGCCGCGGACCGGCTGGGTGTGCACCTGCACCAGCAGACCGAGGTCACCGGCATCGACGTCGTGGACGGCCAGGTCCGCGGCGTACGCACCAACCGTGGTGACATCGCCACGCCCATCGTCGTGAACTGCACCGCCGGCTGGTCGACGTTGGTCTCCGACCTGGCCGGGGTGTCCATGCCCGTGCAGACCTTCCCGCTGCAGGCCGCCGTCACCGAACCGGTCCGGCCGTTCCTGGACGCCGTCGTCGTCTCCGGGACGCTGCACGTGTACGTCAGCCAGACCGACCGTGGCGAGCTGGTCTTCGGTGCCAGCGTGGACCCGTTCACGTCGTACTCCATGCGCGGGTCCCTGGACTTCGTGGAGGGGCTGGCCGCGCACGTGCTGGAACTCATGCCGGCGCTGTCCAAGATGCGCCTGCTGCGGCAGTGGTCGGGGCTGTGCGACATGACGCCGGACTACTCCCCGATCATGGGGACGACGCCGGTCGAGGGCTTCTACGTCGACGTCGGGTGGGGGACCTACGGATTCAAGGCCGGCCCCGTGTCCGGCGAGGCGATGGCGGAGGCGATCGCCACCCGGGCCACGCCGGAGATCATCGCCGCGTTCGGGCTCGACCGGTTCGGGCGCGGGGATCTGGTGGGCGAGAAGGGTGCCGCGGCCGTCGGTCACTGACCGGCCGGCACCGACACCGCATTCACGAGGAGGACAAGTCCGATGATCCAGCTGCCGTGCCCGTGGTGCGGGCCGCGCAACGTGGCGGAGTTCCGCTATGCCGCCGAGGCGACCGCCCGTCCGGACCCGCGCACGCCGAACCGCAGCAGTGGCGGCAGTACCTCTATCACCGCCGCAACGCCTGCGGCTGGGTGCAGGAGAACTGGTACCACTCCGCCGGCTGCCGCAAGTACATCCGGCTGGAGCGCGAGACCCTCACCAACCAGACGCGGCCCGCGGGAGCAGCGCGATGACCCAGCAGCAGGTCCGGACCACGACGACGAGCACCGGGTCGCACCGGCTGGACGTCCAGCCGGGTGAGCTGATCGACCGCAGCCGCGGTTTCACGTTCTCCTGGAACGGCCGGTCGGTCCCGGCCTTCGAGGGGGACACGATCGTCTCGGCGGTGGCTGCCACCGGTGAGCGGGTGTTCTCCCGCAGCTTCAAGTACCACCGCCCCCGCGGCCTGCTCACCGCCGATCACCACGACCCCGGAACGATCCTGCAGGTCGACGACGAGCCGAACGTCCGCGCCGGCCACCGGCGGGCCGCACCCGGGCTGTCGGTGTCCTCCCAGAACACCTGGCCGTCGCTGCGCTTCGACGTCAAGGCGGTCAACCAGCTGGCCGGGCGGTTCCTCGCGCCCGGCTTCTACTACAAGACGTTCATCAAGCCCGAACGGCTGTGGCCGGCCTACGAGAAGGTCCTGGCCCGCTTCGCGCACGCCGGCGTGATCTCACCGCAGACCGCGCACGACTACTACGACAAGCGCTACGCCCACCCCGACGTCCTCGTCGCCGGCGCCGGACCGGCCGGGATGACCTCCGCGCTCGCCGCGGCGGCCGCGGGCGCGCGGGTGCTGCTCGTGGACGAGCAGCACGAACTCGGCGGCCACCTGCGGTGGGGCGACGAGGCCGACCTCGCCGTCCTGGCCGAGCTGCGTTCCGCCGTCGCGGCCAGCCCGACGATCGAGGTGCTGACGAACTCGGTCGCGCTCGCGCGCTACGACGAGAACTGGGTCGCGGTCGTGCAGCGCGACCTGCCCGGGATCCCGGAGCGGCTGATCAAGGCCCGGGTCGGGACGCTCGTGGTCGCTCCGGGGCCTGATCGAGCGGCCCTACGTCTTCGCCGGGAACGACGTACCCGGAGTGATGCTGTCCACGGCGGTGCGCCAACTGATCAACCTGTACGCCGTGCGCCCGGGCAACCGCGCCGTCGTGCTCACCGCGAACGACGACGGCGACCGCGCCGTGCAGGACCTGCGCCGCGCCGGGGTCGAGGTGGCACACGTGGTCGACGCCCGCGAGGGCGGGGACGTGGTGCGGGTGCTCGGCCGCTCCGGCGTCCGCGCGGTCGAGCTGACCGGTGGCCGCAAGATCGAGGCCGACCTGTTCGTGACCGC
>JAABUS010008312.1_pt1 | contig 11444 bp, 11 predicted proteins | sample 5560161 | NCBI WGS metagenome assembly JAABUS01 (sample SAMN10711885, study PRJNA513376) | rock metagenome | isolation source: Antarctica rocks | place: Antarctica: Victoria Land, Trio Nunatak nord | collected 2016-01-04
CGCGATGGCCGGCCGGATCACCATCGCCGAGGTCGAGGAGCTGGTCGAGCCCGGCGAACTCGACCCCGAGAACGTCCACACCCCCGGCGTCTTCGTCCAGCGCGTGGTGGTGGTCGGCGAGGCCGGCAAGAAGGTCGAGCGGCGCACGGTGCGTCCGCGTCCCGAGGAGGCCTGATCGCGATGCCGTTGTCCCGCACCGAACTTGCCGCGCGCGTGGCCCGCGAGCTATCCGACGGTCAGTACGTCAACCTCGGCATCGGCCTGCCGACCCTGGTCCCGAACTACGTCCCCGACGGTGTCCACCTGGTGCTACAGAGCGAGAACGGCATCCTGGGCGTCGGCCCGTACCCGTACGACGAGGACGTCGACCCGGACCTCATCAATGCCGGCAAGGAGACGGTCACCGTGCTGCCGGGCGCCAGCTTCTTCGACTCCGCCAGCAGCTTCGGGATGATCCGCGGCGGCCACATCGACGTGGCCATCCTGGGGGCGATGCAGGTCTCGCGGCACGGCGACCTGGCCAACTGGATGATCCCCGGCAAGGTGGTCAAGGGCATGGGCGGCGCGATGGACCTCGTGCACGGCGCCAAGCGGGTGATCGTGATGATGGAGCACGTCGCGCGCGACGGCTCCCCGAAGATCCTCGAGGAATGCACCCTGCCGTTGACCGGCCGGACGTGCGTGCAGCAGATGGTCACCGATCTTGCCGTCATCGACGTCACCGCGGATGGCTTGCTGCTGCGCGAACTGGCCCCCGGAGTGAGCCTCGACGAGGTGCGTGCCGCGACCGCGGTGGACCTGCTGGTGGCAGACTCACTCGCCGAGGTGCAGGTCTAGCGACGCGGTCTCGCGGCGAGGAGGAGCAGGTGTTCGGCTGATGCGCACCCTCGTGCGCACGATCCCGCCGGCCACCTGGTTCGCGCTCGCCGCCTTCGCTGCGCTGCTCACGTTCTGGGCCACGATGACTCCTGCCTACCGGGCGCCCGACGAGCCCCAGCACGTCAGCGCCGTCCTCGGCCTGGTGCAGGGCCAGGGCTGGCCGAAGCCGGGTGCCGCCGAGATCGACCCCGGCGTGCTGCGCAGCGCCGTCCTGACCGGCTTCCTGGTCAGCGCCGACCAGCCGACCTCCCGCGGCAACACGCTGCCCGGCGTGCACGTCGCCACCGGGCGCGAGAGGCCGCCGCTGTACAGCGCCCAACGACCGACCCCGCCGGCCGAGCGGCTGCCGTACGATGCGCTGGCTGCGGAGGGGCCCACGGGGTTCACCAACCAGATGACGCAGCACCCGCCCGGCTACTACGCGGCCCAGGCCGCGGTGTTCGTCGCGGTGGGCGCACAGGACTGGCGCTCGGACCGCCAGCTCGCCCTGCTCAGGCTGGGCAGCGTGGCGATGGTCGGCTGGCTCCCGTTGCTCGCGTTCCTCACCGTCCGCCGGCTCTTTGTCTCGCCGGTGCTCGGCAGCGCCGCGGCGTACCTCCCGCTGGCGGTCCCCCAGTTGGCGCACGTGGGGTCGACGGTCACCAACGACGCCCTCGTGGTGCTACTGGGTGCGGTCCTCGTCACCGCCTTGGCCTACCTGCTGACCGGGTCCCGGCACCGGCTGACCCTGGCCACGGTGGCGCTCGCCCTCGGCCTCGGGCTGCTCACCAAGGGACTGGTGCTCCCCCTCATCCCCGCCGTCGCCGTCGCTCTCGTCGTCGGACTGCGCCGGACCGGGCTGCGCTGGACGGCCACCGCCGTCCAGAGCCTGCTCGTCCTCACCGGCGCGTTCGTCGTCGGTGGCTGGTGGTGGCTGCTCAACCTGTTGCGCTACGGCACCCTCCAGCCGAACGGGCTGGGCACGGACCGCTCCCGCGGTGCCCCCTCGGTGGGCCTCCTGGACTACGGCGACCGCTTCGCCCAGGAGGTGAACACGAGCTTCTGGGGCAACTTTGGCTGGCTCGAGCTGCCGCTACCGGACGTCGTCACGACCGGACTTGCCCTGCTCACGGCGATGCTGGTGCTCCTCGCGCTCGCGGACAGGGCGGCCCGCATCCCGCTGCTCACCCTGGGCCTGCTGCCCCTCGTGTCGCTCGCCGCGTTGTTCGTCGCCCTCTACACCGTCCATCTGCGGGACGGCAGGTTCAACGGCACCCAGGGTCGCTACCTGTTCGGCTCGCTGCTCGTGCTGCTCGCCGCGGTCGCGATCGGGCTGTCGGTGCTGGCCCGACTCGTCCGGCTGCCGGTGGCGTGGTTGGTCCCGGCCGTCGCCCTCGGCTCGGCCGCCGTCGCGGCCTACGGCACCTGGGCGGCCTTCACGGGTTTCTACGTCGACACCGGCATCGGCGTGGCCACGGCCTGGCGGACGATGTCGGCGTGGTCACCGTGGCCGCAATGGTGGGTCACGGCCCTGGCGGTCACGGCTGTCGCGTTGCTGGTCGCCGGCCCGGCGGTGGGCGTCCTGCCGACCTTGCGACCTGGTGGACCCCCCGAGACACGAACCGCGTGAGCTGCGCCGTTCGGCTCCCCGGTCTGGGATGCTGTGCCGGCACTCGACGGCCGAACATGTGTCGGCGCCCCCTAGGTGACGGAGGTATCGCGTGACCCGGGTGGGAGTGCCGCGCGAGTCCGGTGAGGGCGAGCGCCGGGTGGCACTGGTCCCCAAGATCGTGGCCGCACTGGCGGGCAAGGGGCTGCAGATCGTCGTCGAAGCCGGGGCCGGTGAGCAGGCCCTGGTCCCGGATGCGGCGTACGAGGAGGCCGGCGCCTCGATCGGCGATCCGTGGGACTGCGACGTCGTGGTCAAGGTGGCACCGCCGACCGCGGAGGAGATCGGGAAGCTGCGCCGCGACGGCGTACTCATCGGCTTCCTCGCCCCGCGCAGCAACCCGGAGATCGTCGAGAAGCTGAAGGCCGCCGGCGTGACGGGGTTCGCGATGGAGGCGATCCCCCGCATCTCCCGCGCCCAGTCCATGGATGCGCTGTCGTCGCAGGCCAACGTCGGCGGCTACAAGGCCGCGCTGCTGGCCGCGGACCTGAGCACCAGGTTCTTCCCGATGCTCACCACCGCCGCCGGGACGGTGAAGCCCGCGACGGTGCTCGTCCTCGGCGTCGGGGTCGCCGGTCTGCAGGCGCTGGCCACGGCCAAGCGGCTCGGCGCCCGGACCACCGGGTACGACGTCCGCCCCGAGGTCGCCGACCAGGTCCGGTCGCTGGGGGCCCAGTGGCTCGACGTCGGCATCGACGCCAGCGGCGAGGGCGGCTATGCCCGCGAGCTGTCCGAGGAGGAGCGCGCCGAGCAGCAGCAGCGACTGACCGAGGCCACCTCGACGTTCGACGTGGTCATCACCACCGCCCTCGTGCCCGGGCGGCCGGCCCCACGCCTGGTGACCGCGGCCGCGGTGGAGGGAATGCGGCCGGGCAGCGTGGTCGTGGACCTGGCCGGAGAGGCCGGCGGCAACTGCGAGCTGACCGAGCCCGGGCAGGTGGTCGTCAAGCACGGCGTCACCATCGCCTCGCCGCTCAACCTGCCCGCCACGATGCCCGAGCACGCCAGCGAGCTCTACGCCCGGAACGTCGCGGCCCTGCTGACCCTGATGCTCGACGACGCGGGCGGGCTGGCACCGGACTTCGAGGACCAGGTGCTCGCCGAGAGCTGTGTGACCCGCCCGACAGAGGGAGACAGCTGACTATGGACGCCGGGCTGCTGGCCAATCTCGCGATCCTGGTGCTGGCCGGCTTCGTCGGCTTCGCCGTGATCTCCAAGGTGCCGAACACGTTGCACACGCCGCTGATGTCGGGCACCAACGCCATCCACGGGATCGTGCTGCTCGGCGGGATCATCGTCCTGGGCAGCCTCGAGGACCCCCCGATCCTCGACCAGGTCCTCCTCGTCGTGGCGATCGCCTTCGGGACGATCAACGTGATCGGCGGCTTCCTGGTCACCGACCGGATGCTGGGCATGTTCAAGGGCAAGCAGCCGCCGCGCACCGGCGAACCGCGCACCGGCGAGAACAAGGCCTGATCGTGGACAACGCCGTCGCGCTGCTCTACGTCGTCGCCTTCGGGCTGTTCATCCTCGGCCTGAGCGGGCTCACCGGCCCGCGTACGGCGGTGCGCGGCAACCTGATCGCCGCCGCCGGCATGGCCCTCGCGGTGTTCGCCACCCTGCTGCTTCCCGGTACCCAGAACTGGCTGCTCATCGGCTTGGGCATCGTCATCGGCACGGTCGTCGGCGTACCGGCCGCTCGCCAGGTGAAGATGACGCAGATGCCGCAGATGGTGGCGCTGTTCAACGGTGTCGGCGGCGGCGCGGTGGCGCTGATCTCCTGGTCGGAGTTCCGGTCCACCGACGGGTTCACCGGCGAGCCGGCGTACGTGATCATCGGCTCGCTTTTCGCCGCGGTCGTCGGCTCGATCTCGTTCTGGGGCTCGCTGATCGCCTTTGCCAAGCTGCAGGAGATCCTGCCCGGCAAGCCGATCGGCATCCGGGGGCAGCAGTTCGTCAACGGCGTCCTGTTGCTCGCGGCGATCGGCTGCGCCGTCGTGGCCGGGCTCGGGGGCGCGTCCCAGCTGTGGATCGTCGCCGTCCTGCTGATCGCCGCCGTCCTCGGGTTGATGGTCGTGCTGCCGATCGGCGGCGCCGACATGCCGGTGGTCATCTCCCTGCTGAACGCGCTCACCGGGCTGTCGGCCGCCGCGGCCGGCCTGGCGCTGGACAACACCGCCATGATCGTCGCCGGGATGATCGTCGGCGCCTCGGGCACCATCCTGACCAACCTGATGGCCACCGCCATGAACCGCTCGATCCCGGCGATCGTCGCCGGGGGTTTCGGGGGGTCCTCGGTGGCCGCGGGTGGGGGCGACGGTGAGGACCGGCCGGTGCGCTCGACCAGCGCCGCCGACGCCGCGATCCAGATGGCCTATGCGAGCCAGGTGATCGTGGTGCCCGGTTACGGGATGGCGGTGGCCCAGGCGCAGCACGCGGTCAAGGACATGGCTGCGATGCTCGAGTCAAAGGGGGTCACGGTGCTCTTCGCGATCCACCCGGTGGCCGGCCGGATGCCCGGCCACATGAACGTGCTGCTCGCGGAGGCGGACGTCTCCTACGACGTGCAGAAGGAGATGGACGACGTCAACGGCGAGTTCGCCCGCACCGACGTGACGCTGGTGATCGGAGCGAACGACGTGACCAACCCCGCCGCCCGCTCCGATCCCAGCTCACCGATCCACGGGATGCCGATTCTCAACGTCGACGAGAGCCGCTCGGTCATCGTGCTCAAGCGCTCGATGAACAGCGGCTTCGCCGGCGTCGACAACCCCCTCTTCTACGGCGAGCGCACCTCGATGCTCTTCGGCGACGCGAAGAAGTCGGTCAGCGAGCTCACCGAGGAACTCAAGGCGCTGTAGTCGGCGCTCCTGGAGGCGCGGCCGCCGGGCTAGCCGAGGACCACCGTCGTGGTGTTCGACGCGCGGTTCCAGGTGATGTACCCGCCCTGGAAGTCGGTGCGCGCGCCGGTCGAGATGGAGTACTCGTCGCTCGTGGGGTAACCGAGCGCGGAGCCTCCCGCGCCCCGGGCCCGCCACTCGCCGCGAATCGCCCCGCGCACCTGGTGGGTACCGGTGGCCCGCGACCAGTAGATCGAGTTCACGTTGTTGAAGTCGTTGTACGCGCCGCCGTTCCCGTCACCGAGCTCGTCGGTCTTCGGGAAACCGGCCGCCGCGGGACCGCCCAGGCTCTTGTACTTGGTGCGGATGGCGTTCTTCACCTGATGGGTCGCGGTCGGGCGCGACCAGTAGATCGACGAGCTGCGGACGAAATCGTTGTAGGCGCCACCGGCCACGGGGGTCTCGTCCGTGGTGGGGACGCCCTGCGTGGACGGTCCGCCGAGGCCCAGGAACCTCTGCAGGATGCTCCCGTAGAGAGTGTGGGCCCGGGCGCTGGGCGTCCAGTACATCCGGCCGCCGCGGTAGACCTGCCAGCGCAGGCTGGCATCGCCTTGCTCCAACCCGCTCAGGCTGCCCATCCGGTTGCGGATCGCCGACTCGCCGTTATAGCGACTGGTGATCGCCGTGATCAGCTCGGTGGGCCCGCCTGTCGTCGGTGTCCCGACCAAGCCGGCGCTGCTGGAACAGGAGGGCCAGGCGCCCCAGCCCTGCTCGCGCAGGGTCCGGTTGGCCACAACGATCTGCTCCTGCGGTTCGGCGAGATCGGCGCGGGAAGCGAACTCGGCCCCGCCGAAGGCGTTCCACGTCCCGGTGGAGAACTGCAGTCCGCCGTAGTAGCCGTTTCCGGTGTTGATCGACCAGTTCCCGCCGGACTCGCACTGGGCGATCCGCTCCCAGTCCGCGGTGGTCGCCGCGTGAGCCTGGCCGGCCGGCAGGCCGACCAACGGCAGGCCGGTGGCCACCAGGGCGACGGCGGCCAGCCGGGCGGCGTGTCGACGCAGCCGGTGTCGAGGTTGTGTGGTCTGCTGTGCTCGGTGTCGTCCGTGGGCGGGTGCTGGTGAGCCAGCCGGCCGCGCAGGGGTCATCGCAGGGGTCATGGGGGCCTCTCGACGCCTACGAGCTTCAGCTGTCGGATTCGGGTCGAGGGCGATGACCCGGCCGCAAGAGAAGACGTGCGGCTTCACCCCAAGACGCCGTACGCCAGTAGCTACCGGCGCGGCGCCACGATCATCGGGTTGCCCGCGACCGCCCGAACTGATCTTCGACCCGTCGATCCGGGGGCGGCCTTCGGCGTTCCGGTAACGGGGCCTGGGTGTTCCGCAGGCGCAGCGGAGCCTAAGCCATGTGACTGCTGTGGCGAAAGGTGCCGACGGCAAGCAATCAGCGCAGCAGCTGGCGGGCCATCACCATCCGCTGCACCTGATTCGTCCCCTCGTAGATCTGGGTGATCTTCGCGTCGCGCATCATCCGCTCCGCCGGGAAGTCCCGGGTGTAGCCGGCTCCCCCGAGCAGCTGCACCGCATCGGTGGTGACCTGCATGGCGACATCGCTGGCGTAGCACTTGGCCGCTGCGGAGATGAAGCCGAGGTTCGGCTCGCCGCGCTCGGCCCGCGCGGCGGCGACGTAGACCATGTGCCGGGCGGCCTCGATCGTCATAGCCATGTCGGCGAGCATGAACTGCACGCCCTGGAACGACGAGACCGACTGGCCGAATTGCTTGCGGTCCTTGACGTAGGCAAGTGCCACGTCGAGGGCGCCCTGGGCGATGCCGACCGCCTGCGCCCCGACCGTCGGCCGGGTGTGGTCCAGGGTCCGCAGCGCGGTCTTGAAACCGGTGCCGGGCTCGCCGATGATCCGGTCGGCGGGGATGGTGCAGTCGGTGAAGTGGATCTCGCAGGTCGGCGAGCCCTTGATGCCCATCTTGCGTTCCTTGGCGCCCACCTCGAACCCCGGATCGTCGGCGCGGACGGCGAACGCCGAGATGCCGTTGGCGCCCAGGCCGGGCTCGGTCACGGCCATCACGGTGTACCAGCGCGACATCCCGGCGTTGGTGATCCACGCCTTGGTCCCGTTCAGGGCCCAGTGGTCACCGTCCCATCGGGCGCGGGTGGTCATCGCCGCGGCATCCGAGCCGGCTTCGCGCTCCGACAGTGCGTAGGAGCACATTGCTCCACCGGCGATCTCCGGCAGCACCTGCGCCTTGAGCTGCTCGGAGGCCGACAGCACGATGGGCATCGTCCCGAGCTTGTTGACCGCCGGGATGAGCGATGACGTCGCGCAGACCCGCGCGACCTCCTCGATCACGATGCAGGTCGCGACGCTGTCGGCGCCGGCACCGCCGTACTGCTCGGGCACGTGGGTGGCATGGAAGCCGGCCTTGGTCAACGCAGCCGCCGCCTCGTCCGGATAGCGGCTGTCCTCGTCGACAGCGGCGGCGTACGGCGCGATCTGCCGGTCGGCGAGGGACCGTACGGCGGCGCGTACCGCGGTGTGTTCGTCGGTCAGCCGGTAGGTGTCGAAGGCAGGATCCACGGCCGCCAGTCTAGGAGCGGCCGACGGCCGGCGGGCGCGTCGGTCAGCCGGCCTGCTCGGGGCGCCAGTCCGCGGCGAGCGGCTCCGGGCGCCACTCGGTGGCTACGCCGTCGTTCTTCGCCGCGGCGGCCGCCCGCAGCTCGGACTGGAAGCGCGACATCCGGGCCCGTAGCTCGGGGTCGGTGGCCGCCAGGATGCGCACCGCGAGCAGCCCGGCGTTGCGCGCGTTTCCGACCGCGACGGTCGCGACGGGGACGCCGGCCGGCATCTGGACGATCGACAGCAGCGAGTCCAGGCCGGACAGGTGGGTGAGGGCGACCGGTACGCCGATGACCGGCAGCGGCGTCAGCGCGGCCACCATGCCGGGCAGGTGCGCCGCGCCGCCGGCGCCGGCGATGACGACCGCCAGACCACGATCGGCCGCGGTCTCGGCGTACTCGACCATGTCGTGGGGCATCCGGTGGGCCGAAACGACCCGCACCTCGTGCGCGACGTCGAACTCGCGCAGCGCCTGTGCGGCGGCGGACATCGTCTGCCAGTCCGAGTCACTGCCCATGATCACGCCCACCAGCGCACCGCTCATGGCTGCTCTCCCCCGCTCAGGTAGGCGGCGACCGCCACGGCGTCGGCACGCACCGCCACCGGATCGTCGCCGAGGACGGTCACGTGCCCGACCTTGCGGCCCGGCCGCAACTGCTTGCCGTAGAGGTGGACCTTCGCGGCCGGCCACCCGGCCATCGCATGGTGCAGGCGCTCGTCCAGAGCCGGGCCCGGCGCGCCGCCCGCCGGACCGCCCAGCACGTTGGCCATCGCCACGGCCGGCGCGGTGAGGCCGGTGGCACCCAGCGGGTAGTCGAGCACCGCGCGCAGATGCTGCTCGAACTGGCTGGTCCGGCTGCCCTCGATCGTCCAGTGACCCGAGTTGTGCGGCCGCATCGCCAGCTCGTTGACGAGCAACCCGTCCTCGGTCTGGAAGAGCTCGACGGCCAGCACCCCCACCACACCCAGCTCGGCGGCGATCCGGATCGCCAGCTCCTGGGCGGCCAGCGCGGTCCGCTCGTCGAGGCCCGGGGCGGGCGCCAGTACCTCGACGCAGATGCCGTCCCGCTGCACGGTCTCGACGACCGGCCAGGCGGCGACCTGACCGAACGGCGACCGCGCCACGACCGCAGCAAGCTCACGAACCATGACGACTCGGCGCTCGGCCAGGAGCGGGATCCCTTGCGCCACAATCGTTTCTGCGGCGGCGACGTCGTGGATCACCCAGACGCCCCGACCGTCGTATCCGCCACTGACCGCTTTGAGCAGGATCGGCCAGCCGTGCTGGTCCCCGAAGGCGGCGACGTCGTCCACAGTGGACACCGCGGCCCAGTCCGGTACGCCGGCGCCGAGCTGCTCCATCCGGGTCCGCATCCGGAGCTTGTCCTGCGCGAAGGTGAGCGCATCTGCGTCGGGCAGTGCGGTGTGGCCGGCCGCCGCCAACTGTCGGATGTGCTCTCCGGAGACGTGTTCGTGGTCCCACGTCACGACGTCGCACCCTTGCGTGAAACGGAGCAGGTCGTCGTAGTAGCGGTGGTCGCCGAGGACGATGTCGGCGCCGACCAAGGCGGCCGACTCCGCCGGATCACCGGCCAGGATGCGCAGGGACTGTCCGAGCGCGATCGCCGCCTGGTGCGTCATCCGGGCCAGCTGGCCCGCCCCGACCATCCCCACCACGGGTAGCCCGGTGCGCTGGTCCATCAGCTCGCCGGGCGTCGGGATGCGCAACGTCGGGTCACATCGGCAGGCTATCGGCTGGCCCGGCGGCGACCGGCTCGGCGAGGGTCAGCGTGGCCACCGTGGCCCGGGGAGCCGCTGACCTCCGGTGCGATGGGTGGGCTGCTGCTGCTTTCTGTGCTGCCGCTGCTGGCGCCCGCCGTGAGCCCCGATCCCGCCCCGGTGCTGCTGGTCGGTACCTCGCGGTCGTCCCGACGGTGCTGGCCTACCTGCTCTTCGCCCGTGGGCTGCAACTACGGCGTACCGCGGATCGGACCGAGGGCCGGCATCCGGGCCGTAGACTCGCGCCCGTGGGAAGGCTGCGTCGGCTGCGCGACGACGTGCGGTCGACGTGGCGCATGCTGCTGCGCGAGCTGTCGACGTTCGGGGCAGTCGGTTTCGTCAACCTCGGCTTGGACATCGCCGTATTCAACCTGTGCAGCCAGGTGTTCGGCATCGGCGTGCTGACCAGCAAGGTTCTGGCCACCGTGGTGTCGGCGACCTCGGCGTACTTCATGCACCGGCACTGGTCCTTCGGACACCGGGCCCGCACCGGCTTCCGGCGCGAGTACGCCCTGTTCTTCCTGTTCAACGCCGTGGCCCTGGTCATCGGACTGCTCGTGATCGCCGGGGTCCGCTATGGACTGGACCGCTCGGACGTGCTCACGCTGAACATCGCCAACCTGTTCGGCATTGCCCTGGGGACGCTGTTCCGGTTCTGGACCTACAAGCGCTGGGTCTTCCCGAAGGTCGCGGCCCAGACCGACCCCCCTCTGATCCGGACGTGACCCTCTACTTCGAGGATCTGGTCCCCGGCCGGACGTTCGACCTCGGCACCGTCACCATCGACGAGGCCGAAATGGTCGCCTTCGCCAGCCGGTTCGATCCGCAGTGGTACCACGTCGACCGGGACCGGGCCGAGGCGTCCTCGTGGGGCGGCCTGATCGCCAGCGGGTGGTTCACCGCGAGTCTGTGCATGCGGATCTACGTCGACCAGGTCCTCTCCCAGGCCGCCGCGGACACCTCCCCTGGGCTGTCGGAGTTGCGCTGGCTGGCCGCCGTGCACGCCGGTGACGAGTTACGCGGGGTGCTCACCGTGGTCCAGGCCGGCGACTCCTCACGCGGCCCGGACCGGGGGACCGCCGAGCTGCGCTGGGAGATGGTCCGCGACGTGCCGGTCCACGGCCAGGTGGTGCTGCGGATGCAGGGCCGCGGCTGGTTCCACCGCCGCGCCGCCGGCAGCTAGCCACCGGCTGCGCGTAGCCCCGGCACCCCCCCAGCGCTACGCCGAGATCTGCTCCAGCACGGACCCGTCCCGGCGCTTGTGCACGTGCAGCCGGCTGGGGATGCGTGCGCGCATCTCCTCCACGTGGCTGACCACGCCGACCACCCGGCCGCCGGCCCGCAGCTCGTCCAGGGTGCTCATCACCTGGTCGAGGGTGTCGGCGTCGAGGCTGCCGAACCCCTCGTCGATGAACAGCGTGTCGAGCTGCACGCCGCCGGCCTCCGCGGTGACCACGTCGGCCAACCCCAGCGCCAGCGCCAGCGAGGCGAGGAAAGTCTCACCACCGGACAGCGTCCTGGTCGAGCGGGCCAGCCCGGAGTAGTCGTCGATGACTACCAGGCCCAACCCCGCACGGACCCGGCGCGAGTCGGCGAGGTCGGTGTGCTGGAACGTGTAGCGGCCACCGGACATCTGCCGCAGCCGCAGGCTGGCCGACTGCGCCACC
>JAABUS010008313.1_pt1 | contig 11443 bp, 14 predicted proteins | sample 5560161 | NCBI WGS metagenome assembly JAABUS01 (sample SAMN10711885, study PRJNA513376) | rock metagenome | isolation source: Antarctica rocks | place: Antarctica: Victoria Land, Trio Nunatak nord | collected 2016-01-04
GGTCGCCTCGAGCCTCCTGTTCTACCCGGAGGGTCGCGCAGCCCTTGCGGCGGCCCACCGGGGTCGGCGACTCACATCGGCGGGGTACGAGCGCTCGGTCGCCGAGCTCGGGGACATCCGGCGCGAGCTGGCGGTCATGGGGATCGACGAACCGCTCGCGGAGCATGCCGGCGAGCTGGCTGCCGAGCTTGGCCTGCGCGGCTACGACGCTGTCCACCTCGCCAGCGCGATCTCGTTGGGGACACACGCCACGGCGCTGGTCACGTGGGATCGCGACCTTCGCGCGGCCGCTCTCGAGAAGGGCCTCGCCGTGGCACCTTCCGTCTGAGGCCGCCGGACCTGATAAGCATGTGCAGCGATCATGACCCGCCTACCTGTGCTCCACTGGAGCCAAGCCCAGGTCATCGCCTGGGAACGGCAGCCGCCGGGCGACCACGACCCACCCGCTGCGCGCTTCGAGGTCGATGTGCCTGCGGCGGCGCCCGGTCTCGGCAAGCTGCTCAGCTCCCTTTCGGGTACCACCGGTCAGGGCACGGGCGTCGTCGACCTCCAGGGCTCCTCCACCGCTCGCGCCGACGGCTCCTACGTCCTCCGGCTCACCGGCTCGACCGACGTTGCCGCCGACGAGCCAGTCACTCCCGACACCCTGCTCGGGGTCTTGCAGGGCGAGGTCGAGCAGCACTGCGAGGAATGAAGGGCGGACTCCCGCCGAACTATCCTCGACCCATGCCCCGCGAGCGGCACTTCGTCAAGTACACGTTCCTGAGGGTCGACCCGGCCTGGCGCCGCCTCGACGGCGAGCAGCGCGCTGAGCACAAGCGCGAGTTCATGGCCGCGTGCGAGGACTTCGCCGAGCAGCGGCTCCTGCGGGCGTTCTCGACGGTTGGAACGCGCGGCGACACCGACCTGATGCTGCTCTCGCAGGCGACAAACCTCGATCGCATCCACGAGTTCCACGTCGTGCTGCAGCAGAGCGGCCTGATGAGCTGGTGCTCGATCCCGTACTCGTTCCTGGCGCTGACCAAGGAGTCCGAGTACTCCGACGAGTCGCGCCTCGAGGTCCGGCCGGCGAAGAGCAAGTACCTGTTCGTCTACCCCTTCGTCAAGACGCGCGAGTGGTACCTGCTCGACGCCGACGAGCGCTGGCGGGTCATGCAGCAGCACATCGCGGTCGGCCGCGAGTTCCCCAGCGTGGACCTCAACACCAGCTACTCCTTCGGCCTGGACGACCAGGAGTTCGTGGTCGCCTTCGAAACCGACGAGCCGCGCGACTTCATGGACCTCGTCCAGCGGCTGCGCACCACGGAGTCCTCGCGCTACACCAAGCGCGACACGCCGACGTTCACGTGCGTCAGCGCGTCGGTAGAGCGCGCACTGGCCGCGCTGGACGGCACGCCGCTCGCCGAGACCGCGGGGTTGACCTGACCCGCGTCAGGCCGAGATGTCCAGCTTCACCGAGATGACCTCGCTCCCGAAGCGCAGGCGCGCTCGACGCTGGTCGGTCAGGCGTTGCGTGAGCTCGCCAGCCGTCTCATAGCGGAGCTCTCCGACTGCGCTCATCCCGGCGGCCAACGGCCGTAGCAGTGGACCGGCAGCGTCAGCCGCAAAGGGGTCGACCCGCACGGTGCCGGCGCCATTGAGCAGCAACGGGTTCTGCGCTGGGAGGCGGACGTCGCTCCGGTTGCTCAGGCGCACCCGGACGACGAGGCGGGCGCGCTGGCGGGCCCTGCCGCTCGCGGTGCTCGCGGAGATCAGCCTCGCCGACTCCACCCGGAGCCCCAGCCCCTCCCCGGCAGGGACAGCCGTGCCCGTTGGCGTTGGGGTCCGAGCCGCGCTCGTCGGCGTTGGGGTCCGAGCCGTGCTCGTCGGCGTTGGGGTCCGAGCCGTGCTCGTCGGCGTCGGGGTCCGAGCCTCAGCGGAAGGTGTCGCGATGGCGCGCGGGGAGGCGGTCGACTCGTTGCCCCCGTTGCCCGAGAGCGCGCTGAGCGCGATGCCGATGCCGGCACCCACTGCCGTGCCTCCGACGATGACCGCGAGGAACTTGGCGAGGCCGACCCACAAAGTCCGGGCGTCAGGGCGCATGCAGGGGAGCTTCCCACAATGCACCCGCAAACATGCCCCGGTCCCCTGCCTAGGCCGGCTCGTAGGTGCCGAACGCGAACTGGTTGCCCTCGGGGTCCTAAGTGGAAATAGACTCGATGCGATGAGCGAGGATGTCCGCGACATCACGATCCTGGGTGCCGGGCCGGTCGGACTGGCCGCGGCGTTCTGGGCCGGGATGCGCGAGGCGAGCGTGCGCATCGTGGAGTCGCTGCCGGAGATCGGCGGGCAGCTCACGGCGCTGTATCCGGAGAAGTGGATCTTCGACGTGGTCGGCCACCGCAAGATCCTGGCCAGCGACCTCGTGGAGGAGCTGCGCTCGCAGGCCCTGGACCAGTTCGACGTGCCCGTGCACACCTCGACCACGGCCGACGAGCTCGTCCACGAGGAGGATCACCTGGTGCTGCGCACCGATCAGGGCGACCTGCGCTCGCGTACCCTGATCGTCGCCGGCGGGCACGGGGCGTTCGAGCCGCGCAGGCTGCCGGTCTCCGACGTCGACATGGCGCCGTGGGAGGGCTGCGGCGCGGAGTACCTCGTCGGCGACAAGGCGGACTATGCGGGCAAGCGGGTGGTGATCGTCGGGGGCGGCGACAGCGCCTTCGACTGGGTCGTGAACCTGCTCGACGTTGCGCGGACAATTACGCTGGTGCACCGCCGCGAGGGCTTCCGCGCGCACGAGGCGACGGTCAGCCAGGTGCTGCGCGAGGCCGAGGCGGGGCGCGTGGACCTCAGGGTCCCCTACGTGATCAAGGCCGTACAGGGCAACGGGAGCATCGAGAGCATCGAGCTGCACCGCGGCACGGACGATCTGACCGAGACGATCGCGTGCGACGCGGTGCTGCTGCAGCTCGGCTTCATCACCAAGCTCGGTCCCCTGAAGAACTGGGGGTTCACGCTCGACGGCAACGCGATCGTGGTCGACCCGCTGATGCGCACGTCGCTGGACCGCGTGTGGGCGTGCGGGGACATCACCACCTTCGACGGCAAGCTGAAGCTGATCGCGACCGGATTCGCGGAGGCGGCGGTCGCGGTCTCGCAGGCCGTGCACCACGTGCGGCCGGACATGAAGATCCAGCCGGCCTACTCGACCAACACCGGCGTGCCGGGCGCGGTCGAGGGCCAGGCTTGAGCGCGACGGGCGGCGCCGACGCGCACCTGCGTTGCGCCGACCCCGTGATGGGGAGGCTGATCGACGCCTACGGCGGGCCGCTGCCCCTCGAGCGCGACGCCCGCGGGCGCCCGGCGGACGTCTACGGTGCGCTTGTGCGCTCCATAGCGGGTCAGCAGTTATCCGTAAAGGCCGCCGCCTCCATCTGGGCGAAGCTGCTCGTGCGCTTCGACGGGCGCACGCCGACGCCGCGGGAGATCCTCGCCGACGACCCCGAGGCGCTGCGCGCGGCGTGCGGGTTCAGCCGCGCCAAGGTCGGCTACCTGCGCTCGCTGGCCGAGCACGTCCTTTCCGGCGACCTCGAGCTCGACCGCCTCAAGGAGCTTGGAGACGAGGAGGTCGTCCGCGAGCTGGTCGCCGTCCGCGGCATCGGCGAGTGGACCGCGCAGATGTTCCTGATGTTCACCCTGCACCGGCCGGACGTGCTGCCGGTCGGCGACCTCGGGGTCCGCAACGCGGCGATGGCCGCCTACGGGCTCGCGGCGGCACCGCAGCCCGGCGAGCTGACCGCGCTCGGCGAGCCGTGGAGCCCCCACCGCACGCGCGCGTGCCTGTACCTGTGGCGCTCGCTGGACAACTTGCCAAGCGCTTAGGCGCACGCCCTACTCTGCGCCGTTGTGTTCCGGCCCCCATCGACGTTTCCGTGCGGGCTCCTGCTGTGCTCGCTGCTGGTGCTCGCCGGCTGTGGCGCGATCTCGGACGAGCAGGCGAAGGACCCGATCCAGGCGGTGCCGGTCTCTTCTCGCGACCAGGTCGCGGCTGCGAGGCAGGTCGATGCGGCGAAGTTCCCGAAGCCCCGCGCCGGCCAGTCGCTGCAGGACTTCGGCGCGCGGTTCGACCAGCGCAGCGGCCCGCAGGCGATCTCGGCCATCTCGGTTTCCCGGCCCCCGGAGGGCCGCATCGCGTTCGGGCTGCTCGACGCCGAGCAGCAGTTCAACTACGGGCCCACGGTCATCTACCTGCAGCGCCGCGGCAGCGAGGAGGTCGTGGGGCCGATCGCCGCTCCCGCCGACGTGCTGATGACGGAGCCCCGGTTCCGCTCCGAGCAGGCCGCGACCGAGCGCGACCCCTTCGCCGCGATCTACAGCGCGGACCGGGTCCCGCTCCCCGAGCCCGGCATCTACTACCTGCTCGTGGTCTCGGACATCGACGGCAAGCGCACCGCGTCCGGCATGGCGGTGCAGGTGGTCTCCGAGGCGGCCGACCGCGTGCCCGACGTCGGCGAGAAGGCGCCCGCCGTGCAGACCGACACGCGCGGGTCGGTCAAGGGCAACGTGACCTTGCTCGACACGCGCATGCCCCCCGCGCCCGAGCTGGCCGAGAAGTCGTTCGCGGACGTGGTCGGCGAGAAGCCCGTCGCGCTGCTGTTCGCCTCACCCCAGCTGTGCCGCTCGCGGGTGTGCGGTCCGGTGGCTGACGAGATGCTGCAGATGAAGGCCAAGTACGGCGACAAGATGACCTTCATCCACCAGGAGGCCTACGTCGAGAACGACCTCAGCCAGGGGTTCCGGCCGTCGCTGACGCGCTTCGCGCTGCCCAGCGAGCCGTGGCTGTTCACCGTGCACAAGGACGGGAAGATCGCGGCCCGGCTCGAGGGCTCCATCGGCATCGAGGCGTTCGAGTCCGCCGTGAAGGCCGCCCTGCATCCGTGACGACGGTCCTCGCGCACGGCACCGTCCAGCGCGTCGACATCCCCATCCCCGAGGTCGCCTTCGCGTGGGCGGCGGCCGCGGTGCTCGTGATCTCCTTCGTGGCGCTGGCCTCGCTGTGGGGTCACGCCGAACCTGATCAGCCAGAACGGCATCTGGTACATCCAGATCGGGGCGGTCGTGCTCGGCCACGTCGGCGGGCTCGTGCTCGCCCACGACCGCGCGCTGGTGCTCTACCGCGACGCCGGCGAGGCCGTCCGCTCGCAGTACTGGATGCTGGCGATCATGGTCGGCTTCACCTCGCTGGCGCTGTGGCTGCTCTCCCAGGCCAATGCGTAGGCGGCGTCAGCCGCGGATGACGGCAACGGGCTCGGGGCGGCCCATGGTCTTCGCCTCGAAGGCGTAGGCCTCCTTGAGGTCGCGCTTGCCCGTGTCGGTGTAGACGAGCAGCCGGCGTCCGTCCGTGCGGATGTGGACGAGGCCGTAGGCGGTGCGCTCGAAGCCGAAGAAGCTCCTGCCGGGCTTGGGGCCGACCGGGACGACCCAGCCGGCCGCGCGAAAGAAGGCCACGAGCTCGGTCACGAAGACCAGGCTCGCGTCGTTGCGCGCGTAGCGGCCGAGGGCGCTCATCAGCGTCGCGCGCGGATGCACGTACTCCTTGCGGGCGCTCTCGTCGCCGGAGGAGACGACGGAGATCAGCGGCGAGACCGCCTTCAGGAAGCCGGGCGCGAACTCATGCGAGCCGTGGTGCGGCACCTTGAAGACCTCCGAGCGCAGGCCGGAGCCCTCCGACGTCAGCGCCCGCTCCGCCTCCGTGTTGAGGTCGCCGGCGAAGAGCAGGCGCCACTTGCCGAACGTGAGCCGCAGCACGACCGACTGCCCGTTGATCGTGTGCGAGGCGTCGAGGCCGCCGAACTGCTCGTCGAAGTGCGCGACCGGCGTGCCGGCCCGCGGCGTGCCGAGGAAGCGCAGACCCGTGTGGCCGTCCAGCGTCGTCTCCAGCGGCCCCATCACCTCCAGCTTGATCTGCTCGCCGGCGAGGAAGCCGAACGCGTCGTCGTCGCCCTTGGCCAGGCGGCGGAACTCGATCGGCGCCCTGTCGTTCCAGGCGGCGAGCGCCTGGCGCCAGGCCTTGAAGGGCGCGTTCATCTGGCTCGCCGGCACCGCCAGCAGGTCCTCCTCGAGCCCGGTGACGATGGTCTGGTCGCCGGCGGTGAAGGTCGCGCCGAAGCTGTCCTTCTCCGCCACCGACGAGGGCCGCTTGACCAGTCCGCTGTGAAAGACGCGCTTCGGGCGAACGAAGAGCTGCTTGAAGGGCTGGTCGGCGAGCGCCTCGGACGCGTGGATCGCGGTGAGGCCGGCGAAGTGGTCGGCGTCGCCGTGGCTGACCACCATCGCCTCGATCTCCAGCGGCGCGTCGGGCGTGGTGTGGCGGAAGCGGTTGGCGAGGTAGCGCGCGAAGAGCTGGTTGTCGCCGCCGTCGAGGGTGAGGACCTTGCCCGCGGGTGTCTGCAGGACGGCGCCGTCGCCCTGCTGGACGTCGACGAAGTCGACCTTGAGCACCTTGGAGTCGGCCGCCGGGACCGCGACCTCGCGCGAGCCGGCCTTGCGCTTGAGAAAGCCCGACGCCGTCTGCGGGCGGACGCTGCCGTCCGCCTCGGTCACCCAGTTGGTCACCTCGACCTCGATGCGGTTGGCGTCGCGGCTGAGGACGTTTACCCGGTCGCCCCAGGCGAGCACGCTGCGCAGCGACCCGTCCTCGCGCCGCAGCGCGGCGAGGTCCACGTCGACCGCGAAGGGATCGGCCATGGCGCTATTCAACCGCAGCGCGAGGGCGGCGGGGGATTTCTCGCGTCCCGCCGTGCGCCCCAGGCCTGCCACTCGGCCAGCGCCGGGAAGGCGGACTTCAGGTCGGTGGTCACCAGCCCGGTCGGGAAGCGGTCGTCGTTGCGCAGCGTGTACTGGAAGGCGGCGGCGACGCGCGGGTCGCGGTAGTAGCGGGTCAGGCGCCGGTGCACGCCGCGGCAGCGGTCTCCCTCGTCGGTCATCGCTCCCGTCTCGGTTATCCAGATCGGGGTCTTGCGCGGGCACTTGAAGCGGCTCAGCGCGGCGTCGAGGCGGCCGACGGGGTCGTCGCCGCCGACGTAGGCGTGCTGGCCGAAGGCCGCCGCGCCGCAGACGAGCTCGCGCGGGAGGGCCGCGACGAACTCGGGCAGGCGCGTGAAGTTGGAGCTCGGGCTGAACAGGCCGGCGGTCTCCCCGAGCACGAGCTGCTGGTCGCCGGGCTCGGCGTCCAGGACGGCCTGCATCGCGCGCGTCATCTCGAGGTAGGGCCCGACGGCGGCGCTGGGCGCGCTCGGCGAGCAGCGGGTGCGCTGGGGCGAGAGGAAGTACGGGTGGTTGGGCTCGTTCCAGGGGCTCCAGTAGGGGATCTCGACGCCGGCCGCGCGGGCCTCGGCGGCGACGGCGCGGATGGCGTCCTGATAGGCGGGCAGCGCGTCGGTCCGCGGCGGCCGCGACCGCGGCTCGATGTCGGAGCGCTCGCAGCCAGCCGGCGGGCGGGCGTAGCGCTCCGGCGTGTCGGTGAGCACCGCCATCAGCTGGTAGCGGCCGGGCGCCGCGCGCTGGGCGGCGGCGACCGCGCGCAGCTGGGCGCGGATGCCGGCCCAGCCCGCGCAGGGCGGGATCGTCCGCAGGCAGCCGCCCTGCGGATGGGCGACGTCGAAGCTCCCGTCGGGGCGCACGGACTTCGCCCAGTCGATGACGAGGCGGTAGTAGGTCGGCCGCATCCCCGCCAGCTCGCGGTGCCAGCGATCGAACTCCGGCTGGTCGCTGCCGGCCAGGAAAGCGGGGTTCTCCTCCGTGATGCCGATCGCCAGGCTGCCGCCGCCCTCGATGACGCGAGGGGCCGGGGCGGGCGCGGGTTCAGGCTCCGGGCCACCGGCCCGGCTGACGACGAGGACTGCAAGGAGAGCGGCGGCCAGCGCGGCCGCCGCGATCAGACGGCGGAAACCTCTTCCTCGTCCGCCACGCGGAACGAGGAGCCGCAGCCGCAGGCCGCGATGACGTTCGGGTTCTCGACCTTGAAGCCGGCGCCCTGCAGGCTCTCGACGTAGTCCACGACCGCGCCCGAGATGTAGGGCAGGCTGGGCTGGTCCACGAGGATCTTCAGGCCGTGATCCTCGAAGACCTGATCGCCGTCGCGCTGGGTGTCAAAGGCGAGGGCGTACTGAAAACCGCTGCAGCCGCCGCCTCGAACGCCGACGCGCAGGCCAGCATCCTCAATGTCTGCGCTCTGGCCGGCGAGGAACTCGCGGACCTTCTCGGCGCCGTTTTCGGTGAAGGAGATCATCGACACTTCACAAAGGATAGCGATCGCTATCCTCGAGTCCAGTGGTCAGCCCAGAAGAAATCAAGGAACGCATCGAGACCGGCCTCCCGCAGGCCCAGGCTCACGTGACCGGGGACGGCCACCACTTCCGGGCCGAGATCGTCTCCCCCGCCTTCGCCGGGCTCTCGCGCATCCAGCAGCACCAGCTGGTCAACGCGATCTTCGGCGCCGAGCTGGGCGACCGCATCCACGCCCTGTCCCTCAAGACGACCACCGAGGAAGGCTGACTCATGTCCACTGGAGCCGAGAACCCGATCCGCACCGCCATCGAGCAGGCGATCGCCGACAACGACGTGATCCTCTTCATGAAGGGCACGCCCGAAGCGCCGCGCTGCGGCTTCTCCGCCAAGTGCGTCGCCGTGCTCGAGCAGCTCGGCACGCCGTTCGCCGCGGTCGACATCCTGCCCGACCCGCGCATCCGCCAGGAGCTGTCGGACCTCTCCAACTGGCCGACGATCCCGCAGCTGTTCAAGCAGGGAGAGCTGGTCGGCGGCTGCGACATCATCATGGAGATGCTCGAGTCCGGCGAGCTCGCCGAGACGCTGGGCGTGGCGGCAGAGCCGATCCCGGAGCCCGAGGCGTTCACCCCCGAGGGCCCGCCGCTGACCATCGAGAACCGCCTGAGCTAGCTTGAGGTAACGCTCGGCGGCGCGGGCGTGACCCACGCGGATCGCGCTGACCCGCCCACCACCCACGTCGCCGGCCGACGCCCGCGCACCCCGGCGTGCGGCAAGCCTGTGCGCCCTCGGGATCTGGGCACTCCTCGTCTTCGCGGGGTGGCTGTGGGGGACGCTGCTCAACGACGCGGGCGTCGAGATCAAGCTCGGCGCGCCGCCGCTGTACGGCGACTGGGACGTGCGCCTCGACCTGGCAGGCGTGTTGCTGCCGATCGCCGTCGCGGGCGTGGTCGTCTACGCGGCGCCGATGGTCACCCGCCGGGCGCCGTGGCCCGCGCTGCTCGTCCTCGTCGCCGTCGCCGCGCTTGCCTGGGACCTGTCCCTGACGGTGGTCGACGGCCCGCTGGAGATCGAGAGGCCGCTCCGGATCTACACGCAGTACATCCTCGCGGTCCCGGCGGTCGATTCCCCCGGGGCGTTCCTGTCGACCTTCGTGGAGCGGATCGACGACTACCGGGCGCACGTGCGCTCCCACCCCCCGGCGATGCTGCTCGGCCTCTGGGGGCTCGAGCAGATCGGGCTGGGCGGCACCTGGGCGGCCGCGATCATCATTCTCCTGATCGCCGTCACGACCGGGCCGGCGGTGCTGATCGCATTGCGCCGGCTGGCGGGGGAGGCGGCGGCGCGCAGGGCCGCGCCCTATCTGGTGCTCAGCGTGGCGGCGCTGTCCATCGCGACCACCCACGACGCCCTGTACATGGCGGTGGGCGCCTGGGGCATCACGGCGCTGATCCTCGCGATCGACGGCCGCGGACTCCGCTCGGACCTGCTCGCCGCCATCGGCGGGCTCCTGCTCGCGATCGCGATCTTCTGCTCCTACGGCCTCGTGCTGCTGGCGATGATCCCGCTCGCGGTCGCCGCGGCGCGGCGGCGCGTGCGCCCGCTGGTGGTGGCGGCGATCCCCGTCGGCCTCGTGGTGGGAGGCTTCGCCGCCGCCGGCTTCTGGTGGGTCGACGGGTTCTTCGCCACCCGGCGGGAGTACTACGAGACCATCGCCTCGACCCGGCCCTACGAGTACTTCCTGCTCAACAACGGCTCGGCCTTCGCCGTCTGGCTGGGCCCGGCGATAGCCCTCGCGCTGGCGCGGCTGCGCGACCGCGCCACGTGGCTGCTCGTCGGCGGTGCCCTCGCCGCCGTCGCCCTGGCCGACCTCAGCGGGATGTCGAAGGCGGAGGTGGAGCGGATCTGGCTGCCGTTCCTGCCGTGGGTGCTGCTCGCCACCGCCGCCCTCCCGGCGAGCCCCGCGGCGACGCGGTGGCTGCTGACGGGGCAGGCCGCGCTCGCGCTGGCGGTCGCCTTCACGGTCAACAGCCTCTGGTGAGGCGGGCCGTCACAGGTCGGCGCGCTTGAACGCCGCCAGCGCTCCGGCGGTCACCAGCCCGAGATAGGCGATCGCCCACAGCCACAGCAGCGGGCCGGCCTCGCGCGCGCCGCCGAGCGGGCCGAGCTGCAGGGCGAAGCGCGTGAACCCGGTGGTGCCGGAGGTGAGGTAGCCCAGGGCGGTCTGGTAGAGCGCCTCGAAGGGCAGCGCGTAGGCGACGATGTCGGCCGCGGTGGTGAGCGGGCCGCTGTTGAGCGCGTTGCCGATCACCCCGAGCAGCCCGGCGGTCAGGCCCGTGCCGAAGGCCATGAAGACGGCGATGCCGTTGGCGGTGGAGGCGAGCAGGACCGAGCCCGCCAGCGAGAGCGCGGTCATCACCACGACGCCGAGCATCAGCGCGAGGGCGGGGCGCACCGGGTCGTCCGGCCACCAGCCGCCGATCGCCCCGGTGATGAGCATCGCCAGCAGGTAGACCGCGAGCACGTAGGCGCTGCTGACGCCGCCCGCGGCGAACAGCCGGGACAGCAGGACCTCGCGGCGGGTGATCGGCCGGACGAGCAGCGGCTGCAGCAGGCCGCGCTCAGCGTCCCCGCGGATCGTCCCGAGCGTGAGGAAGACCGCGAGGACGACGCCGAGGAAGAGCGTCCCGAACAGGGCCAGGCCGAACATCGTCGAGCCGACCACGACCTTCGGGTCCACGGGGTCAAAGCCCGAGCCGAGGTCGTCGACGATCTTGAACGCCTGCCAGACGCCGAGCGCGTAGAGCGCCAGGAAGCCGGCCGTGAGGACGGCGACGACTGAGAAGACGCGGCGGCGCAGCGCCTCCTGGATGGCAAAGCGCGCGAGGACCTTCACTCGCCGCCCACCGCCGCGAGGTAGGCGTCCTCGAGCGAGGAGCGCAGGACGCGCACGCCGTAGACCGACTCACCGGCGGCGACCAGCTCGGCGACGATGCGCGGGGCGTCCTCCCGCGTGGCGTCGGGCCACGCGCGCGTGCCGCTCGCGGTGTCGACCTCCACGCCGCCCGCGGTCGACAGCGCCGCGGGGGTGCCGGCCATGACCAGCTCGCCCTTGGCGATGATCGCGACGCGATCGCAGACGAGCTCGACCTCGGAGAGCAGGTGGGAGTTGAGC
>JAABUS010008316.1_pt1 | contig 11441 bp, 8 predicted proteins | sample 5560161 | NCBI WGS metagenome assembly JAABUS01 (sample SAMN10711885, study PRJNA513376) | rock metagenome | isolation source: Antarctica rocks | place: Antarctica: Victoria Land, Trio Nunatak nord | collected 2016-01-04
TCTTTACCCCGGAAAATCTGCCTACCGGTTTAACTCTGCCTGACATAAGTTTAAACAACTTCTATATCAAAAGACAACAAGCTTAAACAAATTGTTAATTGTCTTCTTTTCGCTCCAGCTTTTGAAATGGGATTTTTAAAATGTTAAGAAATTTACTGTTTTTTAAAGGTTCCAAGTGTGTATCAATACCAAAAACGGTGTTCTTTTTGTCCAGCTCTCCAAAAGTCCCGAAAAGATGGTCCCAAATGCTAAGTACATCTCCATAGTTACAATCTGTATAAGGCAACTTGTAATGATGGTGGACATGGTGCAAGTTGGGGGTAATGAATAAATACCCTATAATTTTGTTGGCCCGCTTTGGCAACCTAAACTCAGTATGTGCTATAATATTAGAGAACGTTTGAAAAATTTGCCGCAATATCAATACCCCAACTGCCGGGCCAAGCAAAAATACCCATAACATCAAAAAGCATGTCCGCACAATAGTTTCACCCGGATGTTCTCTCAAAGTAGTGGAGACGTCCACCTTCAAATCGCTATGGTGCACTAAATGAAATTTCCACAAAAAATCTGTTTTATGCATAATCACATGGTAACAATATTCGCATAAGTCCAGCAGTATAAATAAGCTGATGTAATAAACCCAGGGATTGGTGTTAAAAGGGATAAACCTGATGATACCCCAATGGTGCCGGATGTCCCAGCTGGAAATGAGCAAAACGAAACCGGTTATAAACAGCTGTATCGGCAGTGCCGTTAGAATGAACAACATGTTCACCCGGCTGTGTTTCCATTTCAATTTCAGATAATTACCTGTTGCAATGACTTCGACAACCCATAATGTGCAAATCACAAAGGCATATAAGGCGACCTGGGTAAGGTCTTGATGTCGGGAAGTAAAGGATTCTGTTGTCATTTGTATTAATAGAGTCTAAAAAAAGAATTTTACCGCCAAATAAGGGAAATATATTTTTTGTAACAAATTTATTAACAAATCCTGGATGAAATCTGGAGCTTAAAGTATTTTTTTGCAGGATAAAGGGTTATTGAAATAGCTTTTAAAGAATTGACTACCTTAAATCAGCTAAAACTAATTATTAAAAAACACAGAATTAAAACAACATCAGGACATTACTTTATCCGATATTTTTAAATACGGCTTGATCGGTATAAGTTATCACGACACAGGTAAGGCCTGTGAGAATTTAAATAGATGATTTGTAAAATAGCATTCCATGCTGGCAACTTTGTTTGCATTATTTCGTTTGATGACAGTTGTTTTCAAAATAAAGTCATTCATTAACCATTAAATATTTTTGAAAAATCTTAAAATCTTAATTACAGGCGTTTTGTTTGTAATGATGTTTTCTGAAGCTTATCCAAAGGAAGCAGCAAACTTGGAACGAAAAGGAAATCAAACAACCTTACAAGATACGGTAATTGCGCAAAAAGATATTATAGATATTTTGCATTCTTTTCAAAAAAAAGCTACTCCCAAAACAGATTCCGTTTCTAAGCAGTTCAATTTTTCTCTTGTCCCTTCTGCCGGCTATACTTTGTCAACCGGTTTTGCAATTGATCTTTCCGGAAATGTTGTTTTTTATACAGATGAAAACAACAAGGAAAAACTTTCCACAGCATTTTCCAATATTACTTACGATCAGCACAAGCAGTTTTTATTTCATACCAATTCCAATATCTGGTCTAAAGGGCAGAAATATAATTTTGTTGGTGATTGGCGTTTTCTTAAATATCCGGAAAATACTTTTGGCTTGGGAAGCTTAACTACGCCGGGGCAAGTAAACCTGATCAATTATTCTTACATCCGCTTTTACCAAACTGTCCTTAGGAAAGTATTGACTGATTTTTATACCGGTTTTGGATACAATTTAGACTATCATTATCAAATAACCGAAGCAGGAAATTTCGACAATACCATTTCCGATTTTAAGAACTATGGTTTAAAAACTAAATCCACATCTTCCGGTATCACTTATAACTTATTGTTTGACAACCGCAAGAATCCAATTAACGCTTCAGGCGGAACCTACAGTAACCTGATCTATCGTTCTAACTTTGAATTTTTAGGAAGTGATTCCAGGTGGCAATCGCTGACTTTGGATTTAAGAAAATATTTTAAAGCTGGAAAACACTCGGATAATGTTCTTGCTTTCTGGATGTTGGACTGGTTGACTTTGGCCGGGCATCCTCCTTATCTTGATTTGCCAAGTACGGGATGGGACACGAGCGGAAATACAGGAAGAGGTTATCCGCAGGGAAGGTTCCGGGGAAATAGCATGCTGTACCTGGAAGGGGAATACCGGTTCAAAATTACAGGAAATGGTTTATTGGGAGGGGTTGTATTTACCAATGCAGAAAGTCTTGCCAATCAGGAAAACAGCTTTCAAAAAATCTTACCTGGCTACGGGCCGGGGTTGCGGATAAAATTCAACAAGCATTCCAATACTAACTTATGTATCGATTACGGGATCGGAAACAATTCAAAAGGTTTTTTTGTAAACCTGGGTGAAGTTTTTTAAATAAGATCAATTGTTTTCAACCAGGTTGGATGCTTCTTTTATCAACCTAAAATTTACTTTGATTTTTATGTGATAAAAGAAGTATTGCTTAAACAAGTTACAAATTAATATTTTGGATGGCTTGCTAAAGTTTCTGTCTCATCATCGAAAAAAAGTATAATTACTTATTCGACTGGTCTGGCGAAGTTTGGTTATCGTTTTCGTCTTTGTCCTCTTTTTTAAATTCAAGCTTGCCAAATTTATAACTTAGGCTAATGCCAAAAGATTGAAGTTGTATCTGGCGCAAATTTGTCTGATAAAAATTTGTACCCGTCGTGATGGATTTTTGATTCACGTATTGGTTAAAAGGATTGGCAGCAGTTAACCCGATACTTGCTTTTTTATTCAGTAGCTGTTTGCGCAAAGCAAAGTTATAAAATGCAAATGATGGCCTGGTGCCTTGGATAGTCCGCTGCGATGAATTGTAATTTCCGAATACTTCAACAGTAAGGTCATGGGCAAAATTATAAGAAGCATTTAAGTTGATGCGGTAAGTAAAGCCGTTAACTGTTGGGTTGCCCGGATTGATGGAAACACGGTCGGCAAAAAACATATTAGAACGCAAGTTAAGCTTACTTGTGACCGGCACGGAGCCAAATAAATTGATGCCGGTTGTATTTTCGGAACCGATATTGTAACGCTGGTTTAAAAATACATTTGAATATTTGGTGCCGCCAATAGTCAAAGTATCAAACTGCGTGGTGTAAGACTGGATGTCGTTGGTATTGTGCCGGTAGAAAGCACTTACATAAAAGTTCGCGCCGTTTTCATAGGATTTATTATAACCCAATTCATAATTTTGTCCGATTTCCGGCTTTAAATTTGGGTTACCGGTGCTGATGTTATGGGGGTCGCTGATGTTGTAAAATGGGTTCAAATCACCGTAATTCGGCCTTTCCACCCGGTAAGAATAGCTTAATTTTAAGGTTTGGCTCTTGTTGATTTTGTGGGAAAGCACAGCCGAAGGCGCTAAAATATTATAGCTTGGAAGACGCGTTCCCGGAAAATCTGCCGAAGCAGTGGTATATTCGTCCCGAAGCCCGGCTTTTCCTTCGATAAAATTTTTAAATAACGAAAACTGGGCAGAAAGATAGTAAGCATAAATCTGGCGGCTGTAGTTAAAGCCATAAGTTTGATTGGCATTGGGGATGAAATCGGTATTGGCCAAAGTATCGGTTGCCACTGTATTGTTGATCTTTTCAAAAACGCCCTTGGCACCGGTTTCCAAAGTAAATTTATCGCTAAAAGGATGCGTATAATCAATAGAGATATTTGTTTCCCTGTCTTTTCCGGGGTTGTTGCTCCTGGAACCGGAAGATACGTACCCGCCATTGAGGTAATCCTGTTGCTGGAAAAAATCCGACGTGTTTTTACTGTTGCTGGCGGTATATAAAATATTCAGTTCCTCGCCTTCTTTCTTAAAAGTTTTTTTATAATTTATACTGTAATCAAATGATTTTGCATTAAACTTACTGTTGGAATTACGTAAACTGAACAGATCAGAAAAATTATTATTTGACAATAGGGAACGCGTATTTTGCTCCTGATTGGTCAGCCCGCTATTCGTATTGCCGAAATGGTTAAAACCGACTGTAGCCGTTAAATCAGCTTTTGGCGTGATGCTCCAATTGAAACTCAAACCCGAATTATAACCGCTTCTTTTTAAGGCACTGTTTCCTTTTTGCAGCAAATGGGTGGAGGTATCGCCTGCATTGTTGTAAGACAAGCGGTCGTTTGTGTTGATCGTGGTGGTATTGATTTGATCATTACCGCTTAAAAAAGCATTCACACCAAAATCACCTTTACGCAGGTTCAGGTTTACCGAACCGTTTTCGCGCCTGGTGCCTGCCGAAAGGTTTACGCTTCCGTTAAAACCTTGTACTTTACTATCTTTCAAAATAATATTGATGATACCACCCGTACCATTGGCATCGTATTTGGCGCCGGGGCTGGTGATTACTTCAATACTTTTGATCTGGCTTGCGGGAATGGACTGCAAGGCATCGGCCAAACTGGCACCGAAAATACTGGAAGGTTTACCGTTGATCAGGAAACGGATATTGGGGTTTCCCTGCAACTCTACATTTCCGTCAATATCAACACTCACCATGGGTACTTTTTTCAGCACATCAATGGCAACTCCTCCCTGTGCGCTAAGGTCATTTACGGGATTGTACACTAACTTGTCTATTTTATTTTCCACGGTAGCGGCAGTGCTGGTAATGGTTACCCCTTTGAGCTGATTTTGAACAGAAGTAAGACTGATCGTACCTAAAGCCACATTAAGCACTTTTCCGGAGATAACGATGTGCTCAATGGTTTTACGCCGGTAACCTATAAAATCAACAGCAACTTCATATTCACCTGATGGCAGGTTTTTTATATCAAAAGCTCCTTTAACATCTGTAACCGTTCCGTTAAGCGCACTTGTAGTGCCTTGTTTAAACACCGTTATGGTCGCATAATCAACAGCGGACTTAGTAAGCGCATCTGCCACTTTTCCTGTAATATGGCCATCGCCGGCAGCAGGTTTGGATTGTGCATGAACAAAAGCAGATAAAAAAATCAAAGAAAAACAGGTAAACAGATACTTCATTATAAATTGGATTCAAAAATTGTACAAGCAGCAAAAATGAAGCTTAAGATTGTACGAAATCTGAATTTTAAGAAAGTAAATACAATTGTTACATAAAACACTTGTGCCAAAGCCTTTTTGGTTCATAGCTGATAGCTGATAGCTGATAGCTGATAGCTCATGGCTCATGCTTCTTTTATCACCATAAAATCAACAAGGTTGGATGTTTGGACAACAGTACCGGCACAACACAAATTTATATGCCTAAAAGAAGCACACCACAATTGTATAGGTACTGTCCATGATTGGTTTTAAAAAAAAATTTACACTGATAAGTGATTTGTCTGTTTGCCGGTATTGTTTGTATCTTGATCCAATCTATCAGGGACAAAATTTATATGGACAGAAGAAAATTTTTAAAAAATGGTTCTATCGCAAGTTTCACTTTGCCTGCAATCCTCGGAAGCACCGTTGTAACTGCTAAAGCCGAAGGCGTAAACCATAACGTTTTTTTTGTGGCAGAAGATGAACTGAACGAAACAACAATTGATGTTTTGCAGCAAAAGATGCACGCTGGTTCTGCAACTTCGGTAGCTATTACCGGGGCTTATTTAAAAAGGATTAAAGAAACAGACCAAAACGGGCCGAAATTAAAAGCAGTTATCGAAATCAATCCTGATGCTTTAACTATCGCTGCGGCGATGGATGCAGAGCGCAAGGCAGGAAAAGTCCGTGGGCCGATGCATGGCATCCCGGTTTTGATCAAAGACAATATTGACAGCGGCGATAAAATGATGACGACCGCAGGTTCGCTGGCTTTGGAAGGAAACCATGCTAAAAAAGATGCTTTTATCGTCCAAAAGTTGCGGGAAGCAGGAGCCGTTTTACTTGGAAAAACCAATTTAAGTGAGTTTGCCAATTTCCGGTCAAGCCATTCTACCAGCGGCTGGAGCAGCAGGGGAGGGCAAACCAAATGCCCCTATGTTTTAGACCGAAACCCTTCCGGCTCCAGTGCCGGTTCCGGTTCGGCGGTGGCTGCCAGCCTTTGTGCGGTTGCTATCGGCACAGAAACAGACGGCTCGATTGTAAGCCCGTCTTCTGTAAACGGGTTGGTAGGCATCAAACCAACCGTTGGGTTATTGAGCCGTTCTGGCATTATCCCGATCTCGGCCACACAAGATACAGCCGGTCCGATGGCAAGAACGGTTAAAGATGCAGCTATTTTTCTGGGTGTTTTAGCGGGGATTGACCCGGAAGATGCCGTTACCAAAGAAAGCAAGGGCAAAACGCAAAAAGATTACACCCAATTTTTAAATGCAGACGGTTTGAAAGGGAAACGGATCGGCGTGGAAAAAGCATTTTTGAAAGGCAATCAAAGTGTAGTAAAACTGTATCAGGATGCAATTGAAGTGCTGAAGCAAAAAGGTGCTGTGGTGGTAGAAATCGACATTATGAAGCAAATGGATGCCATCGGAAATGCAGAATTTACCGTTTTGCTGTATGAGTTTAAAGATGGTTTGAATAAATACCTTGCTCATTCCAATTCCAAAAATAAGTCGTTAAAAGAAGTAATCGCTTTCAACCTAAAAAATGAAGCTAAGCTGATGCCATACTTCCGGCAGGAAACATTGGTTGCAGCCGAACAGAAAGGCGGCCTGGACAGCAAAGAGTACAAAGATGCTTTGGCAAAATCCACCAGTGCCCGCAGTATTATTGATACCGTGATAAAGCAAAACCAGCTCCAGGCCATTTGCGGCACTACCAATGGTGTGGCTTGTTGTATCGATTTGGTTAGCGGGGATTATGACACCGGTTTTTCCTTTTCTTCTCCGGCTGCGATGGCCGGTTATCCGCATATTACCGTTCCGATGGGCATTGTACATGAACTGCCGGTTGGGATATCTTTTTTCGGGACTGCTTACACAGAAGGGGAATTGCTATCGATTGCTTATGCTTATGAGCAGGCTTCCAAAAAAAGGGTTGCCCCCAAATTTTTGCAAAACTTAATCCCGGCTTAAAGTTATAATTAACAACTCGCACAGCAGTAATCTGATTTTTATGCCCTAAAAGAAGCATTGTGTTTCTGTTGAAAATTCAACCCCCGCTTGGTTTGAGAACTATCAGTCAAACCCGTATTCTTTCAACTTTCGGTACAAGGTTGCTATACCAATGTTCAACAGCCGGGCTGCTTCGGTCCGGTTTCCTTTGGTATGGTTGAGTACACTTTGGATATGTTGTTTTTCTACCAGGTTCAAGTCGAACGTTTGCATTTCCGGGAAGCAGTCCAATACCTGCTTTTGCAAATTTAAAGGCAGTAAGGTTTCTTCCAAGACATTGCCCCCAATTAAAATCATGGCACGTTCGATGATGTTTTTCAGTTCCCGGATATTGCCCGGCCAGTGGTAATCTTCCAGTTTTTGGGCAAAAGCCTGGGTGATTTCCGGGACATGTTTTTTTACTTTTGCTGCAAAATACGATACAAAATAAGCGGTCAGCAACTTGATGTCTTTTCTTCGTTCCCGCAAAGCAGGAAGCATGATCTGAAAAACCGACAAGCGGTAATACAGGTCTGAACGGAAATTTCCGTTGGCCATTTCGGCAGCCAAATCCCTGTTAGTGGCTGCAATAATCCTGACATTCACTTGGGTGGCTTTGGTATCCCCGATTTTGATAAACTGTTGCGATTCCAGCACCCGCAGGAGTTTCGCCTGCAATTCCAGGTTCAGTTCACCTATTTCATCCAAAAATATCGTTCCGTCGCTCGCCTCTTCAAAAAGCCCTTTTTTATCTTTCAAAGCATTGGTAAAAGCACCGGCCTTGTAGCCAAAAAGTTCGCTTTCCAATAAGTCTTTTGTAAAAGCACTACAGTTTACCGCCACAAAAGATTTTGCTTTCCGCTTGCTTGCCTGATGAATGGCTTCTGCAAAAACCTCTTTCCCGGTGCCGGTTTCGCCCAGCAGCAGCACAGTGGTATCTGTTTGGGCTACTTTACGGCCAAGGTCAACTGCTTCTTTGATTACCTCAGATGTTCCGATGATCCGTTCAAATCCGAATTTATTGCTCAGCTTATTTTCCAGCTCGTTTACCCGGCTTTGTAAAAGTGCTTTGTCCATCGCTTTGCTAATCAGCGGAATAATTTTTTCGTTGTCGTCGCCTTTTGTAATATAATCAAAAGCACCGTTTTTGATAGCCATTACGCCATCGCTGATCGTTCCGTAGGCTGTAAGTACAATAATTTCTATGGCAGGCCATCCTGCTTTAATTTTTTTGGTGAGTTCAATTCCGTTGCTGTCAGGCAGTTTTACATCACTGATGATGACTTCTATCGCTTCCTGTACCAGCTTTTTTAGGCCTTCTTTTGCCGTTCCTGCTTCAAAAACCTCGTAACCCTCCAACTGCAAAATCCGTGAAAGCAACTTGCGCAGCCGCTCCTCATCATCAATAATCAATAATCTACCTTTTTGCATTAACCAAGGTTGAACCCATATTTTTTAAGTTGATGATATTATTTTCAAAACATAAACCTAAAATTTCAATTAGCTTGATACTTTTGCAAAACCGGAAATTATTTTTACGGGGGTAAAAGAAGCATTAGATTAGTCAAAGTTATCAGGAATTCTTCAAAACAATTAAAAATTAGTAAAAAAGCTATCATTTTGATAACATCCTACCAATATGATTGATCCTTATTCAGCAATATCAATAGTCCTGAATTATTTTTTGTTGATTGATAACCACTTAACTGTTGCTGGTTCCGATCCGGCATTTGAGGCATTTATTTAGCAAAAAGAAGTGTGCAGTAATTTTAATACATTAGAAGCAATAAAAATTTAACGATAAAAGAATCATTTTTTAATAATATATGAACGATCATTTAAAAAAATTGTCTGCCGCGGGCATGTTGGTTACCTTGGGTATCATCTTTGGCGATATTGGTACCTCTCCGTTATATGTATTCCAAACACTCTTGACGGAAGGGGGAAAAGTGAACCAGGAACTAGTATTGGGTTCTATCTCTTGCGTATTCTGGACACTGACCCTGCAAACAACTTTTAAATACATTTTTATCACTTTACAGGCAGACAACAATGGCGAAGGCGGGATTTTTTCTTTGTATGCCCTGGTGCGGCGGTACGGAAAGTGGCTGGCTGTTCCTGCCATTATCGGTGCTGGTACTTTACTGGCTGATGGCATCATTACACCGCCTATTTCTGTTACATCCGCCATTGAAGGCTTGCATTTGGTTCCTGCGTTAGCTAAATTTTTTATTCCTGGCAATGAACTGATCTTGACCATCGTAATCGGGATCATCTTGCTGTTGTTCTTTTTCCAGCAATTTGGCACCAAGGTTATTGGTTCTGCTTTCGGGCCGGTAATGCTGCTTTGGTTTATCATGCTGGGCTTATTGGGCACCTTGCAGATAGCACACTATCCGCAAATATTTAAAGCCCTAAACCCTTATTATGGTTTTGAGCTGCTGACCAACCATCCACGTGGTTTCTGGCTGCTGGGTGCCGTTTTTTTATGTACTACAGGTGCCGAAGCTTTGTACTCAGACCTTGGGCATTGCGGCCGCAAAAATATTCAGGTAAGCTGGATTTTTGTTAAAACCACGTTGATGCTCAATTATCTTGGCCAGGGTGCTTGGGTACTTTTAAAACCTGCCGGTACTTCTTTTACCGGTGTAAACCCTTTTTTTGAGATCGTGCCGCATTCTTTTTTGATACCCAGCATTATCCTGGCAACTTTTGCTACCATCATAGCCAGCCAGGCTTTGATCAGCGGTTCTTTTACATTAATCAGCGAAGCAGTCAGTATGAATTTCTGGCCGCGGGTAACCATCAAATTCCCCAGCGATATCCGCGGACAGATCTATATCCCAAGTATCAATTGGCTTCTCTGCTTCGGTTGTATCGCTGTTTCGCTGTATTTCAAAACTTCTGAAGCGATGACAGCAGCATATGGCTTTTCGATAACCGTAGCTATGCTGATGACAACAACTTTGATATATTATTTTATACGCTATGTAAAACATTGGCCATTATGGTTGGTCATCATTATTTTATGTGTGTTCCTTACTGTAGAAGGTTCCTTTTTTGTTGCCAATGCGGTTAAATTGTTAAAACGGTTGTTCTTCCTGGTTTTTGAAATTGGTTTGATTTTCACCATGTACATCTGGTACAGGGCCAGAAAAATCAACAATCGGTTGCTTAATTTTATTGACCTAAAGGATAATATACCGTTGTTCCAAGCATTAAGCGCAGAAGAATCGGTGCCCAAATTTGCCACACATCTTATTTATCTCACCAAAGCAAACAACAGTAACCAGATCGAACAAAAAATCCTTTATTCTATTTTTAGCCGGATGCCAAAACGGGCCGACGTTTACTGGTTTATCCACATTGAAAGGGCCGACGACCCATACAGGATGGAATACAGCATCGAAGAGCTTTCGGAAGATAAAATCATCCGGGTCGAGTTCCGGTTGGGATTTCGCATTCAGCCCCGGATCAATCTTTTGTTCCGGCGGGTGGTGCAAGACATGGTTGCCAACAAAGAGCTGGATATTACCAGCCCGTATCCATCTCTAAGTAAATACAATCTGGCGGCTGATTTCCGCTTTGTCCTTTTAGAAAAATTCCTTTCATATGAAAACGAATTTAGCCTGAAAGAAGGGTTCATTTTGCGGAGTTATTTTGCCATTAAAAAATACGCCTTGTCTGACGCCCAAGCCTACGGATTGGACACCAGCGAAACCCGGATCGAAAAAATACCTTTGGTTTTCAATGCTTTTTCTAAATTCGTTTTAAAACGGGTTGAGCCAAGGCAATAGTTCTGCAGCCTGATTTAAGCTTATAAAAGCGTTAAACTAATTTTGATTTAAAGAATATCCCATGCTTCTTTTATGCCTATAATTTAAGGGCCTGTTTAAATTTCAGTCAAAATTTTTATATGCTTCTTTTATAGCATCAAAATCGCTAAACCTTTGTACTTTTTGTATCGGTTTAATAGGTAACTACAAAATTTACAGGCATAAAAGAAGTAGTATAATTATTGATCCTGAGCTTGTCCAAGGATATGATGGAAATTTAAACAGGCTCTTATTTTTTTAAAAATTTAAAAAACTCCAAACAAATTTGTAAAATTGCACTGTTGTTTAACCGCGCCTATAGCTCAGTTGGTTAGAGTAGAAGACTCATAATCTTTTGGTCCCTGGTTCGAGCCCAGGTGGGCGCACAAAACGAACTTTAAACGGTTTCAAAAAGCCTGTAAATCAATTGATTTAC
>JAABUS010008317.1_pt1 | contig 11441 bp, 13 predicted proteins | sample 5560161 | NCBI WGS metagenome assembly JAABUS01 (sample SAMN10711885, study PRJNA513376) | rock metagenome | isolation source: Antarctica rocks | place: Antarctica: Victoria Land, Trio Nunatak nord | collected 2016-01-04
GGGTGTCCATCGAGCGCGAGGGGCAGGGCGACGTTCTCGGTGGCCGTCAGCGCGGCGAGCAGATTGTGCGCCTGGAAGACGATGCCGATCTCGCGGCGGCGGCGCAGGGCGAGCGCGCCGCCCGCCAGGGTGGAGAGGGGCCGCCCGGCCAGGGTGACCGTCCCCGTCGTCGGGCGATCCAGCCCGCCGAGCAGGTGCAGCAGGGTCGACTTGCCGCAGCCGCTCGGCCCCATGATCGCCAGGCGCTCCCCGGCCCGGACCGTCAGATCGACCCCCCACAGCGCCTCCACGCCGCCGGGGTAGCGGCGTGTCAGGCCGGAGGCCACCACCACGTCGTGCCCGCCCGTCGCGCCGCGCGGCAGCACGGCCACCGGCTGCTCGGCCCGGCGCGCGGCCAGCGCGGCGGCGGGATCGAAGGGGGTGAGCAGGCCATCGAGCATCCGCACGGCGCGCCCGGCGCGCGCCGCGAGGTCGAGGCTGTGCGTCACCAGGACGACGGCCGTGCCGCGCTCCGCGTTCAGGTCGGCCAGGAGGCGGATGATGCCCGCGGCGGTCGCCGAGTCGAGTTCGCCGGTCAGCTCGTCCGCCAGCAGCAGCGCCGGCTCGTTCGCCAGGGCGACCGCGACCGCCGCGCGCTGCTGCTCGCCGCCCGACAATTGCGCGGGGCGGTGGTCGAGGCGTGCGCCCAGCCCCACGCGCTCCAGCAACGCGGCGGCGCGCCGCGGGCGGTCGCGCCCGTCCGCGATAGCGAGGATGACGTTCTCCCTGGCGCTGAGGAACGGGAGGAGATTGTCGCGCTGCAGCACGAGCCCGACCCGGCGGTGGCGCAGGTCGGCCCGCGCCTCCTCGCCGAGCGCGGCCAGGTCGCGGCCCTCGATCAGCACCTTGCCGGCGCTCGGCGTCGCCAGCCCGGCGGCGAGGGCGAGGAGGGTGCTCTTGCCCGACCCGGAGGGGCCGACGACGGCGACGAACTCGCCCGGCGCGACGGTCAGGTCGGCACCGCGCAGGGCGACCGTCTCGATCGGCCCCTCGCGGTAGATCTTGAAGAGGTCCCGCAGCGCCAACGCCGGGGCGGACGGCTTGTCCGGTGCGACGCGGTGGTCGCCCGCGTCGGTCGCGACCGATCGCCGGGGTTGCTCGATGATCATGGTGGTTCCTCCTCGCACCGTGTGCGCTACTTGGCCCACGCGAAGGCGTTGGCGAAGTCATCGGCCCCGGCCGGGTCGTAGGTTTGCTTGGGGCTGGAGTAGGTGAAGACGGCCAGCTTCCCGCCGGGACCGGGGATATAGAAGCGTTTGGCCGCGCTCGGTACCGGCTTGCCGGTCACCGCGCTGGCCGGTAATTGCCAGGTGTAGGCCACCACCGCCCCGGTCGTCCCCGCCACCGTGGCGGCTACGGGGGGCTGGCCCTGGAAGCCGGGGCTGGCCGTCGCCAGCGCGGTCGCGTCGGACCTGGCGTAGTCGAGCGGGGGCAGGGCGGTGGTGACGATGGTGATGCTGATGAACTCGTCGCGCCCGGTGAAGCGGACGCCCTCCCCCGGCTGGGTGGTCTGCCCCCAACTCTGCGGGTGCTGGAAATGGTAGTCCCCGGTGGGGGCGGCGTAGCGCACGGTCGGCTCGTCGCCCCCGGCGGCCTCGCCGCCGGCTGCATCTGCCGCTGTCGTGGGGGCGACCGCGCCGGTGATCGGTGCCGACCGGGCGGGCGTCGGCGGCGTCCGGGTCGCCGGCATGGGCACCACGACCCCGGCGGCGGTCTCGGTTGGGAGCACCGTGGCGGGCGTTGCTACGGGGAGCTGCGTCGCGGGGACCGCCGTGGGCGTGCCGCCGCACGCGGCCAGGCCCACGGCCAGGACGAGCGCGGTGAACCCGAATCCGTATCGTCGCCGGGTGTGTCGTGTGGTGTCGCTCATGGGCATATGCTCCTCATCTGTGCTACATCCTTGAGGGTCGGGCTGCGTGTCGTACCGGGAGGTCACGGGGGCCGCGTGTGACGCCGGGACGAGGCCGTATCTCGCCCTGTCAGCCCGATCACCTCAGCCATTTGAAGGCGTTGGCGAAGTCGTCGGCCCCGGCCGGGTCGTAGGTCTGGGTCGGGCTGGAATAGGTGAGGACGGCCAGTGTGCCGCCGGGGCCAGAGATGTAGTAGCGCCTGGCGGAACTCGGCACCAGCTTGCCGGTCACCGCGCTGGCCGGTGGTTGCCAGGTATAGGCGACCATCGCCCCGCTCCGACCGGCGACCTGCTGGGCCACCGGTGCCTTCCCCTGATAGCCGGGGCTGGCCGCCACCAGCGTGCCCGCGTCGGACCTGACGTAGTCGAGTGGGGGCTGCGGTGTAGCGACGATCGCCACGCTGATGAACTCGTCGCGGCCCGTATAGCGGATGCGCTCGCCCGGTTGCGTTGTCTGGCCCCAGCTCTGCGGGTGCTGGAAACTGAACGTCCCATCGGGGGCCGTGTAGGTCACCGTCGGCTCGTCGCCGCCGACGGCCTCGCCCCCGAGCACCCCGCCCTCGCCCGCCGCCCGCGACCGGAAGTAGGCTCCCAGCCCGAGCGCGAGCAGGACCGCCATCAGCCCGAGCGCGGCCATGCGCCATATCGGTGTCTTCGGGGTCGCCACAATAACCCTCCTGTATACCTGTTGCCACACCGCGCGATGGCGTCGCCTGCCGCGTCAGAGCAGATCGGTCCAGCAGCACGTCCGTCATGCCGCGCTTGTGTCGACTGTAGCCGTGGGAAATGAAATAGAGATGAAACAACGTCAGCGTGCCGGGGCGCGGACGCTGCGACGAACGTGCTGGTATGGATGAAGCGCATCCACGCTTTGGTTTCATGCCCATTTCACATTGCCCCGCTAATCTCGAAATATGCAGGGGGGGCGGACCTGCAGGACCGACCGGAAATTGGGCCGCCGCCTACACGATCAGAAAGGAGGTACAGATGATGGGACACCCGGCAGCGCGCGGCCTCGAGACCGGGAAGACGGCCGCGCGGGTGACCGCCCCGGACCGCCGCATCGTCGCCGACGACGCTTCCAACGGCGGGCGTTAGCGCGGACTCTGGCTGGGCGGTCGCGCGGCGATCGTCCGTGACACACATCGTGACACACATAAGGAGAGACACCAATGCATTCCCCGAATCCGAAGAAACTGATCGTCGGCAGCGGCCTGACAGCGGCGCTGCTGGGAGCCTTCCTCATGGGGGGCGTGGCGCTCAATCACGCCAGCGCCGCCCCGCCCGCGACGCCCGGCACGCCAACGACCATCGTGCAGGGCGAACAGCCGGACACCAACGAGGCGGCCGAGCCGGCCCTCAATCCGGCGCAGGTGACGATCACCGCCGACCAGGCGAAGGCCGCCGCCCTGGCGAAGTTCCCCGGCGCGACCGTCAAGCAGGTGGAACTCCAGGATGAGAATGGCACCTTGGTCTGGGGCGTGACCCTGACCGACGCCAGCGGCACGGCGCAGGACGTCAAGATCGACGGCACCAGCGGCCAGGTGCTCAGCGCCGAGGCCGATGGTGCGGAAGGTTCCGACGGCCCGGAGACACCGGGCAACTAGCGGCCCATCCTCCCGGCGGCGTGGGTCGCCGCCGGGACAGCCGACTTCGGGAGCGTTGAGCGCCCCGGAAGCCGCTAAGCGGGGCATCGCGCGTCGACCTGGATCGTCGCGCGGTGCCCCGCTGGCGCTACCGATCGGCGGCGGGGCGCGAGTCCACGGCAATTCTTCATCGCTCCTTCATTCTGCCCGTGGCCGCATTTCATGTTGGCCCGCCACTCTCGATCGTGACGGCACCTGCCGAAGCGAGCCCCGGCGCGCGGGTCGCCACGAGCGCTGGGGGGTACCGTGGCACGGGCGAGCATGACGGGCCGCGCGGCCCGAAGTCCGCGCCTTCGACCGCCCCGGCGACCCCGACGGCGGGCCAGTAAGCGAATCGGTAGGTGCGGGCCGGGACCGGTCCCGGCCCGCACCACGCTGGAGGATGACGATGGATCATGAAGCATTCGGGCCGGGTGGTTGGGGCGGCGGCGAGGCCCTGCTGGGGCTGCTGCTCCCGATTCTTTTCCTAGTGGGGCTGGCCGTGCTGGCGCTGCTGGTACTGCGCTCCTCGGGGCGCTTCAGTCTCGGTGGCTCGCGCGCTGCGCCGCCGCCCGCGCCGCGCCCGTCCGAGGATCGCGCCCTGGCGCTCCTGCGCGAGCGGTACGCGCGGGGCGAGCTCGATACGGCGGAGTATGAGGAACGCCGCCACCGCCTGCGCGACGAGCTAGCGGAATTCTAGGTCGGCGGGGGCGGGGGGCATAGCGCGCCCCCGCCGCTGCACCGACAGCGGGCGATTTGCCGCCCCGGGGCGAGCAACGACCCGGACCCGGTCGACTGAAGCCCCGCCGCCTGACCACAGCGTGCCTATTGGAGTACGACGAAGTACACCCACCCGCGCCGCACGTTCCCCCGGCTCTTGCTCCCGCTCCTTGTCCTGCTGCTGACCCTCGCCGGTTGCTCCAACGGGGTCCTGATCACCAACCAGGCACGCTCGAGCACGGCCTCGGCCAGCGCCGCGACAAGCGCACCGACCAACACCCCGACCGTGGCCCCGGCGGCGCCCCCGAACGGCGACCGCGCCAGTTCCGACGAGTACGAGTACGCCCCGCTCGGCACTACCCAGCCCTACCGGTGCCCCGCCAGCGGCAACGCCAGCCGCCGCTGCGGGGGGTGCAACGCCAGCCACGGCGGCGGAGCGGGCGCTCAAGGATGTCGTCCAGCGGGTCAATGACGCGCGGCAAGGGGCCTTCGCCGCGCAGGATCCGACGCCGATGCAGGCCACCGCCACCGCCGCGTATTACGCCGAACTGGTGCAGACCAACCAGGCCCTCGCCGCCGGTGGCATGACCGCCATCGCCATCGTCTCACTGGAGTGGGGGCCACTTGTCCAGCAGGGCGCGACCGGCGCCCAGGTCACCACCTTCGAGACACGGCGGACCACCTATAGCGATGGCAGCACCGATCAGGCGCGCGATCGCAACGTCTATGCCCTCGTGCACGAGGGCGGCGTCTGGAAGATCCAGTCCGACGACCACCCGGACGCATCCGCCAACCAGCCCGGTCAGGGCGCTCCCGGCAGCGGCGGCGCGGGCACAGCACCGCTCCCCGCCACCCCGTTCGGCCCCGGCCAGTCGAGCAACTGGGCCGGCTACGCCGCCAGCGGCGGGAACTTCACCGCCGTCTCCGGCACCTGGACCGTGCCCCAGGTCGCCGCAACGAGCACGGCGGGTGCCGACGCGTCTTGGGTCGGCATCGGTGGCGAGCGTGCCCACGACCTCATCCAGGCCGGGACCCAGGCCACCGTCGCGGGCGGGTGGGTGCGCTACGCGGCCTGGGTCGAGCTGTTGCCCCAGGCCGCGCAGGCGGTCCTGCTCGTCGTCGGACCGGGCGATCGCGTCACTGTGGCGATCGGCGAGCAGACCGTCGGTACCTGGCTGATCATCATCCAGAACCAGACGACCGGGCAGCAGTACCAGGTGACCGAGACCTATGCGTCCACGCACTCCTCGGCCGAGTGGATCGAGGAGGCTCGCTCGTCCGGACGACGGGTCGTGCCGCTGGACGACTTCGGCACGGTCCACTTCGCGGCCGCCGACGCGACGATGGACGGGCGGCAGGTGTCGATCGCGCAGGCCAACGGCAGCGCAATCACCCTGGTTGATCGTCGGGGCCAGGCCCTCGCCAGGCCCTCGGCGCTCGGTGCCGACGGGGCCAGTTTCAGCGTCGTCCACGCGGCGGTGGTCCCCATGCCCGCTACCCCAGCCCCGCCGGGTGGCCGGATGCCACCGGCGACGATGGCGGGCACACTCCTTGCCCGGCGCGGAGGCTAGGCCCAAGAACGCACAAGCCGCAGTCAAGTGAGCGCATCTTTCACGTTCGCTTCATGTTCGCGGCGTAGCCTTGGCCGGGGCGCAGATCGTCGCTGCCCCAGGCGGCTGGAACAACGCGGCCAGGGCGCGCGTGGGAGGTGCGGCGAGCGGGCCGAACAGACGCCAGGCGAACGGTGCGGTCGCGGCGCGTGCCCGGCCACAAGACGGTAGGGACATCACAACAAGGAGTATCGCATGGCAACGCTGGAGACGGTGCAACCGGTCCAGGCCACCGCGCTCGGTCGGCGCATCCTGAACAAGGTCCCGGAGGTCACGCTCTTCTTCTGGATCATCAAGGTGCTCTGCACCACGGTGGGCGAGACCGCCGCCGACTTCCTGAACACCACGCTCAATCTTGGCGCGACGGGCAAGCCACTGATCGTGGGCGTGCTGCTGGCCGCCGTGCTCGCGTTCCAGTTCAGGGCCAGGCGCTACATCCCGGCGGTCTACTGGCTGGCGGTCGTCCTGCTCAGCGTCCTCGGCACGATGATCACCGACAGCCTGGTGAACGACATCGGGGTGGCGCTGGAGGTGACCACCGCGCTCTTCGGCGCGGCCCTGGCCGCGACCTTCGGGGCGTGGTATGCCAGCGAGCGGACCCTCTCCATCCACACGATCGTCACCACCAGGCGGGAAGCCTTCTACTGGCTCGCTATCCTCTGCACCTTCGCGCTCGGCACGGCGGCGGGCGACCTGGTGGCCGAGAGCCTCAACCTGGGCTACCTGCGGTCCGCGCTCCTCTTCGGCGGGCTGATCGCGCTCGTGGCGCTCGCGCACCTGCGCCTCGGGCTCGACGCGATCCTGGCCTTCTGGATCGCCTACATCCTGACGCGCCCGCTGGGGGCCTCCCTCGGCGACCTCCTGGCGCAGCCGCGCGACAGCGGCGGGCTGGAACTCGGCACGACCGTCACCAGCGCGATCTTCCTGAGCGCCATCCTGATCACCGTCGTCTACCTGACCGTCACGAGGCGGGACGCCACCGCGACCGTGATGCGCGCCGAGGCGTGAGCGCGCCGCCGGGATCGCGGCGACGGGTACCATGCGCGCGGTGCCTCGACTGCATCGCGCGCGGTCCGGGCGATCCCGAACACCATGATACGGAGAGACGGCGGAGACAGACAATCGCTGTCGGCGCGACGCGGGGAAATCCGCGCCGCGCCCACGGCACCATCCGCCGGTGCGCGGGGACGCGGCGATTTCATCCCGCCTTCATCTTCGACCGCTACGCTGGCGGGGCGGCGGCGCGGCGGCGTATACGCGACGGGAGGACTCATGCTGCCGATCGATCTGCCGACGCTGATCCGGGCGGCGGGCTATCTCGGGATCGCCGCCATCATCTTCGCGGAGACCGGCCTACTGGTCGGCTTCTTCCTGCCGGGCGATAGCCTGCTCTTCACCGCCGGGTTCCTCGCCTCGCAGGGCGTCCTGCACATCGGCGTCCTCGCGGCGGTCTGCTTCGCGGCGGCGGTCGTCGGCGACACCGTGGGCTACGCCATCGGCCACCGTGTCGGTCGGCGCCTCTACGCGCGACCGGACTCCCGCCTCTTCCGGCGCGAGCACCTGCGGCGTGCCGAGGCGTTCTTCGCGCGGCACGGCGGCAAGGCGGTGGTGTTGGCCCGCTTCATCCCGGTGGTGCGCACGTTCACCCCGGTCGTCGCCGGGGCGGGCGCGATGCCGTACCGGCAGTTCGTCGGTTACAACGTGCTGGGCGGGCTCCTCTGGGCGGTCGGGGTCGCGCTGGCGGGCTATTTCCTCGGCAGCGCGATCCCGGGCGTCGACCGCTACCTCCTGCCGATCATCGCCGCCATCGTGGTCCTGTCGGTGCTGCCCGCGCTCTGGCACTGGTGGCGCGAGCGCGGGGCGGCGTCGCCCTCCGCCCGCGAGGGGAGGCGGGACGCCGGGGGCGAGTAGGCCGCGCGCCGCCGGACTTCCTGAACGCGCGCTCCCGGTGGAGACCGGGTCCGGTGCGCCGCGCGGGGGGCGACCATTTCGCGGACAGGATTGGCGAACGCCCTCCTCGGCGCGGCACCGTACCCTCCGCTGCCACAGCACCGCCGCAGGCTCACGCCACCCGTGACATTCGGGGGCGGGACGACGTCCTGACCACCCGCCGCCGCTATCTTTACTGTGTCACCAGGGACATCGCCGGGAGGCCCTCGCAGCAGTCGCGATCGGAACCTGCCGCCTCCCCGCTTCATCCCGATTTCATCTTGGCAGCCTACACTGGCCGGGTAACGCCGGGTGACCGCCCCGGCCACCGCATCGGCGCACCCGCGATCGGCGGGTCGCAGCACGTCACGCGAAAGAGTGGGCCGCATGGCAACGCAGCACGAGATCCGGGCGCTCCTCGCCCGGCCCCGGTCACTCCTGGCCCTGTTCGCCGGGATACTCGCCCCGCTCTTCGTCTTCGGGTCGCTCGCCGAGGACGTTTGGGCGCGGGAGGGCTTCGCCTGGGATCTGCCCCTCCTCCGCCTCGTCCACGCCCGGGCCACGCCGACGCTCGACACGACGATGCTCTTCTTCACCCGCGTCGGCGCGCCCCTGCCGATGATCGCCTTCGTCGGCGTCATCCTGCTGGCCCTGCTGGCGCGGCGGCGCTGGCACGCCGCCGCGTTCTTCGCGCTCGCCGTCGGCGGCGCGGCGGGGCTGAACGTCGTCGCCAAGCTGCTCTTCCAGCGCGCCCGCCCGGCGCTCTGGCCGTCGCTGGTGACCGAGACCGACTACAGCTTCCCGAGCGGGCACGCGATGGGCTCGCTGGCGGTCGTCGCCGCGCTGGTCCTCCTCCTCCGGGGCACGCGCTGGCGCTGGCCGCTCCTCGCCCTCGGGGGCCCCTTCGTCGCCGCTGTCGGCCTCTCCCGCATCTACCTCGGTGTCCACTACCCCTCGGATATCCTGGCCGGGTGGTGCGCGTCGCTGGCCTGGGTGGCCGGGGTGTGGCTCCTCCTGCGCGCCGCCCCGTGGTCGCGGTGGCGAACCCGGCCCGCCGGGAGCGACGGGGCGCGGTGGCCGCGCGAGCGGGTCGCGGCGAGCGGCGCGGATCGGGCGACCGATCCGCGAGAGGTGGGGCGATGACCGCACTGGCGGCGCTCGGTCGCGCGATCCTGGCCTTCGTGGCCGCGCACCAGTATCCCGGCCTCTTCTTTTTCCTGCTGATCGAGGAGGCGGGGGTGCCGCTGCCGCTCCCCGGCGACACCCTGATCATGTATGCGGGAGTGCGCTCGCGGGACGGCGGGACGATCGCGGCCCTGGCGATCCTGCTGGCCGCCGCCGCCGCCACCCTCGGCTCCTCGGCCCTCTACTGGCTCGCCCGGCGGGGCGGGCGCCCGGCGCTCGCGCGCTACGGCCGCTTCCTGCGCCTCCACCCCGCGCGCGTGGACCGGATGGAGGCGCGCTTCCGCCGCTGGGGGGTCTGGGCGATCATCCTCGGGCGGCTGATCCCCGGCCTGCGCACCCCGACGAGCGTGATGGCCGGACTCTTCGGGGTGCCCTACCGGGTCTTCGCCCCCAGCACCGCGCTCTCGGCCCTCATCTGGACCCTCTTCTACTTCTACCTGGGCGCGTTCTTCGAGCCGCAGTGGCGCGAGCTGCTGACGGTCGTCACCGGCGACCTCGACGCGTCGGTCGGGATCGCGGTGCTGCTCGGCCTCGCGGCGCTCGGCGCGACGGCGCTCTGGCGGCGGGCCGGGCGGCGCACGGTGCCTACGCCCGCACGCGTGCCCGAGTCGGCGAGGGAGGGGGGCGAATGCTGAGGCGACCGCGCGGTCTGGTGCGCGGCACGGGCACGCGCGGGAGCGACCCGTGGCGGCGGGATGCCAACCGCGACATCGCGCGCCACCCCGATCGTGCCGACACCGCCTGCGCCGACGGGCGGCGTCGCGGTGGCCACACCGCCGCAAGCCGCCTCGACCGGGTCGGTACCCCTTGGAAGAGCTACCAGGAGGGCATCGATGGCGCGCGCTACCCGCTGACCGCACGCCTGACCTTACCACGATAGCTGCCGCCGGGTAGCGCCGTCAGCGCGACCTCTTCGATGCGCCCGCGTTCTCGCCGTGGCGAGATAGAGATGAAAGCCCTGGCGCGCCCGGTCCTGCCCGCGATTTCATCTCCACTTCATCTTCGCGCGCTATTGTCACCCGCAGTAGGCGCAGCGGGCGCCACACTCCGCGCTCGGCGCGGTCCTGTGGGGAGGGTGAATGGATCGGCTCCACGTTCTCGTGTTGGCGCTCCTCCAAGGGGTGACCGAACTCTTCCCGGTGAGCAGCCTGGGCCATACGGTGATCATCCCCGGTCTGCTCGGCTGGGATGAGGCCCTGCACAGCCCCACCTTCCTGCCGCTGCTCGTGATGCTCCACCTCGGCACGGCGGTCGCGCTCCTCGCGTTCTTCTGGCGCGACTGGGTCGCGCTGCTGCTGGGCGGGACGCGCGTGCTGGCGGCGGGGCGCTTCACCAGGGATGTCGATCCGCATGGCCACGGGCGCGAATTGGCGCTGGTGATCGTCGGCACCATCCCCGCCGGCCTGCTCGGCCTCCTCTTCCAGAAGCCGCTCGGGCAGCTCTTCAGTTCGCCGCTGATCGTCGCCGCCTTCCTGATCGGCAACGGCGGCGTGCTCCTCCTCGCGGAACGCCTCTGGCGCCAGCGGCACCCCGAGGCGTCCTCGCACGCCATCGGCGACCGGCCGAGCGGCGAGGTCGGCGCGTCGCTCGACGGCCTCACCTTCCCGCGCGCCGCGCTGATCGGCCTGGCCCAGGCCGGTGCGCTCCTCCCCGGCTTCTCCCGCGCGGGTCTGACGATGGTCGCCGGGCTGGGGAGCGGGCTGAGCCACGAGGCGGCGGCGCGCTTCTCCTTCCTCCTCGCCACGCCGCTGATCGCGGCGGCGGGGGTGCTGGAGGTTCCCGAGTTGGTCCAAGCCGGCGGCGAGACGCTGACGCTGGCCCTGATCGGTGGCCTGATCTCGGGGCTGGCGGCCTACCTCAGCGTACGTTTCCTGATGCGCTACTTCGCGACGAGGAGCCTGAACCCGTTCACCTACTACTGCCTGGCGGCCGGCGCGCTCAGCGGCGCCTATTTCCTGCTGCAACGAGCGGGGGGCCTCCCCTAGTTCGTCTGTTCTGGCCCGGCCAGCCCTATTCGCGATACTGAGCGATGAGTGCCAGCAAGAGGAGAAAAGCCATGAGTCGCGCGTACCTGATCGGCGGTCTGGTGTCCCTGGTGTGTCTGGCGATCGGCGTCTATTACCTCATCCCCGGCATCAACCATGTCCTGGCCTTCTCCGGGTCCGCGACCGACCCCCACGTCAAGCACGCGCTCGCCTTCTTCGCGCTGGCCGTGATCGCCCTCGTCGGCGCGCGCTTCGCGGCGCATGCCGAGTCTGCTCCCTGAACCGGGCGACGAGATGGGCATGTGGCGGTAGCGCGCCCCGAGCGCGCTTCATCCGGGCTTCATGCCCCGGCGGTACGCTATCATCGGTGCGGCGGCCCGCCGCACGCGCGGATGCGTCGGGCCGCGGCGAGCCTTGGGCTGGCGGGGGAGGGCGATGC
>JAABUS010008318.1_pt1 | contig 11440 bp, 14 predicted proteins | sample 5560161 | NCBI WGS metagenome assembly JAABUS01 (sample SAMN10711885, study PRJNA513376) | rock metagenome | isolation source: Antarctica rocks | place: Antarctica: Victoria Land, Trio Nunatak nord | collected 2016-01-04
GGCAGGAGCATGGCCGCGACGAGCAGGCTCACCAGGCCGGCGACCCGGTGGCGCTCGGGCCGCAGGTACGCGGCGAGGAGACGGGGTTCGGAGGAGGACATGGCGCGCCGTCCCGGACGGTACGCAGCAGCCGTGACGCGGCAAAGCCGATTCCAGGCAGACTTCCCGGCGATGCACGACTTCACCGACGAGCTCGTCGCGCTCCGCCAGCGCCACGCCGAGGCCGCCGGCTACCTGAAGGTCGACGAGCTCCGCGCCCGTCGCCCCCAGCTCGAGACCGAGGCGTCGCGGCCCGACCTCTGGGACGATCCTGACGCTGCCCGCAGGGTCACCGGCGAGCTCAGCTCGGTGAGCGACGACCTCGACCTCCACGACGCCCTCGCTGAGCGCATCTCCGACGCCGAGACGCTCGTCGAGCTGGCCCGCGAGGAGGACGACGAATCCGTCGAGGGCGAGATCGCCGCCGCCGTGGCCGGCCTGACCGCCGACTTCGACCGCCTCGAGCTGCGTTCCCTGTTCACCGGCGAGCACGACGTCGGCGACGCCATCTGCGACATCCAGGCCGGCGAGGGCGGCACCGACGCCCAGGACTGGGCCAACATGCTGCTGCGGATGTACGAGCGCTGGGCCGACCGTCGCGGCTTCGAGGTCGAGATCGACGACGTCTCCGCCGGGGCCGAGGCCGGCATCAGCTCGGCCAGCTTCATCGTGAAGGGTCGCTACGCCTACGGGCTGCTCAAGGCCGAGCGAGGCGTGCATCGCCTGGTGCGGATCTCGCCGTTCAACTCGCAGGGCAAGCGCCAGACCGCGTTCGCCGCCCTGGAGGTGACGCCGTTCATGGAGGACGTCATCACCGACGTCGACATCGACGAGAAGGACCTCCGCATCGACACCTACCGCTCCTCGGGGGCCGGCGGGCAGCACGTCAACGTGACGGACTCGGCCGTGCGCATCACCCACCTGCCCACCGGCATCGTCACGTCCTGCCAGAACGAGCGCAGCCAGCACCAGAACAAGGACCGGGCCATGCAGATCCTGAGGGCCAAGCTGGCCGAGCTGGAGCGCCAGAAGCGGGTCGACGAGCTGAACGCCATCAAGGGTGAGCAGCGCTCGGTCGGCTTCGGCAGCCAGATCCGCTCCTACGTCCTTCAGCCCTACCAGATGGTGAAGGACCTCCGGTCCGAGCACGAGACCGGCAACGTGGACGGCGTGCTCGACGGCAACCTCGACCCGTTCATGGAGGCCTACCTGCGCTGGCAGCGGGCCTCGGCGCTGGAAACCTGATCCCACCAGAGGTCGAGGTCCTCCTCGACGACCGGGACACCCATGGCCTCGGCCCAGGGGCGGATCGGTTGAAGCACCTCGTCACGGTGCGCCGCCAAGCGGTCGACGGGGTGCCCGCGGCCCATCCGCCAAGGTGACGCCGTGAACGTGAGGGCCGGAACGCCCATGGGTAGCAGGTCGCCACGGCGGCACACGGCCAGGCCCACGACCCGCCCCGACCGACCGTGCCAGTCCTCCCGCCGCCCGACCGCCGCGACCTCCGCCCAGGCGACGTGGACCGTCCCGGCGATCCGGCCGACGTGGACGCCGTCGGAGTCGACCACGATGGTGTGGCGGGACCGCACGGCCAGGCCGAGGACGAGACCGAGGACGGCACCGGCGGCGAGACCGGTACCGGCCCACACGCCGTGGCCGCCGCCGGCGACCAGATCGGCGCCGATCCCCCCCATGGCGCCGAGGCAGGCGCCGGCCCCGGCGCCGTCCACCAGGAGCTGGCGCGATGCCGGCCACGACGTGCTCAGGTGCACCGGTGGGGGCAGGGGGTGCATGGGGCTGACCAGGGTCCGATGGTACCGTCGACCCTCCGGTGGGCGGGATCGCCCGCCTTCGTGCTCCCACCCCGATGGCGGTCGCATGATCAAGCTCGAGAACGTCACCAAGGTCTACAAGGGCGATGTCGTGGCCCTGAAGGACGCCAGCTGCAACATCGACAAGGGCGAGTTCGTGTTCCTGGTGGGGCCGTCCGGATCGGGCAAGTCCACCATGATCCGCCTGCTGAACAAGCAGGAGGGGCCCCAGGCGGGCCGGATCTACGTGGCCGGCAAGGACATCGCCGAGCTGTCGAGCTGGAAGATCCCGTTCCTGCGCCGCAACATCGGCTGCGTCTTCCAGGACTACAAGCTGCTGTCGAACAAGACGGTCTACGAGAACGTGGCGTTCGCCCTCGAGGTCATCGGCCGGCCCAAGCACGTGACCAGGACCCAGGTGCCCGCCATCCTCGAGCTCGTCGGCCTGGCCAAGAAGCAGCGCAACTACCCCGAGGAGCTGTCCGGCGGGGAGCAGCAGCGGGTGTCGATCGCCCGCGCCTTTGTCAACCGGCCGCTGATCCTCCTCGCCGACGAGCCCACCGGCAACCTCGACCCGAACACCTCGGTCGGCATCATGCGCCTGCTCGACCGCATCAACCGCACCGGCACCACCGTGGTGATGGCCACCCACGACCGCAGCATCGTGGACACGATGCGCCGCCGGGTGATCGAGCTCGACCGGGGCACCATCATCCGCGACCAGGTTCGCGGCGTCTACGAATAGCCCTGGTCATGGCTCTGAACGTCAACTACATCGCCCGCGAGACGGGTCTGAACCTCAAGCGCAACCTCACCCTCACCATCGCGTCCCTGCTGACGGTGGTGGTTTCCCTCACGCTGGTCGGCATCGCCTTCCTGGTCCGCCAGGGAGTGGCCAACGCGTCAGGCCGCTTCCGGGGCAACATCGAGCTGATCGTGTTCCTCGAGCCCAAGATCGAGCCGGCCCAGCGCGAAGCCATCGGCAAGTCCCTCGAGGAGAACCCCGAGGTCAAGAAGGCCACCTACGTCAACCAGAAGCAGGCCTTCGAGGAGTTCAAAGAGCTGTTCAAGGACTCGCCCGAGACGGTCCAGTCGGTGACCGCCGACATCCTGCCGTCGTCCTACCGGGTCGTGCCCGAGAACCCCGACTACCAGGCCACACGCGCGCTCAAGCAGAGCTACGAGCGCAAGGCCGGGGTCCGGGAGGTGGTCAGCGCGGACGAGACGATCAAGGCGCTCCAGCAGATCACCGGCAAGATCAACATCGGGGTGGCCCTCGCCGGCGTGGCCCTGCTCGTCACCGCGCTGCTGCTGATCTTCAACACCATCCGGACGGCCATGTTCGCCCGGCGGCGTGAGATCGAGGTGATGAAGCTGGTCGGCGCCACCAACTGGTTCATCCGGATCCCGTTCATGCTCGAAGGCCTCATCCAGGGCGTGCTGGGAGGGGGGATCGCGGTAGGCCTGCTGTTCGGGTTCAACCGGCTCATGACCACCCAGCTCGGCAACCGCAGCGAGATCCAGTTCTTCCAGAACTTCGTGGTCGAGTCGGGCGACGTGTGGAGCTCGGGCCTACTGCTGCTCGCGGTCGGGGCCATCGTGGGGACCCTCGGCTCGGGCCTGGCCGTCACCCGCTTCCTCGACGTCTGACCACGGTCCGCGTTGCGCATGCGACCAGCCAAAACGTAGGTTTGGCCGCATCCAAAACGGTTCGGTCGAGACCTCGAAGTCCGAGCGCGAGGCGCTCAAGGCGGTGTACCGCCTGACCGTCGACGTGCCCGTGGCCCACACCGGGGACCTGGCCGACTCGCTGGGCGTGAGCCCGGGGACGGCCACCACCACCATCAAGCGGCTGTCGGACCGTGGCCTGGTCGACTACACGCCCTACCGGGGGGTCGAGCTCACCACCCGGGGCAAGATGGCGGCGGTCTCGGCCATCCGTCGCCACCGCATCGTGGAGCGGTTCCTCGCCGACATGCTGGGCTACGCGTGGAACGAGGCCGACCGCTTGGCCGGATCCTTCGAGCACGACCTGCCCCAGGAGGTGGAGGACCGGATCTACCAGGCCCTCCACCGGCCCGAGACCTGCCCGCACGGGTTCCCGATCCCTCAGCCCTTCACCGCCGACATCCCCTCCATGCCGCCGCTCTACGCGCTCGAGCCCGGCGACGTGGCCGAGGTGGCCGTGCCCGGCTCGACGGACCCCCAGGTGGTCGCGTTCCTCGACACGCTCGGCGTGCGTCCCGGCGTCCTGGTCGAGGTGAAGGAGAAGCACCCCTTCGACGGCCCCCTCGTACTGGTGGTCGACGGCCACGACCGCACCCTCGGGTCGCGGATCGCCAACCAGGTGTTCGTCCGCAAGCGCGCCGGCTGACCGCACTCGACGCCCGCCGGGGGGTACCGTCGTCGACGAGTGTCAGGCTTCAGCCGGGACCCGGGCAGGGCGGAGGAACACCGACCCCCGCCGCTGCCGTTCCTGCCCGGCGAGGTGTCGAACGGCGAGTTCGTGCCCCGCCCGCCGTCGGCCACCGACCGTTTGGTGGCGGTGCGGGCGCTGGCCCGGGCGGGTGAGGCCGCCGACCGGCTGGGCATGGACCGGCGCCGCTTCCTCCAGACCGCCGGGGGCATGGCCGCCATGCTCGGCGTGATCAACCTGGCGGCGTGCGCGTCCGGCGACAAGCGCGCCGCGGCCCGTTCGACCACGACCGGCTCGACGTCGACGTCGACGTCGACCGGATCGGCGAAGCCCGGCGGCACCTACGAGGTCCCCGACCCCGAGGACACCCCCGCCTGCGAGGACGCGCTCGGCGATCGCGGAGAGTTCATCTTCGACGTGCACACCCACCACGTCATGCCCGACGGGCCGTGGCGGGCCAATGCCCCCCGCATCGAGTCGATGATCCGGGGGCTCGTGCCCGACGGGTGCACCGAGGCCGACCCCCTGGAGTGCGTCAGCCGCACCGCCTACCTGCACGACCTCTTCGTCGCCAGCGACACCACCGTGGCCATGCTGTCCGACGTCCCCAACTCGGGCCCCGACGACGCCCCGGTGCCCTTCGACGACGCCGTCGGCACCCAGGACTTCGCCCGCCGGCTGGCCGAGGGCGGCGCCCCCCGCCTCCTGGTCCACAACGTCATCGCCCCGAACTTCGGGCCCCTCGGCGCCCGCCTCGACGACATGGACGCCCGCGCCGCCACCGGCCGGGTGGCGGCGTTCAAGGTGTACACGGCGTGGGGGCCGGGCGGGCAGGGGTTCTCGCTGGCCGACCCCGCCATCGGGATCCCGGTGGTCGAGCGGGCCCGGGCCGCCGGGGTGAACGTCATGTGCGCTCACAAGGGCCTACCGCTGCTCGAGTTCGACCGAGCCCACAACGGCCCCGACGACCTCGTGGCCGTGGCCGCCCGGTACCCGGACATGGACTTCGTCGTGTACCACGGCGCCTACGACCGCAACCACACCGAGGGCCCCTATGACCCGGCGGCGGCCACCATCGGCATCGACACGCTGGTCAAGGCCATGGACGACCACCGGGTGGCGCCGAACACCAACGTCTACGCCGAGCTCGGCACCACCTGGCGGGAGGTGATGAGCAGGCCCGACGAGGCCGCCCACGCCCTCGGCAAGCTGCTGACCCGGGTGGGCGAGGACCGGGTGCTGTGGGGCACCGACGCCATCTGGTACGGCTCGCCGCAGCCCCAGATCATGGCCTTCCGGGCCTTCCAGATCACCGAGGAGTACCAGGCCCGGTTCGGTTACCCGGCGCTCACCGACGAGCTCAAGGCCAAGATCCTCGGCCTCAACGCCGCCGCCCTGTTCGGCCTCGACCCCACCGCCACCCGGTGCGCGGTGGACGGCGACGCGCTGGCCCAGGCCAAGGACGAGGCGGCGTGGATGGTGTCCACCGGCGAGCTGCCCGCCCCGTGGCGACCCCGGGGCCCGATCACCCGCCGAGAGGTCCTCCGCTGGCTCGGCACGCCGGGCACGACCTACCAGCCCTGGTGAGTCGTCGGGGGCGGCGGGGTGGTGCGCCCAGTGGGGTGCGTGCGCCCCGTCGGGCCAGGGCCGACCCACCGCACCAACCTTCGTGGCCAGCCGGGTGCGCCCGGTCGGGTGCGTGCGCTATGTCGGGTCAGGGCCGATCCAGCGCACCAACCCGACACAGCCCACGGGCCTGTGGGGGATCATGGTGGCCGTGAGTGGAAGGTCCTGCGCTGGACGTGGAGCCAATCGGTGGTGGTCACAGCACCGAGCGGGCTCATATGGGCCGTTCTGACCCTCGTGACGACCCAGCGCCAGCGCTCGAGCCTCTTCCTCCGGGACGCCGCCTTCGCCGTCACCGCCGGTCTGGTGTTCGTGGGGTTCCAGCTGCTGGCGAGCCGGACCGGCTCGGTGACCCGGTTGGACGAGCACGGCGCCAGCACCGGACCTTCCCTCCTCGGCCGGAACCTCGCCTGGGACAAGGTTGAATCGGTCGACCAGCGCCAGCGATGGGGCGTTCGACAGGTGGTGCTTCGGGGGAGGCCGTGGATGCCCGGGCTGGCGGTGGAGATCCCGCTGAGAGCCCCCGTCGACGCTCGCCTGCTGCCCGACCCGCAGTTCGATGCCAAGGTGGACGAGATCCGGGCGAGGTGGCTCGCGCACCGGGAGCCGCCTCGGCTCGCCTGAGCCTCAGCCGCCCGGGAACCTGTAGGCGTGGGCGGCGACCAGGGCGGCGAAGCAGGCCTCGGCGTCGTTGGCCACGTGGTGTTCGAGGTCGGTGGGGTTGGCCCACCAGAAGAAGTAGCGGGCCTTGCGGGGGTCTCGCTTCACGCCGCCGCCGGGCACCCCGGTCTCCACGGTGAGGGCCATGACGCGGTGGCGGTCGTAGAACCAGTCGTTGGACGAGCCCACGATCGGGTACCACGCCCGGCTCTGCTTGGACCGATAAGGCCACGTCGGCTGGTGGGCCACGAAGGCGGCGATCATGGCCTCGAAGCCGGTCAGGTCGGCGGGCGCCTCCTCCTTCGAGCTCCACGGGTAGGTGACGATCTGGCCCGTGGAGTGCAGGTTCAACAGAGCGAACGGCGGGCGGGACTCGACCAGCTCGGCGACGGCTCGGGTCTCGGGCTCGGAGAGCGGCGCGGGCCCGCGGTACCACGGCAGGCTGCGTAGCCGAGTGCCGGCGATCGGGAGCCAGTGGTCACGGACGCCCTCGGGGAACGGCCAGTTGCGGTTGAGATCCACGCCGCTGGCGTTGCGGCGGGGTGCCGGCCGGAGGAGACCGCCCTCGTCCAGGCTGGCCAGCGCCCGGGCCCGACCGTCGGGGTTCACCACCGGCACGACTCGCAGATCGGCCACCTCTAGGAGCTCGCCGACCGGCCCGGACGGTTCGTCGACACAGGCCAGCTCGAGCAACCGCAGTGCCAGCTCGCTGGCCACCACCTCGCAGCCGTGGATGGTGGCGATGACCATGGCCAGCGGCCGCTCCCGGTCGGGCGTCCGGCCCGGGCCGGCGACGGTGATGGACCGCAGCGGTCGCCGCTCGACGGAGTGGCCGATGGTCGTCACCTCGGCTCGCCGGCCGACCCGGTCGAGCACGGCGCGGGCATGGTGCCGGTAGTCCTCCGGCCGCCGGTACCGGGACGACGCCCCGCCCGTCACCGCTCCCTCACCCCCAGCGACCGGAACCGGGCCCGGCCGCCCTTCTTCGTGTCGGACGCGCCCGTGGAGGGCGTGATCGACACGAAGAAGCGGAATGGGCCGGATCGGGACGCTTCTTCGTGCGGCACGAAGAAGCGATCCGCCCCCCTCATCCGGCGGGGGTGAGCCGGCCGGTGCGGACGTCGTACACGAACCCGGCGACGGCGACGCCGGCCAGCGCCGGGTCCTCGGCCAGGCGGCGCAGGTCGGTGGCCAGGTCACCGGCGGGGTCGGTGGAGCCCGCGGCGCAGTCGGTGTGGCGGACCACAGCGATGCGGTCCACGCCGAGGCCGGTCACCGCCAACCGCAGCGACGCCATCACGTCGTCGCCGCACCGGGCACCGGCCGTGCGCACGACGTGGGCCTCGCCGACGACCAACCCCAGAGCGGCCAGGGGGTCGATCCGCGCGTCCATGCACGTGACCACGGCCAGTTTGCGGATGGGCGCCGGGCGGAGGTGGCCACCGGAGAAGGAGCGCACGTGCTCCCGGTTGGCCTCGAGCAGGTCGTCGAACACGCCCCCAGGTTCCCCCACGGACGGGACGCGACGGAAACCGGCTACCGCAACTGGACCTCGAGCCGTTCCAGGCCGCGGAGGATGAGGCGCCCGTTCCACGGAGGCGGGTCCGACGCCAGCTCCATGGCGGGGAACCGGCGCACGAGACGGCCGACCGCGGCGCGCCCCTCCAGGCGGGCGAGGGCCGCACCGAGGCAGTGGTGGACGCCGCTGCCGAAGGACACGTGCTGGTTGGCGTCGGGCCGGTCCAGGCGCAGCGCGTCGGCGTCGGCCCCGAACTTGGCGGGGTCGCGGTTGGCCGCCCCGAGGCCGGTCATGACGAACTCGCCCGCGTCGATGTGCTGTCCGGCCACCTCCAACGGCCGCAGGGCGATGCGCCGGGAGAACTGCACCGGGCTGTCGTAGCGCAGGAGCTCGTCGACGGCGGTGGCGTCGAGGTCGGGGTCGGCGGCCAGGCGCTCCAGCTCGGGTCGATGGCGCAGCAGCGCCAGGATGCCGTTGCCGACGAGGTTGACCGTGGTCTCGTGACCGGCGAGGTAGAGCAGCACCACGTTGTCGATCAGCTCACGCTCGGAGAGCACGTCGCCCTGGTCCTCGGCCCGGAGCAGAGCGCCGAGCAGGTCGTCGTCGTCGGGCCGGCCCCGCTTCCACTCGATGGCGGCGGTGACCACCTCGGTGAGGCGGTCCGACGCCTCGAAGATGGCCTCGGAGTTCGTCAGCATCAGAAAGGGGTCGAGCACCTGGGTGAGGGTGTGGGACCACTCCCGGAGCTGGTCGGTGTCGCCCTCGGGCATGCCCAGCATCTCGCTGATGACCGCGAACGGCAGGGGGAAGGCGAGGGCGGCGATGAGGTCGACCGGCTCGGTGGAGTCGGCCGCTTGGTCGAGCAGCTCGTCGACCAGGGCCTCGACGCGGGGGCGGAGGCGTTCGACGGTGCGGGGGGTGAACGCCTTGGACACCAGGCGGCGCAACCGGGTGTGGTCGGGCGGGTCGAGGTTGAGGATGGCCTTGGTGCCCCGCTCGGCCCGGTCGGGGGAGAGGGCCGCCAGCAGATCCTCACGGGAGCCGGCGGTGGTGGCGTTGGCCACCTCGACGCTGGTGGACGGGTCCCGGAGGACGGTGTGCACGTCCTCCCAGCGGGTCAGCAACCAGGGTCCGAGCTCGGTCCGGTGCACCGGCTCGGCCGACCGGATGGCGCCGTACTGGGGGTAGGGATCCTCGAAGAAGCCGGGCTCGAAGGGGTTCAGTCTCGGAGCTGACGGGGTGTCCTTGTCATCGCCCATGGGTGGAGCATAGGAGGGGCGAGGCGACGATTTCGCACGCAGGGTGCAAGCTTCTCGGCCACGCGGACCGGAGATCCACGTCGAGCACGCCGCCGCCGCCATCGCCGCCGGCCTGTGCGACGTGGCCATCGTCGTCTACGCGGCCACGCCGCGATCCGACCACAAGCGGGGCACGGGGGGCTGGCGGTCCCGCCAGACCGTGGGGGCCACACCGGTGACCGAGTGGGAACTGCCCTACGGCCTGCGCATGCCCATGGGGGCCTACGCGCTCGCCGCCAGCCGCCACATGGCCCGCTACGGCACCACATCCGAGCACCTTGCCCAGATCGCGGTGAGCACCCGGGAGTGGGCCACGTCGAACCCAAACGCCCGGCTGCAGGATCCGATCACCGTCGAGGACGTGCTCGCCTCGCCGATGGAGGCGAGCCCCCTGCGCAAGCTCGACTGCTGCCTGGTCACCGACGGCGCCGGCGCGGTGGTGCTGGCCAGCGCCGAGCGGGCCCGGGACCTCGCACACCCGCCCGCCTACGTCCTCGGGGCCGGCACCTGCCACACGCACTCGATGATCAGCCAGATGCCGGACCTGTGCGTCACCGGCGGCGCCGTGTCGGGGCCGCAGGCCTTCGCGCTGGCCGGCATCACCCCGGCCGACGTCGACGTGGCCCAGCTCTACGACTCGTTCACCATCACCGTGCTGCTGGCCCTGGAGGACCTCGGGTTCTGCGCCAAGGGCGAAGGCGGGCCCTTCGTGGCCGATGGCGTGCTCGGTCCGGGCGGGGCGCTGCCCACCAACACCTCAGGCGGCGGGCTGGCGTACACCCACCCGGGCCAGTTCGGCATCTTCCTGCTGGTGGAGGCCGTGCGCCAGTTGCGGAGGGAGTGCGGTCCCCGCCAGGTGGAGGGCGCTGAGGTGGCCGTGGCCCACGGCAGCGGTGGGGTGCTGTCGGCCCTGTCGACCATCGTCCTCGGCACCGAGGCCACCCGGTGAGCGAGGCTGCGGAGCCCGCCAGGCGGAGCAGCGAGGGGGATGAGACCCGGGTCGGCGAAGCCGGCTCCGCCGAGGCGGAGCGAATGTGACGGAGCCCGCAACCACCCGCCTCGAGCCGCCGGAGTCGCCCGCCGGGGCCCCGTTCTGGGCGGCGACGCGCGAGCGGCGGTTCACCCTGCCGTGGTGCCCGACCTGTGACCGTCCGCACTGGTTCCCCCGCGACTTCTGCCCCCACTGCCTGACCGGCGACGTCGAATGGCGGGAGGCGTCGGGCCGGGGCGTGGTCTACGCCGTGAGCGTGATGCCCGAGCCGGCGAACCCGGCCATGGCCGGGCGGGAGCCCTACGCCGTGGCCCTGATCGAGCTGGCCGAGGGGGTGCGGATGATGAGCGAGGTCACCGGGTGCCCGCCCGACGAGGTCACCGTGGACCTGCCCGTGCGGCTGCGCTGGGAGGCACTGGGCGACGGCCGCCACCTGCCCCTCTTCGAACCCGACCGCTGACACGACGCGCCGCCGGGGACGCAGGTGTCGCGTCCGGTGCCGGGCCTGGCAGAATGGAGAGCCGTCTTGCGGACGGCGTTCACGTCTGAGGGAGACGCTCGTTGAGCTTCAAGGTCGGTGATCGGGTCGTGTACCCGCACCACGGTGCAGCCATCGTCAAGAAGAAGGAGAAGATCGAGGCCTTCGGCGAGAAGCGGGAGTACCTCGTGCTCCAGATGGTCCACGGCGACCTCACCCTCCGGGTGCCGGTCGACAAGGCCGACGAGGTCGGGATGCGCCCGCCCATCAGCGAGGCCGACGTCGAGGACCTCTTCCGCCTCATCGGCAAGCGGGACGTGCGGGAGCCGGCCAACTGGAGCCGGCGTTTCAAGAACCACCAGGAGAAGATGAAGTCGGGCGACGTCTACCAAGTGGCCGAAGTGGTCCGGAACCTGGCCCTCCGGGAGAAGGGCAAGGGCCTCTCCACCGCCGAGAAGTCGATGCTCGAGCGGGCCCGCAGCATCTTGGTGTCCGAGCTCAGCTTCGCCCTCAACGTCACCGAGGAAGCGGCGCTGGACAAGCTCGTCGCCGGGTTGGTCTGATCCGTCTGGTGGGCCGCAGCCGCCGGAAGGCGCGAGGGG
>JAABUS010008319.1_pt1 | contig 11439 bp, 9 predicted proteins | sample 5560161 | NCBI WGS metagenome assembly JAABUS01 (sample SAMN10711885, study PRJNA513376) | rock metagenome | isolation source: Antarctica rocks | place: Antarctica: Victoria Land, Trio Nunatak nord | collected 2016-01-04
AAAAATACCTTCCAAATCCCCCGGCACCGGTTCCATAGCCACTAAAATAAGCAGTATAGAAGCCATAGGAGAACGTTCTTACACTGTTTTCATTAGTCCAATATGCTTCATCTCTAAAAGCATCAAGGGGATAACGTTCTAAAAAATTTTTTTTGCAGCCACCTGATATAACAATGACAGCAAGAAGAATTGAATATAATCTTTTGTTCATATTATCTTTTTTAAAGTGTTACTTGTACTCCTAAAGAAAATGTTTTACGATATGGATAAACCCGGCCAAAGGTAGATGTGTCATTTAAACCGGCGCTTGTATAGTTTACTTCAGGATCAATAGGAATAGAAAGATTGTCAATGGTTAACAGGTTCTCGCCACTGAAGTAAACGCGGGTAGTTTGTAATTTTATTATTTTGCTGATCTTAGCAGGAAGCGTGTACCCTACATTTATATTCTTCAACCTGGTATAAGCCATGTTGAGCAAATACTTGGTTTGGGGCAAAAAGTTCCTGGTATCATTAGATCCAAGCTGGTTTGTTGGGCGTGGATAGAAAGCATTGGGATTTTCAGGTGTCCAATAATCTAACTGATGCTGGTACCATGCTTCGGCCGGCCTGAACCCTGGAATAAACACAGGTCCGTTTGCCCAGAAATCGCGCTTTGCTACGCCCTGAATAAACAGGTTAATATCAAAGCCTTTCCAATCGGCGCCCAACCTGAAACCATATTGATAACGGGGTGTAGAGTTACCTATTATGCGCTGGTCTCCTGAACTGTCAACAGTGTTTCTGCCAATGTCAATCTTACCATCGCCATCCAGATCCTTGTACTTTATATCGCCGGGGCCATAATAGAAAGTGGTAAGTTCCCACCTGGTTTGTGTTGGTACGTCAGGCTTCATTACATATTTACCAGCTTGCACAATTAAATTTCCGTTAGCATCCGAAACAAAGTCATCTTTAGTGAAGAACCTGTCTGTTTCATATCCCCAGATTTCTCCTAATATTCTACCTTCGTAATTAGAACTTATCAACTTAGTGGTATTTGCAAATTTGGTGATCTTTTCCTGGAAGTCAGATAGCAACCCGGTTACATTAAAATTTAAACCGTTATTAAATTTATGATTCCAGTCAATGGCTAATTCCCATCCTGTGGTTTGCATTTCGCCATAGTTTTGTACGGGAGCACCCGTGCCTAATGAGCTTGGAACGGTTGCACCCGAAGTAAGCATGTCGCTGGTGGTTCTTCTATACCAATCGAAAGTAACGCCTATATTTTTAAGCAAACGGGCATCTGCACCAAAATCGAGGGTTGTAACTCTTTCCCAGCTTAATGTTGGTGAAACTAAACCGGGAGTACTTACTGTAAGCATATTATTATTACCAACTATCCAGCCCGAAGCGCTTGTACTCATTAACCTTAAAAAACGATAATTAGAATTAGGATTTCCAGCAGTTCCAAGGGCCTGGTTGCCAATAGAACCATAGGAACCTCTAAATTTAAGTGAAGTAAGAACAGGTTTAGCAAAATCCATAAACTTCTCCTGGGTAATAGTATAACCTGCAGAAACTGACGGAAAGAAGGCCCATCTGGCATTTGTTGGAAAGAAGGAAGAACCATCGTATCTGCCATTTACTTCTAAAAGCAATTTGTTTTTAAAAGCATAGTTGATCCTCCCAAAATACCCTAATGTAGCCCAATGGCCCGCGCTGCTGCCCACGAATTGATCGCCTGCAGCTAAATTAACTTCTGCCATTTGAGGATTTAGTAAACCCCTGCGTTCTGACCTTTGTGACCCGTATTTATAAGCTTCCACATCAGTACCTGCAATAAATTTAAAATCATGATCGCCTAAATCTTTATTGTAAGTAACAAAAGCTTTAACAGTATTTCTTTCATTCCAATCCGAAATATAAATAGCCCTGTCGTATGTTGGGCTTGTGTATTTTCCATACGTTAATTGACCCCCGCCCGACCAAAAGTCCCAGGCAGAAACGCTGCCACCACTTTGGTGTTCGTGTCCGTTATTATTTGCATAAGTATAATCGGCATCCACGGTTAGCCCTTTTGCAATCTTAAATGTTCCGCCTATCTGGATACGGCCAAGAGTGTTTTGTTCCGGCGTTACGCTGGCTTGTTGTACCTCTGTTAGTGCACTTCTAAAAGGTTTGCCCTGGTAAGTACCATAAGGGTAAAAGGCTGGCCATCTTGATAAATAATACCAGGGATCATAAGTCTCGGAGGAGAAATAGTAAGGCCTTAGTCTTGTTGCTCTTGATAAGATTACTTTCGTCCTCGCATCTAACCAGTTAGTAACACTTGAAGTAACGCCCAGATTAATATTAAATCTTTCAAATTCATCAGGATTTACTTTTAAAACACCTTTTTGTCCTAAATAGCCTAAACCCAAAGTGTATCCTGTTTTTGCCGTGCTGCCACTTAAGGTTATATTATGTGTTTGTTGCGGGGTCCAGTCTCTCAGGTACATTTCATTAGGGTTCCAGGTGCGATAAAAGAACAAGCGGCCATTTCTTATTTCAAAATCTCTTCCCATAACCATCTCATCGCCCAGGTCTTGCCCTCCATATAAGTTTTGCCACTCGCGCATTTTATCTATTGCAATCTGGTCAATATTATAACCTACGGCACCAAAAACAGTAGTGTTTGGATTAGTACGTTGCATTGCGCTTAAAGACATTGCAGCTCCTTCAGCACCAGAGGCCACCTGAGGCATAGTTGTAGGTTGGCTCCACGAAAAATTATTTGAATAAGAAATCTTATTTCTTTCAACTCCTTTTTTTCCGGTTTTGGTGGTAATTAAAATTACACCCCATGCACCACGGGTACCATAAATTGACGCTGAGGCAGCATCTTTTAAAACGGAAATAGATTCAATATCATCCGGGTTTATCATCCTAAGATCGGGAAGCTCCACATTATCTACAAGAATAAGAGGTTGTGCACCGGGACCGTTTAAAGAGCCACTAATACCTCTTAAACGGATTGCCGGGTTAGTGCCGATATCACCACTTGGGGTAGTAATGGTTAAACCAGGCACGGAGCCTTGTAAGCCACGGGCTACATCGGTAATAGGACGTGATCCTAATGTTTTTTCAACGTTCACTGTAGAAACCGCACCAGTTAGGTTAGCTCTTTTTTGGGTGCCGTAACCTACTACAACCACCTCATCTAATGTACCTGGCATTGCAACAAGCCTAACTGAAATTGTAGGTTCAGAACCAACAACTGCATCTTGTGTAGTAAAGCCTACATAAGTAAAAATAAGTCTCTGTCCTCTTGCCGCTTCGATAGTAAAATTTCCGTTCTCATCGGTTTGAGTTCGGTTTTTTGTAACGTCATTTGTAATGGTTACCCCTTTCATTGGAGTTGCATCATTATCTGCCAAAACCCTTCCTGAAATAAGATGGGATTGAGCCCAGGAAGGAGAAGATACTAACAACAGCCAGATAAAAGATAAGGTGAAGCAAGTAAACTTTCTCATAATGGATAAATATTTGATTTAAAAACTATAAAAGAAATAGATGGTACAAATTAGCAAAAGGCAGATTAGCAAAATCAGCATGATCCCTTGTCACAAACTCAAAAGCAAGGTTAAGTAAAATTAGGTCGAAAATTAAAAGTTTTATAAATAGAAGTTAAATTATTTAAAAGGGACATGTTTTTTTTAAAAAAAGCTGCATGAGCATTATACAAATTATTTGCAGGTAAACAAATCTGTCCGTTGAAACATTAATCTTTCATTTTCGATATTTATACTCTGCCAAGCTGTCACTATCCATCAAATTATCTTATTTTTGCGCTCTTAATTTTTTTTGATGGAAACCCTTCAATTAACCCGTAAAGTGTATAATGAACATCGTCAGGGTGAAGCTTTTGCTCCTTTTGCTATAGAGCCTAATATTTACAAAAAGAAGTTTTATATAGAAAGCTATGGCTGCGCCATGAATTTTGCGGATAGCGAAATTGTTGCCTCTATTTTAAATAACGAAGGATTTGCTGCAACCAACCATTTTGAAGAAGCTGATCTTGTATTGGTAAACACCTGTTCAATCAGGGAAAAAGCCGAGCAAACAGTTAGAAAGCGATTAACCGAATTTAAAAAAGCCAAACAAGCCAGACCCGGAATGCTGGTAGGCATTTTAGGCTGCATGGCCGAACGTTTAAAAGGCAAGCTGCTCGAAGAAGAAAAATTAGTTGACATTGTAGTTGGGCCAGATGCTTACAGAACACTTCCTGATTTAATTGAAGATGCAGGAACTGGCCAGAAAGGTGTAAATGTTTTATTAAGCCGCGATGAAACTTATGCCGACATTGCTCCTGTTCGCCTGAACAGCAATGGCGTTACTGCTTTTGTAAGCATCATGCGGGGCTGCAACAATATGTGCAGCTTTTGTGTAGTGCCTTTTACCCGTGGCCGCGAACGCAGCCGCGATGCTTTTAGTATTGTAAAAGAATGCGAAGAATTATTTAACCAGGGCTACAGGGAAGTAACCTTACTTGGTCAAAATGTTGATAGCTACTATTACCAAGCCTCCCCAACCCCTCCAAGGGAGGGGCTTTCTAATGTCCCCCCTTCGGGGGGCGGGGGGGCTGGAGTGACTACATTTGCAAACCTTCTCCAAATGGTTGCTCAAATAAGTCCGCTGCTTCGCGTACGTTTCAGCACTTCGCACCCAAAGGATATTACTGACGAGGTATTATATACAATGGCTAAGTACGAAAACATTTGCAAGTATATCCATTTGCCTGTACAAAGTGGCAGCACAAGAATTTTACAATTAATGAACCGCACCTATACACGCGAATGGTATATGGCTAAGGTTGACAGGATTAAAGAAATTATGCCCGACTGCAGCATCAGCAGCGATATGATTGCAGGCTTTTGCACCGAAACTGAAGAAGATCACCTGGATACATTAAGCATACTCGAGTATAGTAAGTACGACATGAGCTATATGTTCTTTTACAGCGAAAGGCCGGGAACACTTGCTGCACGTCGTTTTAAAGACGATGTTTCGTTAGAGGTAAAAAAAAGAAGGTTGGATGAGATTGTAAAACTTCAAAACAGGTTGTCGCAGGAAAGCAATAAAAGAGATATTGGGAAGACGTTTAAAGTACTGGTAGAAGGTAACTCAAAAAAAAGTGAACTTGATTGGGCAGGAAGAAGCAGCCAGAATAAAGTAGTTGTTTTTTCAAAAGGTAATCACCAATTTAATAAAGCGGATTATGCAGATGTAAAAATAACATCAGCAACCGGCGCAACATTAATTGGTGAGATAGTATAAATAGTATTTTATGGAAAGCATGTATGCTGTGTTCGATGGAGAGAAACTGGTTACGGAAAAAAAGATGGACTTTAAAAAAGGGCAAAAAGTTATTCTTACTATTCTTTCAGAAGATGAAATATCTGACTCGGGATGAATCCTCATATTCTTATGCTACCGCTATAAAAAGCGGAGCTTTCAATTATCTGTTTCAGGAAGGTGAAGAAGAATATAATGCTAAGGATTGCAAAATCAATTTCAAGTGAAGAAAGGCGATATCATACTGGTACCATTTTATTTTACTGATTATACAAATTATAAATTACGTCCGGCTTTAATTGTATCAGAATGGCAATCTAATCCAGATGATTATATTGTTGCATTTATATCTACAATTATTCCGGCAAAAGAAACAATACACGTCACTCATTTTGTTATAGAAGTAAATGAACCTTATATTTTGTTATAGAAGTAAATGAACCTTATATTAAGAATACCGGTTTAAAGAGAACTTCAATTATAAAACGCGATAAATTAATGACTATTAACCAATCTATTCTTGTAGGATTACTGGGTGAAGTTCCATCTAATGTAATTACAGTAATCAACAAAAAACTTAAAACAGCACTTTCGCTTTAATAATGGACCTTCAATTAATTAAAAACCGTTTTGGAATTATAGGAAACAGCCCGGCTTTAAATTATGCGCTTAATGTAGCAGTGCAGGTTGCCAATACAGATTTAAGTGTATTGATTGTGGGCGAAAGCGGCGTAGGTAAAGAAGCTTTTTCGCATATTATACATGCTTTATCAGCCCGCAAGCATAACCCGTTTATTGCCGTTAACTGCGGCGCCATTCCCGAAGGCACGATAGACTCCGAATTGTTCGGGCACGAAAAAGGCTCTTTCACAGGAGCAGTGGACAGCCGCAAAGGTTACTTTGAAACAGTAAGCGGAGGAACCATTTTTTTAGATGAAATTGGGGAGATGCCTTTGGGCACACAGGCAAGATTGCTTCGTGTTTTAGAAACTGGTGAGTTTATTCGCGTAGGCTCTTCAAAAGTTCAGAAAACAGATGTAAGGGTAATTGCCGCTACCAACCGCGACTTACTTGAGGTTACGCAAAACGGCAAGTTCAGGGAGGATCTTTATTACAGGTTAAGCACTGTTCCCATTCGCGTTCCGGCTCTGCGGGACAGGCCCGAAGATATTCTCATACTCTTCAGAAAGTTTGTTGTTGACTTTGCAGATAAGTATAAAACAACTCCGGTGCAGTTAGATGAAGAGGCTAAAAACATGTTAATTAACTACCAGTGGAAAGGTAATGTGAGAGAGTTGAAGAATATTGCAGAACAGATTTCTGTGTTAAGCACTGAGAAGTTGATAGCAGCTAAACAGCTAAAGCAGTTTCTACCCGATGCAAATAATAACCGCTTGCCTGTATTAGCGAGTACAAGTCACAGCCAGCACAACGGAAATGAATTTGCCAACGAACGGGAAATACTGTACAAGCTTTTCTTTGACATGAAGAAGGACGTAACGGAATTGAAAAAGATGTTTGTCGAAATTCTGCAAAATCCTTCGGCCGTTAATGCTGCCCGCGAAGCTTTATTGCATGAATATACACCTTCAAACGGTGAGTACGTACAGGCACATCAGCCGGCTGCCATTCATCAGCCTAATGTTATCAATCATCCCCCGCCGGTTATTTATGATGACATTCAGCAACATGAAGAAGTGGATGAATCGCTTAACATTATGGATAAAGAAAAAGAGCTTATTATTAAAGCTTTAAAAAAGCATAAAGGCAAACGCAAAGATGCCTCAAGCGATTTGGGTATTAGCGAAAGAACACTTTACCGCAAGCTGAAAGAATACGATATTGATGAATGATGTCGGATGTCGGATGTTGGAAATAGGAAATACAAAGGAAGAAATAGGAAGCACGAAATTCGAAGGAAGAAGCACGGTATAAAATTTAAGTACGAAGTATAAAACAACTCTTTAATTTAAAGTTGAAATTGAGTGTTGATTATTGAGTGTTATTAAATAAATAGCTGCACAAATTAAAATTCTTAAACCTTAAATAACAGGTTATGAAAAATAAATTACTTCGTACTTCTTCCCTCCTACCTCTTATTTCGCATTACGTATTTCGCGCCTCAAACCTTGTACTTCGTACTTCGTACTTCGTGCTTTTTATTTCTGTCTTTTTTATTGCCTGCAAAGTTTATTCTTTTAAAGATGCAACAATACCTAAGGATGTTAAAACCATAAAAATAGGATTTATTGAAAACAAAGCACGGTATGTAAACCCGCAATTAAGCCCTCGCCTAACAGACAGGCTACAACAAAAAATAAGTAATCAAACGAGGTTAACACGTACCAACAACGATGATGCCCATTACCAGGTTAGTGGCTATATTTCTCAGGATGATGTTACTACAGCGGGTATCTCTAATCAGCAGGCAGCTACTAACCGTTTAACTGTAGGTGTTCATATTGTTTTCAAAAACACGTTAAAAGATACCACGCAGGAATTTGATGTGAGCCGCAACTTTGATTTTTCAGCTAATCTAAGCAGGGAACAGGCAGAAACATCTTTAACCGAAGAAATCCTTCGTAACCTAACGGATGAAATTTTCAACCACCTTTTCTCCAATTGGTAAGGTAATTGTATTTTCACCCCATGAACCAATCTTCTGATAAGGCTTTACATTTTCTTACCGGCAAACAAAATATAAATGCTGTAACGGTTGAAGAATTAGAGAAGCTTGTAAATGATCATCCTTATTTTCCCATCGCTCATTTTCTACTCGCTAAAAAGTTAAAGAGCGGGAACGATAAGCGGTTTCTGCCCCAGGTTCAAAAAACTGCTTTATACTTTCCAAATCCTTACTGGCTGCACTTCCAGTTATTAAATGAGGTACCCGAAGATTTATTTATTCTTAATGAAGAACAATATGAAGAAGACAAAAAAGAACTTCCTCAACAACACCGGCACCATAGTATTATTATAGATAAGGATCAATTGCAACATCCGGTTTCGCCTCAAACAAATACAGATCACACCAAAGAAGATGCTTTTGAAGAACCAGCATTAGCAGATGAAAATCAGCATCCAATGGCTACTGAATTTTCTGCTGCTGAATTAGAAACAGATAATAATACTGATGCAAATAATTTTGAACCAAGCAATAACGAAAGAAGTGATGTTACGGAAACAGATCCTAAAACTTTTGCACAAAACCGGGAACCGGCAATTGATGTACATGAAAATAAGTTAAAAGAAACCTTCCTGCAAATACCAGAAACAAACGATGAAGAAGTAAACAATCTTTCTGAAACAAAAGATGATACACCTGAACATTATTCTCCTGAAAAAGTAAGCCAGCCCGAAGAAGAAATGGCTGCCATTACCCGCCATACAGATGAAACAACAGAGCAGTTTTTAGAGGAGCTTGAAAATTCTGGACCGGAAAAAGAAAGTAACGAACAGACAGCAGCAGATGCAGTGCCGATAGGAGAAATTTCCTCACCCACGCCACCACAAACATTAACAGAGGTGGAGGAGCCGGAGCCTGATGAAGCTGAATATCCTGAAGTAACAGAAGAAACGGATGAGCATGAAAAGATGTTTCAAAACATTAAAGCAATGCTGGATGCTTCAGCCAAAGAAGCTAATGCCGATACAAAAAATGCTGTTCTTCCCATAGACCCTTATTATACCATTGACTATTTTGCTTCACAAGGAATTAAACTCGACCTTAAAAAAACGCCCCCGGATAAAGTTGGAAAGCAGGTAAAAAAATTTACCCAATGGCTGAAGCACATGAAAAAACTGGGGCCCGAAGATGCACTGGCATCCCAAAGTGTTTCATCTGAAGAAGAGGAAGCACAACGTATAGCAGAAGCATCTAACACTGCCCGCGAAGTGGTGACCGAAGCAATGGCATTAGTGCTTGAAAAGCAAGGCAAAAAAGATAAGGCCGTTCAATTATACCGGAAATTAACTTTTTTAAATCCCGACAAAAGCGCTTACTTTGCTGCTAAAATTAAAAATTTAAACGGTACTTAAAATGGCTATCCTGTTTCTTATTTTAATAATCATAGTTGCTGCTGTTCTTGGGTTTGTTATTCTCGTTCAAAATCCTAAGGGCGGCGGATTATCCGGGAGCATTGCCGGTTTCAATAACCAGTTTATGGGTGTAAAACAAACCACTGATGTGCTCGAAAAAGGCACCTGGATATTTGCAACTGCTATTGCTTTACTATGCCTGCTCTCTCCTTTTTTTATGACCGGCACCACCGAAAACAAAAACGACATCCTGAATAAAATAAATACGAACCAGGGCACCACGGCTCCTATGCAACAAACGCAGCCTGCGCCTATGCAGCAACCTGCACCTGCAACCAATCAGCCAAAAAAATAACCCGATATTTAGCATACTATATTCACCCTGTCTTACTATCAGACAGGGTTTTTTATTTACTTTACCACAATATTTTTTATGAGAAAAGTTATCACGTCTCTTATACTTATGGCAATAATTATTGTTGCAATATTTGCATGGATCTTTATAGGCCCGGCAACATCTTTTACCGATAACCGTAAATACCTTTTTGTTTATACAGGCGAAGCTAATAAGGCATCAGTAATTAATTCGATTACGAAAGATGATCTTGTAAAACATCCCGGTGCTTTTGAATGGCTGGCAAACAGAATGGATCTTTGGAAGAAACTGAAACCAGGCAGGTACGAAATAAAAAAGGGCGAAAGTCTTTTAAGCATAGTGCGAATGCTAAGGAACAACCGACAATCTCCGGTAAATTTTGTAATTAATAAAATACGCACAAATGAAGATCTTGCACATATCATTTCAAAAAACTTTGAAGCAGATTCTCTTGATGTTATCGGGTATATAAATAATCCTGACAGCTTGCAAAAATTAGGAGTTGATGAAAATACTTTGATGACTTTGGTAATACCCAATACATATACCATGTTCTGGAACACTAAGGTTGGCAGGATCTTTCAACGCTTAAAAACCGAAAGTGATAACTTTTGGAAAAAAAACAACCGGAAAAATAAAGCCGAAGACATGGGCTTTACTCCTGCCCAGGTTTACACCCTTGCTTCGATAGTTGAAGAAGAAACAAATAAGCAGGACGAAAAAGGAAATGTTGCAAGTGTTTACATTAACCGCTATAAAAAAGGGCTCCGTTTAGGTGCAGACCCAACCATAAAATTTGCACTTAAAGATTTTGGTCTTAAACGCATATATGAAAAACATTTGCAGATTGCATCCCCTTATAACACTTATAAAAATACAGGGTTGCCTCCGGGTCCTATTTGCACGCCTTCTTCAAAAACAATTGATGCAGTTTTAAATGCCCCTAAAACCGATTATATGTTCTTTGTTGCAAAGAGCGATTTTTCGGGTTATCATACTTTCAGCACAAGTTATGCTGAGCATTTACAACATGCAAAAGAATACCAGAAGGCGCTCGACGAACTGATCTTACGCAAACAACAAAATGCAAAAGCTGCGCTGTGATAAAGCTCGAACGTTTAATATTACAAACTCGTCCCCTTGCTTTTATCATTCATAAAAGCAAGCAGATTGTTCTTCCCGGTTTTTATGGTGTGCCTTTGTACGATGCCTTTGTTTTTTTTCTCAGGCAAATAAATAAAGTTGGCTTAAACGAAAGAGCAAAAGCTATCTCCTTCAATTTTATTATGGCGGTGCCTGCTGCCTGTATTTGCATATTCACCCTTGTACCCTATTTACCCATTTCAAAACAATTTACCAAAGAGTTATTGAGAATAACAAGAGACGTAACTCCCAATCAAAATACATATAACCTCGTTAACGATTTTTTGCAGGATTTTTTAAACACACCCCGCGGTGGCTTACTTTCTTTCGGTTTTATATTAGTAATTTTTTATGCCTCGAATGCAATGCTTGGTGTGATGCGAACTTTTGATAAATCCATTTATGAATACAAGAAAAAAACCAATTTTATTAGAAAGCGATGGAGGGCTATGAAACTAACCGTAATTTTTTTAGGGCTGATTATAGGAATGATCTTATTATTAATTGGACAGAGCTATGCTTTTACAAAAATGATGAAATGGCTTCACGTTAAAGGCACAGGT
>JAABUS010008320.1_pt1 | contig 11438 bp, 9 predicted proteins | sample 5560161 | NCBI WGS metagenome assembly JAABUS01 (sample SAMN10711885, study PRJNA513376) | rock metagenome | isolation source: Antarctica rocks | place: Antarctica: Victoria Land, Trio Nunatak nord | collected 2016-01-04
AAGCTGAGAACTTGGGGGTTTTTTCTTTAAAGGTTGGGATGGTTTTTGTGAGGTAGGAGCGGGTTTGTGGCGGGAATAATGTCACTCGGCATTCATTTCTGGGTGCAGTCGAACGAGAAGCAGAAACCCCCCTTGGTAATCTCACGCGCCTTCCATACATGCTGTTTTGTGTTGTCTCGTTCTCGTCTTAGATCCAGTTCTCCTTGCGTTGAGATGGATCGATCCGCTTAGACTTGCCTTTTTCTGATGTGGGACCTGCTACTTTACAGTATTGGGGGGCAGACAGGGGAAGCTAGGCGGGCTAATGCAGGTACGTCCCGAGTGGTGGGACTGGGAAAAAGGGGGTTGATCATGAGAGGCTTTTGGGGGCGCAGTCTCCGGGTGTCGAGGGTGGTGACTTGGTGAGGGGGTGAGTGGCCGAGAAGCTGGCATGGGAGAGGATGGTGGGTGAGGTTGATGTAGGATTCATGAGAGCAATAGCTTGTCACGGATTTTTGAGCGAGAGGATGGTGGGCGAGGTTGATCTATAGGGTTCACAAGAGCACAGATGCTTGAGCGACATGTGTGGTGAGCATGTTCCATTGGTTTGTTTGACCATACAACAGACGTCGTGGAACAAGATCTCATCCGACTGCCACCAGCACAGCTCATCTAATTTCTCTAGTTCGGACTTCGTAAAGGATTACAACAGCTCTCTCAGGGATCACAACCAGCTCCCGCGTCACCTATCCAGATGCGCGTCATTACAGAAAAAGTGCGTCACCCGGTCCACAAGACCATCTGATTGCCAAGCCGATGCGACCTACAAAAGGTAAGCAGCCAGCCCCAAAAGCCCAGCAAGGCTCGCGCCGCTCGCAGCCATCTTGTTGGCGGCACCCGTGAAAACAGGCAGCTTGCTGGTCGTCGGGCTGCCGCTGCCAGTACCTGCAGGCTTGGAGGCTGTGCCGACAGGTGGCGCAACACCGGTGGGGCCCGTGGAGTTGGCGTAGACGGGGCTGCTGGCGATAATAGGGACGACTGGCGCCCCGGAGGGAGCGGTGGGAGCGACGGATGCGGCAGAGCTGGTCGCAACGGGGGAACTAGGCGCAGGGCTGCTCGCGACGGGGGCGCTGGCCGCGGGGATGCTCTTGGCTGGTGAGCTGGGAACGGGCGAGGATGCGACGACGGATACCGCGGGGCTGGAGGACGCGTAGACCGAGGTGGTTGGGACGGGCGCGACGGGGGTGCTGGATGCGCTGGAATAATATTAGCTGGGTGGCTTGCAGGCTGCGTGAGCCGAGTGGGGGTACCAGGTGGAGCAGTACACGACGGGAGAGGTCACAAGAGGGCGGGTGACGGTGCACGGGCAGTTGGTGATTGTCAAGGTGGTGGCCTGAAAAATCGCGTCTATTAGTGCGCGCTCATATGTGAAAAGCGCGTTTGGGCTGGTGCATACCTCGGTGATGGTGTACGTCTGGCTGTTGTGGACGATCGAGGTGGCCTCGGGGCAGTAGGTGGTGAAGCTGGTTACAACCTCGGTGGTGTACTCAATGGTGGCATTGCCGTAGGCATTGACGCCAGCCACGAGGGCGGCGGAGGCAGCGATGATGGTGGAGGAACGCATTTTTGTTGATGTTAGAGATCTGTGGTTGGTTCTGTTGGGAAAGTTTGGGATTGAGGATGTGGAGACTGTGAACGGAAGTAGATATTAAAGAACGTAAGTAATTATTACTGTAGTAAACGAGTGTAATCGGTGATAACCGGTGTGTGTGATGGGGTGAGAGAAGGTGGATGAAGTCGAAGGGGGAGCTTCTTATAAATGTGACGGGCCCCTGAGCTAGCGGGCTGCTTATGCGACTGAACCCTTTCTGGATGCTATCCGCTGCCTCAATACCAATCAATACTGGTACTACTTTCAGCTTGCTGGGGTTCTTGCTCGTACCTGGCATTAGCCTTGCAGCCGGTCACCGCACAGAAAGCGAAAGCAGCGCGTTGGAGGAAAGAGCTCATTTCGGTGTCTCCTTGCGCCAGCTTTACGAATCACGAGGGAGCGAACGAAAGGCTCAAGGCGCCGATGGCGCAAGCCGACTCAGCCGTGGCCGGCTGCTGAAGGATTCCAAGCAGCTCGCGTGCAAGAGGGCAGCTCGAGCTACGCGCCATTATTGGCTGAGAATAGTGAGAGGAGAGAGAGGAGGGAGTAGTGTTTGCATACGTTCCCTATGTACCACAGCAGCTTATGGCATAAGCTAGGCACGACCCGAATCTTATACAGTCGCCGAAGTGATTTGGAAGTGCATCGCCCGGAAATCGAATGCACTCTGCTGGCCAGGCACTGGAAATACAAGCAAAGCGCAAACTCTTGGAGTTTTGCTTTTGGCTAGGCACCAGAAGCGGCTACTCTATCTACTTCAACTATATATGCTTATCGCACCCCAAGAAGGACTCCCAATATTCCCACCCGTTTTCTTTCGATCTCGCCCATGGCCTAGCAAGGCAGCGGCCAGATGTCTCCGTATGAATTATGGCGGAGAACCCTAAAGCAGAAATGACGAGAGTCCGGGTCTTTCCATACGATCTATTCTTAGCCCAATGACCTGTCGTTATCCGGTCGCAATTTCGAGAGCTGGGAAGGCTGCTTGTATCGATTACCTATCTAATCTTACCAATGCCGGGTTTTGAGGGTAGTCGCAGATCTTAACTCCTCGACATGTCGACTTGACAGGCGACATCTGATGGACTGCGCGTTGACGAACATGTCAGCTTCCCAGATCTGTTCATTCGACCTAAGAGTAGATCGATCCGTATGCTGTCATTTCGCAGTCTGACTTGAACCTTGCCTTGTCGTGTTGCAAGCCTGTTAGGATGGCACGGTCGGCCGTGTACTTGATTGCTAGTTTTTTTGTTACCTCGAATATCACAAGCATCAATCATTGTACCGCTAGACTATTGGAGCGACACCGTTGAACCATTTAAAGCGATTGAAACCCTACTCAAGCCTCGTTCTCCAGAAGCCCTCACTTTTGCCGGAGAAACGTGGGAGACGTCCAGGAATCTATCAGCAGCACTGGAGGCACAACATAGATCAACGTCTACACGATAATACACTGGGGATTTTGACCATGTCGGGCATGCAGCAAAAGCGTCGTTGAGTCTTTCCGGCTCGAACCGAGCTTTGATTCTTGGTATTCGGACTCCTTTGCGTGAGCGCTCCTGGATAATTGGCCCGAGTAGGGGCTGATGTGAACTTTCACTGTGTGCTATTGCTATCGATACGACTACTGGAGTGTTGAGTAGTCATGGTTAGTAGCATATGGTGATGCCGTGTATGTCATAGGAGGCTATGATATCTCCGTGATGACACTGTCAACGGGTATTATTCCGGTTCTTGAAGATTCTGGAAGCACATATCTCGCAACTTCAGGAGCTTTGAACCAAATGCAGGGTACTCGCGGACCATAGCCTTCCAGCCCGAAACACATCTGGGCAGTATCCTCCGTCTACTGCAGATCCTCCCTTTCTCCCAAGGGTCTCTTCACGTCTAATTCCGCCAAGTAGTTTGTCTTGACTGCCATCAACGCCTATAGGACACCCCAGTCCGAGAAGCGAATCTCCTCGTGACCAGTGATGTAGAGATGTATCGTGCTGTTAATGCAATTCTCATGGGAAATAGCTGAAGCATCTTGTAGACATTGACGTGCTGCACGAGGTTGCGATCGGTAGGAGGGAAGAACTGCATATATACTGTATACACTCCTGGTCACGCCACTAGATTCGCTCTAAGAACTTCACGCAATCTAGTAACGCAGCTTGCGGAACAACTGAGACTCCCTCTCTGCTGGTGTTTTCTTGGTGCGGTGACTGGGGCATATTGTCGTTCTGTTAGTGAGAAACAGTGAGAATGTCTAGTAGCGAGCTCTGAGACCTGCGTAGGGCTAGTAAGTGCAGACTGAGTGTGGAAATGGTACATGTAACGATGATGCTGACATTTTTGAGATAGAAGTAAAAGGTTAGTATGGTTGTACGCCTTCTTCGCTTATCGATGGATGGCAAACAGTGGTGTCATCATGGTTGTGGGATCGGAAAGGCCCGGCGCGACCACGCTGGCCCCGCTGGCCTCGCTCAAGGGTTTCGAACCAGGACGGACAACATAGCATAATGTCAGCGGTCGTGGGGCAACGAGGGCAGGGTACTAGACTTGACCAGCAACTGTGAAGGGTAGGTGAACAACGTATAGGATGGTTGAACAAGTCGTTTGGGCTTAACCGCGTGATGCTTTTTGATGAGCTGACTTACAATCAAAACATCTACCGTTTTAAGCAGCTAGAAAGGCGCTCAATGTCTTCCTACGCGGAACAATGAAGACATTTCCTGCCTGTTTACCAAGTGCTGAAGTATAATTGTAATCTCGATAAGTTCATTCTCGAAACCTAGCGTCAAGACCGAAATACAATCTGGATTTAAGCAAAGAACACAGTAAATCCAATCAGAGAATCTCATATTGCTCCTTCAAAGGTGGTGAAGGACCCGGAGCATCTCAGCATCGCCCACATCAAAGGGCAAGCCCCTTGAGTGAGAGCTGTGGAAGCCGTAGAAGCCATCTCATCAACTTGGATTTAGTTTGTGTGAGGAGAGAAGGAGTCGAGACGTGTTAAGGAAGATGTTGCATTTCCTTAGCGTAGCCGCCGGCACAACTTCGGCGTTTGACAGTGGCGGAACAACCTACCGGTGAGGGACCCATACCCATCTGTAAACCGTAGTGAGAATACTTTATATATCATCCCTTTTGCTCCAACCTTAGGATTGGTATAGTCTAGATAGACCGCTCTGGCAATGGCTTCGCTTTTTGGCATTAGGCCTGCTGCGGGCCTGTGCCGCTCCTGCTTCCGGACCTATGCTCAAGGACGCCCACTGCGAGTTCAGATCCAGAGCCAAAGGCATGCAAAGCGAGGCATCGCCTCCGTGAGCCCCGAGAGTCAGCAAAAGGTAAAACAAACCTACGTCAGTCGTCAAGCAGAAGCTGATAGTCATATAGTTGCTTGCTGCCAACCTGGAAACGGCAGATCCCGATGTATTCGAAATCCTCCAGAAAGTATGTTTCGACCGTCAAATCTCGCGTAGTATCTCGCAAACATCTGGGGCTGACTCCGTATGCTGGGTATAGGAGAAGAGACGGCAGAAGCATTTTATCAATCTCATACCGTCCGAGAATTTCACCTCCCAAGCAGTCCTAGAAGCTCTGGGCAGCGTCATGCAGAGTACGGCGTTGTACTTTTTGGAAAAAGCCGAGCTGATGACTTGCAGACAAATATTCTGAAGGCTATCCTGGTGCACGATATTACGGAGGCAACGAGCATATTGACGAGTCTGAACGGTTATGCCAGAAGAGAGCATTACAGACATTCGGCTTAAGTGAAGAAGAATGGGGTGTTAATGTACAGCGTGAGATGAGCTTACCTCCTTCTCTGGTCTTGTACACTGATCCCTCGTTTTTAGCTCTCTCTGGTTCCCCAGCAAACCTGTATGCATATTCTGCACTTCTGAATTCACACGACCGTATCATGGGTCTAGACCTATCTCATGGAGGACATTTGTCCCACGGCTATCAAACCCCCACAAAGAAGATATCGGCGATCTCCAAATACTTCGAGACTCTACCATACCGCCTTGATGGATCCAGAGGGTTGATCGACTATAATAAACTTGAAGAATTGGCAAGTCTGTACCGCCCGAAGATCATTATTGCCGGTACATCCGCGTACAGTAGACTTATACAATATGAAAGGATGAGAAGTATAGCGGAGAAAGTTGGAGCCTATCTTCTCAGCGATATGGCTCACATTTCCGGTCTGGTCGCTGGCGGTGTCATTCCCTCGCCCTTCCCACATTCGGATGTTGTAACGACGACCACTCACAAGTCTCTCCGTGGCCCTCGTGGAGCTATGATCTTCTTCCGCAAGGGTGTTCGAAGGACTGACAAGAAAGGCAACAAAGAACTGTACGATCTTGAGAATCCCATCAATGCATCTGTCTTCCCTGGCCACCAAGGTGGCCCGCATAACCACACAATCACCGCTCTTGCTGTGGCTCTCCGGCAGGCGCAAACGCTAGAATTCAAGCAGTATCAAAAGACTGTCCTCCTCAATGCGAAAGCCTTAGCAGATCGCTTGGGTAAATCCAAGGACAAAGGCGGCCTTGGTTACAACATCGTCAGTGGTGGTACGGACAATCATCTTGTGCTCGTCGATCTCAAAGACCGCGGTATCGATGGTGCAAGAGCTGAGAGGGTCCTTGAGCTTGTCGGAGTTGCAAGTAACAAGAACACGGTTCCTGGCGACAAGTCTGCTATGAAGCCCGGTGGTCTAAGAATGGGGTCGCCGGCGATGACCACGAGGGGTCTGCTTCCTGATGATTTCTCTCGCGTGGCTGAGATCGTTGATCGTGCTGTGACCATTACGCAGCAGTTGGACAAGAAGGCGAAAGAGGAGATGGAAGCAAAGGGCCGGAAAAACCCCGCCAGTGTCAACGCTTTCCTGGAGTATGTTGCTGATGGCAATGAAATCACAGAGATTGTGGAGTTGAGGAGAGAAGTCGAGGCGTGGATAGGCACCTTTAGCTTGCCGTGGAGCAAAGAAGGGTTACATTGAAGAGTGTTCTAGTTGTTGTTAACGATTGATACGGTACGAGACGGCTTTCTTAGCATGAACCAAGACTTTCAAGTCTACACAATCATCAAACCTGACAACTCCCCCCGCACACATTATTTTACAAAGATAACATCTACTGGCCAGTATCCCTGGTTCTGCTGGCATTATTACTACTCATTACGTCCGTATCATACTCGGTCACAGGGCTTGGGCTGACTGGAATCCAGCGATTCCAACCACCAATCAACCACATACAACAACACCAGCACCAGCACGAGCGCAAGTCCAACGAATCCTCGCGATTTAATCAGCATGGAGTGGTACCAGAAACCTGGAGCCATTATAGCCGCAGTTGCGCTTTGCCTCTTCTCTTTGGGGGTATTCGCTTGGTGCTGGAAATACGGCATCACGGGTCGCCCCGTAAGGCATCAATGATTCTCTCCGTTTTCAGTACTTGACTAATATTGTTATGAAGCAGATACAATCCAACGAAGAATTTGAGATGAATTGAGGGAGGAGGGGGTGGGGGCATGGGACCCTATGGATTTAATTTCAGAAATGGTAGTTCCTCATGCCGAATTACAATGATTTAATCAAGCTCTACCTATGATACTGAAATGGTTAAAGCGCCCAACGTGCTATTATGTAAAAGTTGAACTCTTTCGCACCCTGTATCGTCGTCGCTCTTCAGCTTCCTAGCCACTTTAGGGAGTCTGTCAGCCTTGACGAACCTACTGCCTGCAGACACTGACTTACGTCCGACGTTCCTCACGCCAATCGTGTGATGATAGCTGCCTTCTGGAGACATTGAAAAGTAGAGAAGAGTCATCGATATGCTGCCGTACTTGAGCTGCAAGTCGTTTCATCTCTTTGGCAGCTTCGATTTTACTCATGCTAGTCACTACTTGATTCAGGTTACATTTCAACAATGTAGAGACGGATATAAAATCTGGAAGGAGGACAGACGACGAGTTCAACACGCAGTCCCGTCGGAAAACATATACGTCCCAAAAGCGTTAGAACACATGTCATGGATCGGCCCGTGGCTCCCGTAGCGTAGCGTAGCGTGGTAGAGTCTTTGGAGTCGGAGTTGCCGTTTCAACTGTGCATCATTCTTATTTCATCCATCAATGGCTCAGAACGATCATACACTATATATGTGCCGGCTCCTAACAGCATATGAGCGTTTCAGTATGGTCGTGTGAGCATGTGTGATCACTTGAATCCGCGCAGACGATATTGGCATGCTTGGTAGAGTGCCATCATGTTCGGCAATTTTGGGGCTCTAGGTAAGCAGAACATTCAATGGTCTTGCTGCTCGTCTATCACCATCTACAAAATTTCACTGGGGGTCGTTCAATCGCATATGCAAATACGAGATTTTAGCTTCCGGAGTCACAGTATGCTTAAGAGCTTCCAATCTATTCCGTATAATTTGCTGGCCACACCTTGGTGGGCTAGTTTGCTATCAAATCATGATCTTTGGAAGTGCGCTTGCTTTAGGGACCTCTGTCATAAGCCGGCCCACAAAAAGCCATAATGTCAATGGTTTAGAAGTTTTATCGTCAATTCTCAATGTTGCTGAGTGCCTTGAATGTGCTTCTACTATAAGCCTGCCGTATCAGCGTATCGTATTGTGTCGTATCGCATCGTAAGATACGGTAGGCTTTTCCACTTCACCTTTGTTGACAACTTCAAAAGTCATCTTTGTTTCCAACTGCAGCACACCACATTCACCGCAAATGTCTTTCCGAAAGCCTGAGTCTTTCCCAAAACCAAGGAACTGTTTCAGTGCTCTCAAGCGCTTACTGATTCGTGCCCCCGAAGCTCCTGCAAAACCGAACGTACCCAGAAAGCCACCTGCTGCAGCAACACCACTACGATTCCCGAGGGCCGACCTTGGAAGCCATGAAAAGCCTCCAGAATTAACTTATGATGACTTGTACTGGATCGTTGCAGGTTTTCCACGGCGTGGACCAGCAGTCAAGCATTGCAAGGCCTTCAACGTCCACCTTGTAGATGACGTCTCATTGGAGGATATGATCCCACAGACCCATCTTCCATCACCATCATGGCTCTCAGAGGAGCCAGTACCAAATGTCGCCTCTTCCACCTTCCCTGCATCTTCATCGCTGTCATCAGCATCGCGCCTCAGCAACGGGACCCCAGCACCGGACCACCTTACATTCTTTCTTCGCTTACAAGAGCTCCAGTATGAGAACGATGATGCGTTCGACTTCCTCCAACGTAAGCCGCTGCCACCTGAGAAGCCGGTACGAATAGCCCACTTCCGAAAATTTTGGGAGAAGCTCTACATGGTGGCCGAATTCTGGGACACGTCTAAAGACAACTACCAGCCCACCTCGCCTAAGGACGGCGAGGAGCAGACATATACCGGTCGCCGAATAGGCTGCGGCGCGAAGATGCCCAGCCGATATCGAGATGACGCTATCAACGCTTTCGTCGAAACCATCGTCTGGTGCTTCAAGTGCCGTGTCGAGCTCCCTTCAGCCCCTCCAAAGCTTGGTATGCAGAATATGAGAATACCGGTACCACAGACTGGAGTCGTGTATCGGACGCCAGCAGACCGGGCTAGAGCGAGGCAAGGCATATCGGAGGGACCGCTGGTTCAAATCACGTGCCGAATGGGGATGGAATTTTGTGAAGAAGGGGAGAAGGAGGGATCCGGGAGGTTAGAGTGCCTCGACCTCGCAAGGGAGATCGGGTCTGCGTTGATGACGGCGCAGAAGAGGAGAAGAGAAGGGACGAAGGAGGAGAAGCATTGGGAGGGCAAGTGGTGGGCCGAGAAGACGCGTTGGTGCGGTGCACAAGGTGGGTCATCGATTCCCATCTGGATACTTATCAGAGGCAGCTCTCAACTAATGATGCCTAACCGGAGAAGTAGATGGATCTGGAGCAGGACCCTCGGACGCAGCAGCGACTTCCAGAGACCGTAAGACCTTCAAGAAGTCGAAGAATCTCGGTCCGCCATCAAGTGAGTGGGATAGGAACGTCGAGTACATGCAGATTGGCAAACGGCAAGACAGAAAATACGACGATGTAAGTTATCTCTTCCCTTCTCTACCACAATCCGTTCCCTTTCTCCACGTCTTCCCCTGATCGCACGTCGCCTTTTCCCTCGCATTAATAGATCTTTAGATTTACCTGATCTCCTCCCTAAACCACCACCTCTCCATCCTCCGGGTTCGCGTTCCACTCAAGTACATCGATTTCCTCACCAACGGTCCTCCGTCCACGATCACAGAAGTATACATTGCATCTCAATACCCATGGTTCAAGCTCAAAGTTCAGCGCTCGAGATGGTATGATCTCTTGAAGCCGGAGGACAGAGCACAGGCCATGCGTGGAGTGTGGGGCGTGATTGGGTGGATGATGAGAGACGTGAGAGACGTTGGAGGTGATGAGGACGAAGCGGAGGGGGAGAGGTGGAGTACAGAGGTGCAGAAAGATGTTGAGATGACGGATCGTGAGTCAGTATCTGGATGACTGAGAATCGTGGGATGATTGGAAGCCTAAGTCAGGATGGGAAGTGTTCGTCAACTGTGGACTCACCACCTCCTTTATTGTTCAGCCACCAGCTAAGTGAGAGCTTTTAGACATGTCACTATTCAACAATTCTTCTCCTACCCTCTCCACATGTATTCACATCAGGCTTCGCGGCAAGTTAGTCAACTCAAGGCATTTGTCCTCCATTGTCCTCCAGGTCTCCGACACCACTCTGGAGTACGCACTCTAATCCCACATAATCGTTTCGTTCCGCCCTTCGGTCTCTGAAGCACCTAACATTCCATAAGTCACCCTACTGCTAAATGCGCAAACAGCCACACCGTATTCCTTCCCCGTTAGTAGACCTATAGAATGATCTGGCCAGGCGGAGATACTACTGACCAGGAGGCCTCACCAAGATGAATGCGCCGGCGCAGGGAGTAGCATATCATCGACAAGCATCCCTCTACAAACCACCCTTCGATCCCTCGCCTCTTGAGCGCATAATTTCAGAACTCCTGCGCTCCCTGTCCTACTGCGAGCTTTTTAACAGTACTACTACCGGGCATCGGAACAAATCATCTAAATCTGACGCCCGAGAGGCAACGACTGACCCCGTGGCACCAGTCTCCTTCGGAGAATCAGTCGACATCGCGCTCCACCCCTTAGAGCCCAACCCCACTGCAGCGCCACTCAAGCAATCACACCTCCGGACCCCTCTCCACCTCCAAACCTAAGCCTTCAAAGCCCAGCGATGATCCTGTCGACAAGGCGACATTCCTCTTCGCCCCCAGCCCGTCCTTTCCCCCCCACCCACCCTCAAGCCGCAACAAGACCCCCTAAAAGCACAATCTCAATCCCCCGCCCGGGGGGTCCTCCACCCCATCCTAGCTTCCCTTCCACCGCAAAACCATCTCCGCCATCCCCATCCTCCTCCACAAATTGATGAGCTCCTCGGGTGTTTTTTCAACCAGTCACAGCGTCCAGAGCAATTGAATGTGAGCGCAGTACAAGAATCAAAGCGAGGGCGGTACAGCCAGCGATGGGCGCTTCTGACCCTCAGACCAAGAGCAGAGCAGGACACTAGGAGCGGAGATGCTGCCGCGGAGGCGTAAGCCCACAATCTCCCTGGCCCCGCTTTCCCACGGTCATGCGAGGCGGAGCGGTGCGCGCAGAGGATCTTCAACATTTATTTTTGCTTTCTGGTTAGAGCCAAATTCTTGCATGATGCCGATGTTAGAGGCGAAGTGAGAGAGGTGGTTCCCCGGCGATTGAGCGTGCGGAAGCGCGAGAGAAGGGGTGGGGGAG
>JAABUS010008322.1_pt1 | contig 11436 bp, 10 predicted proteins | sample 5560161 | NCBI WGS metagenome assembly JAABUS01 (sample SAMN10711885, study PRJNA513376) | rock metagenome | isolation source: Antarctica rocks | place: Antarctica: Victoria Land, Trio Nunatak nord | collected 2016-01-04
CCGGACCCCCAAATACCGACTGGCGACGAATTTACTCTGACATCAGATGTCCTAGTAAATGTCAGAGTAAATGACCGTCAACAATGGTTTATGGACCGTCTGGCTGACGGTTATTTAGTGAAAGCAGAAGATATTGCGCATAAATTTGAGGTGACTGACCGCACTGCTCGTCGTGATATCAGTCAACTTCAGGAAATGGACCTAATTGGCTTTATGGGGTCTTTCAAAACAGGCCGGTATGTATTACTGAAACGGCCTCCTAACGCATCGACCTAGCAGTAACCCCAACGAAATTTACTAGGACATTTACTCTGACATCAGCTGTCCTAGTAAATGTCAGAGAAAAATATTATGGGTGCAGTAAGCGCAGAGCGTAAATAGGCAGGGACTCATCTAAATGAGAAATATAGTTAAGGATGATAATATCACCTTGTAGAATGCAGCGTTTGTTCTTTAGGTAATTTTGATAAAGTCAATACGCGTGCGCTACAAAAAGCTGGGGTAGGGAAGGTTTCACCACCTGAGATAGAGGCCAGTCGGCGGTAGTTGGCCCGCTGGCTGGCCGCTATTTCGTTGATTCAGAATGAACTGCATTTCTCTTCCTTCTGCATGGCTTTTCTGCTCAATTTCTGAGGGCCCCGGTTTAGCCTTATCAGGCAAAGTCACGTTACCGTTTTTTAAGCCTACCGCATTCACGCCACCCAGCCCTCGCGCCCGGCGCGGGCGGCCAGGCCCACCAGCGTGCGGGTGCCGGCCTTGTGCAGCAGGTTGCGGCGGTGGCTTTCCACCGTGCGCACGTTGATAAACAGGCGGTTAGCAATTTTCTCGTTGCAGTGGTCCTCCACCAGGCGCAGCACCTGCAGCTCGCGGGCGCTGAAGTGGCTGTCGGGCAGGGGGGTAGGGAACTCGGGTACTGGTTTGGCTTCGAGCAGGGCATCGAGCCACGGGGCCAGGGCGTTAGCCAGCGCCTGGGGCGCCACCTGGCTGGGCATCAGCAGCCGGGTGCCCGGCCAGGCCAGCGGCGCGCGGTGCCGGCCCAGGGTATGCGGGTCGGCCAGCACTACCAGGCGCTGGGTAGGGCGCGCCTGGTGCAACCGGGTCAGTAGCTCGGGCAGGTGCAGGCCCGGCAGGGCGCCATCGAGCACCAGCAAGGCAAACGCATGATGCGTCACCAGGCCAGGCACTTGCGTGGCATCGGCGGTGAGGCTGAGCAGCAGCTGGGGCCAGCGCTCGCGCAGGAGGGGCAGTAGTCCCTGCCGAAACAGGGTAGGGGCGGCCGCAATGAGGGCCGTCGCGGCGAACGTAGTCATTGGGTCCGCAAAAAGCGCTGGTTGCCGGGCAATGTCCCCTGGCCGGCCTGGCAGCCGGGGCTGGCCAGGGGACATTGCCGCGTCGGCAGCCCGGCGGCCCGGCTCGCAAACCGGGAGAAAACCAGGAAAATACGCCGCCTGGCAGGCGCGAGAAAAGTCGTTTTCCTAGTAAAAAAGAAGAGTGAGGTAAGAAAAGCGTACAGTAGCCTGACCAAGCAGACGCTGCCAGCCACCGGGCCGCTACATTGCCAAAGCAAAGGCTCATCTTAGCAAAAGAGAGCCTGGAGCTAGCGGAACGTACGGCCCAAGGAGCAGCCCGAGAAAGCAGGCCAGCGGCCCCGGCCGGGGCGCCAAAATGCAGAGGATGTCGCCGGATAGCCAGTTGGCAAAGCGCCGATAGGCGCGGCCTCGCAGAGCAAGGCGCGGGAGCAAATACCGCTAGCACGGTGGGTACGGGAAACCCAGCTGCCGGCCTAAGCGGCAAGTACCCAGCCCGGCACCGGTAAACGCCGGTGTAGCTGGTCCAATCAATTGAGATAGAGTAGTAAAGCCCTGCCAATGCACACGCTTTACGTGGTTAAAGCAACTGTTCGGGCTGAATAATTTCCAGCGCTAGCCACGCGCCCGCGGGTAGGGGGCCGCCGGGGTCGGCATCGAGCAACAGCGCGCGCACCGGGGGGCTCATCGCCGTGGGCCAGCTCTTCCAGGGTAGCAGGCAGGGGTAGGGATTGCTGGCCAGGCCAGTGCAGCCGCAGGGCCAGGGCCGTGTGCAAGGCCAGCGCAGCCAGCCAGGCCGGGGCCGGCGCGGCCGGCAGCACCAGTAGCCCCAGCCCCGGCACCCGCAGGCCGCGCGCAATGACAAAAGCGTGAGGAGAAATGGCCGGCACTTGCTGGCGGCGCGCTGCCGCCAGCACGCGGGTGAAATAAAGAACGCCGCCGCTGGCGGGCGGCCAGCGGCTAAGTAATCGGGCGAAATTAATTTAACATTGCCTTTTGTACAACATCCTGTTAGCCAGAACGAAAGCTAACAGCTTATTGTTTAGTAGCCCGCGTTCATAATAAAGCCCTTGCGCTTACCGTGTTTTTTGATGCGCGTGCCGGGCAGCAGCTGCATCTCAATCACGACGGGCATACACGAAGTCAGCGTCAGCTCCTGCGGGGCGTAGCCGGCGGCGCTCACCGAGAGGGTAGGCAGCTGGGTAACTTTGGGCGGGAGCGCAAAAAAGCCTTCCTGGTTGGTAATGAGGATGATATTGGTGCCTTTAACGGCCACGCTCACGCCGGCCAGGGGTTTCTCGTTGGCGGCTACCCGGCCAGTGTAGGCGGCGCAGGGCTGGGCGGGCGCGCCGCTGCCGGGGGTAGTTTGGGCGATGGCGGTACTCGTGCCCGCCACCAGCCAACTCATTAAGACAAATGGAATAAGCTGCTTCATATCACTAAGGATGGCTGTTTGCCCGCGGGCGCGGAGCTAGGTAAAGAAAGGGTGGGAAGGAAGAAAGATACGGCCGACCAGGGCAGCACAGCCCACGGCGAGAGGCCCTTTCAGAAAACGTGCCGGGCTTGCGTTGGCCGCGACGATGGGGGTAGGGCGGCGCGGTGATACTTTCGTACATGCGCTTTTTCTCAACCCTGCGGCGGGGGCTGCTGCCGCTGCTGGCGGCCGCGGGCCTGAGCCGGCTGGCCGCCCAGCCTACGCCCTTGCCCTGCCTGCTGCTGCCCCTACCCCCCGCCGAGCGCGTGCAAGCCGCCCAGCTCATCATCGAAGCCGAAGTGCTTGATGAGCAAGGGGAATGGGACGCCACGCACCAGCATATTTTTACGCGGCAGCGGCTGCGCGTGTTCCGGGTGCTGAAGGGCGCGCTGCCCGACACGGCCGCCCTACCCCTGCTGGTGGAAGGTGGCCAGGTGGGCCTGGCCCGGCAGGAGCTAACCAGTACGCTGCGCCCGCTGCCGGTGGGCCAGCAGGGGCTTTTTTTTCTGGTGCCCGCGCCGTGGCCGGGGGTAGGGCCCGCGTACGCGGCGTACGCGTCCAGCCAGGGTGTCATTACCTACGACCTGGCCCAGGGCACCGCCGCCGAGCCCGCCCGCGCCTACCCCACCTGGGCCGCCGCCCAACGGCAGACTGAGGCGCTCAGCGGCCAGGTGCCGCGGCTGCTGCGGGCCAACCCGCGCCTGGCGGCCGCGGCCAGCCCTATCCCCCCGGCTACGACCCAGCGCACGCTGGCGCCCAGCATCACCGCCTTTAGCCCGGCCCAGACCACGGCCGGCACGGGCATGGTGCTCACCATTCGGGGCAGTGGCTTTGGTAACAGCCAGGGCAGCGGGGGCGTCGATTTTCGCAATGCCGACGATGGCGGTGCCACCACTACCCGCGCCCTGGCCCGCGACTACCTGAGCTGGACCGATACCCAGATTCAGGTGCGGGTGCCGTCGCTGGCCAGCAACGGCCACCCCGCCGGCACGGGGCCCGTCACGGTCACGACCAGCGACGGCACCACTGCTACCACGGCCGCGCCGCTCACCATTATCTATGCCCTCACCAACGTCGATAACAAGACCGGCGACGTGGTGGACCGCCCCAGCCACGTGGCGACTAATGCCACGGGTGGCCTCACGTTTCAGTTCAGCCCCAGTTTTCGGACTAACGTGGCGGCGGGCGCGGCCTGGCAGCGGGCGCTGGCGCAGTGGCGCTGCACCACGGGCATCAACTGGGAGCTGGGCGCCGATGCCACGGCCAATACCGTCGCTTCGGACAACAACAACGTCATTGCTTTCGACGATGGCACGCTGCCGGCGTGGGTGCTGGGGCGCACAACCTCTTACTACCAAGGCTGTTATAATCCGCAGGGCGAGGTCGTGTTCTACGTCTCCGAAATCGACCAGCAGTTTGCCACCAGCCTGCCGTTTCAGTTGGGACCCGCGCGGGCGGGGGTAGGGCAGTACGATTTTGAGTCGGTGGCCGTGCACGAGCTGGGCCACGCGCAGCAGCTTTCGCACCTCATCCGGCCGGGCGCCATCATGCACTACGGCATAGCGGCGGGGGCCAACCTGCGCACCCTCGACCCGGTAGCTGACGTGGCCGGCGGGCGGCTGGTGCTGCGCACCCGCAGCTTTCGTAACCGGGGCTGCGGCGGGGTGGCCATGCTGCCGGCGCCGCTCACGGCGCTGGCGGCGGCCCCCGCGCCCGGCCTGGCGTTCAGTACCCGCGCCGAGTGCTTCGTCACGGGCTTCGTGCTGGAGCGCAGCGCGGGCCTCGACACCACGGCGGCTGGCGGCTGGCAAGTGGTGGCCGCCGCCGCCGGGCAGGCCAGCGGCCAGTACACGCTCACCGACCCGCAGCCACTGGCGGGCGTGCATTACTACCGCCTGGGCCTGCGCCGGCCCGGTGGCAGCACCGACTACGCGGCGCCCATCCCGCTCAGCACTGACGCCCCGGCCGAGGCGCAGGTGTTTCCCAACCCGCTCACCGGCAATCAGTTGCAGCTCAGCTACCCCGCCACCGCCAGCGGCGACCTGGTGCTGCGCTTCTACGACGAGCTGGGCCGCTACCACCGCGGCCAGCGCGTGGCCGTGCAGGCCGGCCCCAATATTCTCACCCTCGACGCCACCGGCCTGCGCCCCGGCTTCTACCTGCTGCGCCTCACCAGCGACCAGGGCAGCCGCACTATTAAGTTTATCCGGCTGTGAGTTAATGGGTGATGGGTGCTGAGTAAGGAAGAACGTCATGCTGACGAAGGAAGCATCTCGCCCGCGTAAGTAATTCTGACGTTAGAATTTGCTTACGCGGGGTCCTCTCAGAAAACGGAAAATACAGCACGCTAAGGAACCCGGCAGACTGTTACCTGGCCACTAAGGTGGCGAGACTACCGCTCTTGCAGCCGGACCAGCGCCAAGTACCCGGCGACGCCAAGCGCAGCCCCGGCCGCCAGGCCGAACGCCCAGCCCGGCCCGGCCACCTGCCACACCGCGCCCGCGCCGAGGCTGGCCCCCAGCGCGGCCAGGCTGCCCAGCCCGCCGAAGGTGCCCAGGGCCGCGCCGGTATCGGTGCGGGCGCAGAGGTTGCTCACCCAGGCTTTGGCCACGCCCTCCGTGCTGGCCGCGTACAGGCCGTAGAGGGCGAACAGGCCCGCGAAGGCCCAGCCGGCGCGGGCCAGGGCCACCCCGCCGTACACCGCGGCGAACGCCAGTAGCCCGCCCACCAGCAGCCGGCGCGGCCCCAGGCGGTCGGCCAGGTGCCCCAGGGGCCAGGCGCTGAGCGCGTACACGGCGTTGTAGAGGATGTAGAGGCCGATAACGCCGGCTTCCGACACGCCCCGCTGCCGGGCCAGCAGCAGCAGGAACGCATCGGAGCTGTTGAACAGGGCAAAGACCAGCAGCCCCCCCACCACGCGCCGGTAAGCGGGCGGGGCCACCCGCCAGTAGCCAAACGAGGCCCAAAACGGCTGCGGCGGCCGGCCTGAGGGCGCGGCGGGCCGCTCGCGCAGGGCGAAAGTCACGGCCACGGCCAGCGCCCCCGGCACGAAAGCCCACCAGAACAGCGGCCGGAACTGGCCCGGCTGCGCAGCCAGCCAGAGCAGCGCCGCCGTCGGCCCAAACACCGCGCCCAGCGTGTCCATCGAGCGGTGAAAGCCGAACACTTTACCCTTATTGGCGGGCGTGGTTTCGTCGGAAAGCAGCGCATCGCGTGCCCCGGTGCGCAGGCCCTTGCCCAGCCGGTCCACGGTGCGGGCCAGAAATACCCACCACGGCGCGGCCAGCACCGCCAGCATGGGCTTGGATAACGCGCTCAGGCCGTAACCACATTGCACGAAGGGCACGCGCCGGCCCAGCCTATCCGACCACTGCCCGAAGTAGCCCTTGCTCAGCCCCGCCACGGCTTCGGCCACGCCTTCGAGCAGGCCAATCAACAGCACTGAGAAGCCGATGGATTGCAGATAGAGCGGCATCACCGGGTAGAGCATCTCGCTGGCCAGGTCGGTAAAGAGGCTGATGAGCGAGAGCAGCCAGACGGCACGGGTGAGGTACTTCACGGGGCCGGGGGGAAGCTGCTGGGCGTGGGGGGCGGCGCAAGCTCCTGGTTGGCCTCGTCGCGCAGCAGTACCCGCACCCCGGCCAGCAAGTCGGCGCACTCGTGCAGGAAGCGGGCAACCTGGTCGGGGGTGTCAATCAGCTCCACGCATTGCGGGTGCTGCAAGGCCACGTGCTCGGCCTGGCCGTGGTGCAGCGCGTCGCCGCGCAGGTAGCCGGCCGTCACGTTGAAGGCAAGGGCCTGCTCGATGCCCAGGGCCTTGGCAGCTTTCAGCAGCTCGTGGGCCAGGGACCGGCCCAGCAGCCGGTGCCAGCCCCGCCGTCCGGCCACGGGCGTGCCGTGCGGAAAGTAGAGCCGCAGGATGGTGTACGGGGCGTTGGGGTGGGGCTGGTACCGTTTCATGGGGTGGGCTGGCGGGTGGCGGACTGGCTATTTTGGCGGTGGGCCGGAATTTCGCCCAGCTGCCGGCCCTGCTCCCGGCCGAAGCGCAGGTGCTTGGCGTGGCCGATGACCTGGGCGGTGTAAATGCCGGTGTGGCCCGAAAACAGGTAGGCCGCCACGCAGGCCAGCCCCAGGTAAACGCCGGCGTGCGAGCCGAATAGCTCCATGCCCATGAACGTGCAGGCCAGCGGGGTGTTGGCCGCGCCCGCGAACACGGCCACGAAGCCCATGCCCGCCAGCAGCGCCACCGGCAGCGGCAGCACCAGCGCCAGCGCCGAGCCCAGCGCCGCGCCGATGAAAAACAGCGGCGTTACCTCGCCGCCCTTGAAGCCGCAGCCCAGCGTAAGGGCCGTGAGCCCCAGCTTCAGCAGGAAATCCTGGGGCGGCAGCGGGGCCTGAAACGAGGCCACGATGGTGGACATGCCCAGGCCGATGTACTTGGTGGTGCCCAGCGCCGCCACGGCCAGCGCCACCAGCACGCCGCCCACCACGGGCCGCAACGGTGGGTAGGCAATGCGCTGGAACCAGTGGGCTACCTGGTGGGTGAGGGTGGCGAAGCCGCGGGCCGTGAGGCCGAACAGAAGGCCGCACCCCAGCGTGAGCAGCAGGCCGGCGGGCGTGAGGGGCGGCACGGCCAGCTGCGGGTAGTGCGTGTGGCCCACGCCCCAGGCTTTGGTTACAATATCGGCGCACACGGCGGCCAGGAAGCTGGGCACGATGGCATCGTAGCGAATCGAGCCAATCAGAAATACTTCCAGCCCGAATATGGCCCCGGCCAGTGGCGTCCCAAACACGGAAGCAAAGCCGGCACTGATGCCCGCGATGAGCAGGATTTTGCGGTCGCGGGGGCGCAGGCGCAGCCAGCGCGTGAGCTGGTCGGCCAGGGTGCCGCCCATCTGTACGGCCGTGCCCTCGCGGCCGGCCGAGCCGCCGAACAGGTGCGTGGCCAGCGTGCCGAACAGCACCAGCGGGGCCATGCGCAACGGAATAGTTTTCTGGGGGTTGTGAATCTCGTCCAGAATCAGGTTGTTGCCTTTCACCACGCGCTGGCCCAGGTAGTGGTAGCTGGCCCCGACGACGAAGCCGCCCACGGGCAACAGCCCGATAATCCAGCGGTGGGCTTCGCGCCAGGTGGTAATCCAGTCGAGCGCGAACAAAAAGCCCGCTGAGGCCGAGCCGACGAGCACGCCCACGGCGGCGCAAATCAGCAGCCAGCGGACCAGGAACAGCAGGTGGGGCGTTTGCTCGATGGCCAGCGCGGGCCGGAGCAGGTGGAAGCGGGAAGGGCGAAGGGCCACGGATAAGGAGACTAAAGCTGACAAAAAACCACGCGCCGCGGGCACGAGGCCGTGGCAGGCGTAGGAGTCATCAGCGCAACGCCCGAAAGCGGTGGCGGTTCACGGTGGCACCCCATCACCGGATTACGAACACAAAGGTAATTACTTTATCCACCAGGCGAAGCCCACCGGCCCGCCAGCCGGCCCCCGGCCGGCAGCGAACCACCTGGCCTACACGAAACGCGCCAGCCAGAACCCCAGGAACGCCGCCAGCATCCCCACCAGCAGGCTGCCGGCGGCGTAGGCGGCCAGCAGCAGCAGCTCATCGGTGCGGCCCAGTACGACGCTCTCGTAGGCGAAGGTCGAAAACGTGGTGAAGCCCCCGCAGAAGCCGGTGGTCAGGAACAGCCGCCACGCCAGGGTCGCGGCCGTGTGGCGCTCAAAAAAGCCCAGAAACAAGCCAATGAGCAGGCAGCCGCCAACATTGACCAGAAAGGTGCCCAGCGGAAAGCCCCCCGGCACGTAGCGCAGAAAATACTGCTGCACCCAGTAGCGGCTGATGGACCCCAGAAAGCCTCCCAGGCCAACAAATAAAAAAGAACGGTCCATGAAACGCGGGTAAAAAACAGGGTCGGCAACGCTTGGCTATACGAAACGGGCGAGCCACAGGCCCGCCCCCGCCGCCGGCAAGCCCGTGAGTACGCCACCGAGGCAGTACAGCGCCGTGGCTCCGCCGCCCAGGCGCAGGGCCAGGCCCTGGTACACCACGTGCAAGAACACCGTAAAGCTCACCATTGCCACCGTGTACGCCGGCAGGCGCGGCCCCAGCGCCCCCACCCGGCGGTGGTAGAAGCCCAGCACCCAGCCCAGGACCAGGCAGGTACCCCACACCAGCAGCAGCGTAGCCAGCGGCAACCCACCCGGCAAAACGGGTACTAGCAGAACGGCGATTAGAGCAGTTTCCAGGCAGGTGTATTTAGTTAAAAGTTAAAAGTGAAGAGTTAAAAATCAGGCTGAAAGGTTTTTAACTCTTCACCTTTAACTAATCCAAAACACGTACACTGACTTGGAAACTGCTGTAGGGGGCCCATGAGCGGGCGGCGTAAAGATATAGGGAGTGTGCCAGCCCAGTTCCGCGCAAGTTGTTCATAAAGCAGCCATTGAGCCGCGCCGGCAAGGCCGCGCCGCGGTTTTTAGATTTCGCTCGCAGCCTCCGGGCGGGTTTAGCCGTTGAAGCGGGAAAGCCGGGCCGGCGGTCCGCGCCCGCAACCTTTCCGCGCTCATGGCCCTCCTCGTGCTCGTTCGCCACGGCGAATCAACCTCTAATCTGGCCAACGTCTTCACGGGCTGGCTCGACGTGGCCCTGACCCCGGCCGGCGAGGCCGAAGCCCTGGACGTGGCCGACCGGCTGCGCGGCATTTCTTTCGACATCGCCTACAGCTCGACCCTGATTCGGACGGAGCGCACCCTCGACCTCATCGTGGCCCGGCCGGCGTGGGCCACCGTCCCGGTGCGGCACGTGGATGCCCTGCGCGAACGAATGTACGGTGATTTGCAGGGGCTTAACAAGGCCGAAACCGCCCTCAAATACGGTCCGGCCCAGGTAGAGGAATGGCGCCGCGGCTACGACGTGGCCCCGCCCCGGGGCGAAAGCCTGCACCAGACCCAGACGCGGGCCGTGCAGTTTTACGAAGCCGAAATCGCGCCCCGGCTGCGGGCAGACCAGCACATCCTGGTCGTAGCGCACGGCAACACGCTGCGCGGCCTGCGGATGCACCTCGAACACCTCACCGTGCCCCAGGTAGAAGCCCTGGAGATACCGACGGGCAGCATCCGCGTGTACCGCCTCGACGCGGAGCTGACTATTTTGGAGATGTACGACCTGTAGCGCCAAGCTGCCCCACGCCGTGATTTAAGGCCGGCTCATTGATTTTTAAAGGCTTTGATGCCCGCGAACCTGCCGGCGCTGCCCAGCTCCTCCTCGATGCGCAGCAACTGGTTGAACTTGGCCACCCGCTCGCTGCGGCAGCCGCTGCCGGTTTTGAGGTGGCCCGCGTTCAGGGCCACGGTGAGGTCGGCGATGGTCGTGTCCTCGGTTTCGCCGGAGCGGTGCGACACGAAGCAGTTGTAGTTATTGGCATAAGCCAGCGCCATCGTTTGCAGCGTTTCGGTGACGGTGCCAATCTGGTTGAGCTTGATAAGCACCGAGTTGGCGATGTGCTGGTCGATGCCGGCCTGCACGATTTGCGGGTTGGTACAAAAAATGTCGTCGCCCACCAGCTCGATTTTGCCGCCCAGCGCAGCGGTGTGCTGCTGCCAGCCGGACCAGTCGTTTTCGCCCATGCCGTCTTCGAGCAGCACGATGGGATATTGGCGCACCCAGCTCTCCCACAGCGCGTTCAGCTCGGCCGAGGTCACGGTTTTCTGGGTTGATTTGAAGAAGCGGTACACCCCGTTATCCCACATCTCGCTGGTGGCCGGGTCGAGGCCGAGCGAAACGTCCAGGCCCGGCCGGAAACCGGCCTGGCCGATGGCCTCCAGAATCAGCTCCACGGCTTCTTCGTTGGTTTTCAGGTCGGGCGCAAACCCGCCTTCGTCGCCCACGCCGGTGAAGTAGCCTTTGCTTTTGAGCAGGCTTTTGAGGTGGTGAAACACCTCCTCGCCCATGCGGATGGCGTTGGCAAACGAGTCGGCATGGTGCGGAACAATCATGAATTCCTGAAAGTCCAGGTTGTTGTCGGCGTGCCGGCCGCCGTTGATGACGTTCATGCAGGGCACGGGCAGCACGTAGCTGGCGCGGTCGGCCAGTTGGCGGTAGAGCGGCAGCTGGCGGGCGGCGGCCTGGGCTTTGGCAAAGGCCAGGGAGACGGCCAGGATGGCGTTGGCCCCGAGCGCCGACTTGTTGGGCGTGCCGTCGAGGGCAATCAGGGCCGCATCGAGGGCGGCCTGGTCGGCGAAGTCCTGGCCCCGCAGGCGCTGCCGGATGGGCTGGTTTACGTTGCCCACGGCCCGCTGCACGCCTTTGCCCTGGTAGCGTTTCGGGTCGTTGTCGCGCAGCTCGGCGGCTTCCTTTTCGCCGGTGCTGGCCCCGGAGGGCGCGATGGCCCGGCCCTGGTACTGGCCGCTGAGCGTAATTTCGGCTTCGACGGTGGGGTTGCCGCGCGAGTCGAGCACTTCGCGGGCGTGAACGTGGGTAATTTCCATAGGATGGCTGGGGAAGAGGTGAAATGGCCTTTTCATTTTACGCACAAACCGGCCGCGTGGCTTACTCCCCCAGGGAAATGTCCGGCAGCGTGAGCTGATTGGTCAGGGCCAGCAGGCCGATGCAGAACACCAGGAAGCCAATGCGCTGCCAGTACGGGGGCATGGACCGGGTAGC
>JAABUS010008323.1_pt1 | contig 11434 bp, 10 predicted proteins | sample 5560161 | NCBI WGS metagenome assembly JAABUS01 (sample SAMN10711885, study PRJNA513376) | rock metagenome | isolation source: Antarctica rocks | place: Antarctica: Victoria Land, Trio Nunatak nord | collected 2016-01-04
TAGATCTGCAAGAGCTGCTTCAATTGAAGTCATATTGAATTTGTAGTTGATTTTTGAAGAAAGATGAAAGTAGTAAAGTGGGGTGTGCACGGGACCGGAACGTGCATCGGGCCGGGCATACTCCTAGCGTCACTTTCGCTAAAGGCGGGGATCTACCTTCATTTAGGTGTAGCTTGCTAACAAATACATGTAGATTCCCCACCATAAACTCTTTATCACACCGCTCATTCAGTATGACTTTCGAGCTTCGTCAACCTTCCCCCCAAACAACCTACGCTCTATCTACCTACCTATCTATCTATCTACATTCACGTCGCCGTCGACCTCATCGTCATGCCTACCGTATGGCAACCGCACCCCAATCTGAACCCTAGCCTCATACCCAGGATACCCTCGGTCCACCTAGAACCTTCTGCTGACAACGAACTTTTCGACATACCTAATGAGGCATATGAAAGACTACAAAACTACGCTTTCAGTCAGAGATTTCAGATAGTCATCGGATCCTGTGAAGTAGACAGAAGAAATTATCCATGCATACATCACAAGGCAGATACCAAAAATTATCGGAAGCTCGATGATCATGCTAGCAAAGGGATAAACAAAAAACGAAGGACAGTGAGATTACACTGTCACTAGATCCTTCATCCTTCGCTTCAACTTCCCTCATGCTGACGCTCAAGCTTTGAGGTAGACTCAAAGGCAGCAAGAATCAAACTTCCGCTGTCAGCACCGCTTTCGACGAAGCTTCATTCTCTTCCGCTTCATCTGTGATGACTAAAACAATCAAATCTGATCGTGCAGTGAAGAAAACAACTGTATGAGAGCAGGAGTCTCAGCCTAGACGTCGCCCCCGTGATTCTACATTGAAGGTAGTGACTTCGAAGTCAGTGAGAAAGAGATCTAAGTCTAATTTGATGGCGGCAGCAACATTGAATGAAAGAGAGTCTCAACAAAAGAGGCTTATTGAATCGGCTTTCGTAATAGAATAAAATGTTATATATAATGGGGAATCTACATGTATTTGTTAGCAAGCTACACCTAAATGAAGGTAGATCCCGCCTGTAGCGAAAGTGACGCTACCCGTAATGTGCGCTGGAAAGTTGCGCCCCCAAGACCTCCCGCTGTGCATAGGTACCATGTGAAAGACAGTTGGCGCAAGGATTGACAATTACTCATTCTAAATACGACACACGCTTCTGCCTCTTTTTGCTTACTTCAATTGGCTTAAAACTGAATTAATTTTCTCCCACTTAACTGTCACGGAGTAAATGTAATTTAAATGTCTTCCATTCAAGACATGTAGACAAAAAGTCGTCGCAGACCCCTCCAGCCATTTTGTGCGATAAATCCGGCAACGGTTTCTCTACCGCGGCCTCGATTCTTCCAGATCTGCTGGCTGTAATCCTTAGTACGTTGTCGTTCCAGGGCTCTTGGCCTAATGAAGAGCGAAAATCCTTTGTCTACGTACTGTGATTCTGGAGACAACAATCACGTCCTCGTTGATCTTGATTGGCTGACGAGCAGATTTCTCTGAGCCGCCCGGGGCAGCATTTACGATGCAATTCCTGTGCCAACGAGAGAATCCTGAACTGACTGACACCTCACGTCGAGCCAAACTGCATCCCTGTTAGAGAGGGGAGTATTTGCCAAAGAGCTGCGGATGAACGCAGCTAGAGGGGACCACCAGTATGCCTAGTTCTCTTTACGGACTCTACGTCATTTCCCAAAGTATGGCTATATTCTTCTTGTCGTAAGTTGGAAGTAATCAATTTATATTGATGTAGCGATCTGGCTTTCTAGGTGTGTATGTAGATGTAAGAAGCAGCGATCTCGCTAGAAGTAGAAGTTGTAGGTCCTAGGGGGGAACTAAATCAGGACTAGCGCCAATAGGGCAACCTAAGCGATTTCGGCATGAGCGATTTATTCAACATCTTCCTTGTTAGTTCAAGAATAGGAGTACGAGTCATTGTTGACATTTGAGATCCCAATCTGTTGAAGATTGTACTTTGATCTATTGCAACATACATAACGTGTTACCTCAAAAACTTCAATTATCAACCCTTTACCACATTGCCAAACATCTCAACTCCAAGCTCTCTCTTGGCTCCTCCCCCTCCCGCCCCTCTATCTCCACACTACTATGCATTGCTCCCCCTGCCCCGACGCTATGCCCCTCCCTGTCACTATCCCAGAGCCCGATAACCAACACCTCATCTGGCTTCTGCTCGCTCACATAACACCAACGATGCCCCTCCCTCCCCCTACTCACATAAGCCTTCATTATGTGTGTCTCTTTTCTCCCTCCCTCTAAACACATTGTTGGCGCTGGCACATCAATTGTAACATAGTCTTCTTCAGCAAAGGAGCGCACATCACCAACAGCGAGTGGATCGCGTTTTATAGCTTTTATAGGGCGCCAAACAGAGTAGATCGCCCAGCGGGGGGCATCAGGGGAGGTGGAGTAGTGGGTGTCGAGGGGGAGGTTGGCAGCAAGAAGACGATCTTCAGCGGCAATAATAGGGGCGCAAGCGGCAGTAACAACAGGGTGGAAAAGCCGGATGTGGGTGCGGGCACCAACAGGGGCGAAATCAAGGTGGACTTTGGGGGCGGGGGGTATGCCGCCAAAGATGGGTGAGAAACCAACGATTTGAGGGAAGTCGAGCTTAGGTAATGCGGTGCCTTGTTGCGGGGGCGAGATTGGGGTTTGGGTTTTCTTGATGGCTTCGGTTTGTGCTTCCTTGGTTGAATTATTTTGGCCATGGTCAGTGTTGGCGGAGAGAGCGTCCTGTCCGCTCTTGGCGGAGCTGCGCAAGAGGAGAGTTGTAGTTAATATTGTTTTTGCGCCTGTTATCTGTTTTAACATTTCTTCGATTTCAGCGACATAGATCTTTTGAAGAAGTTCTGAATTATGCCAACTTGCGTAAGTGTATGGGGCCGAATGCATAATGGAGGGGTGTTTAACGGCTGTGAACCCATGGGTCAAGAGTTGTGCGGTACCCTCTTTGGCGGTGGAAAGCTGATCAACGGTTGGAAGAGGGCGCATGTCGTGTAATGGCATAATGCGCTCATCACTAAAATCGGATATAGCAGGCAATCCGAAAAACTGTGAAATTGGCGCAGGGGTGTGGCCGGCAGACACATATCGTAGCTTGCCATAGGTTGTGGAAGTAGTTGACAGTGGATCTGTAGAAGTGGTAGAGGACATCGTGAATACTACTTTCTTGCAGTATGGTTTTAATGACAAGTTAAATGCACTGATTGATGATAACACGATAGAAGGTAGCAATCGGAGAATAAATAGAAAGAAACTCTGTATGCGAGATAAAAGCAGAAACACGTGTATAAATAGTGCCAGTTAAAAGGTTCAAGCTTTATCTATTGATCAAGCAGTAGCCAAAGCAGGGAAATGTTCAACGATTTTCGGTAGTATTGAAGATCAACAAGTGCTGTGTGATCTTTGTCATGCAGCCGAAGTACTCGGTGATGAAGTGTAGATCTGATAATTGACTAAAGGTGTGTATTCCACAGCAGGAAGCTATCTCGTAGGTTTCGTGCCGCAATTGGCGCTAGCCCCAACCAGGCTAGCGGACAGTGTAATGGCACTGCAACAACTATGTTCCTAGTTAGGAACTATGTTCCTAATTGGACGACTACTCCTCCTGCTCCTACTGCAGCTCCTATTGCTTCAACACTCGGAGCGTTTCAAGACGCATTGAACCATCATGTAAGAAACACTTGCTCCGAGGTAAGTGGCTTCCTCACCGGTTTTGATTGCGTCACATTTTGATCCTTCTTTGCGATGTTCGTGTTCACAGCCGAATTTAGCGTAGTCAAACTCGGTGGCAGCTGGAGTGGAGGGCATAGGGTGAAAGTCCCACCGCCCGAATTCTAAACATGCGAAAAAGTTCGGTAGTTCGGAGCATAGATAGGTGGCAAAGTCGGCCCGAAATATGTATCATGGGTAGGGGCACCACTTTGGATAATCAGGGTGAGGAGGTGCCTGCATGACTACCTTATGACTTTCGCCAAAGCAGTGCATCGAGGCATCTCGCAACAATGCCTCGAAATTAGAACATCAAGCTAATGTCGCGAAGACATCGCTGTCGCCGTCGTCATACTCATAGGTCTAAACAATGTTTGTATACATGAATTCTACGAATATAGCACATAACATTATCAGGTTAATGCGCCGAAAATTCAATTTACTTGGTTCGAGTTCGGTGAATTTCGGCCCGAAAACTCAACCTGCAATGAATGTTGCAGCGCTTCCTAACCTGAGGTGTAGGTTGAAGTCTTACCCTTTTAAACTCTTCTCTCTATTTTATGATGCATGCTGCAATTGCTCTTTTTTTTTACCACTGTCAATAATTTCTAGTTCACTAGTTTTGCTTTACGACGAAAGCACCATGGCGTCTTCCAGAATTATGAACTTAGCGTCGATTATTATGACCAGCACAACGAGACTTGATAAATCCCTTGAATCACACAATCTCCCCTCTCCCTCATTTGATACCTCAACGTTCACAAAGTTGCCCCCATCGGAAGAACTGCAGGCAGCTCAAACCGCCATACTCGAAGCAATTTCTGAGCTCCAGGCATTGGTGCTTGGACCCATAGGGATGTTACGAAACAATGCCCTAATGGTGCGTTACGCTTATCACTTACGGTAACAGCAATTCTAACTCTTTGAATACTTTAGTACATTGATCTTATAAGCCTTCAGGCTATCTACCAGTTTGAAATTGCCCAATGTTTTTCTGGGGAAGCATCATATGCGCAGATTTCTAATAAATGCGGGTTGGATGAACTAACTCTGCGCCGAATAATGCGCCATTCGATGACTAATTACATATTCAAAGAGCATAACAATATAGTCGCTCATACAGCAGCATCTAAGTTACTGAATGAGAACTCCATGATGCAAGCATGGGTTGGGATGATATGTGAGGAATCATGGCCTGCAGCGGCACGAGTCAGGCAACCAAATATGATTCTAGCTATGGGATATCCACTAATTCATCTGTCAGGCCGTTGATGCCCTGAAAAGTTGGCCAGGATCCCAGGAGCCAGGGCACACGGTTAAGCTCTATCCTTCATATTTTCAGTATCTGGTCGGCTAACGAATGTATAATAGGGGTATGCTCTCGCGAAAAACACAAAAGATCCATTCTTTTCAGAGCTCGGAAAGAATCCCACCCGTGCAAAACGTTTTGCAGACGCCATGAGTATGTTTGAATCCGGACATGGCTCAGGAATATCATCCCTACTCGAGCATTATCCTTGGGGTGCAATTGGTGAAGGAACTATCGTTGATGTGGGAGGATCGCACGGAACCCGTGCCATAGCCATTGCCGAAAGATTCCCATCCCTTCACTGTATCGTGCTGGACCTCCCGGAAGTTGTGGCCGATGGTCCGTCCAAGATTCCTTCAGATCTCAAATCTCGTGTCACATTCGCAGCACATGATTTCTTCACCATGCCACCCGAGGTAGCGAAAGGGGCAGATGTCTACCTTTTCTGCCGGATCTTCCATAATTGGTCGGATAAATACTCGATCAAAATTCTTAGATGCCTTATACCAGCGCTTAAGTATGGTGCACGGTTCTTGATCAGCGACATTTGCTTACCAGAGCCCAATGTCCTTCCATCTACTCTGGAAAAGAAAATGCGGTCAGTTTCCCATCCACTGCAAGCTTTTGCCACCACATTCGGCGGTAGATGTACTAACCATATGCCACAGAGCATCTGACTTGGGTATGATGGCCATGCTAAACGCGAGAGAACGCGGACGTGACGATTGGGCCGAGTTGTTTCGAGAAGCAGACGATAGATTTCGATTTCTTGGAGTTCAAAATCCACCCAGCTCTCAAATGTCATTTATTGAGGCTAGCTGGGAAGGGCATAACGCAGTGTAGGGCATTCTAGTAAACCAGAGTTCTGCTAGATTTCTTGTATAACGAAACCATATATCGGAGAAAAAGATATTCAAATTCAAATTGGTTGTCTTTATCTGGGGCTCAGTTAATAATAATTCTCTAGGTACTTTCTTTACGTACAAGTCTGAAGCTATACAAATAATCGCTGTAGTTCTATCTAGTGGCTGGGCGCTTTGCGCCGAAGACGCCTGGACCAGGGTCTAGGGGCCTCGCCGTCGCTGACGTCTCCGCACCAGCTCCCCTAACGTCTGAGCTGTTGGAAACGGGGTACGTATGCACATACGTATGCACATACGTATACCCCGGTGGTTAGTTATTTCCGCTCCGGCCGAAGCCGGCTTGGCGCTAGGTGTATTTATCCTTCCTCCCACTTCTTCCTTCCTCCGTATGTTCAACCTACTAGATAGTTCAGTCAATATATCTACATGCCTCTCTGCCCTCATGTCCTCGTATACCAAGAGATATCATACCTGGCAACACTCCGCTCTTCCGAGGCGTCGCTCATCTTGGTATACGAGGACACTGACTGAACTATCTAGTAGGTTGAACATACGGAGGAAGGAAAGAAGTGGGCGAAGGGTAAATACCCATCCACTAGCGCCGGATAAATGCGGAGATTACTAACCAGGGTTCCCTCAGCCCTGTTTCCAACATCTTTTTCGTTCATCCGCCTACTATAATAAGTAGTACTTTTACGCAGCTAGTAATCTACATCCAAAATTTCAAATCCGAATTTCAACTCGGCACATGAACCTCACAAATGTCGATAAAGTCTTGGAAGCAGCAAGAGGCCGGATCACAGTCGTCTCCTACCAGATTGCCACGCGGAAGCTTTCTTTTGACAGTTGACTCCCAAGTCCCCGTTGCTAAAAGTGGAGCATTCGCTATTTTGAGCGCGAGACAAATCTCCACCGACCTGGCGAGTAGGGGAGTTGGGGATGAACATGATAATAACTAGGCCGGTTTTACTTTCAACCAGTCGATGAACACCTTGGCAAGGTCCGGTCTACACATAATTTGTAGTGAAATGTGTCAGACCATGGGCACGCGAAACCCTAGTTCCTCGAAGGTTTGAAAGCGGATCTGACAGCAATGCATGGGAAGTAGAACACGGTCACGTCAGTGAAAGTAGCTTGCTTGCAAGTAATGTCAACTAGCAGCGGAGTCCTAGGTGCGAGGAATTTTAATCCGGTGATCTCGAATTAATTGACGACTTGGGCTCGGGAGAGGTCATTGTGGGATCCGATGATCGAGATCTTGGGTATCAGCCCAGCTTATCGCTTGATCTTCGTTTGATGCTCTTTCATCAGAAAGAAATAATATCACAATGCGTTCTCAGCCGTCTGCTGCTTCGCCATAGTTCTCCGAGCATTCAGCGGGCTGGTCTCGTTGATCCGCTCGTGTTGATGCGCATCCAGGCATGCCTGCCTTGAAGCCAGGACTGAGGGTGTAGAACGTGTGCACATCTCGTCCTCATAGGCTAAGACAGCATCTTGCACAGCCTTCAGTTGATCGTCCGTAGAAGTGGTGTGGGAAGGGTTTTTGAAACTCCGAAGATGAGGTAGGAGCTGATGAAGAAAGTTCGAGATATCAGTGATAGCTTGATTGGCGCCTTCGCCGCGGACTTAGCTCAGACACTGTTAGCGATTCATCCCACTGGTTTTGCATGATGAAAAGATGAAAGGAAAATTAATGCATAAGAAAAGAATCCTGCACGCACACATTACCATAGCATGGGCTGCGTCACCTATCAAGGCAACTCTACCAGCACCGTAGCCTCCCCGCTAAGGAACCCAGTCCTGCAGGTAGACAGATGTCGCTTCTGCGTCACTAGGAATGGCCTGAACTATCGAGCGGAAAGGCTCTGCCCAGGGTGCGGAGAGTTGTTTCATGAGAGCGAGACGTTCGGAATTTTTCGAGGGAACCTCTAAAGGCAGCGGAGCGTTGAGAAAGCCGGATCGGTAGGGCCATGAGACTAGGATTTGGCAAATGTATGGCTTTGTGGTGTGGGCATTGGCTGGCGGCACTTCAAGAACTGCAACGGAGTCAGTGTCTTGATGCTTGCGTGGTGGCTTGGCATTCGGAAGGATGTACAGCTAAACCAAAGATACACATCACTCCTTGAATCACTCCCGTGGAGAAAGAACGGGTCGAGTTCGCGAATCTCCGCTACCTGGTCGGCGGAGTACGGTACACCAACGCCTAGCATACGGACGGGTAGCTCGTAGTTCTGATGTCTGGATGGGAAACGCATTTTCCGTACGCTCGAGTGGATGCCATCGCAGCCAACGACAATGTCAGCAAGGCATAAAGTACCGTCATCAAAGTGAGCAGTCGCAGAATCACCGGAAACATGTAGGGTCGTCAGACGCTTGGACCACTGGTGATTGATGAAGAGGTCAGCAAATCTCCGGCCAGCTAGCCTCAAATAACTTGTTGAATGTGAAAAGCGCCTTTGAAAACTGTGGAGCTATCACGGCCAATGCATTTGGTCAACTCTCCGAAAGGTCGGTGTAGATGTTTGACGGCCGGCGCTTAGAGACATGGTAAAATACATATCCACCTTGACGTCGACGCCGGTCATCAATAATTGCCTCAGTCTCTCGCGGCTAACCCTGATTCTCTTGTTAGGTGGCACCTTCCACCTCGCCTCACCGCTGCCCAAGTCATAAAACGCGAAGTTTCCGATCTCACCCTTATTCACGGCTTCTTGGTTGACATACGTGTCCGGTAACCGTTCCTGAACCTCCTGTGGTAGTAGGTCAAGGAAGGTAGGTAGGGCCCAGTGAATTGTCAGTCCCCATCCTGCGCTTCGGGAAGATGAGGAGCTGTCTTGCTCAACGATTTGGAATGGAATTCTCTCTTTGCAGAGCGCTTGCGCTAGAGTGAGGCCACTAATGCCTGCACCTACGATGAGGATGGGAGTGCGTGTAGAGAACATGACGAGGTGTTCTTGTTTGAAGGTGATAGAGCCGGTAATATAAGTGATGCTTACCGAATGCAAAACAAGTCCGCCATTTAATGGCCATCAGAACAGGCTTACGCAGGAAACCCAATCCCGTTCCCGGGCCATCAGTCCCTTGATGCACCATTGCACCAGCGCCAATGAGAATCGAACCTATTACTCATCATATCACGATTTAACACAAATATTTACCTCAGTTCTCAGACGTGTCCTAACCCCTATTGCCTCAGATCTCAGACGTGTCCTAACTTCGAACGAAATTAGTCGATGCTTACGACGCACATTGCACATACATATGCTTCTTCTGACCCTGATACCTTAACAGATAAGAGAAATGATAAAGACCATGCAACAAAGCTTTGCTTAAACTGCATATTACGATGCCGTACAGTCTGCAAAGCGATAGATTATTCTCTCACATTTCTTCAAAGGGCCGTAATTCTTTATCAGTATATCCCTTTAGTAAGAAATTGATCGGAATAGACACTACTGGCGACTTATGGAAGCCTGCACATAAGACATGAAAGGATACACAGAAAGTCAGGTGCGGTGACACACTAGGGGCATGTAATGCAGACAGTCGGGAGTGGGGTACGAATATCAACAAGGAGTATGGGGGCCGAGTGGATTTGAAGGGTAAGAGTGATATGAGTAAGGGGGATATAGAGTTATGGATGGCTATCAACTTTCGCTGCGCTGTTCTTGACCCTTACCCTTGCTAAATTCTCACCCCCTACCTCTCCACTCCAATTTATTCAGGATCTCCCTCTTCCTAACTTACTTGTTTACGTTCTAAATCTTCTCTATTTAACGTTTGGTGTTCTAATTCTCGGTCTTCTATTTCCACCCCTATATCCACCCCTTTAACTCCGGCTGCTCCTAATTTTACCCCCCCACTCCAGTTTTCACTCTCCACTACCCAAGTGTCATGTCCACACAGTCACAATCCCACGGCGAAACACCATCGACCGTTCTTCGAATCACCATGTCGATCCCTACATCGACCCTTAATATCAACTCCACATTGTCCCTACATGAGTTCCCACGGCACATCCTCGCTTGAAGCCATCTGTAGCAGTGTGAGAGATGATACAGTGTAGAAGGCTGCAAAGCGAAGCATAGAGTGATGAGAGAAAGAGTACAGAGAAGAGAGAAGAGAGGGATGGAATGGGCCTAAAGATAGAAAGGTACTCATTTAGTATAATTTCGAGTTTGCGTCACTTAGGGACGACCTGTTTCTTCGGCGAGATCTGCGGCATTGCACTACTTGATGTATGGCAATAACTATAACTAAGATATCAGATTCGATGATGATGGTGGGTTTCCGACACTTCAAGATCAAAAACCCAAAAATTGGATTCAAATTCAACCAAAAGATAGTAAGGATTTAGGAAAGTCCTAAAAAATCAAGCTTATGATATAAATGGCAAACAATTGCCAAGAAGAGATGTCAAAAATAATTCAAACCCGGAGCAAAACAGTTCGAACCTGGGTAGTCGCCATACCGGAGGTTCTAATCTGTGTTGGTGCAGTCGCCGCAGTCATCAAATCCATTGCTCTAACTCTGATATGCGCCAGGGTATTGAAGCTTGACCACTGCACCATCTATTGGTTAGCTTGAAAGGATGTTTATACTGGAAAATATAAACACCAAAAAAAAACTAATAACACCCTACACCTATTACATACAACGCTCAAAACGCACGACTGGGACAATGACCTTGTTTCTAGATAGCATGGAAGCGATACATAAAGCTCATTCGGACCATTATCATGATATTTGCCATCGCTCGCAGTATCTCAATGCCATGGGCGATAGCGTTGTCAGGTGACCTACCATAAACGGCCAACACGGATTTCGATGTCTGGAACGATAAGTATTCTTAACACCCGACCCTTCATTAGTCTTACTCTTCGAATATCATAATCGCTCCAACATAAAACGTTGGCTCTAAAACATGAACAGCTTTGACTACATTGCCGCTTGATCTGAACAACAAAATTAGGGTTAAAAGCTATAGCTTGTCGTCTCAACATGAACATTCCTTACACTTTCACGAGTATTTTAGTAACATGAGAGCGAAAGAGCGCCAAATCCTGGATTCTTTTCGTCTCGGAGCCTCGGATCACTCGGATTGATAGACATGACGTTGCTCACTGTGATGAAGGTGCGTCCCATGCCTTCTATGCTGAGTAGGTCAGCTGTCATGTTCCCAGGACCAAGGCGACATTTGAAGGGTCAACAGAAGCAACGCTCAACCTTGATTGTGCCGTGACTTCGAAAAGCCCAAGTATTTAGGTGCACATGATGGGCCTGGCTGAGTGCCTTCCCTTTGTGGATGATGGCTGATTCTTAAGGAAGTGACGTGAATGTGATGATATATACATCTCCTTTGTGGGTATTGCAGTGCTACAAAGAACATGGTGCAATGAAGATTGGAAATTGGCGTGCGGGAAGAAAATGCTATATATTTCGAGTGGTACTCGATCCGGTTTACCGGAAGGCTGGAAGTAGCATATACAAGCTTTT
>JAABUS010008324.1_pt1 | contig 11432 bp, 9 predicted proteins | sample 5560161 | NCBI WGS metagenome assembly JAABUS01 (sample SAMN10711885, study PRJNA513376) | rock metagenome | isolation source: Antarctica rocks | place: Antarctica: Victoria Land, Trio Nunatak nord | collected 2016-01-04
CCCGGTCGCGAACTGTCCCATCGCGTCACGGAAGAGCCGCTGCCGGATGGGGTCGGCGGCCGGCAGGGGAAGCTCCATCCCCTCGAACGCTACCCGGGTTGCCGGGCGGCCGGCCGGACGCGGCGGGTGATCTCGGCGGCCACGCCGTACGCGCCCGCCACCGCGCCGGCGAACAGGAAGACCAGCCCGGTCAGCGTGCCCGGCACGATGAGGTCCCCTTCGGCCCGCGGCAGCGCCAGCACGATGACCACGACCAGCCACAGCACCGGCGGCGCCGCGGCGCCGGCCACGCTGCCGGTCCAGCGGCCGGCCAGCCGGGCCAGCAGGATGTTGCCGGCCATCGCCAGCGGCACGACGATCGGGACCGGCACCGAGCCGATCCGCAGCGGCACCAGGAAGCACTCGAGCACGGCCAGCGCGACCGCGGCCACCGCGACCAGCACCCCGCCCAGGACCCGCAGCACCAGCGGGTCCGCGGGCGCCGGAGCAGGCGCGACCGGCGCGCGCGCCGGCGCGCTGTCCTGGGCCGGCACGGTCAGTCCAGACCGGCGAAAAGGTCGGTCTCCCGCCCGTCCGGACCGTCCTGCGGTCCCGGCTCGCCCCGCACCAGCCGGTAGTACTCCAGCCCGAACGCGTCCTCGCCCAGCGCCTCCATCATCGCGAAGAACGGCCCGTCGGCGGCGATCTGGCTGGCGTGCGCGTGCATCGCCGCGATCTTCGCCGGCAGATACTTGCGGACGTCCAGGGTGGCGGTGACCAGCTCGTCGGCCACCACGAAGTCCAGCTCGTCGACCGAGCTGACCCCGAACAACCCGGACTCACCCGACTCGATCATCAGGTCGATCCCGCGCTGGATGGCCGAACGCGGCAGCGCGGTCCAGTAGACCTTCGGCACCGACCAGGCCGCGCCGATCCCGGGCTCGTACCCCGGGTCGGCGGCCGCGTCCACGGCCGCCATCGCCACCCGGTGGGCCTGGATGTGGTCGGGGTGCCCGTAGCCGCCGTTCTCGTCGTAGGTGACCAGCACCTGCGGGCGCACCTCGCGGACGACCGCGACCAGGTCCCGGGTCGCCTCGGCCAGGTCGGCCTGCCAGAACGCGCGCGGCCGGTCGTTCTCCGGCAGGCCCATCATCCCGCTGTCCCGCCACCGCCCCGGGCCGCCGAGCAGCCGGAAGTCGGTCACCCCGAGAGCGGTCATGGCCTGGGAGAGCTCGTGGAACCGGTAGCCGCCGAGCTGGTCGCCCGCGGCCGCCGCCAGCTGCGCCAGCCCCGGCACCAAGACCTCGCCCTCCTCGCCCAGCGTGCAGGTCACCAGCGTGACCTGCACGCCCTCGGCCGCGTAGCGCGCCATCGCCGCGCCGGTGCTGGTCGTCTCGTCGTCCGGATGGGCGTGTACGAGCAGCAGCCGGCGGGCCGGGGTCGGAGCAGACATGATGTTGAGGTTAAAGGCAGGGCGTCAGAGCAGGCTCAGCGCCTCGGCGTAGTGGCAGGCGGTGTCGTGCCCGTTGCCCCGGTCCATCAGCGGCGGGTCCTCGTTGACGCACTTCTCCCGCTGGTCGTCCGAGAGCTCGTTGGCGAACTTCGGGCACCGGGTCCGGAACCGGCAGCCGCTCGGCGGGTTCGCCGGCGACGGCACGTCGCCGGTGAGCAGGATCCGCTGCCGGGCCCGCTCCCGCTGCGGGTCCGGGATCGGGATGGCCGACAGCAGCGCCTGCGTGTACGGGTGGGCCGGCCGGTCGAAGAGGTCCTCGGTGTCGGCCAGCTCGACGATCTTGCCCAGATACATCACCGCGACCCGGTCCGAGGTGTGCCGGACCACCGACAGGTCGTGCGCGATGAACAGGTAGGACAGGCCGAGCTGGTCGCGCAGGTCCTCGAGCAGGTTGACCACGCCGGCCTGGATCGACACGTCCAGCGCGGACACCGGCTCGTCCAGGATGAGCACCTTCGGCTCCAGCGCGAGCGCCCGGGCGATGCCGATGCGCTGCCGCTGGCCGCCGGAGAACTCGTGCGGGTAGCGGTTGTTGTGCTCCGGGTTGAGCCCGACCAGCGCGAGCAGCTCGTTGACCCGGTGCCGCAGCTGGTTGCGGGGCACCACCTTGTGGATGATCAGCGGCTCGCCGACGATGTCCAGCACCGGCAGCCGCGGGTTGAGCGACGCGTACGGGTCCTGGAAGACGATCTGGATCTCGCGGCGCAGCGGCCGCATCTGGGCCCGGCTCAGCCCGATCAGCTCGCGCCCGTTGTACTTCACCGAGCCGGCGGTGGCCGGCTGCAGGTTGAGGATGGCCCGGCCGGTGGTCGACTTGCCGCAGCCGGACTCGCCGACCAGACCGAGCGTCTCCCCCGGGAACAGGGTCAGGTCGATGCCGTCGACGGCCTTGATGTTGCCGACCGTACGGCGGAGCAGGCCCTTGCCCTTGATCGGGAAGTATTTCTCCAGGCCCCGGACCTCGAGCACCGGGTCGGCGCCGATGCCGCGGTGCCGGGCCTCCCCGGCGGGCATGTCGGTGGTGGTCATGCGCGGGCCTCCGGGTCGCGGCGCGCCGCCGCCTCGTCGCTGGGCGCCGCGTGGACCGCGGTGGCGCCGGTGCCGGACGGGACGTCCGAGTCGGTATTCTGGGCGACGATCTCCTCGATCGGCACCGGGACCGACTCGTCCTCGGCGCCGGCCCCGATCTCCGACGCGGCCGCCAGGGTGGTGTCGGCGGAGTCCTGGCTGAAGATGTCCTCGGCCGCGACCTCGGTCTGCACCAGTTCGTCGACCCGGATGCAGGCGGCCGAGTGCTCGACGCCGTCCACCGGCACCAGGTCCGGCTCGGCCTCGTCGCACTCGGCGTAGTGCAGCGGGCAGCGCGGCCCGAACGGGCAGCCCGGCGGCGGGTTGATCAGGGACGGCGGGGAGCCCTTGATCGGGGTCAGCCGCTGCTTCTCGCCGGCGTCGATGCGGGGCATCGAGCCGAGCAGGCCGATCGAGTACGGCATGCGGGCGCGGTAGAAGACGTCCTCGACCGAGCCCTTCTCCACCGCGCGCCCGGCGTACATGACCAGGACCCGGTCGACCATGCCGGCGACGACGCCGAGGTCGTGGGTGATGAGCACGGTCGCCGCCCCGGTCTCCTCCTGGGCGGTCTTGAGCACCTCGAGCACCTGCGCCTGCACGGTCACGTCGAGGGCGGTGGTGGGCTCGTCGGCGATGATCACCTCGGGCTGGTTGGCCATCGCGATCGCGATGACCACGCGCTGCCGCATGCCGCCGGAGAACTCGTGCGGGTAGGCGTCGATGCGGTCCTCGGCGTTGGGGATGCCGACCAGCTTCAGCAGGTCGACGGCCCGGGCCCGGGCGGCCTGCCGGGACACCGACTTGTCGTGCTGGCGGACCGTCTCCGCGATCTGCACGCCGATCTTGTAGACCGGGTCGAGGGAGGTCATCGGGTCCTGGAAGACCATCGCGACGGACTTGCCACGAATCGAGGACAGCTGCCGGTCGTTGAGGCCGAGCAGCTCCCGGCCGCGGAACTTCACCGACCCGGTGATTTTGGCCGAGCCGGGCAGCAGGCCCATCACCGCCATCGAGGTGACCGACTTGCCGGAGCCGGACTCGCCGACGATGCCGAGGACCTCACCGGGTCGCATCGTGAAGCTCACCCCGCGCACGGCGTGCACGACGCCGTCCTCGGTGGGGAAGCGCACGTTGAGGTCCTCCACCTCGAGCAGCGCGCCGGTGGGAGACCGACGGTCCTGCTCGGTGGCGTCGATCAAGGTCGACATGGGGCTCCGCTCGATCGGCCCGGCGGGAAGTCCGGACGGGGTTGCGCGAAATTGGGGAAGGTGCGGCCGGGTCAGCGGACGCGGTTCGCCGAGGGGTCGAACGCGTCCCGGACGCCGTCGCCGATCAGGTTGATCGCCAGCACGATCAGCAGGATGGCAATGCCCGGGAAGTAGAACAACCAGGGCCGGGTCTCTGCCGCCTGGGCGCCGATGGCGACCAGCGAGCCGAGCGAGGTGTCCGAACCCTGCACGCCGTAGCCGAGGTAGCTCAGCGCGGCCTCGGTGATGACGGCCGCGGCGGCGCCGAGGGTGGCCCAGACGATGATCTGGCCGAGCGAGTTGGGGATCAGGTGCTTGATGATGATCCGCCGGTTGGAGGCGCCCAGCGCGTGGGCCGCCTCGACGTACTCACGCTCGCGCAGCGAAAGGAACGTGCTGCGCACGATCCGGGCCAGGTCCATCCAGCCGAGCAGCGCGATGAACAGCGCGATGCCGAGCGGCGAGCGGGCGCTGGGGAAGTTGGCCGCGATGACGATGATCGCGACGAGGATCGGGATGGTCAGGATGATGTCGACGATGCGCATCAGCACGTTGTCGACCCAGCGGCCGAAGTAGCCCGCAACGGCGCCGATGGTCACCCCGAGCGCGCCGGCGATCAGCACGAACAGCACGCTGATGTATGTCGAGCGCTGGATCCCGCGCATCATCCGGGCCAGCAGGTCGCGGCCGATCTCATCGGTGCCGAGCGGGTGCCCGCCGGTGCCGGGGCTGACCGACAGCGCGCCCGAGTCCTGGTCGCTGAAGCCGAACCCGTAGAAGTGCGGGTAGATGAACGAGACCAGCAGGATGGCGACCCACACGATGAGCCCGCCGACGGCGAGCCTGTTGCGGGAGAAGCGGCGCAGGGCCTGCTGGGTCTGACTGCGGGACTTGACCGTGAACTCCCGCTCGACCGGGGTGGTCGTGGCCGGCGGAGCGGTCACCTGCTGGACGTCGGTAGCCATGTGGACCTCGTTCCCTCGGGGGTTCTCAGCTCAGCCGGATGCGCGGATCGAGGACCGCGTACAGGAGGTCGGCGATGAGGTTGAACAGCACGATGAAGAACGAGGACACGATCAGCCAGCCCGTCACCACGTTGATGTCGTTCTGGCCCAACCCGTCCTGGGTCAGATATCGACCCATTCCGTTCCAGTTGAATACGGTCTCGGTGATGATCGCGCCACCGAAGATGGCGCCGATGCCCAGCGCGACCACGGTCGTGGTCGGGATCAGCGCGTTGCGCAGACCGTGCTTGACCAGCACCTTCCGGTAGGGCAGGCCCTTGGCCCGGGCGAACCGCATGTATTCGGAGCTCATCACGTCGAGCATGGAGGCCCGCTGGAACCGGCTCCAGGCCGCGTACGTAATGGCGGCCAGCGCGATGGTGGGCAACACCAGGTGCTGGAACCGGTCCTTGAAGATCTCGCTGGCGGTGCCGTATTGCGAGATGCCCGGTGACTCCTCGCTGGCCGTGTAGAGGATCGTCTTCCCGACCAGCTCGTTGAACTTGATCGCGACGAACACCTTGAGCAGCACCGCGAACCAGAACACCGGCAGCGCGATCAGGATGTAGGAGACGATCGTGGCGACGTAGTCGGACGCCTTGTTCTTGCGGACCGCGGTCACCACACCCACCACCACGGCGAGCACGATGGCCAGGATCATCGCGGCGGCCACCATGCGCGAGGTGACGCCCAGCTTCTGGAACAGCACCGGCCCGACGGGAACGCCGTTGATGTTGTTTCCGAAGTCGCCGTGCAGCACGCCGGTGAGCCAATCCCAGTAGCGCTGCAGGATGGGCTGGTCGAGACCGAGCTCGGCCCGCTTCTGCGCGAGGAAGATCTGCGAGGGCGGAGGCTGCCGGGTCCGGTACACGCTCAGGGGGTCGACCGTCTGGGCGGTCAGCACGAAGACCAGCGCGGAGCTGGCCAGCAGCACCAGGGCCGACGCCAGCAGACGCCGAATGCTGTACAGCAGCATGTGATTCACCTTACGCCGCGAGATCACCCGCCGGGAGATGGTCGGGTGCGGACGGAAGAACGGCTGCGGCCTCCCGGTACGGGGTTCCCGTACCGGGAGGCCGCCAACCTTGTCCTGCTACCGGCTACCGGAGCCGGGTCACGCTACCTATGCCTTGCGAGCGAATGCAGTCGCGTCCCACAGCGGGCCGGCGTTCGTCGCGTTCTCCACGACACCGGTGAAGTTGCTGTTGTACGCCAGGAACGTCGGCTTCTGGTACAGCGGGATCGTGTAGAGATCCTTCCAGAGCTGCGTGTCCACCTGGTTACCCAGGTCCGCGGCCGCCTTGGCGTCCGTCGCCGCCGCCACCTGCGGGAGCAGGGCGTCGACCTTCGGGTCGCCGGAGCGGCTGTAGTTCTGGCCGATGCTGTCGGGGCTCTTCGGGGTCGCGTAGATGGACGCGTTCTGGCTGGGTGCCGGCGAGCTCACCCAGGCGAACAGGGCGATCTGGAACTCCCCGCCCTCCAGGCTGCGCGCCTTCTCCGGGCCGGCGAAGATGTCCGGGTTGAGGAACTTCTTGATCTGGATGCCGGCCGGCTTCAGCTGCTGGGTGATGACGTCGATCGTGGCCTCACGCAGCGGGTTGGCCTGCGTGGTCATGATCTCGAACGTCAGCTTCTGGCCAGCCTTGGCGTAGATGCCGTCGGAGCCCTTGGCGTAGCCCGCGCCCTGCAGCAGCTCGTCGGACTTCGCGATGTCCTGCTTGTTGTACAGGCCGCCGCTGGTGTCCGCGTAGAACGGCTGGTTGTTGACCAGGTAGCGGTTGTTCAGCACCTGCGCCCGGCTGTCGAACTGACCGACGGTCTTGGCGACGATGTCGGGCCGGTTCAGCGCGTACGCGATCGCCTGCCGGATCGGCAGCTGACTGAGCTGCGCGTCCTTGGTGTTGAAGTCCAGGTGCTCGAACGACAGACCGAAGTTGGTGCTGCTGGTCACGGTCGGCTCGAGGCCCTTGATCTGCTTGACCAGGTCGAGCTGCGGCTGCGGGTAGATCAGCTGCACCTCGTTGTTGCGCAGCACGTTGACCGACACCGTCGGGTCGTTGCCGATGTTCTGGATGATGATGCGGTCCAGCTTCGACGGCGTGCCCCACCACTTCGGGTTCTTGGTGAGAGTCATGATCTTCTTGCCGACGTCGATGCCGGCCTTGTCCATGACGTACGGGCCGCTCGAGATCGGCATGCCCGCAGCGGTCGGCCAGCCCTTGGTGACGACCGCGCAGTTCGCCTTGGCGTCGGTCTTGTCCATCAGGTGCTGCGGGTAGAGCGTGAAGAGGGTCTTCCAGTCGCCGTACGGCTTGGTGTAGGTGACCGTGACCGTCTTGTCGCTGTCCGTGCCCACGACCGAGGCGATCTGCTCGTAGCCGGTCGTGCTGATCAGGTCGGCGCAGCCGCCGTCCTTGGGGTCCGCGCTCTTCTGCAGACGCCAGGTGAACTCGTAGTCCTTGGCCGTGATCGGCTGGCCGTCGCTCCAGACCGCCTTGGGGTTGATCTTGTATGTGACGACCTGCTTGCCGTCGGTCGTCTCCGTGGTCGGCTCGCCGGTGACCATGTCGGTGTCCGGCTTGTAGGTGAAGTCCGGGTACAACCGGAAGGGCGAGCCCAGGACGCGGATCTCCGCGTAGGCCGTCGCCACCGAGTTGCCGGCCGAGATCAGCGGCAACAGGTTGTCCGGATAGGCAGTGTCGAGGCCGTACACCATCGTGCCGCCCGACTGGGTGCCGCCGCTGGTTCCGCCTCCGCCGGAGTCGCTGCCGCCACCGCAGGCAGCGGCGGTCATCGCGACGATGACCGCTGGCGCGATGAGCGCCGACTTCCTCCACAACTTCACTCTTGCGCCTCCTCCATCCCGCTTCGTACGCGGGAGCACACAGGTTCCGGCGGGGGGTGCCGCCGGACTGGGCGACAGTAACCAGCGTGCGGGGGAGGCATGAGACGTGGGCGGTCAATCGTGACCAAGGAGTGACCGAACCGACGTGGGGCCGTGCCGTGTACCGCTCGTCCGTCCCCGAACGGCCTGTTCCCGATGGGCCGGGCGGCGCAGCGTGGCCACGCCCCCCGGTCACCGTCGGTACGGGCGAACAGCCGGCAAAACGTCAGCCCTGGGGCAGGTTGGCCTTCGCCCGCCGGCCCCGCAGCTTCTCCCGGTCGTGCCCGGCCAGGGCCACCTTGCGCATCCGGACCGCGCCCGGGGTGACCTCCACGCACTCGTCCTCGCGGCAGAACTCCAGCGCCTGCTCCAGCGACAGCAGCCGCGGCGGCACCAGCCGCTCCAGCTCCTCACCGGAGGAGGACCGGACGTTGGTGAGCTTGCGTTCCTTGGTCGGGTTGACGTCCATGTCGTCGGCCCGGGCGTTCTCCCCGACGATCATCCCCTCGTAGACCTCGGTGCCGGGGGCGACGAACAGAGAGCCCCGCTCCTGCAGGCTGAACAAGGCGTACGTGCTGGTCAGGCCGCGGCGGTCGGCGACCAGGGAGCCGCTCGGCCGGGTCCGGAGCTCGCCGTGCCAGGGCTCGTACTTCTCGAAGACGTGGTGCAGCAGGCCGGTGCCGCGGGTCTCGGTCAGGAACTCGGTCCGGAAGCCGATCAGGCCGCGGGCCGGAACCAGGTATTCCAGCCGGGCCCAGCCGGTGCCGTGGTTGACCATCTGCTCCAGCCGGCCCCGGCGCAGCCCGAGCAGCTGGGTGACCACGCCGACGTAGTCCTCGGGCACGTCGATGGTGAGGCGCTCCATCGGCTCGTGCACCTTGCCGTCGATCTCCCGGGTGACCACTTGGGGCTTGCCCACGGTGAGCTCGAAGCCCTCCCGGCGCATGATCTCCACCAGCACGGCCAGCTGCAGCTCGCCCCGGCCCTGGACCTCCCAGGTGTCCGGGCGCTCGGTCGGCAGCACCTTGATCGAGACGTTGCCGACCAGCTCGGCGTCCAACCGGTTGCGCACCAGCCGGGCCGTCATCTTGGTGCCGCTCTGGCCGGACAGCGGCGAGGTGTTGATGCCCAGCGTCATCGAGATCGACGGCTCGTCGACCGCGAGCACCGGCAGCGGGACGGGCTGGTCCGGGTCGGCCAGCGTCTCGCCGATGGTGATGTCCGGGATGCCGGCCACCGCGACCAGGTCACCCGGGCCGGCCTGGTCGATCGGCTTGCGGTCCAGGCCGTGGGTCATGAGCAGCTCGCTGATCTTGACCCGCTCGATCGTCCCGTCGGTGCGGCACCAGGAGGCCTGCTGGCCGCGCTTGATGGTGCCGTTGTGGACCCGGCACAGCGCGAGCCGGCCAAGGTACGGCGAGGCGTCCAGGGTGGCCACCCGGGCCTGCAGCGAGGCGCCCTCGGTGTAGCTCGGCGGCGGCACGGTGGCGACCAGCGTGTCGAACAGCGGGCCGAGGTTGTCGTTGTCGGGCGTCTCGCCGTCCTTGGGCCGGTTCAGCGAGGCCCGGCCGGCCTTGGCGTGGCAGTAGACGATCGGGAACTCGATCTGCTCCTCGGTCGCCTCCAGGTCCAGGAACAGCTCGTACGTCTCGTCCAGGACCTCGGCGATGCGGGCGTCGGGCCGGTCGACCTTGTTCACGACCAGCACCACCGGCAGCTTCGCCTCCAGTGCCTTGCGCAGCACGAAGCGGGTCTGCGGCAGCGGCCCCTCGCTGGCGTCGACGAGCAGCAGCACGCCGTCGACCATCGACAGGGCCCGCTCCACCTCGCCGCCGAAATCGGCGTGGCCGGGGGTGTCGACGATGTTGATGAGGGTCCCGGCATACCGCACCGCGGTGTTCTTGGCCAGGATCGTGATGCCCTTCTCGCGCTCGAGGTCCATCGAGTCGAGAATGCGGTCCGGTTCCTCGGCGTGGGAGCCGAAAGCACCGGACTGCCAGAGCATCGCGTCCACCAGCGTCGTCTTGCCGTGGTCGACATGGGCGACGATCGCTACGTCGCGGAGGTCATTTCTGGTGGGCACGACACCCCAGCCTACTCGGGGTGTCTCGGCGGCCGCGCCGGTGGCCAGGCTCACAGCCTCCGACCCGGCAGTCCGGAACAACCGGGCGCAGAATACTGTGCATCGTCCCGGTCCAGGGCGCGCCGTGTTGTGGCCGCCCCGACGCCACCGACGCCGCAACCTCAACGTGGAGAAACCCATGGCTTCGGGCACCCTCGACTCCCCCACGGGCACCACCCCGTCCCGCGGTCCGAACGGCAACGGCCGGGCTGCGATTCCCACCCGCACACTGCGGACGGACAACTGGCGCCGCTCCGCGCTGACCACCGTGATCCTGCTGTCCGCCTGGGTGCTGTACGCGCTCGTCCGGGCCCTCATGCAGAAGTGGTATTACGTCGCCGACTACCACTACCTGACGCCGTTCTACTCGCCCTGCACCTCCACCGGCTGCGCGCCGGAGGCGGCGGAATTCGGGCGGTTCCTGCCGGACTGGCCGATCCTGCCGTACGCGGCGCTGTCGCTGCCGTTCCTCGGCCTGTTCCGGCTGACCTGCTACTACTACCGCAAGGCGTACTACCGCTCGTTCTGGGGTTCGCCGCCGGCCTGCGGGGTGCCGGACATGCACGGGTCGTACCAGGGTGAGAGCCGTTTCCCCGGGATCCTGCAGAACTCGCACCGCTACTTTTTCTACGCCGCGGTGATCCTCTCGGCGATCAACACGTACGACGCGGTGAAGGCGTTCCACTCCCCGGGCGGGTTCGGCTTCGGGCTCGGCAACCTCATCCTGGTCGCCAACGTGGTGCTGCTGTGGGCGTACACGGCTTCGTGCCACTCCTGCCGGCACATCATCGGCGGGCGGCTGCGGCACTTCTCCAAGCACCCGGTGCGCTACAAGGCCTGGGGCCACGTCTCGAGGCTCAACGGCAAGCACATGCAACTGGCCTGGACCACCCTCGGATCGCTGCTGGTGACGGACTTCTACATCATGGCCGTCTCCGCCGGGTGGTTCTCCGACCTCCGCTTCGTCGGTTAGGAGAACGCCATGACAGAGCAGGAGCAGCCCGAGCGGCTCGACTTCGACGTGCTGGTGATCGGGGCCGGCGGGGCCGGCCTGCGCGCCGCCATCGCCGCCCGCGAGAGCGGCATGCGCACCGCGATCATCTGCAAGTCGCTGTTCGGCAAGGCCCACACGGTGATGGCCGAGGGTGGCGCCGCCGCGGCGATGGGCAACGTCAACTCCAAGGACAACTGGAAGGTCCACTTCCGGGACACCATGCGCGGCGGCAAGTTCCTCAACAACTATCGGATGGCCGAGCTGCACGCCCAGGAGGCGCCGCAGCGAGTGTGGGAGCTGGAGACGTACGGCGCGCTGTTCGACCGCACCAAGGACGGCAAGATCAGCCAGCGCAACTTCGGCGGGCACGAGTACCCGCGGCTGGCGCACGTCGGCGACCGCACCGGCCTGGAGCTGATCCGCACCCTGCAGCAGAAGATCGTGTCGCTTCAGCAGGAGGACTTCCGGGACACCGGCGACTACGAGTCCCGGATCCGGGTCTTCGCCGAGTGCACGATCACCGAGCTGATGAAGGATGGCGACAAGATCGCCGGGGCGTTCGGCTACTGGCGGGAGAACGGGCGCTTCCTGTCCTTCTCCGCGCCGGCGGTCATCCTG
>JAABUS010008325.1_pt1 | contig 11430 bp, 9 predicted proteins | sample 5560161 | NCBI WGS metagenome assembly JAABUS01 (sample SAMN10711885, study PRJNA513376) | rock metagenome | isolation source: Antarctica rocks | place: Antarctica: Victoria Land, Trio Nunatak nord | collected 2016-01-04
AGCGGTTTCACTGGCACCTTCTTCGGCATCGTCCCTACCTCCGGTGTTGTCGTCGCGGGGGCGGCCATGCGACTTCATGGCACGTTGGGTCGCATCACCCCAGGCGGACTTGCACCGGATGTCTTCGCCGCGGCCACATCCGAGTCCATCCAAGACGTGATGTTCGCCAGTACCCGTAGGGCCCTCGGACAGAAGTCCCGCCCCACAACGGCATGGTGAGGTCGCAATGACTACAGCCGAGGGCCCTGTCGGAGGCGAACCCGTCCTCACGATCCGCGATCTGACGGTCGCCTTCGCCACATCCCGCGGAGAGGCCGAAGCAGTTCGCGGCGTCAACCTCGACGTGGCTGCAAGCGAGACGCTCGCCATCGTGGGCGAGTCTGGATCTGGAAAGTCCACCGTCGCCGCCTGCGTGAACCGCCTCCTCGCCGAGAACGGGCGCATTGCGAGCGGCACCATCAGGCTCAAAGACCTGGACATCACCGCGGCAAGCGAGAAGACGATGACCGCAGTTCGCGGAGGTCGTATCGGCCTGGTTCCGCAGGACCCCATGACCAACCTGAATCCGTGCATGAAGGTGGGCGCGCAGATCGTCGAGGCCCTTGAGGTCCATGGACGAGCGAAAGGGGCGGACGCACGAACTGAGGCTGTGCGCCTGCTCGAGGCAGCCGGCATTAGCGAAACTCAAGTTCGTTTCGACCAATACCCCCACGAATTCTCGGGAGGCATGCGCCAGCGCGTCCTTATCGCGATGGCCCTGGCCTGTCGACCCGAGGTGCTACTGGCTGACGAACCGACGTCGGCGCTGGATGTCACCGTGCAACGCCTGGTCCTCGATCAGATGGGAGCCCTCGCTTCCGAGATGGGCGCGGCCGTCATTCTGATCACCCATGACCTTGCCCTCGCCGCGGAGCGCGCCGACCGGGTTGTGGTCATGTTCCGCGGCGAGGTGGTGGAGACCGGCCCAGCATCCCAGCTGGTCGCAGACCCGCAGCACGAGTACACCCGCAGGCTCCTGGCGGCCGCACCAAGCATGGCCACACCAAAACTGCACGCGCAGCGCGCCGACCCGTCCGGACCCGAGCCAGAGACCCTGCTCGAGGTAGACGGTGGCGTCAAGAGGTATCGAATGCGAGGTCGTAGTGAACCGTTCCTGGCCATCGATGGTGTGAACCTGACGATCCCCAAGGGTCAAACCGTCGCCATCGTCGGCGAGTCAGGATCGGGCAAGTCCACAACGGCTCGGCTCGCATTGCGTCTCGAGGAAGCTGACGGCGGAGCCGTGCGATACCGGGGAACCGACGTCGCCTCGCTACGGGGCAAGGAGCTCCTCGCGTTTCGTCGCGCAGTCCAGCCGGTCTTTCAGAACCCGTACGCGTCGCTTGATCCGCGCTACACCATCGGTGACGTAATCGCAGAACCATTGCGCGTCCACAAGATGGGCGACCGAGCAGCACGGCGGCAAGCCGTCTCGGCCCTGCTGGAGAAGGTGGCGCTACCAGCCTCCTTCGAGCACCGTCGACCGCACGAGCTGTCGGGAGGTCAGCGACAGCGGGTCGCGATCGCCCGCGCGCTAGCGCTAGGGCCAGAGCTGGTCGTGATGGACGAGCCCGTCAGCGCGCTTGATGTCCTCGTGCAAGAGCAGATCCTGGACCTCATGGTGTCGTTGCAACAGGAACTGGGCCTGTCGTACCTGTTCATCAGCCACGACCTCGCCGTAGTTCGCCTAGTCGCGCACAAGGTCTACGTCATGCGCTCGGGCCGAGTGGTCGAGAGCGGCGCGCCGGACGAAATCTTCGACAACCCCCGCGAGGAGTACACCCGCCAACTCATCGCGTCCATTCCCGGCCACACGTTCGAAGGGGGAACCCCGACGTAAGCCCTGCTCCGCACCGGGAGCGCCGACAGGACGACCCGTGCGTGAACAGGTGTGCGCCGGTCCGCCAAGCTCGGAGAGCCCTCGGGGCCAGCCCTGAGCACGGACATGCCTGCCCGGGTGCCTCCACGATCCGGGGGGAACCTCAGCGCCAGCCGCTTCCCGGTCGGTGCGCCGAGCACCGCCCAGCACAACCGCAGCGCCACCACGGTGTCCGCGTCGGCCTTCGGGGCGTCGGTCTTGAGCGTCGGCTTCACGACCCCGGGCCCCAGCGCCGCGGCCAGTGCTCTGCGGACGTGGCTGCGGTGCCATCCGGTGGTCCCGCAACTCGTCGAGAATCACGCCCTTGGCCGCCTTGTCCGCTCGCTTGCGACGCGTCCCGATCGCCTGGGTCACAGCGTGCCTTTGGCTCCTTATCGGTCCATGATCGGCGCCTACCCGGTCATCCCGGCTGAGTCCGGCCGGCACGCACTCGGCGCGTTCTGATGAGTCAACGCGAGGAGTTGACAGGCCGCCACGGAAGATCATTATTACGCCGCATACAAACAAATAGGGGTCGTGGCCCGCGCAAGCGGGGGCCTGCATCGCACTCGGTGGCGCCGATCGGCTGGCCAACGGGGTGATCGTGTGCGCCCGTCGCCACACACGAGCGCCCGACCGGGCGAACGCAACGCCCGCTCGTAGGGTGGGCTGACGAAAGGCAAGGCACCATGGGGAATCGTTTTCGACCAAGGCTGGTTGCGGCCGGGGCGGCATGTTTGATGGCACTGTCGATCACCCCGGGCGCGGCGTCAGCCGCCACTACGAGCGACCCGGAGCTCAAGGTCATGTCCTGGAACGTTCAGCGTGGGAACTGCTCGTCGCACGTGGACCCGCAAGTCATGGCCAATCGGATCGACGCGATCAGCCAGGCCCATGCAGTCACGGTCTTCGGGCTGCAGGAGATCCATATCGACCAAGTGCAGCGCGTCAGGGACCAGCTGGCCACCACCTCTGGTGTGCCGTACTACTACAAGTTCGGGCCGACGAGCTGCGGTGACACGCGTGGCAACGCGATCATCAGCCGCTATACGATCACCGACTCGGTCTTCCAGCCCTACGCGGCCTTGAACCAGGCGTGGGATGACAACGGCGAGAAGCGGGCCGCGGTCGGCGTGAAGATCGCCCGCGAAGGGCGGCGGGTCTGGATCTTCACTACGCACCTAACGGTGAAGGGAGGGGCGGACACCGGCCCGGCGCCCGTTCGGGCCCGGCAGGCGATCGAGTTGCGCAACCTGGCCGACCGGTACAGCACCGCGCCGGTACGGACGATCGTCACCGGCGACTTCAACGACCGTCCGTCCGGCGACCAGGTCGGCGTCGACGACGCCTACTTCGAGATGCACCAACACTACTCCGACACGTGGGGAGCCTGGGCAAATCGCACGGGAACCCCCGACAAGGCGGGCTACACCGCACCGACGTCGAGTCCGGACAGGCGGATCGACTACATCTGGATGAACTACAACAGCATGCTCGGCGTCACATCCTCGGGTGTCCTGCAGAGCACGTTCTCGTCCGATCACTTCCCGCTGATCACCCGTTTCGCTGTGTGGTGCGACGGCTGTGCTTAGCGCGTCGGTCAGCACCAGGCGCGACTGATCTCGGCTCCTCGTGTTCCTCGGTCGGCCGGCCGTCGACCCGCCGGTCGTACCGAGGGCGACCTCGCGTGCCACATCTACGGATTCTACGATGACGAGCCCGCTACGCAACCGGGTCACGCCCAAGGAGGACAATCGTAGCGATCGATCTGAGGGGTCCTTCTATGCGTGGCCGGGGACCTGTTCGGCTCAGCTGGGCGCAAGGCTGCTGCGAGCTTGGTGCCTATTGACAGCGCCTGCGCTGTGAGTACGCTGAGGAAAATAGACCGACCGGTCTCGATCCAACGGAGGCCCCAGCATGCGAGTTGCGAAAGAGGACGTGGACGTCCAGATGGAGATTCCTGGTGCCGTGATCCGTCAACGGAGAGGTTTCGGCGATGTGAGAGGGTTCGACCAGATCAGCGGCGAGTACTTCACCCTGTCGAGCGGCGTCGACACGACGCCCCTCTTCGAAGGTTTGGAGGGCGACCTGTGCCAGTGCCCGCACTGGGGTTACGTCCTGAGCGGCAGCATCACCACAACCGATGGCCAGGGTTCCCGGGAGACGGTCAATGAGAACGACCTGTTCTACTGGGCGCCCGGGCACAACGTCAAGGTCGACGATGACGCGGAGATCGTCATGTTCAGCCCCCAGGACCAGCACACCCAGGTCATTGACCACATGAAAGCGAAGGTGAATGGCTGAGCTCGGAAACCGCGTGGCAGGTCCCCCTGTGACGGACCGCGACCCGACGACCAAGCCGCACACGCACTCGACGAAGCAGCGGCTGCTCGATGTCGGGTTGGCCCTCCTCCTCGAGCACGGGTACCACGGTCTGGGCATCCAGGCGCTGCTGGTGGCCGCGCGCACCCCGAAGGGTTCGTTCTACCACCACTTCACGGACAAGCAAGACTTCGCGCTCCAGGTGATCGACGAGTACATGCAGCAGGTGCACGCGGGCCTCGACCAGTGCCTCCAGGACGCGGCCCGTTCATCGCTCGGGCGGGTGCGACGGTTTTTCGAGCTGACGCAGGAGAGCTACAAGGACGACGGATATCTCGGCTGCCTCCTTGGCGGGCTCGGTCAGGAGCTGTCTGGCACGAGCGATGCGTTTCGGCTCAGGATCGAGACCTGCCTGTCCTACATTGCCGAGCGGATCGCCGAGAGCCTAGAGGAGGCGCGGGTCCACGGCGAAATCCCCGCCGAGTCCGACCCGGTGGCAATGGCGACCATCCTGGTGGACTGCTGGGAGGGCGCGGCACTTCGCAGCCGACTACGAGGGAGTGCCGAGCCGCTCACGTCGATGCTCGACTTCTACTTCCAGTCGGCAGTCGCTCGCTGAGTTGACATCCACCTGCAAGGCGGCCAGAGGGATGCCGCACGTCGGGTGGCCGCACGCAGCCGGCTTTGCCTCCTCGCTGGCGAATCTCGCCGCGCACCTGGAGCGGTAACGCTCGACGCTGGCCCTGTGTTTGAGCGAGGGCTGCTGAGGCCAGCCCCAGCCTCGCCCTGCAGCAGGATCCCAAAACGGCGCCCTACCAGAAGCGTCCGCTGACGCCTGGCGATGCAGCGCCTTGAGAAACTCGGCGAGCCTCTCCGCTGACTCGATGCGTGTGCATGGTGCCGGCGTACCCCGGTTGATCGGAGACGAAGTCGACTTCTTGCACGACCCGCCTGCCGGGCCGGCGGCGCCGGCCCGTGGTAGCCCCGATCCGGTCGGGGCTCGTTGGTCCTGAAAGGATCGCCGGGAGACAGCCTTCTTTCCGACGCATGACCGCGCTTGCTTCGGCGAATCGACAGCTGACGCTGCCGGGGCTGACGTCGCTGAACGCATCGAGTGGGTGGGGGCGACCTCGGCACCTGGACCTGTGTGAATGAGGCCCCGGCCGCCCGCAACCACTCGGCCACCCGAGCGGTCACTCCATACCGTCTAGCCGGCCGTGGAGGACTCGCGCAGGATGAGGTCGTGCGAGAGGACCACGTCCTCGGCGGGGCGCTCAGGGTCCTCGATGCGCTTGATCAGCAGGTCCACCGTGTGCGCAGCGATGTTGTCGACGTGGGCGTCGATGGTCGTCAGCGGCGGTGCGGTGTACTCGGAGTCCGGGATGTTGTCCCATCCGGTGACAGCCACGTCATCCGGGACCTGGGCACCCAGCAGCCGCAGGTGTCTCAGCACGCCGACCGCGAGCACGTCGTTGACACAGACGATCCCGTCCACGTCGGGGTGGCTTTCCATCAACGCGGCGGCGCCGTTCAGCCCGTGCAGCCGGGTGAAGTCCTGGGCCGGCACCAGCAGCTCCTCGCGGAAGGGAAGCCCGGCTTCCCGGAGCGCGGTGCGGTATCCCTCGACCCGAAAGTGGCTCGGCTCGACCGGGCCGTGTCGTGTTCCGACAAACGCGATGGTGCGGCGTCCGACGTCGATGAGGTGCCGCGTCACGTCGGCCGCAGCCCTGAGGTTGTCGATGGACACCCGGTCCAGGCCGGTGTCGCGCACGTTCTCACCCACCAGGACGATCGGCCGGTGCTTCGCCAAGGCGGTCAGCTCCTCACGGGTGGCATGCGTCGGGTGGAAGATCACCCCGTCGAAGGCAAAGCCGAGCAGCGCTGAGGCCGCCCGCCGCTCGTGCGCCCGCGCCGTGCCGGCGTGCTCGACGAAGATCGTGTAGCCCCTGCTCTCTGCCGCCAGGAACGTCGCCTCGATGAGCATGGCGAAGTACGGGTTGACGATGTCCGGGACGACGAGGGTCAGGGTCTGGGTCCGCCCTTGCCGCAGGTGGCGCCCCGCGGCGGAGGGCCGGTAGTCGAGCTGCTGGATCGCGTCGAGGACCCGCTGCCGCGTGTCCGGCCTGACGTTGGGCCTGTTGTGCACGACGTTGGTGACCGTCTTCCACGACACCCCCGCCAGCGCGGCGACGTCCTTGATCGTGACGAGGTGACGTCGAGGCGCCGCCGTGCTGACCTCGCTCATGTCACGACGGCCGTCCGGGGTCCAGCAGGCGTTCGTACGCCGCGGGGCGCATCTGCGCGCGGCATACCCGCTCCACGTCGAGCTTCCGGCTTCGGTCGTACCGGTAGATCCCGTTCTTCTCCTGCATCACGTCGGTGAGCTGGGTGTAGCAGTAGCCGAACATCTCCGGGTCACCGAGCAGAACCCCGGTCAGACCTTCGAACCGGTGGTGGAACTCCTCCTCGTCGCGCACGTTCTCTCCATAGCCCCATGACTCGAACGGGTCGTTTCCGTCGTTGCCGGCCGGTCCCTTCTCGCCGACGGCACCAGGATCCCACCACACTCCACCGAACTCCGATACGAAGTATGGCTGACCGCGGTAGGGCTGGGAGATGGTCGGCTTCCCTCGATACTGCGCGACGTTGACATGGGCGGCGTCGTCACTGAGGCCACGCATCTGGACGGCGAAGGCCTCGGGGTCCTGCTCGTAGGTGTGCGAGTCGTAGACGTCCGTCGCCAGTACCCGGTGGGAGTAGCCGGAGGAGTCGATCACCGGACGAGTGGGGTCGGCGAGCTTCGTTGCCAGGAACATGCCGAGCATGACGTCGTCCAGGACGGTGATCCGGTCGTGCAGCACCTGGTCGGTCTCGTTCATCGGGCACCAGCCGATGATGGCCGGGTGGTTGACGTCGCGCTGGAGCACCTCCAGCCACTGGGTGATGAAGGATGCCGTCGGCTGCTGGTGACCGCCCGGGCCGCCCATACCGCGGACCCCCCAGTCTCCGAACTCGCCCCAGACGAGGTAGCCCAACCGGTCGGCGTGGTAGAGGTAGCGCTCCTCGAACACCTTCTGGTGCAGGCGGGCCCCGTTGAACCCCGCCGCCATGCCCAGCTCGATGTCGCGCACCAGGGCGGCTTCGCTGGGGGCCGTCATCAGCGTCTCGGGCCAGTACCCCTGGTCCAGAACGAGCCGCTGGAACACCGGCTCCCCGTTGAGCAGCAGCTTGCGCCCCTCGATGCTGGTCGAGCGGAGACCGGCGTAGCTGTTGACGGTGTCGACGACCTCGCCGTCAGGTCGGAGCAGGGAGACCTTGAAGGCGTACAGGTGCGGGTCGGACGGTGACCAGGCACGCACCCGCTCCGGCGGCAGCGCCAGGTGCACCATGGGCGTCAGGTCGCGGTCGGCGGACACGCTGCCGTCGACGACTGTGCCGTCGTCGTCGGCCAGCTCGACCAGCAGACGGTGTCCGGACCGGTTCGTGGACAGCGGCGCCTCCACGGTCAGCGAACCGGTAGCCAGCTGCGGGGTCACCCGGAGCCGCTTGATGTAGGTCTGCGGCACGCCCTCGAGCCAGACGCTCTGCCAGATGCCGGTCGTGCGGGTGTAGAGCGCAGCGGAGGCGTGGTACCACGTTGCCTGCTTGCCGCGAGCCTGCGCCGAGTGCCTGGAGTCCCGGGCCCGCACGACGACGCGAACCCTGGAACCCGGCTGGGCATGCTCGCTCAGGTCTGCGGTGAACGAGGAGAAACCCCCGCGGTGCCTCAGGACCTCCTGACCGTCCACCCAGATCGTCGCGTCGTGGTCCACCGCGCCGAAGTGCAGGAGGACCCGCTCACCCGACCAGCAGGCCGGCACCTCGACCCATCGGGCATACCAGACCGCCTCGAGGAAGTCGGTGTTGTGTATGCCGGAAGCCTGGCTCTCCGGGGCGAACGGCACGGTGATCCGGTCACGCAGCTCCTCGGCGAGGACGAGACCCCGTTCCAGTCCGGAGTCGCCCTGGTCGACCTCGAACTCCCAGGTCCCGTTGAGAGTCAGCCAGTCGGGCCGGGTGAGCTGGGGACGTGGGTGTTCGGGTCGGGGGAGCTCCGGCAGGGAGCTGTCGCTGGAGGGTGAGGTACCCGCGTCCGTCACTTGCGGCCCTATCTGTACTTGTCCGAGGTCGTGTCAGCGCTGGGTCGGCGTGGTGGCCGCAGCTGCAGGACACCCTTACTGGCCGGCGATGCCGGTCGTGGCGACTCCCTTGACGATCTGACGCTGGAAGATCATGAAGATGATGAGCAGCGGCGCGGCCGCGATGACCGCCGACGCCATGGTCTGGGCGTACTGGACACCGTAGGCGTTCTTCACTGTCGCAATGCCCACCGGCATGGTCATGAGGTCGGGGTTGTTGATGACGATGAACGGCCACAGGAAGTTGTTCCAGGCGCCGATGAAGGTGAAGATCGCGACGGCAACGAGGATCGGCCGGGACAGCGGCAAGATGATCGACCACATGATCCGCAGGGGGCTGGCGCCATCGATGCGACCGGCCTCCTCGAGCTCGTTGGGCACGGCATCAAAGAACCGCTTGAGGATGAAGACGTTCACCGGAGCGATGAGCTGAGGCAGGACGATCCCCCACATCGTGTCCACCATCTGGAGACCGAGCATCTCGCGGAAGAGCGGGACGATGAGAATCTGTCCCGGCACCATGATCGAGGCGAGGGTGAGTGCGAGCAGAAACCCCTTGCCGGCGAAGTCCAGGCGCGACAGGGCGTAACCGGCCAGCGCACAGATGGCCACCGTGAGCACGGTAATGGCGACGGCCGTCACGACGCTGTTGAACAACCACCGGGGCAGCGCTCCGGCGCTGAGCACGTCCTGGTAGGCCGAGAGGGTGAACCCATGCTCGGGCCAGATCCGCAGCGGCACGGCCGCTGCATCCTGCTCCGACTTCAGCGACGTGAGGATGCCCCAGACCATGGGAATGATCCACAGCAGCGAGAAGAGGATGAGAGCGACGAGCGCGACCCACCTCGCTGCGCCACTCTTGCCCAGCATGACGGACGCCGTCTGGTCACGTTCGGCCCTGCGCTGCGCGGACCTGCTTGCCCGGACGTCCCGGACTGCCTCGGCGGTGGCCATGTCAGCGCTCCCTTCGAGCCCAGACCAGCTGGGCGAGCGAGAAGATCAGGATGAGGAGGAAGAAGATGAACGAGATGGCAGCCGCGTATCCCAGCCGGTAGCCGGTGAACCCCATGTCGTAGATGTACTCGAGTGCCGAGCGGGTCGAGTTGTTCGGTCCGCCCGCTGTGAGCAGGTAGATCTGGTCGAAGACCTTCAGCGACGCCAGGACCTGGAGGATGATGACCAGGCCGGGTAGAGCAGGAAGTTGAACCCCAGGGTCCACCACACCGTGGTGATGGCGACCGACCACATGGCCAGCTTCTCGTCGGTGAGCCATCCGACCCCATTGATGCCGACCCAGCCGAGGGCGGTCGTCGCCAGGCCGCCACCGGGCTGGTAGAGCCAGCCCCACAGCGCGGCGACGACGGAGGACGCCAGCATGAACGGCGCGAAGAACGAGAGGCGCCACCACCACTGACCGGGCAGGCCGGTTGACACGAGCAGGGCGACGATGAGCGACACGATGACGAGCGGCACTGTGGTGATCACTGTGAAGAACAGGGTGTTCCCGATCGTCCGCCACATCATCGGGTCCGTGAACGCTTCGGCATAGTTGGAGAACCCGGTCAGGGAGTTGCCCCGGCCGGTGAGGCTCTGGTTGGTGAAGCTCATGAACAGCCCGTAGATCAGGGGCCCGGCCAGGAACAGGCCGAACACGACGAGATAGGGCCCGGTGAACAGGCTCACGCTGAAGAAGCCGGGCCGTCTGGCGTGGCGGAGCTCGCGCGTCGGTGCCGCGTCGGTGGTGCGTCCCGGAGCAGTGGCGATGTCGGTCATCGGAATGTCCTTGCTGTCAGGCCGGGTTGGGGATCTGGAGCATGGTGTTGATCTGGCCGAGCATCGACGTGGCCGCCTCGGTCGGGGTGCTCTGCCCGAGGAAGGCCTTCTGCAGCCGGGTCGACATCTGGTTCTGGAAGCCACTGCCGGCCCCGGAGAACCACACCGGCGGGTCGAGGAAGACGCTCCCGGCGGCGCTGGCGTACTGCGACTGGGGCTTGAGGTCCAGGTATGCCGTCTCCTTGGTCACCGGGAGGTAGGCGGGGATGTGTCCGCCCTGCGCCCAGACTGCGGCGTCCTTGAGGAGGCCGGTGAGGAGCTCGTAGGTCCGCTGCAACCGCGCGTCGTCCACGGTGGACCGCATGGGAAGGACCCAGGAATGCGAGTCGGCGTAGCTCGCCGGTGTCCCGAAGAGCGTCGGCATCGGTGAGGCACCGAGGTTCTTGACGGCCTTCTTGAACGCGGGGGTCTCCCACTCGCCGGACAAGATCATGCCGGACGCGGCGCTGGTGAAGTAGGAGATCGCCCCGGGGTAGTCCAAGGTGTTCGGCGCGATCTTCCCGTCGAGCATCTTGTGGACGAAGGTGATCACCTCGATCGCCTTGTCCATGTCCCAGTCCGCCTTCTGGCCGGGCTGGAAGCTGTACTTGCCGCCGGTCTGGCCGTAGAAGCCCCAGAAGAGCCGCCACGCCTGCGCGGTGTCGAGCACGTAACCGAACGAGATTCCCGCCTGCTTGGTCACCTCCGCCATCTTGGCCCCGGCCTCGAGGAACTGGTCCGGTGACTTCAGCTCCTTCATCTGCCCGTCCGGAGAGAGCAGGCCGGCCTTCTCCGCGATGTCCAGGTTGTAGAACGCGATGAACGGGTGGGTGTCGAGCGGCAGTGAGTACAGCTGCCCCTGGTAGAGGCAGCGCTCCCACAGGGCGGGGGTGAAGGATTCCTTCGTGATCCCGAGAGCCGAGAGGCGCCCCAGGTCGTACTCCAGGAGCAGTCCACCGGGGGCGTAGCCGCTCAGCCGCGACACGTGCAGGACGGCGGCGTCCGGTGGCCGCCCACCGGCGGAGGCCATCGCCAGTTTGGTGTAGTAGGGCGAGCCCCACGCCAGGGCGGTCGCGTTGGCGGCGGTCGCGGGGTTCGCCCTGACGTCCGCGAGCATCTCGATGAGCTTCTCGCCGTCCGCGCCAGTGAAGAGGTGCCAGAGCTGCACGGGGTCACTCGACGCGGCGGACGCGTTGCCTCCGCAGGCGGCCAGCGCCGATG
>JAABUS010008327.1_pt1 | contig 11429 bp, 11 predicted proteins | sample 5560161 | NCBI WGS metagenome assembly JAABUS01 (sample SAMN10711885, study PRJNA513376) | rock metagenome | isolation source: Antarctica rocks | place: Antarctica: Victoria Land, Trio Nunatak nord | collected 2016-01-04
CGTTGATCTCGGTCTGCTCGGCGCGCGAGACGACGTCGCGCGAGGCCAGCTCCATCTTGTTGGGCGCGTACTTCTCCATGAAGCGCTCGCCCTCGGCGTTGTACAGGTGCGCGCCCTCGCCCCGGGCGCCCTCGGTGATCAGCAGGCCGATGCCCGCCAGCGTGGTGGGGTGGTACTGGACCATCTCCATGTCCATCAGGGGAGCTCCCGCGTGATAGGCCATGGCGATGCCGTCGCCGGTGCAGACGAGGGCGTTGGTGGTGGGGTTGAAGATCTGCCCGTTTCCCCCCGTGGCCAGGATCACCGCCTTGGCCTTGAACAGCTCGAAGGAGCCATCGCGGACGTTGCGGGTCACGGCGCCGGCGATGCGGCCGCTGTCGTTGGTGACCAGGGCGGTGGTGAACCACTCTTCGTAGCGGTCGACTGCGTCGAGCTTCATCAGCTGCTCGTAGAGCACATGCAGCAGCGCCTGACCGGTGATGTCGGCCACGTAGTAGGTGCGGGCCGCCGACGCGCCACCGAAGGCGCGCGTGCCCAGCTTGCCCTCCTCGTCGCGGTGAAAGGTCACGCCCAGGTGCTCTAAGTGCAGAACCTCGTCGGGAGCCTCGCGGCACATGATCTCGATCGCGTCCTGGTCGCCCAGGTAGTCCGAGCCCTTGACGGTGTCATACGCGTGCGACTCCCACGAGTCCTCGGGGTTCAGCGCCGCGTTGATGCCGCCCGCCGCCGCGTTGGAGTGCGACCTGACCGGGTGGACCTTGGAGATGATCCCTACGGATGCACCACCCTCCGCGGCGCTGAGGGCCGCACGCTGGCCGGCGAGGCCGGCTCCGATCACTAGGACATCGTGCTGGGGCATGGGTCAGGGGGAAAGACTGCCACCGACTCCGCGTGGTGCCGAGATCGGTGAAGCGCCGGCGACTCTACCTGACGACGCTCTCCTTTCCGTGTACGGGGGCGGCGGCTGGGCGGCGCAATGGATCTCAGCCCTGGGCGCCGGCTGGCCGCGAGGCTGGGGGGCTCAGAGCCCGCCGGACCTCGTCGGCGGTCACGATGCCCCGCAGCCGGCCCTCGCCGTCCACGGCCATGACCGCCCCGAGCCGGGCCAGGCCGTCGAGCGAGAGCAGCGACTCCAGCGGCTCCTCGGTGCCCACACGCAGGCGGCTGTCCCCGGCGTCGCCCTCGGCGGCCATGACCGACGCCACGGTGCGACCGGCGCGCACGGCCTCGGGCAGGTCCTCGACGCTCGCCTGGGTGATAAGGCCCACGAAGCGCCCGGTGGAGTCGATCACGGGGAACCACGGGTAGCGGTAGCGCAGGAAGAACTCCTCCTCGGCCCGGTCCAGCGTCAACTCGGCCGGGATGGCCACCGGCTCATCGTCCATCACATCGCCCACGCGCAGGCCCTCGATCCGGCCGGTCACGATCGACTGCTGCTCGGCGCCGCGGGCCGCCTGTCCCAGAAACACGCCTACGAAGCCGAGCCAGATGCCGCTGACCACGTCGCCCTCCACCAGCAGCAGATAGGCGCCGCCGGCGATCATCAGCCATGAGAACCCGCGCCCCAGCAGGGCCGCGAACCGGGTGGCCCGGATCCGGTCGCCGGTGACCTTCCAGGCGATCGCCCGCGCGATCCGCCCTCCGTCGAGCGGGAAGCCCGGAATCAGGTTGAACAGCAGCAGGACCACGTTGATGAAGGTCAGGTAGCCCAGCACCTGGAGCACGCCGTCGCTGGAGGCCGAGTCGAACACGGCCGCGTCGGCCACGCCCCCCGAGTCCGAGATCAGCGACCCGACCCCGAAGCATGCGGCGGCGATCAGCAGCGTGACCACCGGACCGGCTACCGCGACCCGGAACTCCACCCCCGCCGAGTCGGTGTCGCGCTCCATCTTGGCCACGCCGCCGAGCATCCACAGGTCGATGCCCAGGATGCCGATCTTGTTGCGGATGGCCACCACCGCGTGCCCGAGCTCGTGCAGCAGCACGCTGAGGAAGAACAGCAGGGCCGACGCGACGGCCAGGGCCAAGGCGGTGCCATCGCCGAACTGCTCGCGATAGTCGAGGTTGAGGAAGTAGATCAGCGCGAACAGGACGACGAACCAGCTGGGCTCGATGCCGATGCGCACGCCGAAGACGCGCGCGAGCTTGATCGAGTCGCCGCCGAACACGGAGCCATGGTGGCAGGCGGGCACGATGCCCGATCGGGCTGGGGCGTCGTTTCCCGATCGGGCACGGATGCCCGATCGGGCTGGGGCATCTACAGTTCCGCGGCCGAGAACGTCCGAGTTGGGAGCGAAGTGGCCAAGATCGAGGTGAAGAACCCCGTCGTCGAACTGGACGGCGACGAGATGACCCGGATCATCTGGGAGTTCATCAAGGAGAAGCTGATCCTGCCTTACCTGGACGTGGATCTGCGCTACTACGACCTGGGCATGGAGAGCCGTGAAGAGACCCGGGACCAGGTCACGGTGGACGCCGCCAATGCCATCAAGGAGCACGGGGTGGGCGTGAAGTGCGCCACGATCACGCCCGACGAGGCGCGCGTGGAGGAGTTCGGCCTCTCCGAGATGTACCGCTCGCCCAACGGCACCATCCGCAACATCCTCGGCGGCGTGATCTTCCGTGAGCCGATCGTGATCTCCAACGTCCCGCGACTGGTGCCGGGCTGGACCGAGCCGATCATCATCGGTCGTCACGCCTTCGGCGACCAGTATCGCGCGGAGGACATCGTGGTCCCCGGCAAGGGCAGGCTGACGCTGAGCTTTCAGCCCCACGACGGTGGCGAGAAGATCGAGGTCGACGTGTTCGACTTCCCCGGGGCCGGAGTGGCGCTGGCCATGTACAATCTCGACGAGTCGATCCGCGACTTCGCCCGGGCGTCGATGCGCTATGGCCTCGACCGTGGGCTGCCGGTCTACCTGTCGACCAAGAACACGATCCTCAAGCGCTACGACGGGCGCTTCAAGGACCTGTTCCAGGAGGTCTTCGACGCCGAGTTCGCAGACGACTTCGATAAGGCGGGGATCACCTACGAGCACCGGCTGATAGACGACATGGTGGCCGCCGCCATGAAGTGGGAGGGTGGTTACGTGTGGGCGTGCAAGAACTACGACGGCGACGTGCAGTCCGACACCGTGGCTCAGGGCTTCGGCTCGCTAGGCTTGATGACCAGCGTGCTGATGACCCCCGACGGGAAGACCGTCGAGGCCGAGGCCGCCCACGGCACCGTGACCCGCCACTTCCGCCGGCACCAGCAGGGCAAGGAGACCTCGACCAACCCGATCGCCTCGATCTTCGCGTGGACCCGCGGCCTGGCGGCGCGTGGGCGCCTGGACGACACCCCCGAGGTGACCGACTTCGCCGAGACGCTCGAGCGGGTCTGCGTCGAGACCGTGGAGTCCGGGAAGATGACCAAGGACTTGGCGCTGCTGGTGGGCTCGGACCAGGAGCACCAGACCACCCAGGAGTTCCTGGACTCGGTCGACCAGAACCTTCAGAAGGAGATGAACCTCTCGTGAACGCCCCCCCCGTGAATATCGCCGTGACCGGCGCCGCCGGTCAGATCGGCTACGCCCTGCTCTTCAGGATCGCCAGCGGCCAGCTGCTGGGTCCCGACACCCCCGTGCATCTCAGCCTGCTCGAGATCCCCGACGCGGTGAGGGCCGCCGAGGGCACGGCGATGGAGGTGGACGACTGCGCATTTCCGCTGCTGGCCGGGATCGACATCTTCGACGACGCCAAGCGCGCCTTCGACGGCGTGAACGTGGCCCTGCTCGTGGGCGCGCGTCCGCGCACCAAGGGAATGGAGCGCGCCGATCTGCTCGAGGCCAACGGCGGCATCTTCAAGCCCCAGGGCGAGGCCATCGCGGCCGCCGCGGCCGACGACGTCAAGGTGCTCGTGGTGGGCAACCCCGCCAACACGAACGCGCTGATCGCCCAGCAGAACGCCGACGGCGTGCCCGCCGAGCGCTTCACGGCCATGACGCGCCTGGACCAGAACCGGGCCATGACCCAGCTGGCCAAGAAGGCCGGCGCCCCCGTGGGCGAGGTCACCAACCTGGCCGTGTGGGGCAACCACTCGCCGACGATGTACCCCGACCTGTTCAACGCCAAGGTCGGTGAGAAGAACGCGTGGGAGGCCGTGGGGCAGGACGAGTCGTGGCTGCGGGATGACTTCATCCCGACCGTCGGCAAGCGCGGGGCGGCGATCATCGACGCTCGCGGCGCGTCCTCGGCGGCCTCGGCGGCCAGCGCGGCGGTCGACCACGTGCACGACTGGGTCAACGGCACCGCGGGGGACCACTGGGTCTCGATGGCGGTGCTCTCCGACGGCTCCTACGACGTGCCCGAGGGCATCATCTCGTCGTTCCCGGTGACCACGGCGAACGGCGAGTACGAGATCGTCCAGGGCCTGGATCTCAACGACATCTCGCGCGAGTACATCGACAAGACCGCCAAGGAGCTCACCGACGAACGCGAGGCGGTGCAGAAGCTGGGGTTGGTCGGCTAGGGCCGGAGGGCCCGCCTGAGCCGGCTTCAGCCACCGGCCGGGTGCCACCCCTTCCCGCGCTTGTTCACCTTTCCCTCGCCCTGGAGGGTGGGCATCACGCGGTACAGGTAGTTGGCCTGTATCCCCATCGCCTCGGCCAGCTCGGGGATGGTGATGCCGGGACGGGCGCTCACGATCTCCTGGGCCTGCAGGGCGCGCTTGCCGCTGCCGCGGGGGCGGCCCCGGCGCCCGGCGCCCGAGCTGCGGCGCCTGGCGCCTCCGTTTGACCGGCCGGAGCCGGTGCCGCCCACGCCGGACAGGGCGGCCGAGGCCTTCTCGAGCCGGTGGTACTCGTCCACCAGGGGGCGCAGCTCCTTCAGCCGCGAATCGATCTCTCTTCGCTTCTCGTCCAGAAAGTCAGTCACTGTCCGCTTCTCCTCCGCGCTATTTACAGATAACGGGAGTGTGACATATTCGGCTACCGTCTACTCCACGAGCTTGCGCAGGCGCTCCAGGGAGGCGTCGAGCTCCTTGCCCGTGACCTTGCGCACGGCGGGGCCGGCCATGCGCCCGAGCGGTCCGCCCGGCAGCGCGTACTCGTTGAGATAAGAGAAATGCGTGGTGTCGTCGCCCGTGTCCTTCATCTCGTAGATCACCTTGGCCTTCGAGCGCAGAGGCCCCTGGCCCTCCCACACCACGCGGCGGGCGCGGTCGTTTTCCACGACCTTCCAGTGAACCGTGAATGTGCTGCCCGCGAGTTTCAGGCACTGGGTGAGGGTCGAGCCCTTTCGCAGCGAGCCGTCCGGTGCGTCCTCGAGCTTCTCGTGGATGGTCACCCAGTCCGCCAGGCGGCGGGGATCCATGATCACCTCGTAGAGATCCTCGGGCTTCGCCTTGACGTCGATGTCGCGCTCGACCTTCACCGCGCCGTCAGCTCTTCGGTGCGCTCCCACTCGGCCAGGGCGCGGTCGACCGCCCGGTCAAAGGGCAGCGGCTCGATGCCGTAGAGGCTCGCGGCCTCACCGGCGTCGCGGGGCAGCAGCTCGCGCTCCAGGCTCTCCATGAGAGGGCGTACGAGCTCGACGGGCTGATCGGTCACCGCGCTGACCACGGCGCTGGCGGACTGGGTAAGCGACGCACCGAGCTTCAGCGGCATGCGCCCGACACCCATGGACTCCGCGATCTGAGTGACCATCTGGCCGTAGCTGACCACGTCGGGGCCGCAGATGTCCAGTGAGCGGCCCGCGGTGCCGGCGACCTGCGGGGTGCGCGCCAGGTACTCGATCGCGTCGCGCTCGGCTACGGGCTGGGTGCGGTTCTCGCGCCATGCGGGGAGGGGAAGCAGCCGCAGGCGCTCCACCAGCCGCACGAGCATCCGGAAGGACGAGGACCGTGACCCGATCAGAATCGAGGCGCGCAGGGCGGTGGCCGAGGGAGCCGACTCCAGCAGGATCTCCTCGACCTCGACCCGTGAGGCGATGTGCGGCGAAAGCGGTCCGTCGCTTGGGGCCATGCCGCCCAGGTAGACGATCCGCTGCACGCCGGCCTCGCGGGCCGCGGAGGCGAAGTTCGCGGCGGCGCGGCGGTCACGGCCCGAGAAGTCGGGGTCCTCAGCGGCCTCCATGGAGTGCACCAGGTAGTAGGCCGTGTCGGCTCCCTCCAGCGCCTCACGGATACCCCGGCCGCTGAGCACGTCCCCGTCGACCACCTCGACGCCGGTGCGCGGGGCCAGCCGCGAGGGGTCGCGGGCCAGCGCCCGCACGGGGCGCCCTTCTTGTGCGAGGCGCTCGATCAGCCGGCCTCCGACGTACCCCGTACCTCCCGTGACGAGCTCCATGGGACTCCTACGCGCCGGCGGGGGCCAGGGGCCGGGCCCTCGCCCCCCGGGATTGTCCGCAAGGAGCGGGGGGATAGACGAACACCCTGCAATTTGGGGGTAAAGGGAAAATCACGGGATTTGCGGGAATGCGGGCGATGGGTGCCGGGGGCCTGGTGCAGGATGCCTGAACGCAAGGCACGAGACCGGGAGGACGTTGGACCGTATGGCAAAGGGCAAGAAGAAGCGCGTGACCTGCGAGGAGTGCTTCTTTCATCAGAACATGCTCTGCGCGCTCGACCTGGACGAGCCGTGCACCACCTTCCGCCCGGCCGAGCGCAACCTCGCCCCCGAGCGCCAGCTCTCCTTCACCTTCCGCTCCGAGCGCACGCGCTCGGCGTACGCGTTTCCCCAGCCACAGCGCGCCTGACGGCTCGGCCCGTCCCACGCGGGGCACCTGCGATCCCCCTGCGCGAGGACCTTCTACGGGGGGGTAGAGTCGGCCGATGCGCCTCACCGTCCTCGGCAAGTCCCCGGCGTGGCAGGACGCAGGAGGAGCCTGCTCGGGCTACCTGCTTGAGGAGGACGACACCACGGTCGTGATCGACTGCGGCAACGGGGTCTTCTCCAAGCTGCGGGAGCAGATCGACTACGTGGACGTGGACGCGGTGGTCATCTCGCACCTCCACGCCGACCACTTCCTGGACCTGATCCCTTACTCCTATGCGCTGTCCTACGCACCCCGCCAGCAGCCCGTTCCCGTGCCGCCGTGGCCTGGTACCGACGATCCCGCCCGGCCGCGCCTGATCGCCCCGCCGGGGGCCGGGGAGTTCTTTCGCAACGTGACGGGCAACTGGGGCCAGCCCGAGTTGATCGAGACGGCCTTTCGCCTCGAGGAGTACGAGGAGCGGTCCACTCCCGAGGTGGGGCCGCTCACCTTCTCCTTCCGGGAGGTGCCCCACTTCATCGAGACCTTCGCCATGAACGTGTCCGGCAGCGAGGGCAGCGGGCGTCTCTCCTACAGCGCGGACTCGAGCCCATCGGAGGAGCTCGTGGACTTTGTGCAGGGCGCCGATCTGCTGCTCATCGAAGCCACCCTGCCCAGGCCCGAACGCAGCGGACTTCGCGGCCACCTGACGCCCCAGGAGGCGGGCGAGCACGCCAGCGCTGCCGGCGTGGGCCGCGTCGTGCTCACCCACATCTCCGACGAGCTCGACTGGACGTGGGCGCGCAAGCAGGCCGAGGCGGCGTTCGGGGGGACGGTGCAGCTGGCGCGGGAGGGGGACCGTTACCAGCTCTGAACGCTCGCGGGTGGCCTCGTCTCTCGTCCCCCGGGTACGCTGACCGCGTGAACTCCGAGCGCGACCTGTTCGCGAACTTCGAGCGGATGCGGCGGGAGATCGACGAGCTGTTCGGCGACGTGTTCGAACGCACCGGCATCCGCGGGCGAGGGTTCTCACCGCCGGTCGACGTCTACTACACCGACGATCCTCCGCGGGCGGTGGTCAAGGCCGACCTGGCCGGTGTGCTGATAGACGACGTGGCCCTGGAGATCCGCGGCCGACAGCTGCTGATCGCGGGAGAACGGCGCGCCGAGCAGGCCGAGGGGCGCCTGTTCCAGCAGATAGAGATCGAGCACGGCCCCTTCCGGCGCAGCGTCGAGCTCGGGTCCGACGTGGTGGCCGAGGAGGCCCGGGCGGCGTATGAGGACGGCATCCTCGTGGTCGAGGTGCCGCTGGCCCGGCACGACCACACGCACCGCCGGGTGCCCATCGAAGAGGGCAGCGAGTGAGCATCGAGATCCCCGCCGTGGAGGGCGAGGCACAGGACGTGGAGGTCGGCAGCCGGCTGCCCGCCGCGCTGCCGGTGCTTCCGCTCAAGGACACCGTGCCCTTCCCCGAGACGCTCACGCCGCTGGCGGTGGGCCAGGAGCGGTCGATCGAGCTGGTCAACGACGTGCTGGGCGGGAACCGGATGCTGGTCATGGCCGCGTCGCGGTCCGGCGACATCGAGAGCCCGTCCCCCGACGAGCTCTACGACGTCGGCGTGGCCGGCACCGTGGCCCGCATGATCAAGGTGCCCGACGGCACGCTGCGGATACTGGTGCATGGGGCCCAGCGCGTGAAGATCGGCACCTACACCCAGACCGACCCCTACCTGGCGGCGGAGATTTCCAAGGTTCCCGACAAGGTGTCGCCCTCCGCCGAGCTGGAGGGCCTGTTTCGCAACGTGCAGAACACGTTCTCCCGCATCATCGAGGAGGTCCCCTACCTCCCCGAGGAGCTGCAGCTCGCGGTGGCCAACCTGGAGGACCCGGCCGAGCTGGCGCACATGATCGCCGGGGCGCTGCGGATCAAGACCGAGGAGCGCCAGGAGCTGCTGGAGCAGCGCGACGTCGGCCGCCGCCTGCGGCGCCTGTCCGAGCTGCTGGCGCGCGAGGCCGAGCTGATCTCGATCGGCACCAAGATCCAGTCGCAGGTCGAGTCCGAGATGGACCGCGGCCAGCGCGAGTTCTTCCTGCGTCAGCAGCTCAAGGCGATCCAGGAGGAGCTGGGCGAGGTCGACGATCAGGAGGCCGAAGCCGCCGAGCTGCGCGAGCAGATCAAGGCGGCCGGGCTGCCCGAGCACGCCTCCAAGCAGGCCGAGCGCGAGCTGCAGCGCTTCGAGCGCCTGCCCCCCCAAGCCGCCGAGCACGGGGTGATCCGCTCCTATCTGGAGTGGCTGGCCACGCTTCCGTGGTCGACCGCAAGCGACGACCACATCGACCTCAAGCAGGCGCACGAGACCCTCGATCGCGACCACTACGACATGGAGAAGGTCAAGGACCGCATCCTCGAGTTCCTGGCCGTGCGCAAGCTCAAGCCCGACGCTCGCAGCTCGATCCTCTGCTTCGTCGGTCCGCCCGGGGTGGGCAAGACCTCGCTGGGCAAGTCGATCGCCGCGGCCATGGGGCGCAGGTTCGAGCGCATCTCGGTGGGCGGCGTGCGTGACGAGTCAGAGATCCGGGGGCACCGGCGCACCTACATCGGCGCCATGCCCGGCACGATCGTCCGCGCCGTCCGCGATGCGGGCACCAACAACCCGGTGCTGATGATCGACGAGATCGACAAGATGGGCACGGACTTCCGGGGCGATCCCTCCAGCGCGATGCTCGAGGTGCTCGATCCCGAGCAGAACTCGAGCTTTCGCGACCATTACCTCGACCTGCCGTTCGACCTGTCGAGGGTGCTGTTCATCACCACGGCCAACCAGCTCGATCCGATTCCCCCGCCCTTGCGCGACCGGATGGAGGTGATCGAGCTCTCGGGCTACACCGAGCAGGAGAAGCTCGAGATCGCCAAGCGCTACCTCGTGCCGCGCCAGATCGAGCAGAACGGCCTGGGCAGGTCGAAGATCGAGTTCACCGACGCTGCCCTGGCAGAGATCGTGGAGCACTACACGCGCGAGGCGGGGGTGCGCAACCTGGAGCGCGAGGTCGGTGGGGTGTGCCGCAAGGTGGCGCGCGAGTACGCCGAGCAAAGGCGCCGCTCCAAGCGGACAGTCCGGCCCAAGACGGTGGTGGAGCTGCTGGGCAAGCGCCGCTTCCAGCCCGAGGCCGGCCGGCGCACCGGCGAGCCCGGCGTGGCCACCGGGCTGGCCTGGACCCCGGCGGGCGGGGATGTCCTGTTCGTCGAGGCCACGTCCTACCCCGGCGAGGGCAAGCTGACCATCACCGGCCAGCTGGGCGACGTGATGAAGGAGTCGGCTTCGGCCGCGCTCTCCTACATCCGCCACAACATCGCCTCGCTGGGTGACGAGGTGCCGCCGGACTGGTTTCGCAACAACGACGTGCACGTGCACGTGCCCGCGGGCGCCATCCCCAAGGACGGGCCCAGTGCGGGCATCACCATGGCCACCGCCCTGGCCTCGCTGGTCACGGGGCGACCGGTGCGCGCGGACACCGCCATGACGGGCGAGATCACCCTGACCGGCCAGGTGCTGCCGATCGGCGGGCTGAAGGAGAAGGCGCTGGCTGCCCAGCGGGCCGAGACCAAGCGGGTGATAGCACCCAAGCGCAACGAGCCCGACGCCGACGAGTTCCCGCCCCACCTGCTCAAGGGCATGGAGTTCCTGTTCGTGGAGAACGTGAACGAGGTCCTGGCGGCGGCGCTGGAGCCCGCGAAGGGCGCGGCTCCGCGGCCCCCCAAGCAGCCCGGGGAGCGTCATCGAAGAAAGCCCGCCGGGCGCCCGCCCCGCGATCGTCTACCCGCCGCGGCCGACCCGGCGTGAGGGGAAGTTGCGGGTTGCGGATGATTGCCCGCCCGAGTCCGGGTAAGGTCCTCGTAGGCAAGCCGACCGAGGAGAGCTATGGCAGCTAAGAAGAAGGCCGCAAAGGCCGGTACCGGGGCGGTTGCGGCCGGTCAGGCCGCCCGCAACAACGATTACGTGCAGCGGCTGATCACCGATGAGTCCCTGCGCGACGACCTTCGCACCGCCTATCAGTCGGCGCGCAAGGCCTACGTCCGCATCAACGGCAAGGGCCCGCAGAAGGCCCTCGATGACAAGAAGGTGCAGAAGAGCCTCAAGGAGGCGGCGAGCTCGCTCAAGAGCGCGTCGGACTCCCTGCGCGCCAAGCCCAAGCGCCGCAAGCGCAAGGGCGGCGGCCTGCTGCTCGTCGGTCTGGTTGGGGCCGGGCTCGCGCTCGGCCTGAGCGAGGGCCTGCGCAACAAGGTCCTGGACGCGCTCTTCGGCGCGGAAGAGGAGTTCGAGTACACCTCCTCGACCACGCCGAGCTCGCCGGCCTCCTCCGGCAGCACGGAGAAGGTCGGGGCCTAGAACGCCCGACATCCGCTGTCTGCGAAGGCGCCCTGCGGGGCGCCTTCGTCGTTGTGGAGGCTTTCGGGAGACGTGATCGACCTCACACACGGGCGCATCGCGGTTCGGTCCAATCGCCTTGGACTGGCTGACCAGCCAGCTTGGGCCGAGGAGAACGCGCATGCAGTCGGCGATGGACAGGTTGACCGGGACGATCGAACGCCGGCGCTGGGTCGTGATCGCGCTGTGGCTGGTCCTGCTGGCCGCTGCCACGCCCTTCGCGCTGCGTCAGACAGACAACCTCACCAGCGGCGGGTTCGCCGTCCCGGG
>JAABUS010008328.1_pt1 | contig 11429 bp, 10 predicted proteins | sample 5560161 | NCBI WGS metagenome assembly JAABUS01 (sample SAMN10711885, study PRJNA513376) | rock metagenome | isolation source: Antarctica rocks | place: Antarctica: Victoria Land, Trio Nunatak nord | collected 2016-01-04
CGGTTGCGCCGCAAGCCGGTCCAGGAACGCGTTGGTGGCCTTGACCGGGTCGGCGGCCACCGCCGCGGTGTAGTGCACGACCCGCTGCTGGAACAGGCCGAGGCTGTCGTGGTCGACGGCCTGGGTGATGTTGTGCAGCTTCGACTCCTGGTAGGCGGTCGCCACCGCGATGACCGCGGCCCGGACAGGCAGGCCCCGGCCCTGGACGACCGAGACAACGGTGGCAGCGTTGGCCATCTGCTCGGCGTCCAGCTGTTGGTCGACGACGGTCTGTGCGGTCCCACCCGGACCGCACAGACCGTTGTCCTGGGTTTGCGCGCCAAGGGCGATCACGGGCAGGCCGAGCAGCGACGCCGCAATGAACAGCAGCACCGCGGTGACCGCGACCGCCGCGTTCTGCGGTCCGTTGTCCATGGCGGTGTCCATTCCCGTTCTTCCGTGGCTGGTCAGGCCGCGGAGTCCTGCGCTGCTGGCCCAGCGGATGCGGACTGGCCTGAGGGGGCACCGGATTGGGGGCGCCCGGCGACGGCGTCGTTGGTGTAGGTGAGGTCCTTTTCGAGGGGGTGTTGGACCGACTGGACCTTGTACTTGCGGTCTCCGACGAGCCACAGTGCCCGGCCTTTGCCGGCCATGGCCCAGCCGGTGACCAGGTCCTGGGTCATCGGGGACAGTCCGAGGAGGTCGCCGAGCTCGTCGGCGACGGACTGGTCCTGGCCGAGGAGGATCTTGGTGTCGGCCAGGTGCAGCAGGTCCCGGGCGATCCGGTCTGCTTCGGATCCTTCGGCGCCGACGGCACGGGTGTCAGACGGCTTGTGGGCGACAGCGATCTGGACGTCCCCGGCGGCGCGGGACAGTCGCAGATCGGAGTCGAACGCCTTGACCGCTTCGGGGCCGAGGCGCATCTGCTTCCACATCTCGTCACGGACCACGATCCGCCGGTCCCCCGGTTCGGCGATCTCCCGCTGCCCGCGGCCCCACGCGCCGAGGCAGGTCAGGCCGATGCCGACGGCGTCGTCACCCAGGTCGCTGAGCCGCTCAAGGGACAGGGACTGGATAGGCGCGGCCCAGTCGATGTCGATGTTGGTGGCCTCGTCGAACATCCCGGCCAGGTGGCCCTTGACGAGCTGCCCGAGGGAGTCCCGCAGGAGGCGGGTGCCGTCGAGGAAGTCCCGCCGGCTGGCGTACCGGCAGGCGTCGACCAGCTCGTCGGTGGGTTCGTCGATGCCGTGCCACAGGTGCGGCACGGTGACCTCGCGCAGGGTGCTGTTGCCGGATCGGTACCCGGTCAGCTCACGCAGCACGGTGTCGACGACGCGTTCGTCGGACGGGGAGAACGGGACCCGCGCCTCGCCGATGTGTTGGGAGCCGACCAGGCCGCGGATGAGGACGAGCCAGCGGGAGAAGATGATCGCGGCCCGCCGGGAGGCCTCCTGCTGGTGCAGCTGGTTCCAGCCGCGGCCGAGGGGGCCGATGTCGAGGGGGTTGACCCGGGCCGGCTGGCCGGGGCCGATGGTGAACGGGGTGACCCCGAACGCGGCGCACAGCGCCTCGTACTCGTCCTTGGAATCGCCGAGGATCAGGGCCCGGTAGCCGAACTCGAGCATCCGGATGATGAACTGCTTGACGCAGGACGACTTCCCGGTCCCGGGTTTGCCCATGACGAAGACGTTGGGGTTGGTGACCGGGATCCCGTCGTCCAGGACCCACCCGTTGGGGTCGCAGAAGAAGCTGCCGCCGGACCACTCGTCGATGCCCATCTGCGCGCCGGTCGGGGGAAGGATGGGGGCGGCGATGAACGGCCAGAACACCGGCGCCTGGTCCGACGTCATCCGCCACTGGGACAGCGGCGCGTACCCGCCGCTCCACCCGGCGCCCCGTTCCCGCGGCCCGCGGGGGGACCGTAGCTTCGGGAATAGCCGCCCCTCCGCGACCTCCGGTTCCGGCGTGGTGCGCTGCGGCAGCTGGTGGCCGTGGTCGGCGAGCAGCTGCCCGACGGCCCGGCCGGTCGGCTCGCGCCGGGTCCGCGCCCTACCCAGGCCCCGGCTCATCGGGCACCCCTCGACATCTTCAGTCCGACACCGAGGGGGATGGCCGAGGCGATGAACCCGGAGTCGGCGGCCAGGTCGAGCCGCTGCGGGGTGTACCCGGCGCGGCGGACCGCGGACTCCAGCTGGCGGCCGTAGTCGTCGATGGGCCATTGCGCGGGGACGGTGATTGAGGCCACCGCGGCCGGCCGGACCATGGCCCGGCCGCGGGCGAGCTTGGTGTCCACGGCCTGGGTTTGGGCCTCGTTGCGCCGCTGCCGGGCCCGGGTCTGCTGGCCCAGCCGCCGGCGGAGCGCCCCGCCGGTGGCGGCGGAGATCTCGGCGCTGGCGCTGGACCGGGCCGCTTTTCGGTCCGAGACCAGCGGGTAGAACACGGTGTAGCAGCGCCGCTCGCCCGGGCTGCCGGGGGCCAGAATCGGCGCCAACGCGCCGAGGATCGCGCCCCGGTCGGGCAGCAGCACCGAGGCGGACACGGACCGCCAGGCGTCGTGCTCGTACCAGCGGATCGGCGCGGCGGCCCCGGAGGGCCCCGCGAGAGCCCAGGGCACGGACGCGGTGATGGTGCTGCCGTCGGCCGCATCGGCGGCGGCCTGCACCAGCGCGGCCCGGTCCCCGGGGGCGAACCCAGTCCGCACGGCGGCCGCCAACGCGGTCGTGTCGAGCCAGCTGACGCTCGCGCAGCCAACCGAACCGAGCAGGTGTGCCTCCACCTCGGCGAGGAGCCCGTGCAGCACCCTCGCGCGGCCCTCCAGGCCACCGCCGGACTGGCGGGCGGGCTTGGCCAGGACGGACTCGGCGACAACGACGGTGACGAACGCCTCGGTCCTCACCGACGCTGACGTCAAGGTCACTGCGAGGTCGTCGTTGACCCGACGCGACAACGCCGGCCCGTCGGCACGCCGGTGCGCGGCCATCCATTGGGTCCGCTCGGCGCCGTCGTCGGGGACGGTGCGTACCTGCAGGACCAGCATCCGGGCCAGGTCGGTGCGGGCGAGGACCTCGAGCAGCTGGGACAGGCCCTCGCCCATCCGGTGCCGGGCTGGGCCCTCGACACTGCCGAGGCCGGGGTGGACGACCCGGGCCGTTGCGGCCCAGGTCTGGGCGGCGTGGTCCTGGATCACCGCGACCCGGGTCATCCGGGCCCCACGCGGCGGCCCGTCGTGGACTTGGATCGCGGACAGGATCCCGGGCAGGTCCGCGTCGTCGGGGTCGGGGCTCTCCCCCACCGACACCTTGCCCCTGAACGCGGACCAGCCGGCCACCCGCCCGACCGTGTGCGTGACCAGCGCCCCGACCCACTGCGTCGCGGACCGTCCCCGGACCGGGATCAGCACCAGCATCAGCGCGAACACCCAGCCCAGCAGGCACAGCGCGGCGAGAGCCCACTGCTGCACTCCCACGGCGAGCAGCAGCGGGAGTCCTGCCACCGTGACGGTGGCCAGCTGCGGGCCAGTCATGCCGAAGAACCACCCCACCCGGTCCCGCGTGTAGTCCGCATACTCCGTTGTCATCGCCTCGATCTCCCTGTCTCAGTTCGGTTGCCCCGGCCCGCTTCTCCGGTTGTGTGGGCCCGCCCGTTTGTCTCAGTCCGTTTTGCGGTTCCCGTCGGGCGGGGGTCAGAGGGCGGCCATCGCGGCGGCCCCCTCGACCCCGCCGGCCGCCCCGCCGGCGCCCCCACTAGCAGGGGTGCTCCCTACGGGCGGCTTCCCGCCCTGACCTCCACCAGGGCCAACCTGGCCCTGCCCGTCGGGGCCTGCCGACGACCCCGACCCGGATGGTGGCGCCGGCGGTGCAGGTGGCTGCTGCGGCGGCGGCATCGCCGGCGACTGCGCGGACGCGGGACCACCAGCGGAGTCACATGTCTGCCCGTCGCTGGGGGTCCCGTCTGCGCTCGGCCCCGGCTGTCCGGCCGGGTCCGAGGATCGTGGGCTGTTCGAGTTCTGGGGGTTCTGGGAACTGCGGTTGCTGGCCGGGGCCGACCCGAAGTAGGGCTGCTGGTGGCCGACGCCGGCCGAGCTGAGGACGTCGGCGCCGAAACCGGCAGTGGCTTGGCCGAAGGAGGACAGGCCCCGCGCGGCGCCACCGAACGCGCCCATCGCCGACGACAGCCGGCCCTGCGCGGCGGTCGCCGCATCCGCCTCACCCTGCGAGCCGCCGTCGCCAGCCTGCGCGGTCGCGGCGCCGCTGCCACCACCGGCGGCCTCGGTGGCCTGGCCGCCGCGGCCGCCGAGCAGGCCACCGAGGCCGCCCGCGGCGTCCAGCGAGGCCCGGAACGACTGACCACTGGAGGTGCCGGGGTCGACGAACGCGAGGAGCCGGAACAGGATTAGCGGCGCGAATCCACCGATGACGATCAGCACGGTGCCGAGCACGCCCTGGCCGACCGCGGCCTGGGTGGAGTCACCGGCGCCGGACATGACCCCGTCGGTCAGCTTCTTGCCGACGCCGAGGACCAGCGCGGCCAGCGGGGCGATCATGAGGGCGGCCATGAACCAGCGCAGCGACTTCCAGAACCACACCCGGGTCCCCTCGGTGAGCAGGCCGGCCGCGGAGATCGGGGACGTGGCCATCAGCACCAGCAGCGCACCGGCACGGACCAGCATGATCAGCAGGTAGCCGATCGCCGCGAAGATCAGCAGAATCCCGCACACCCCGAGCACCGTCGCGACGGCCGCGTCGACGGCGTCTCGGGGCTGCCACGGTCGCAGCACGTTGGTGTTGCCGAACGAGGTCGTCCCGAAGGTGAGCTGCAGCAGGCCCTGGGTCAGCCCGGAAGTGGCAACGGTCAGCATCGCGCCGACCCCGAGCATCCCGGCCCAGGCCAGCCCGAACTGGGGCACCCCGACCAGCACCCGGGCCAGCCCGCGACCGTCGCGCTGCCACGCGCCGACCCCGATCTGGACGAACCCCAGGATCAGCGCCAGTGCCCCGCCGATTGCGAAGGTGGCCGGGTAGATCGCCCCCATCGGCCCACCCTCGGTCAGGTCCGGGGTGGTGAAGGCGTCGACCAGCTTGAACGCGAACTGGGTCATCCACAGGGCCCCGGCCCACATCGAGGTCATCAACGACATCCACTGGTTGTTGGCCCAGTCACCGGCGATACTGCCGCCCAGCCACACCAGCGGGACCAGGGTCTTCCAGTCGAATCCCGGCACCTGGAACGCCGGCATCACCCCCGGGGCCACCAGCGGGGCCAGCGAGTGAACGGTGCTGACGGCTGCTGCGGTGTGGAGGCTAGGCATGGCGCAGGTTCTTCCAGCCCGCGTCGATGGCGGCGTCGGTGCCGGGCCAGATCGAGGGTGCCGGGGCCGGTTCGGCGCCGGCGCCGAGCAGCCACCGGGATCCTTCCCAGACCATCCGCTGGCAGTCCGCGACGGCCACCCGGCCGGTCCGCTTCAGGGTGGCGTCGACCTCGAAGTCCACGCACACGACGACCCAGTCGGGGCCGTCGGTGGCCTTGACCAGACCCATCATCGGCGTGGCCTGCACCGCCAGCCCGGAGGTCGCCGAACCGGAGAGGCCGGCCGCGGACAGGAACGCGGCCACCGCCTTGACCCCGGACCAGGACTCGCCGGTCGGTCCTCCCGTGGCGGCCCAGACGCCGACCACCTGCCGGGCCCGGTCGAGGGTGGCCGTGTTGAGGACGTCACGGTCGATCGCGGCCAGTTGCGCCAGGGCGCCCTCCGGGGTGTGCGGGAAGCCGGACGGGATCCCGACGGGGCCGGCGGCGGTGGAGGACGGGACCGCGATCATGCCGGGGTCCCGGGTCGACAGGGTGGACGGCTGGGCGGCGGCCGGGTCGGCCGACGGCATCGCCGCAGCGGCGAGAGCCTCGCGGTGTGACGCCGCGCTTCCGCCCGCCGCGCCACTTTGTCCCGATAGGCCCGAACCCGGTTGTAGACCGGTGACCACGCTCGAGCCGGACGGCGCCCCGCCGCCCTCCGGCGCCGGGTGGAACCGCAACCAGACCCACAGGCCCACGCCCGAGACCAGCGCCAGAGCCAGGACGAGCACCAAGACCAGGGCGGTGACCAGCTTGCCTCGGGACCACTCCCCGAGCTCCGTCGGCGCCACGGGCGCCGCCCGTGGCCCGGAGCGGGTGGATCGGGTGGATCGGGTGCGGAGCACGGTCAGCATCCGCTGCCGATGATGCCGCCCACGACGGCGGTGATGGTGACGAACAGGATGGCCATGATGACGGCGACGGCGACCCCGATCGCACCGCGCGAGGAGGCGTGCGGCATCGCGAAGATTTTCCCTACGCCGATCGCGCCGACGGACACGAGGGCGGTGGCGATGATCAAGGCGATGACGCCCCATTTGATCCAGCCGATGACCTGGTCCTGGTAGCTCTGCATGCCGGGCGGTGCTGACGGGCATACCGCCGCGAAGGCGTAGACCTTCCCAGTGATGGGGCCGGTGATGCGGCCGGTGGCTGCTGAGTTGACGACGGCGCTGATGACGGTGTTCATGAGGTTGTGTCCTTCCTGTTGGTTGTGCTGCTGGTGGTGGTGGTCATGCTCTGGGTGGTGCGGGTGAGGTGCTGGATTGCCCGGCGGGTCCGGCTCAGATCGCCGGGTCCGGAGTCGTTCTCGTCGCCTGCCTCGGCGGCGGGTCGTGGATGGGTGAGGGTGAGGAGGAGGTCCGCGGCGCGGTGCAGCTCGCGTGGGATGGGGGCGGGTGTCAGGCCCGCCTCAGCCATGGCGGGACGTTCCGGGACGGCGACCATGCGCCGGTCCTCGGCGCAGGCCGTCGTTCGGGGGCCAGCGCTGACGGCAAGGGACCGCGGGAGGGGTCGGGTGGTCGTGCCGTGGACTGGCCGGAGCCCCAGGAGGGCCACGACGACCGGGAGGGCCGGGTCTCGATACGCAGCGATCGCGTCCAGGCTGTGCTCGAGGTGACGTAGCCCGGGGATGGTGGCTCTGACGGCGAGCACCAGCGGCGCAGACAGCAGGGCCGCCGTCACCCACGGCTCCGGCACCGACTCGGTGGCCTCGACGTCGTCGTAGTCCAGGCGGCCGTCGCGTGCCGCGAGCAGGTCGTGCACCGTCCACGCGCAGTCGATAACGGTCGCGGTGCCGGGAGCGGCGGGTAACGGCGCCGGGGTGCCTGCCAACCCGGTGAAAGGGTCAGCAGGCCGCTGCAGACCCAGCCGGCCGCGGCCACCGATCCGCCACCGTCCGGTCTCGTCCACACCGAACTCGGCCTCGGCGGCAGCGACGAACCCGGACCGGGCAGGCGGGGCGGTGTCGACCACGCGGGCGTGGTCACCGCGTCTGACCGCGGCGTCCCCGACCAGTAGTGCGGTCGTCGACGTTCCCGCCCATCCGTGCACGCCGGCCACGACCACCATCGGCCCGACCAGAGACTCGACCGATGGCCGAGGGGCTGCCGCGGCCGCCGGTGTCCGCCGGAACTGGCCTTCGCGCAGGGCCTGCCAGGCGCGCTCGAGTTCCTCCACGGTCGGTGCCGGCATGCCAGCGTTCTGGTGGGCGCCGCCCGCGGCCGAGATGGTGCTCTCGGCCGTACTGCTGGTGGCGGGTCTGGTTGTGGTGGTCATGCCCGTTCCTCGGACCGGGCGAGCAGGACCTGGCCAAGCAGCTCGGTGGGGACCCGTGCGGCGAGTTCCGCGCGGGCGGCTTGCGCGGCGCGTAGGTCGGCCACGGCCTGCTCGAGCGCCTCGACCACGGCGGCGTCGACGCCGGTTGCGCCGTTGACGAGGGCGGCGGCCTCCTCGAGGGTCATCTCGGTGTGGCCGTTCGGCGCTGGGGCCGGTGGCCGTCGGGTTGGGGTCATCGGTTGCCGCCTTTACGGTGGGAGGTGGCTGCGCCGGTGAGTACGGCGACCCCGGGCGGGTAGGCGGCGGTGGGGCCGGTGCTCTCGTAGTCGTCGGTGGCCTGGCGCAGCAGGTCCACGGCGCGGTCCCGCCGGCGTTCCACCGTTCGCCAGGCGACGCCTCGGGCGGTGGCGACGCGCAGGCCGGCCCGCACGGAGGTGACTCCGCGACGCTGCGCTTCGGGGGCCGGGTCGGGGTCCTCGTCTGCGGCCAGCACCAGCTCCCACAGCAGCCCGGCGTCTTCCCCGGCAAGGACGCTGCGGGCTCGGGCCCAGGCCAGCAGGCCCAGCAGGCCGATGTCGGTGGCGGGGGTGGGGGTCCACGGGTCGGGTCGCTGGTCGATCGTGTCGGTGAGCACGTCCGGGGCGATCGGGATTAGCCGGGACCGGCGGGCCGTCGTGGCGCCGTAGTCGTCGAGGACGGCGCGGCGGGTCTCCATCAAGGTGTTCTTGGCGAAGGCACGCGGGCGGTCGCGCCACGGGTACTCGCGCACCTGGATCCACAGCTGCCCGGCGACGATTGCGTCGACGTCCGGGCCGAGGCCGGTCAGGCTGCGGATGATCCGGTTCCCGCCGGGCACCAGTAGCGACGCGACGAACGTGGCCGCCCGCTGGTCCACTCCCCCGTCGACGGAGCCGATCCGCACCAGTGCGATCAGCAGGTCGTTGGCCTGGGCCTGCTGGCCACGGTCGGTCACCACCGCACCAAGCTCGGCGGCGCTGCGTACCTGGCCCAGCGCGGGCTGGGCGCTGACCCACTGGCTCCACACACCCGAGGCGTCGAGCGTGTGGGCTTGCTCTCCCCACCGTCCGAAGTACTGCTCCAGCGACATGACCTGTGTCCCCTTCGTCGTCGAGCTGACGAGAGGACGGTCCAGTGGCCGTGTTGACGGTTGCGTTACCCCTTGGCGGCGGTAGCGCCCTGAATCCGGGGGTAGCGCGGCGGTCGCGCCCCGCGGCCCGGGGGAACGGGCAGGTCAGAGGCCTGCGCCCGTGTTACGTCACGATCGGGTCACAACCCGCCGACCTGGGTGCTTACGGGTACAGGCGCCTGCTGCGGTCCCGCGACCACGAGTACAGGCGTGGTAACGGGGTGCGCTACCCCCTAATTACTTGGGGGTAGCGCACCCCGTGGGCCGAGCGAGGAGCTGGGTCGGTGGGCTTCAGCCCGAGAGACAGAGGTCGAGACCGATGGCCGGAACGATGCGGCTCAGCTTTGGGAGCGCCACCGGGAACGCTCGCCCGATCCGGCCACGCCAGCGGAAAGCCCCGCCGACGGTGGTCGGCGGGGCCCTTCGACTGCAGGGGTCAGCGGGTGACGACGGTCTGCAGCTCGGCCACCGCGAAACGGGACGTGGTCTGGGTCTGCATGTTGTTGAACGTCCCGCTGGTGCCGTCTGAGCCGGTCCAGGTGACCTTCCAGGTGATCGTGTACGTCGACGTCACCTGGTTGTCACCCCCGACCCCCAGGCTGGACTTGGGGTACCGGTAGGAGCAGCCCTGCGGGTTCACCGGCGCCACCCAGGTCTGCTCGTTCGCCACCCACACCGAGCCCGGCCCGGTGCAGGTGACGGTGCGGGACCCGTCGCCAGGGGTGAAGCCGAGGCTGACCGGGGTGGCTGTCGCCTTCCCCCATACCGCCCCGGCGGTGACGGTCTTGCTGACCGGCTGCCAGGTGGCCGGTTCCGTCCAGAACCATGTGTTCGCGTTGACGAGGGTGTACGGGTGCCCGTCGGTCTTCAACGTCCCGGACGGGTACCTCGATGGCGCCGGTTTCGGCATCACCAGCTGACCCCACGCCGCCTGCGCCAACGCGATCGACGGCGGCGGAGGCGGGGGAGGCGGCGGTGCCGGAGCGCCTCCCCCTGCTGGTGCGGCGGGCGCGGCGGGCGGGTTGCACGCCGCGACCCATGCGGGATTGTTCAAGTCGGGCGGACAGTAGAAGAACGGACCCGTCACCGGGAGATTCCCAGGAATGAACGGGTTGCCGTTACTTCCGGCCGCGCTCCCGGTCCCTCCCGTGGCGCCGACAGGAACGACCGAGCCGCCACCGCCGTTCCCAGACGGATTCCCCCCTCCGGGCGCGTTCCCACCGGTGGCCCCGCCGCCGTTCCCAGACGGATTCCCCCCGCCGGGCGCGTAGACGCCCAGGGTCACCTTTCCGTCACCTGCGCCTACGACGACCGGCGGCGGGGCGGGGCCCGGGTCAGTGGCCCAGGCGTTCCCCGCGGCGGTTCCGGACAGCACGAGGGCGAGCAGTCCGGCTTGCCCCCACCGCGTCACACCCCGGGCGTGCACTTGTTCACCTGATCCAGCTCAGCGTTGACCACGCGCCAGCCCTGTGGCGTCCGCTGAAGGGTGCCCTTGGCTGGTGTGTTGGGGGTGCCGACCGTCAGCTTGTTCCCGGTGGCCGTGTCCTTGTACCCGGCCTGGGAGCCGTCCTGGCAGTCGTTGAGCGTCACGGTGTCCCGGCCGGCGATCGGCTCGGGCCAGCTGATGACGGAGATGTCCTGCCCGTACCCGGCTTCGTGTCGGGACTTCAGCGTGGCGTAGCCGGTGCGGAGACGGGTGAGCTGCGGGTCGACGGCGACCTGCTGAAACGCCTGCTCGGCCTGGTCAGCTGGCAACGAGGCCATGGTGATGGTCAGCCCGTTGAACTTGCGCCAGACGAGTTCGGCGTCCTGCCGGTCCTTGGTCTCCTGCGCGGCGGCGTCGGGCGACGTGGTGGTCGTCGAGGAGGACGGGCTGGCTGGGCTGCTGGTGGCGGTTCCGGTCGTGGGCACGCTGGTGCTGGGGTTGGCGTCTGCGTTTGAGTTGCAGCCCGCGAGGGCTGCGCAGACGGCGGCCGCGGCGGCGACCGTGAGGGTGGTGCGTCTGGGGTTCATGGGTTACCTCCTTCCTGGGGTCTGGCCAGCATGAGCGTCGGCTGTGACGCGTTCGACCGGGTTCGTCCTTCCATGGTGGCCCCTCCAGGTCCGGTTTTCGAGTTCGAGTTGGAGTCTCGAGTTCAGGTGTTGCGGTTGGTCAGCTGGCTCGGGAGAGCCAGTCGCGGTGGTGGGCAAGGATCTGCTTGGTGCGGGGGTTGAGCTCCATCGGCGGCTCCCCGTCGTCAGACCGGTTGCAGACGTCATCCAGGAGCGTGCGGCGCGCCTCGTCGGTGCGGCCTTCGGCTCTGTCGACGGCGGCGGAGTCCAGGCGCGGGCCTTCGGCGTCGGGCGCGGCCAGGCGGGCGATGTCGGTGGCGGCGCGCCCGGTGTCCGTGTCCTCGGCGGCGAGGGCGCGGGTGGTGACCAGGTGGGCCACGTCGACGATGGCGACGGTCAGGTGTTGGTCGATCCGGTCGCCGCCGATGAACCAGGCCCCGCCGCCGTCGCGCATCTGGGAGAACGGTTGACCGGTGACCAACCGCAGCGCGGTGACGTAGTCCTCGATCCCGGCCTCACCTCGCGCCTGGCCGCGCAGCCGCAGCCGCCGAAACAGGTCAGCGTCGACGAGGACCGCGCCGAGCTTGTAGATGTTCACCCCGCGGGTCTTCTTCGCCGGGGACTC
>JAABUS010008329.1_pt1 | contig 11429 bp, 8 predicted proteins | sample 5560161 | NCBI WGS metagenome assembly JAABUS01 (sample SAMN10711885, study PRJNA513376) | rock metagenome | isolation source: Antarctica rocks | place: Antarctica: Victoria Land, Trio Nunatak nord | collected 2016-01-04
GAGGGACAGAATTACCAACTGACTCCGACGGCCGTCAGGATCAGGTCGATCAGCTTGATGCCGATGAACGGCGCGATGATCCCGCCGAGGCCATAGATGAGCAGATTGCGGCGAAGCAGGGCCGATGCGCTCATCGGCCGGTACGCGACGCCGCGCAGCGCCAGAGGGATCAGGATGACGATGATCAACGCGTTGAAGATGATCGCGGAGAGGATCGCGCTGTCGGGGGAGTCCAGCCGCATGACGTTCAGCGCGTCGAGCGCGCCGGCCGAACCGCCATCGCTGACGTAAGCGGCCGTGAAGATCGCCGGGATGATCGCGAAGTACTTGGCGACGTCGTTGGCGATACTGAACGTCGTCAGCGCGCCCCGCGTCATCAGCAACTGCTTGCCGATCGAGACGACGTCGATCAGCTTGGTCGGATCGCTGTCGAGGTCGACCATGTTGCCGGCCTCCTTCGCGGCGGCCGTGCCAGTGTTCATCGCGACGCCGACGTCCGCCTGAGCCAGCGCCGGTGCGTCATTGGTGCCGTCGCCGGTCATCGCGATCAGGCGGCCAGCCTCCTGCTGCTCCCGGATGATCCGGATCTTGTCCTCGGGCCGGGCCTCGGCGTGGAAGTCATCCACACCGGCCTCCCGGGCGATGGTCTGGGCGGTCAGCGGGTTGTCGCCGGTGATCATGACCGTCCGGATGCCCATCTGGCGCAGCTCGGCGAATCGCTGGGCCATGCCGGGTTTGACCGTATCCTTGAGGTAGATCACGCCGAGCGGACGACCATCCTCGAGGACGACCAGGGGCGTCCCGCCGGCCGCCGCGACGCGGTTGGCGGCGTCCCGCAGGTCGGCCGGGACCTCGCCGTACTGGCGGACGACCGCGTCGAGGGCGCCTTTCATCGTCGTGTGGCCGTCCTTGGTCAGGCCGCTCATCCGCGTCTCGGCCGTGAACGGAATCGGGTCGCCCCCAGTGAGAGCGGCCGGGTCGGGCTGGAACCCGAGTTCCGTCGCGAGGGCGACGATGCTCTTGCCCTCCGGCGTCTCATCGGCCAGGCTGGAGCGCAGGGCCGCGCCCGTCAGCTCGGCGGCGCTGACACCACTGGCCGGGATGAACTCGGCCGCCATCCGGTTGCCGTAGGTAATCGTGCCGGTCTTGTCGAGGAGCAGGACGTCGATGTCGCCGGCCGCCTCTACGGCCCGGCCGCTCATCGCCAGCACATTGCGCTGGACGAGGCGGTCCATCCCGGCGATGCCGATCGCGGACAGCAGCCCGCCGATCGTGGTCGGAATCAGGGTGACGAGCAGCGCGATCAGGACCACAGTCGAGGCTTGGTCGCCGGCGTAGGCGGAGATCGGCGCCAGGGTGACCGTCACGATCAGGAAGATGATCGTCAGGCCGGCCAGCAGGATGTTGAGGGCGATCTCGTTCGGGGTCTTCTGCCGGGAGGCGCCCTCGACCAGCGCGATCATCCGGTCGAGGAAGGTCCGACCCGGCTCGGCGGTGATGCGGACGATCAGGGAGTCCGAGATGACCTGGGTGCCGCCGGTCACGGAGGACGACGTATCGGTGCCTGGCTCCTTGAGGACCGGGGCCGACTCGCCGGTGATCGCCGCCTCGGAGACGTAGGCGACACCCTCCACGACCTCCCCGTCGCTCGGGATGACGTCGTTGACTTCGACGAGAACGAGGTCGCCGGTGTGAAGCTCAGCGGAGGCACGGGCCTCGGTCCGCCGGGCGGCCGGTGGGCCAACCAGGACCTTGGCCATCGTCTCGGTCCGGGTTCGGCGGAGCGAGTCGGCCTGCGCCTTGCCGCGGCCCTCGGCCATCGCCTCGGCGAAGTTGGCGAACAGCACGGTGAACCACAGCCACGCCGAGATCCAGGCGACGAAGCCGGTCGGGTCGCCTGACTCACGGAGACCGGACAGGTCCCCAAGCAGGATGATCGTCGTCAGCAGCGCGCCGATCTCGACGATCAGCATGACGGGGTTGTGCCAGAGCGACCGCGGGTCGAGCTTCTTCAGCGCCTCCAGCAGCGCCGGCCGGACGATCTTCGGATCGAGCAGGTTGCGCCGCGGTGCGCCGCTCCGGTCCTGAGACGGCGTGGCGGGGGTGCCGGCGGGGCTGATGCTCTGCGTCGACAGCGAGGTGGTCATGGTCGTGGGCATCCTCAGGATCCGGGCGTACCGGCTTCCGCTACAGTCCGAAGAGATTGCCGTCCCGCATCTGGAAGTGCTCGATGATCGGACCGAGCGCGTAGGAGGGGAAGTAGGTCAGCGCGCCGACGATCAGGATGACGCCGATCAGCAGGCCGACCCAGAGCCCGCCGGTCGTCGGGAAGGTCCCGGCCGTCTCCTGCGTCCGTCCCTTGCGGGCCAGGTTGCCAGCGAGCGCCAGGGCCGGCACGATGATCAGGAACCGCCCGGCCAGCATCGTGATGCCCAGGGCTAGATTGAAGAACGGGACGTTGGCGCTGATCCCGGCGAACGCAGACCCGTTGTTCCCGGCCGCGGAGGTAAAGGCATAGACGAACTCGGTCAGGCCATGGGCCGCCGGGTTCCATCGACTCGTCAGGGCATCGCTGGACGAGATGGCGACCGCCGAGAAGCCCAGGATCAGGATCGGGATCACGAGCAAGGCCAGCATGGCCATCTTGATGTCGAAGGGTTCGATCTTCTTGCCGAGGTATTCGGGCGTTCGCCCGACCATCAGCCCGGCGATGAAGACCGTGACCACCGCGTAGATGAGGATGCCGTACAGGCCGGATCCCACCCCTCCGAAGACGATCTCACCGAGCGCGATGTTGGCCAGCGGGATCATGCCGCCGAGGGCGGTGAACGAGTCGTGCATCCCGTTGACGGCGCCGCAGGACGCGGCGGTCGTGATCACCGCGAACAGCGACGTGTCCTTGATCCCGAACCGCAACTCCTTGCTCTCCATGTTGCCGCCCGGTGCGTCGGCCCCAGCCACCTCGGTCGCCTGGCTGGCACCCGCCGTCGTCAGGTTCGGGTTGCCGGATTGCTCGGCGACCGTCGTGGCGGCGACGCCGACGAAGAAGATCAGGCTCATCGCCGTGAAGATCGCCCAGCCCTGCTTCGGGTTACCGACCATCCTGCCGAACGTGTAGGTCAGGCCGGCCGGAATCAGGAAGATCAGCAGCATCTGGATCAGGTTGGTGAAGGCGTTGGGGTTCTCGAAGGGGTGAGCCGAGTTCGCGTTCAGGAAGCCGCCCCCGTTGGTGCCGAGCATCTTGATCGCCTCCTGGGAGGCGATCGGCCCGAGCGGGACCCGCAGCGTGTCACCCGCGACCGTCACGATCTCGCGGTAGGCGCCGACGGTCTGCGGCACACCGGCCGCGACGAAGACGAAGGCGACGACGATCGAGATCGGCAGCAGGATGTAGAGCACGGCCCGGGTCATGTCGACCCAGAAATTGCCGATCTCCTTCGAGGAGCGCCGGGCGAAGCCGCGGATGACCGCGACCGCGACGGCGATGCCGGTGGCCGCCGAGAGGAAGTTGTGGACGGCCAGCCCGACCATCTGGGTGAAGTAGCTCATCGTCGTCTCGGGGTAATACCCCTGCCAGTTGGTGTTGGTCACGAAGGAGACGGAGGTGTTGAAGGACGACTCGGCGCCAACCCCCGGGAGTCCCTCGGGGTTGAACGGCAGGTCGCCCTGGGCTCGCTGGATCAGATACGTCAGCAGCACCCCAAAGGCGCTGAACAGCAACATGGCGACCGTGTAGCTCTGCCACCCCTGCTCACGCCTCGCATCGACGGCCGTCAGCCGGTAGACCAGGCGCTCGAGCGGCGCCAGAACCGGGCTGAGGAAGACCCGCTCGCCGGAGAACAGACGAGCCATGTACGAGCCGACGGGTTTGGTGACCAGCAGCAGGACACCGAAGTAGACGACGATCAGGACCGCAAACGTCATCTCGATAGACCTTTCAGCGAACGCGCCGGTAACGAACCGTCGCCGATCGGGCAGGACGCTAGAACCGCTCGGGACGGAGGAGCGCGACGGCGAGGTAGACGAGCAGGACAGCGGCGATCACCAGGACAACGACGTCGAAACCGCTCACGACATCACCTCCAGCAACGGGCTTGCGCCCGTCAAAGTCGTTCGATCCCGGCGATGAACGCCAGGCAAGCCGCGAAGAACCCGATACTGATCAGGACCATAAGGACGTCTTGCATCGTCGCCTCTCAGTGCGTTCATCCATCGGACGGCCCCTACCGTTCGAGATCGACCTGGTCGGTCCCGATCGTCTCCAGGCCCGGAGTGGCACTGGGCTCGCCGTTCAATGCGCGCTCGACCAGCCGGAGCAGGGCGTCCATCGGAAACGGTTTGTGCAGCACCCCATCCGGCCGAAGCTCGCGCACGAGCCTGGTTTGCGGCGGCATGGCGGACAGCACGATGACCGGCACCGCGTGATCTCCCGCCCGAATGAGCCGCAGGATGTCCCAGCCCGTCGCATCGGGCAGATTGACGTCCACCAGGAGAAGGTCGAACGCCGTCGACCGGAGAGCCCGCAGGGCGTCACCGAAACTGGCTGCCCCCGTCACCTTGTAGCCCCGGCCCTTCAGCGCCCGCATGAGGGCCTCACGCAGCCGCGTCTCGTCATCGACGACCAGTAGGCGAAACCTGTCTTCGTCCGTCATCCCGTCCCGCCTTACCGACATCGGAGCCGCCCCACGGCGGCACCGCCCACCGGAGAAGGCTAGGTCTCAAGGCATCAGGACGGCATTAGAGGGAGGCTGGATGGCATAAGAGAATCGTTAGAAGCGGAGGAGCCAATATCAGACAGCGTCCGCTCCGGACCGGAACCGATACCCGACGCCAGGCTCGGTGACGATCAACCGCTGCTGCCCGGGCTCAGGCTCCAGCTTGCGGCGCAGGTAGTTGATGTAGACCCGGAGTTGCTGCGTGTTGTCGGCCGCGTACCCGCCCCACACGCGTTCGAGCAACTGCCGGTGTGTCAGGACTTTGTCGGCGTTGGTCGCCAGGACCCGAAGCAGGTCGTACTCCGTCCGGGTCAGATGGACCTCGCCGTCACCACGCGTCACGACGTGACGGCCAAAGTCGATCGTCAGATCGCCGACGGTCACCGAGGAGGCCGTCGGCGCGCCAGACCGGCGCAGCGTCGCCCGGACCCGCGCCAGGAGCTCCCCCATCCCGAACGGCTTGGTGAGATAGTCGTCAGCGCCGAGGTCGAGCGCGGCAACCTTGTCACGCTCCTCGCCTCGGGCCGACAGGACGATGATGGGGACCTGCGACCACTCCCGTGTCTGCCGGACGACCTCGAGCCCATCGACCCGCGACATGGCGAGATCGAGCAGGACCAGGTCGGGCAGCCGCAGGGCCAGCGCGTCGAGGGCCTCCGCGCCATCGGCAGCCAGATCGACGCCGTAGCCGTGCCCGCTCAGTGCCGTCCGGAGCGCCCGTCGGATCTGCGGTTCGTCGTCGACGACCAGGATCCGCTCTCCGCTCATCGTGCCCCCACTTCGTTCGCCGGAGCGGCCGGAGCGCCGGCCGAGCCGGGTGGCGCGATTGGCAGCGTGAAACAGAACGTCGCCCCGTGCCCGGGCCTGCTTTCCACCCAGATCCGACCGCCGTGAGCCTCCACCAGTCCCTTGCAGATCGTCAGACCGATTCCCGACCCGGAGATGGTCGTGCCCTCGGCGCTCCCACGGTAGAACCGCTCGAACAGTCGACGCTGGATGGCCGGAGCGATCCCCGGTCCGTGGTCGGCGACCGCAATCTCGACGTCCTCCGTCCCGGCCCGCCGCACCCGCAACTCGACAGGAGCGTCCGGCGGCGTGTACTTGAGCGCATTCTCCCCGAGATTCATCACGACCTGGGCGATTTCGACGTAGTCGAACCAGACGAGGGGCAAATCCGGCTCGATCGCCAGCCGGATCCGCTCGACCGAACTGCCGGCCCGGTTCCGCAGGCGCGTGGCTACGTCCAGCAGGAGCTCCTCAATGTCGTACCACTCTCGATCGGGCCGCAGCGCCCCCCCTTCGATTCGGGAGAGGTCGAGCAGGTTGCCGACCATCAGGGTCAGCCGGTCGGTCTCCTCGTCGATCGCGAGCAGGAAGTCGCGCCGGTCCTCGTCGCTCCACGTGACCCGATCGTCCAGCAGCGACGTGGCCGACGCCTTGATTGCCGAGAGTGGCGTGCGGAGATCGTGGGAGACGGCCGCGAGCAGCGCCGATTTCAACTCATCCGACTGGGCGAGGACGTCGGCCCGGGAGGCCTCCTCGGTGAGCCGCGTCCTGTCCAACGCCAGCGCGGCCTGCCCGGCGAAGGTCGCCAGCAATCGCTCGTCATCGGGCATGAACCGGCCACCGCCCGGGCGGCCGCTCACCTCCAGCACTCCAATGACACGGTCGCGGGCGAGGATCGGCACGTACAGCACGTCCGCACTCCGAAGGCCGTGGATCGCGACCGGTAGGCTCCCGGCGCCATGCGGCGCTCGCAACCGGCGGCCGACGACCCGGCGGCCGGCGGGCCGCCGGTGCTCCATGGCCCACGTCGCCATCGCGAGGCTCTGGCGATCGATCCGATCCTCCCCCGAGCGATCGGGCGCCGCCGATCGGAGCGTGAGCTCCGGGGGGATTGGATCGTCCGAAAGGTCGGTCGCGTGGCCGTCCACTGGCAGCAGGATCCGGCTCCGGTCCGCCCCGTAGACTGTCACGATCTGACTCGTGATCGTGTCCAACACGGCGTCCAGAGTGACATCGGCGATCAAGGCTGAGTTGAGGTCGTAGAGCAAACCGACGCGTCGCTGCTCCCGCAGCGCCTGCTGCGTCCGGAAGCTGAGCCGGGCGACGAGCTGACCAGTCACGAGTGACACGCCCAGGTAGATGAACAGAGCCAGGATGTAGTTGGCGGTGTCGATCGAGAGCGTGTAGTACGGCTCGATGAACAGGAAGTTAACCAGCAGGAAAGCGGAAATGGAGGCCGCGGCCGCTGGACCGGAGCCAAGCAGAAGGGCCGAACCTACGCTGACGACGACGAACAGCAGCAGGGCATTGACTGGTCCGAGCCCGTCCCGAAACGGCAGCAGAACGAACGCGACCATTACCGTCAGCGCAAGCGCGGCAATGTACGCGGGCCATCGGGCCGGGCCGTTCCGGATCCGCTCCAGCCAGCTCCATGGCGCCCCGGCCCGGCCAAGGATCAGCCTAAGGGCGGTTCTGGCACGCGCGAGGATTCCGGTCTTCAGGCGACGCGGTTGCAACCCATTCATGCGGCCGCGTAACTGGCGATGACCTGCTCGACTTCGTCCGGCGTCGTGGTGGCCTGCTCGAACCAGTGCTCCCAGAGAGCGTCCACGGCCGCCGGGTCGTCGCTGGCGGCCGCGAACGCCGCCAGCAGGTCAGACGGTTCGGCGACCTGGAACCGGAAGCCCACTCGTCCGGGTGCCGCGTCACTCGCGAAGGCCCGCAGCGCCGCCAGGAAGGCGTCATCGCCGATCTCCAGACGGATGGCGAGGAACCCGAGGGCCGCCTTGCCGTAGACGATATCACCGAATCCCGGTGGTGCCTCCGGGTACGGCTGGTCCGCGACCACATCGCCGGAACCGCGCAGCAGCGCCAGGTAGCGCGGCGCGACATAGGTCCGCAGCATTGCGACGGCGGCGGCGCGACCCTGTGTCCACTCCACTTCCATCGTCATCGTGTAGTTGGTCAGCCCCTCGGTGACGAAGGTGTGGTCGTTGGAGTTGCCGCCGACGAGATTGCCCCACCACTGATGGGCGATCTGGAAGTCGTAGTACTGCGGATCGTCGCCAGCGGCGGCCAGCGAGGGACCGTCGAGGAAGACCAGCCCGGACCAGGAGATCCCGAGTGTCCCACTGGTCAGGGGGACATCGACCAGATCGAGCTCGCGGTACGGGTACTCGCCGAACCGGTCGCCATAGACCGCCAGCGAGCGGGCCACGACATCGAGGACGGCGTCGATCGCCGCCGCGTCGCCGAGGTTGGTCGCGTAGGTGATCGTCATCGCGCTGGCCCGGCGTGTGACGAGCTGCCAGCCGGTTCCGAGCGCCAGAGTGAGGTCGCGGGCAGGGCCGGCCACGATCCGGGTCACCATCTGGCCTGGGTGGCCAGCTTCGGTGCTGACCACCGTTCCGGAAGAGATGACCGTCATGTCCGGAGCCCGCAGCGTCAGGTCATAGAGGGCGACATCGCCGAAGGTCGGGTCGACGTTGTCGAACGGGGGATCGCGCCGCCAGCCGGTGCCGGCCTCGTAGCCGGCCAGGCTTGGGTACCAGTCGGCCAGCGCCCAGGCGCCGGTCGCCGACGAGCGGCTGAGGATGCCGTACGAGCCGCCCGAGTCGACCGGCAGGGTCGTCGTAAACGCCAGGTCGATGGTGACGCCAGCCCCGGACGCCAGTGGGCGGGCCAGCGGGACGTCGAGCACCGTGTCCCCGACTGACAGCGTAGGCGTCGCCATCGCGCCATCGACGGTGAGGGAACCGATGGTGGTGCCTCCGGCATCGTAGTGGCTGGCGTTGGGAAAGAGCCGGAAGACGACATCGTCGAGCGCCGCGCCGTAGCGGTTCACGAACAGCAGAGCCAGTGACCCACCGATCGTTCCGGCGTTCGGGTCGACGGTGACGTCCATCGCGTAGCGGCTGATGGATCGGTCGGTCGCGGCAACGACGGCGTCCCGTTGTGACGGCAGGACGTCGGTCCACGCGTCTGGCAATGACCGCGACGCCGGAGTCTGGGCTGAAACCGGAACACTGCCAGAGGTTACGGTCAGCATGACCAGCGCGAGGAACCAGGGCGTCACCCGCGCTCGAAGCATTCGTGGGCTAACCGACGACGATGATGCAGCCATTGATGATGCCTTCACGCGAGAGGGCGGGTCCATGCCAGGCAGACGTCCCTGCGCCGGAACGCCATGGCCCATCAGCGGTGTGGACGGGCACCGTCACGGCGATCCACCCGCGAATCGACGTCGGTTAAGCCACCCATGGCGAGATCCGGATCACTCTGGGTTGGATTCGAAGCCGCGCCGAGCTGGACCCGGTATTGATAACGGTCACCGCGGATGACGCTCCGGCGGAACTCCGCCGGTTGCCGGCTAGCGTAGGCGAAGCGCTCGACGAGAAATGCCGGGTCGCCCGCGGCTACGCCCAGCAACGCCGCCTCGGTGGTATCGATCAGGACCGGCCGCAGGGTCTCATCGGCGTGGTCGACCGTTAATCCGCAGACCGATTCCATCGCCTCATACAGGACATCGTCACGGAACTGAGCGGTCGTGATCCGTTCACCGCATTCGATCGGCAGGAAGACCTCCTCGAAGACCAAGGGGTCGCCGTTGACGAGCCGAATGCGCGTAATCTCGAACACCGGTGCATCGGCTCGTCCGGTCAGGAATTCGGACGCCTCACGCTCGACGGTAATCCGAGAGCCAAGAAGCCGGTTTCCCGGTTGCTGGCCCTGGGCAATCAGAGTCCGAATGAAGCTGTAAACCCCCTCCAGAGGTTGCTCGATGGTCGGCTCACTCACGAAGGTCCCGACTCCCCGGCGCCGGGTCACCAGCCCGTGCCGGGCCAGACCGGTCAGCGCCCGGGTCACCGTCTGGCGACTCACTCCAGCCAGCCGCGCCAGGTCCGGCTCCGGAGGGAGGACCGTTCCCGGTGGCAGCCGATCGTCGCGCATGGCAGCGGTCAACAATCCCGCCAGTTGCTCATAGAGCGGCAGGCGCGCCTGGGGATCGAGAGCGCCTCTGAGGAATGGACCGAGCCATTCGCCCTGCACCGTAGCCTTGTCTTGCGTCGCCATGTCGTCCGTTGCCGTCAAACAGGACCTTCCATCTTTTTGCTTCTCGAATTTGCTGATCGAATCGACGCAGCCGAAAGCGGCTCCAGACATCCCTGTATCCACCTTACCCCACCCCGCCCAATTCTTGCGCGTCGCAACCCAGTCTGACGGGTAATGGACCTTGCCGAGAATTGCCGGTAGGACCGCCCCGACACCTGTAACGTTACGGTCTCGCTAGATGACAACATTCCGTTAACCGTCTATATGATCGATCATGATCTACTCATGTCTGTGACGTCACTCCGGACATGACTCTCGCATGGCTGGGATGGCGTCGCCCGTCCATTGGGAATCACGACGTTCGCTCCAGGAGACAACGATCCATGAAGAAGATGTCCAGCTGGTTGTACCTGGGACTGCTTGCCGCACTGGCAGTCGTCCTTGCCGGGCCACTCGAGGCGAGCGCGCAAGGAACACTCACGCTCAACGGGGCCGGCTCGAGTTTTGACAACCCCCTCTTCTCGGCGGCCTTCGCCGCGTACACGAAGGACAACCCTGACGTTCGCGTCAACTATCAGTCGGTTGGTTCTGGCGCGGGCATCAAGCAACTCACGGAGAACACGGTCGACTTTGGTGCGACCGATGCGCCGATGACCGACGAGCAACTCACCGCCGCCGGTGGCGCCGATGCGGTCGTCCACGTGCCCGTGACGCTCGGGGCCGTTGCCCTCACTTACAACCTGCCCGGGCTCGTCGCGCCGCTCAATCTCGACGGGAACGCGATCGCGGACATCTTCCAGGGCAAGATCACCAAATGGAACGACGACGCGGTCAAGGCGCTCAACCCGGGCGTCGACCTGCCGAAGACGGACATCTCCGTGGTGACGCGGTCCGACGGGTCGGGAACGACCAACATCTTCACTACCTACCTGACCAGCGTCAACGCCGACTTCAAGACCAATGTCGGCGCGGGGCTCTCGGTCAAGTGGCCCGTGGGTATTGGCGCCAAGGGATCTGAGGGCGTCGCCGGTCAAGTCTCCCAGATCGAAGGAGCCGTCACGTACGTTGAACTGAGCTATGCCGAGCAGAACAAACTGGCCACCGCCAAGGTCGAGAACTCGGCAAAGGCCTTCGTGGCGCCCAGCGCCGATGGAGCGACCGCCTGCGCGGCCGCGGCGGCGTCCAAGCTGCCCAAGGACCTCCGGATCATGATCGCTGGCTGCACGGGCGATGACGCCGCCATCTATCCGATCTCCGGCTTCAGCTGGGTCGTACTCTACGCCGATCAGAAGGATGCGGCCCGGGGAACGGCCCTGGTCAATGTCCTGTCCTGGCTGATCACCGATGGCCAGCAGTACGGCGCGGACCTCTCGTACGCACCGCTTCCGAATGACGTCGTGACGGCGGCCATGGCACGGCTCCAAACGGTGACGTCGGGCGGCAAGCAACTCCTGACCGGGACGCCCGCCGCTACCGCCGCCTGAGCCGATTTCAGGCGAAGGATCAGCCCATGGTAGACATCCCACGAGACTCGGCCGTCCCCACTCGGGAGCTGGCCGGCTCGTCGGGCGCCGAGGGACGAAGGCCACTGGAGTGGCCTTCGTCCCATCGACATATCGACGACATCTTTCGGCTCATCGTGACGGCGTTCGGGGC
>JAABUS010008333.1_pt1 | contig 11425 bp, 6 predicted proteins | sample 5560161 | NCBI WGS metagenome assembly JAABUS01 (sample SAMN10711885, study PRJNA513376) | rock metagenome | isolation source: Antarctica rocks | place: Antarctica: Victoria Land, Trio Nunatak nord | collected 2016-01-04
ACGGCCAGATCGAACCAGACAGCGCGCCATCCACCAACTCGAAGCCATGGGCTACCGCGTCACGCTCGACCAAGCCTCGTAGCACTCACCGCGGCAGCCTCTCCGTGAGTGAATCTTCGCGTCAGGTGCCTTACCGGGCATCTTCACCGGGCGGGTCTTACGGGACACCCGGACAGGCGTACCCACGCTGACCTGGACCGTTCCCGCAAGAGGTTCCGCTTACGGGACGGGGCAGCGCGCATCGTCAGCGGCAGATCCACCCCGCGGCCAGCCCGGTCTCCACCGTCAGCTCCCGCAGCAGCAAGGCACCCGCCCGCGACACCAAACCCGTCCCATCCGCGCTGACCTTGACCCGTCGAGCAAGCCGGTTACTCTTCACCTACGGAGTGCCTTCCTATTCGGTGACCCTTGGACCCTCGCAAGCCCAGTTTCCCTTACAGGACAGGCACTTCCGTGCATCCAGCCCCCGCGTCACCCACAGACACGTGAAAGAGGCAGGTTAACGTCCGCGGACCTGGACCTCGACCCGCAGCAGTTGGCCGGTTCGGGGGTCGGCTATCTCGATCAGCTCCACCGAGTCCAGCGGCTGGCACCATTGGTCCAGCTCGGCGAGCCGGGTGGCGGCTGGGGCACGACGTGCCCGTACCGCGTTGGTGCCCGACCCTACGAGGTTCCACTGCAGTCGCTCGGCCTGCAGTCGGGTTCGCTCTGCTTCGGTGGCCATGGTGTCCAGCGATCCGTAGGCGTCGACGACGACGCCGTAGGCGGTTCTTCCGGCTGCCGCCGTCGTGATGCCTGCGGCGATGTCCGCGGCTACTTGATCAGGGGCGCGTAGCAGCGGGTCTCCGTAGCCACCGCCGCCGCCGGCGTGCAGGTGCAGCACGTCCCCGGGGCCGGCCATCATGCCGAATTGCTTCGCGTCTAGGGCTGTTGCCGTTCCGTCGAGCTCTGCGAGCGTGGCGGGGATGTGTCCTGATTCCAGCGCCAGGTCGGCGTGGGCGCCGGTCACGAGGTCGAAGCCGCTGGTGGACCCGGGGTAGCCGCCGAAGACGCCGGGGGGCGGGACCTGCCAGCAGCTGAGGAAGACGTGCACTTGTCCCCCGGTGGTGTGCCAGGGGGTCCACGCCAGATCGACTCCGTCGCCGCCGCGGTACTGGCCGGGCCCGCCGGAGTTGGCGTTGAGCCGTCGCCACAGGTAGAGCACGGGGTAGCCCAGCTCGTTGATCTCGATGTCCGGCACGCTGTTCTGCGGCTGGGACAGCGCTCCGCCCACGTCCATGCCGTCCGCCACGGCTTGCCCGCCGGACCCGCTGCCGCCGCCATGCATGTCCAGGAAGGGTGCGAGCTGGCCGGACTCGTCGGGGGCGTAGAAGATGCCCCCGTTCCAGGAGTCCTGGTATGGGGCGATGACGTGCTCGCGGACGAATGGGTCGGTGCTCTCAGCCTGGATCCGGGCCATGAGCCCGGTGACCACCTTCCCGACGCGGACTCCCGCCTCCATGTGCCCGCTCGAGACCGGTGCGGGCATCCGCACGTCGCAGAGCGTCCCCGGCTTGGTGATCACCTCGATGGGCCGCAGCGTGCCCTCGTTGATCGGCAGGTCGCAGAGCAGGGACAGCAGGATCGGGCTGGCGACGGAGCCGTACGTGACAGACGCGCTGCAGTTGATGAAGCCGTCGGTCTGTGGGGCGGAGTCGGAGAAGTCGAAGACCATCCGGTCGTCGTGGACGGTGAGTCGACAGTGCACCCGGTATAGCTCGTTGGTGTGCCCGTTGTGCTCGATGTAGTCCTCGACCTCGTAGACGCCGTTCGGCAGGCTGCGGATTCGCCGTCGAACGGCGTCCTCCGCCAGGCTCTTGCTGATCTCCAGGTTGGTCCGGAAGTCCGGCACGCCGTAGCGCTCCAGCAGACCCTGCATGCGGTCGTCGCAGCGGTTGCAGGCCGCGATGAAGCACCTGATGTCCGACATCACCATGTGTGGCACGCGGATGTTGGTTTCGATGATGCGCCAGATGTCGTCCACTAGCTCGCCTTGGTCGACGATCTTGATGCCGGGCAGCCGGAGACCTTCGCCGTAGGTCTCGGTGGCCATCGGAGCGAAGCCACCGGGAGCGATCCCGCCGAAGTCCGCCACGTGCGCTTCCGCCCAGCACCAGGCCACCAGTTCGGGGCCAGCGAAGATCGGCCGCACGACGCCGATGTCCACTTGGTGGGAGCTGCCGGTGGTGAAGGGGTCGTTGCAGATGAACATGTCTCCGGGTCGGATCCGGTCGCGGGGCACGGTCTTGAGGACGTGCTGGACCGCTTGCTTCGCCGGGCCGAGGTACACCGGGATGTAGCCGGAGTAGCAGATGATGTCGCCCTCGGCGTCGGCGATGAAGGTGGAGAAGTCCACCGCCTCGGCGATCGCCGGACTGCCGGAGGCGCGCATCATCACCACGCCCATCTCGGCGGCGATGTTCTCTAGCGCCTTCGCGAAAATCTCTACCGAGACCGGGTCGACGTCCAGGGCGGTCACTTTCCGGCCTCCTTCTCGGCGGTGGTGTCGGTCAGCAGGTAGTTGCCCCACTCGTCGACGTCCAGGTTCCACCCTCGCGGGACCTGGATGGTGGTCAGCGGGTGCTCGACCATGGCCGGTCCGGCCAGGTGTGCTCCTGGGGACAGCTGCTCGGCCTGGTACACCGCCAGCTCGGCTCGCCTTCCGGACAGGGGGAGGTAGACCGAGCGGTGGCCGGAGGGCTGCGCGGACTGCTTGTTCACCACTCCCGCGGCCGGTTCGAAGGTCTTGGCCCGGCCGGTGGCGATCACCCGGACCGACATCAGCACGACAGGGTTGCCCACCCAGGCCGACCCCTTGCCGTACTCGGCCTCGTAACGTGCGGGGAAGCCCTGCTGCACATGGACGAGGTCGGCCTCGCTCAGGTCGTCCTTGCGCGGGAGGGGAACCTTGAGCTCCCACTGCTGACCCGCAAACTTCATGTCACCCTGCCACTGCACGTCGATCCGGTCGTCGGAGTAGCCCGCCTCGCGCAGCGACCGGGTCAGCTCCGACTCGAGCTCGCGCAGGCTCTGGGCGACGTGGCTGGATTCCCCACCGCTCCACATCGCGGACCGCGCGTGGGTGCGGACGTCGTCGCTGGCGAGTAGTCCGTGGGCGGAAAAAACCGCCGCGTCCGACGGCAGCACGATCTGCCGGATGCCTAGACTGCGAGCGATGTCGGCAGCGAAGATGCCCAGCGCTCCGCCGAAGGAGAACAGCGCGAAGGTACGCGGGTCGTGGCCGCGCTCCACGGTCACCGAGCGCACCGCGTTGCTCATGTTCGCCGTGACCATCCGATACACCGCCGCGGCCGACTCCACGGCGTCTAGGCCGAGCGGCTTGCCCACCTCGCGGACCAGTGCGTCCTCGGCCGGACCGACGGTCAGCACCCGGCGTCCACCGAGGAACGACGCCGGATCGAGAAGCCCGAGCACGGCGGCTGCATCGGTCACGGTCGGGTAAGTCCCGCCGTTGCCGTAGCAGACCGGGCCGGGCTCTGCGCCGGCGCTCTGGGGTCCCACCTGCGGCACCCCCCGGGTATCCAACCAAGCGATGGAGCCGCCACCGGCCCCGATCGGAGTCACGTCGATCTTGGACAGTGCGGTGAGGAACTGTTCGCGCAACATCACCCGCTGGGTGACAAGAGGCTCGGTCCCCTGCAGCACAGACACGTCGAAGGACGTGCCGCCCATGTCTGCAGTCACCACGTTACGGATGCCCAGCCGCCGAGCCAGCGCCCTAGCACCGATGACCCCACCGGCAGGTCCCGAATCGATCAGCGTGATCGGCCGCATCCGGGCTTCGGCGGCGGACAGCGTGCCTCCGAAGCCCTGCATGAACACGACCGGCACCTGCAGTCCGCGCCGTGACAGCTCGCGCTCCACGCGTTGGGTGTACTCCGCGACACGCAGGCCGGTGAAAGAGTTGAGGAGTGTGGTCATGGTCCGCTCGTACTCGCGGATCACGGGATGCAGCCGCGAGGAGACGCTCAGGAAGATCTCGGGATGCTCGTCGCGCACGATCCGAGCAAGCAGCTCTTCATGATCAGGATTGAGGAAGCTCCACAGCAGTGACACGGCGATGGCATCGACGTTCCGCCCGACGAGGGTCTCCACTGCCCGCCGGGCCTCCGCCTCGGTCAGCGCCACCACGGCCGTCCCCTTGCGGTCGACCCGCTCGGTGACTTCCACGACCCGATCCCTGGGGACGATCTGGGGAAGGTTCAGTTGCCGGTGCGGGTCGCGGTGTGCGTTGCGGGCCGAGCGGGCGACCAGGAGGTTGTCTCCGAACCCGCGCGTCGTGATCAGGCCTACCCGTGCGCCGCGCAGCTCGGCGATCGAGTTGGTGACCACGGTGGTGCCGTTGACGAAGCGTGTGGTCGCACCGAGCAGCTCCGGCAGTGGCGAACCGACCCTTAGCGCGAGATTCTCCAGCGCCTGGATCAGGCCACCAGCCAGGTTGTCCGGGGTGGTGAACGCCTTGTCGGCGTAGACCCTGCCGTCGTTGGCCACCGCGGCGACGTCGGTGAACGTGCCGCCGATGTCGCAACCGACTTGGTACTCCGTCATTGAGACTCATCTCCTCTCTGAGACGTGCGGTGCGTACGAGTCACGCGCGGTCAGGACACGGCCTGCGCGGAACCTCGAGCCAGCGTCAAGCTATCTCGTATATTTTATTGTGTCTAGAGTCAGCTTCGGAAGCCCACCTGCTGGCCCACCACTGGCTAGGTGGTGTGGCCGGCCCTTGCGACCTAGGCACTGTCGGTGGTTTGCGGGCCTGAAGCTGCTGGTAGCCGCAATCTGCTCCCAAGAGGGGGCTGGCGCGCGACCGCCAAGTGCGGTGTGGCGACGGCAGCTTCGTGCCGCCAAGCTGCCTCGGTCGACGAGTCTTGAACCCTGATGGCGGCCCGCCAGCTGTCGCTGCTAACGCCTCACTGGCCTACCTCCCGCCTGCTGCACACCGCGGTTGAGGGGGTCCGCCGGGACCAACGCGGGCCGCTGCGACGAGCAGTCCGACGATTCCGGCAAGCATTGAGGCGTCTCCCGACTACCGAGCACAGCCGGACGGCTGTGTCTCTGGTGCGCGGCTACCGGCCGCCGATCTCGTCAGTCTTGGTGCGCCGCCGCCGGCCGGTGACCTCCGTGGTGTCGGGAGCGGGCCAATAGTTGCCGGGCCAGCTCCAGGCGAGGCTTGTCGACCATTTCTCCATCGACCCGCACCGCGGCGCCCTCAGTATCCCCTGCGAGGGCAAGAACTCGAGCCGCCCAGTCGCGCTCCTCCGCCGAGGGCAGGAACGCGTTCCGCGTTGGAGCGACCTGCCGCGGATGGAGGCACAACTTGCCCGTGAAGCCCAGCGAGGCGGCGTAGCGAGCCTCAGCGGCGGTCGCACCGTCATCGTCCAGCAACGGCTGGACGCCGTCGGCGGGACCCGGAAGCCCGGCTGCGCGGGACGCCACCACGATGCGGCTGCGCGCGAACAGCAACGCCTCCCGGCTCCCTCCGCCCGGGTTCAGACCCAGATCGAGGGAGAAGTCGACGTTGCCGAACAACAACCGAGCGACCTGGGGCAGGTCCGCGAGCACAGATGCGTCCCGCACTCCACGGGCGGTCTCTAGCAGCGCCAGGACAGGAACGTCACCGAGAACCGAGGCGACAGAGGCGACGTGTTCTGCGGATTCGGCCTTGGGCAGCACGACGCCTGCAAGGCTTGTCGCACCGCGCAGAGCAGCCAGATCTTCCTCATGCCAGGGGGTGCCGAACGCGTTCACCCGCACGTAGGCTCCCGGCCCGCCGGACACGTGCTGCGCAGCTGCTGCGCGCGCGAGGCTCTTTTCTCTTGGCGCGACAGCGTCCTCCAGGTCGATGATGACCGCGTCTGCTCCACTGGCTGCAGCCTTGCCGAAACGGTCGGGCCGCGACGCTGGCACGAACAGCAGCGTTCTCGCCTCGTGGTAGCCGGCGTCGGTCACGAGCCGTCGCCGGGAGCGGTCAGTCCCGCCGCTGCCCGTGCGCGGGCGTCCCACACCGGTTGGACGGCCGCCCGCACGGGGCCATGGCCCCGCCGGTACACCAGCAGCGTCCGCTCGAAGGTGATCACTATCAGACCGTCCTGGTTGAAGCCGACGGTGCGGACCTGTACAACCCCGACGTTGTCTCGAGAGCTGGACGCGCGAGCGGACAGAACCTCGGACTGGGAGTAGATCGTGTCTCCCTCGAACACCGGATTGGGCAACCGAACCCGATCCCAACCTAGGTTGGCCATCACGTTCATGGAGACGTCGTGAACGCTTTGCCCGGTCACGAGCGCGAGCGTGAAGGTGGAGTCCACAAGAGGCTTCCCCCACGGTGTGGCCTCGGCGAAGTGGCGGTCGAAGTGGATGGCGGCGGTGTTTTGCGTCAGCAGCGTCAGCCACGAATTGTCGACCGCTAAGACGGTTCGCCCCAGGGGATGTTGGTAGACGTCGCCGACCACGAAGTCTTCGAAGAAGCGGCCAGTCCAGCTCACGACGGGCGCCTGGGACGGGGGCGCAGTGGAGTCTTCAGTCATACTGACCTCCTTAGTAGACGGGTTCGCGCGGGAACCCGGTTCGCTGATTGCCGTTATCTCAGATTACCCACCGGCCATGAAGTAGAACCTGTTGTTGACCACTCTCCCTTAGGAGAAGTCCTCCCTATCGATGAAGCCGGACAACGACTCACCGACTCGGCCTCAGTGTGCTGAATTAGTTGGGCGGATTTACGCGTCGTTGCAGGCCACTTCGCTTTCCCGGCTTCTAGCACCGTTGTAGTCGACCACCCTGGCATGACGGCAACTCATCTATAACCAAGACTCTTTAGTGGTGCCATGCGCTGCTCAATGTCGCGACGAAGCGGTGCGACCCTATTGACCTTTAATTCGTTTTGCACGAAGTTTGACCACTTCGGAGCCGTGTTCGCTGCCCTCATCTGACTCACTCTGCTGGGTCGCCTTGGCGGCCAAGCGCTCGTCGAAGTGGCTTGCCAGGAGCTCGCCGGCGTGTCGGATGTGATCGACCATTTCCGCGCGCGCACGCTCAGCGTCTCGGGCTTGCAGAGCGTCGACGATCGCTGTGTGATCTTCTTTCGTGGCGTCTGGCCAGCCTGGGATGCTGCCGTAGAACTCGCGCGGGACGTACTGGACGAGCAACGCCAGTACCCACCCGAGTTTTCGCGTCCGAGCCGAGCGGTTGAGGGCCTGGTGAAACTCGTTGTTGAACTCCTCGAGAGCCCCGGTGTCACCGCTGTCCGCCGCGGCGACGACAGCCTGGTGCGCGGCGACAATACGGGCGAGGTCCCCCGCGGAGGCATTGGCGGCAGCCCGGGAGGCGATCTCGCCAGCAATCAACGCCTGAGCGGTGAAGAGCTCACGGATGTCGTCGCCGGTGAGCTCGGCAATTACGAATCCGCGGTGCGGCTCGAGTCGCAGGAAACCCTCGACTCGGAGCGACTGGAGTGCCTCACGAGCCGGAGTGGCAGAGATCCCAAGAGTCTCGGCAAGACCCTCGATCCTCACAAAATCACCGGGCAGCAGCTGACCCGACATGATCTGTGCGCGCACGTGTGACGCTACGTCGGCGCTCAGCAGACTCCTCGACCGCAGCTGCGAGGCCAGGTCAGATTTTGCGGGCACGTCGATCAAATTCCGTCATACCAATATCATATCAGGTGACGAGGAGTCAAAGCTTGGGTAGCTGAGGACCGCCGATCCCGTCAAGTTGACGACGACGCACCAACCTGCGGCAGGTCGTCGCCCGAGCCCCTCGCCTGGCCTTAACTGCCTGATCCTGACTGCCTCGATGTGACCGCCGACTTGCCGATGCCCCCAGGCAGATCAAGCATCTTGGCTGGTCGGCAGCGGTGCAGCGCTCAGTTGCTGCGTGGCGCTCACCTTCTCCGAGATGACCTCGAGCGGACGACGGGTCGTCCGGGGACCGAAGAACGCGAGGACGAGGCCCATCACAACTAGACCCACGCCGAGGATGACGTACAACGTGGCCGCGCCGAGCGAGGAGTAGATCGCGGCGACGGAAACGCCTGACGCAATGCCCGCGATCCGACCGATGCCGTTCACAGTGCCGGCCCCTACTCCGCGGATGTCGGTAGGAAACACCTCCGGCATGTAGGTGTAGAAGCTCGTCGTCGCCGCCGACAGGGCGAGCTGGACAACGAAGCCAGAGATGACGCTTGGCCAAAACGCTGTGGCGGAGCCGAAGACCGCCATGGAAACGCCTCCTACGACACCCGCGATCAACAGGGCGGTCTTGCGCTCGATGCGATCGGCGAATCCGAAGAGGACCACCGGTGTAACCAGGCTGGCCAGGTTGATGTAGGTGGCGATGGTGAGCGCTAAGCGCTGGTCGAGGCCGCGACCGACGAGCACGGTCGGAACCCAGGATACGAAGCCGTAGAGGCAAAACACCAGGAGTCCGAACGAGACACCCAGGACCACCAGCCTGCGGGCATACGCCGGTCGGAACAGCTCCCTCAAGGTGGCTTGCCGGGGTACCTGCAGAGCGGTGGAAATAGGCAGCAGGGGTCCCTTGCGGAGGGCGGCGGACTCCATCGCCTGCACGAGCTTTGACGCCCGGACCAGGCGGCCGCTGTTGACGCTCCAGCGCACCGTCTCCGGCAGCCCCAGCGCCACGACCAGCGCGATGATCACGCCGATCGTGCCCATGGCGAACACCCAGCGCCACGCTCCCACACCGGTTGGGGCGATGGAGAGAGCGACAAACGATGTGATGGGACCAGCCGCGAAGCCGCCGAATGTCATGACGGTGAAGAAGCGCCCCCGAGACGAGTTCGGGAACATCTCGCTGACGTAGACCATGATCACACCGGTCGCTGCCTGAACGCCGACGCCGGTGAGAACTCGGCTCAGGGTCAAGATCTCGATGTTGGGCGCCAGTGCGGACAGGAGCGACGTGAACGAGTAGAGGATCGAGCTCCAGATCAGGACGGGCTTGCGGCCGAAGCGGTCAGAGAGACGGCCGCCGATGACGGCGCCGAAGAACATGCCGACAAAGGCCATCGAGGTCACAAATCCGACCTGCGCGATGCTCAGACCCCACTCCTGCCGGATGGAGGGCGCCAGGTAGGCGAACACAATGTTATCGAACGTCTCGATCAAGTAGCCCATGGCGAGCACCGAGATCCACAGGAGCTGAAACTTGGTGACGGGCAACCTGTCCATGCGGCCGACCAGGTTGTCCTGGTGGTCCGAACTCGCAGCATCGTGAAGCGCCATTGCTTGCCTCTCTGGAACGTCTAGTCGCTGGTTGAAGTACCCCTGTCGGGTCAGGAGCGCCTGGCGCCGGCGGAGGGGATCTTCGACGTCAACGCCCGGCGAGGCGCCTCGCCAGGATTCGGGCGACGATAGCAGTAACTCTATATGATCTACAATACACAGACGGGGTTACGTAGCCTTCGCCTTGGCGAGACTCAGACCTCCTCAAGTAGTGACGAAAAGGCCCTGCGAGCAGGGCCTTTTCTTTACTTCATATCGTCGGAAATGCGTTGAGGTTGTGATAGACTGAAGACATGAAACAGGGCGAGCTGGAGGGTATGCCGGAGCCGGCCCCGCTGCGTCTACTGACCGCCGATGGGCAGGTACTGGTGACCCACGGACGGACGCTGGTTTATCGATATGAGGCCGACGACACCGGGATGCGCAACCTGGCGATCGTGGCACTGACCGACGCCGGCCGCCGGATCGACGAGGTGGCGCGCCTGTTCGGGCTCACCGCGACCTACGTGTCGATGCTTCGCGGACGGGCCCGCCGGGGCGGGTCGGCCGCCCTGGTCCGCCACCGCCGCGGCCGGCCACCCAAGCTCACCGACCGTCAGGTCGCCCAGGCCCAGGTGTGGGCGGGGTCGGGGTGGACCCAGCAGGCCATCGCCGACCAGCTGAAGGTGGCCCGCTCGGTGATCAGCGAGCTCCTGGCCCGGGTAGGCCCGGCCCCCGTACAGGACGCCCTGACCCCGACCGGCAACACCGACATCGAGTCCGAGTCCGAGGAAACGGTGGCCGGCCCGGATGACACCATCGCGGCCACCAATGACATCGAGCCGACGGCGGCTGAGCTGGCAGTGACGGAGCCGGCGACCGCCGAGTCCACCGGGACGCTGTTTGGTTCGGCCCGGGCCAGCGCCGGGGTTTACCGGTGCCGCTACGCCGGCGCGATGCTGCTGTACCCCTACCTGCACAAGGTGGGCGCTGAGGCCGTCTTCGCGACGTTGACCGGCGGGCCGGCACGCCGCTACAGCGACCTGGCCGTGTTGACCACCGCGACGGTGGGCTTCGCCCTGGGGGTGGACACCGTCGAGGGGACCAAGCATTTGCGTCGCGCCGACGCGGGCGCGGCGCTCGGGCTGGGTGTGGCCCCGCAGCTGGCGACGCTACGGACCCGGTTGTCCGCACTGGCCGACGGGTCCGACCCGTTGGCGCTGCAGCGGTCGTTCGCCGCCGGGATGCTCAAGTGTGACCCGGCGCCCGACCCGGTGTACTTCGTCGACGACCACTTCGTGGCCTACAGCGGTGCCCGGCCGGTCGCCAAGGGGTGGAATACCAAACGCCGCCACGCCCAGCCCGGCCTCGACGACACGCTGGTGGTCGACGCCCGGGGCCGGGCGGTGGTCTTCGGCACCGGTGAGCCGACCGGGCTGGTATCGACCCTGCCCGGTGTCCTGGCCCAGCTACGGCAGGTCACCGGCCCGGACCTGCCCATCATGTTGGGCTTCGACCGCGGCGGGGCGTACCCGTCCGCGTTCACCGCCTGCCGGATCGCGGGCGCGGACTGGGTCACCTACCGGCGGGCACCCCTGGTCGCGGCGACCGCGGCGCCGCGGCGGTCGTGGACCCTGCGCGACGGGAAACGGGTCGCCGTGATGCTGGCCGACGAGATGGTGCAGCTTCCCAAGTACGGCCAGGCACGCCAGCTGACCTTGTTCGAGCAGGGAGCACCGGTCCTGCAGGTGTTGACCAGCGACACCACCGCAACCGGCGCCTCCCTGCTGTGCTGGCTGCGGGCCCGATGGCGGATCGAGAACATGTTCAAATACGCCGCCGCGCACAACGGCATCGACACCCTGGCCGACTACGGGATGGACATCAGCCCCGACCACCGCAAGGTCAAGAACCCGGCCCGGGTCGGCGCCAACAAAACCGTCTCCGCCGCTGACGCCGAGCTCGCCACAGCCGAACGCGCCCTACCCCAGCTCCTGAACGGGCCGGGTACCCCGAAGCAGAAGAACGCCGCGCTGCCAGCCGCACACCGGCGGATCGAGCAAGCTATCACCGCACTGGGCGACGCCAAGACCGCGCAGCGCCCCATACCAGCCAAGGTCCTGGCCACCGACCTGGACCCG
>JAABUS010008334.1_pt1 | contig 11425 bp, 10 predicted proteins | sample 5560161 | NCBI WGS metagenome assembly JAABUS01 (sample SAMN10711885, study PRJNA513376) | rock metagenome | isolation source: Antarctica rocks | place: Antarctica: Victoria Land, Trio Nunatak nord | collected 2016-01-04
TCCGGCGGTGAGCGGGTCGACGCCGAGCGTGGCTCCCGCCGCGGTGAGGGACAGCACGACCGCGCTGGCGACGGCGACCAGCGCCCACGCCGGGAATGCGACGTTGCTCCGCCACGCCAGACCCGGCCGGGCCCGCAGCGTCCACGCGATCGCCACGTTCGCGACGAGCCAACCGGCCACGGCGGCCGCGATCGCCATGTCGGTGCCCCACCGTGCGTGGACGAGGAGGAACGTCGGAAGCACGGCGGTCGTGAGCCCCGCGGCCGTGAGCGCGATCGCGGACAGCTGCGTGTCGTCGAGGAACCGGCGCGCGGGATCGCGCGGGGGGTGGTCCATCGCGCCCGGCGCCGGCGGCTCGGAGACGAACGCCACCGACGCGCCGACGTCCATGAACAGCTCGAGGATGACGATGTGGACCGGGTGGAACGGGGCGGGCAGGCCCAGCGCCAGCGGCACGGCGATGACCACGACGAGCGCGATCTTGGCGCCGAGGTAGAACGCGACCGCGCGCCGGAGCTGGGAGGCGAGCCCGCGACCGCCTTCGACGGCGCCGACGATCGTCGGGTAGGCGTCGTCGACGAGCACGAGGTCGGACGCCTCGCGGGCGAGATCGGTCCCGCGCGCGCCCATGGCGATGCCGACGTTCGCCGCGGCGAGCGCGGGCGCGTCGTTGACGCCGTCGCCGGTGACGGCGACGACCTCTCCTCTGTCTTGGAGGACCCGGACGAGCCGCAGCTTGTCCTCGGGCGTAGCGCGGGCGATGATGGCCTCGCCGCGGAGGCGCTCGGCGAGCTCGTCGTCGTCGAGGGCGTCGAGCAGCGCGCCGCCGTGCATGACCTCGGGTACGTGCAGCCCGGCCTCGCGCGCGGCGGCGGCAACCGTCGCGGGGTGGTCGCCGCTGACGACGATCGTCCGCACGCCCGCGTGGGCGAGCTCGGCGACGGCGTCGCCCACCCCGGCGCGCAGCGGATCGCGGAAGGCGGCCAGTCCCACGAACGCGAGGTCCCTCTCGGCGTCGGCCGCATCGCGCGGAACCGCGCCCACGCGACGCTCGGCCACCGCGATGACCCGCAGCCCGTCGTCCGCGAGCCGCCCCACGCGCTCGAGCACGGCCGCCCGGTCCGCCGCGGTTATCGCGCACGCATCGAGCACGGCCTCGGGCGCGCCTTTCACGGCCACCCACGCGCCGCCGGCCTCACGCCACACCGCGCTCTCGCGCCGGCGCACCGGGTCGAACGGATGCCGCGCCGGCCGCTCGCTCGACACGCGCTCGCCCGCGGTGTCCACCAGCGCGCGATCGACCGGGTCCTGTGCGGCCGCCGCCCCGTGCGCCGCGGCCGCGACGGCCAGCACGTGCTCGTGGTCGCCCTCGACGCGCTCGATCACCAGCCGGTTCTCGGTCAGCGTCCCGGTCTTGTCGGCGAGCAGCACGGTCATCGCGCCGACGGCCTCGGCGGCGCGCAGCCGGCGCAGCAGCACGCCATGCTGCGCCAGGCGCAGGCCGCCGATCGCCACCAGCACGGTGACCAGGATCGGCAGCTCCTCGGGGATCGTGGCGAACGCGAGCGTCAGCCCGTCGAGCAGCATCTCGCGTGCCGGCTGGCCGCGGAGCACGCCGATGAGCGGCACGACCACGCACGCCGTCACCGCCACGATGAGCGCCGCACGCGCCAGTTCGGCCATCGCGCGCTGAAGCGGCGTCGGCGGCTCCCTGGCCTCCGCGACGAGCCGCCCGAGACGCCCGATCTCGGTGTCCGGGCCCAGTGCGACGACGACGCCCTCGCCGGCTCCGGCCACCACGGCGCTGCCGGCGTGGAGCAGCGAGGACCGCTCGGCGAGCGGCGCGTCGGCGGCGACCGGCTCGGGCCCCTTGGCGGCCGCCACAGGCTCGCCCGTCAGCCGCGACTCGTCCGTGGCCAGGCCGTCGGCCTCGGCGACGCGCGCGTCGGCGGCCACGACACTGCCGGCCTCGACGAGCAGCACGTCGCCGATGACGAGCGCGTCGACCGGGACCGCGGCCACGGCACCCGCACGCCGGACGAGCGCGTTGGGGGCGCTGAGGTCGCGCAGCGCCCGAAGCGCGCGCTTGGCCCGGACCTCGGAGATCGCCTCGACGGCGCTGACCAGCGCGATGACCGCGAAGATCGCGATCGCGTCGCGCAGCTCCCCGAAGATCGCCGAGAGCACGCCGACCGCGACCAGCAGCAGCTGGAGAGGCTCTACGACCGACTCGAGAAGTTCCTCGAGAACCGCCACGGTCTGGATGCCCTCGGTCCGCACCGCCGCTGTGCCGCGCCGATGCTCGGCCTCCTCGGGCGTCAGCCCGCCCGGGCGACTGCCGGTTCGCTCCCACAGGACCGCGAGCGGTTCTGCGTGGACCGGGACCGCCGGCTCCCCATCGGCTCGACGCGACGCAGGCGTTGCGCTCGCCATGCAACAGATGATACATCGATCGCGCAACTCGGCCCGAACTGCGCGCCCCGCTATCTGATCAGTTCGTGATCCCTCCAGGCCTCGCGCGTAGCGGTCAACGCGCGCCCTTGGTCAGTCTTCGACGGGTGCGCCGCCGTAGACGATGAAGCTGACGATCCAGTAGGCGATGTAGAGCGCGAGCAGCACGACGCCGTGCCAGCGCTTGAGCTGCCCGGTGGACAGGAAGTACGCCGAGAGCCCAGTGAGGCCCAGGAGCGCCGGGAAGTGCCAGCGCAGGACGCTGGACCCGATCGCGATGCTGCCCCCGGCGAGGACGACGATGCCGAGCTTGCCGGTGACCGAGACACGAGGCTGCCGATGACGTTGCCGATGCCGATCTCGGGCGCGCCCTTGCGGATCGGCCGCACGGTGAGGAAGAGATCCTCGATGGACAGCACCGCGGTGACAATCGTGGCGCCGAAGACCGTGCCTTCGATGCCGTAACGGTCGAGGATCTGGTCGCTGCCCTCGCTGACCGTGGCCGCGCCGATGATGATGCCGCCGATCGCCACCACCGCCAGGCCGAGGTTGATCCAGCCCGACCAGCGCTGCCGGTCGAACAGGCTCATCGTCGAGACGGCCTGGCTCCTCGTTGAGTCGGACGTGCCGTCGTCCTCGTCGTCCTCCTCGAGTTCCTCGATGATCTCGAGGTTGCGGAAGGTCGCCATCTCGTGCCGGGTCTCCTTCACGGCGACGTACGCGATCCATGCGACGAAAACGAGGAGCAGCACGATCGCGTCGACGGTCGTGACCTCCTTGCGCAGCGCGAGTACGAGCATGATGAGCGGCGCTGCGGCGTAGATGACGATGTAGTTGCGCGGGATGGTGAATCTGGTCGGCGCGAGGATCGCGCCGAGCGCGAGCACGACGCCGCCGAAGGACACCGCGGTTCCGAGGACGAGGCCGAGCGCGACGTCCTGATCGTCCTCGAGGTTCAGCGCGATGCCGAGGACGATGTCGTCGAACTCGATGCCGGTGAAGATGATCGCGAGCAGGAAGACCGAGATCCGCAACCCGCGTGAAGCCCCGACGAGCGCGCCGATCAGCCGCTCGGCGCTGTAGACGAGCAGCGTTGCGCCCGAGATGAAGATGAAGATCGACGTCATCCCGCGGCTCCTCCGAACGGCCCGGCGACTTGACCGCGTGGCCAGGCGCACCGTTTTCCGGGTTACAGCAGAGACGTATCTTCCGTTGCGCTCGCCCTGCAACGGATGATAGGTCTGCGCTGTAACCCGGAGGCGATGTTGCTCGTCTGGGATCATGGCTTCCCGTGGCGCGCGACTGGTTGCTGATCACCGTCTCCACGCCGGGCAGCGGCTCGTCGACGCTGCGCGTCTATGCGTGGCGCAAGCTGCGCAGCCTGGGCGCGCACTACCTGCAGCAGTCCGTGTGCCTCCTCCCAGCGACGCCGACGACCACGCGCGCCACGACGAAGCTCGTGACACGGCTGCGCGCTGAGGGCGGCCACGGCGAGATCCGCCGGATCCAGCTGATGGACGCCAAGCAGGAGGCGGGGGCCGTCGACGCCGGCCGGCACGAGCGGACCGATGAGTACCACGAGCTGGTTGAGAGCACGCGGCAGTTCCACGAGGAGCTCGAGCACGAGCGCCGCCGCGGCCGCGCGACGTACACCGAACTGGAGGAGTCCGACGCCGACCTCGCCCGCTACCAGAAGTGGCTCGCAGCGATCCGCGCCCGCGACTACTTCGACGCGCCCGGAGGCGATGAGGCCGCCGCGGCCGTCGCGTCGTGCGAAGAGGCCCTCGCCCGGTTCGAGAGCGAGGCGCTGGCCGCGGAGCTCGACGAGTCCTCGCTGGACACCAGGCCCGGACTTCGCGTCGTCGACGGGCCTGACGACTGACGCGCCGGGCACCCGTTCGCATCCTGACGGCTCGTCGAAAGCGAGGTATCCAGGCCGGCGCACCTCACAGCTAACGCCCGAGCGGGGCGCCACCCGTTCACACCTCGAAGACCGCTTCGTCCGCTTCCTCAAGCGCCAGCGCCTGCCACTCCGCGAGCGAAACCAACAGATCGCCGGCCACGAAGTCGACGCCGTCTACCGAGCCGCAATGCTCGTCATCGAACTCGACAGCCGCCAATTCCACACCACCCCTTGAGCCTTCGAGCAAGACCGCGACCGCGATGCCGAGCTCCTAGGCCGCCGCGGTCACGAGGGTCCCGGCAGTGCGGCCCTCGTCGAGCAGCTCGGCCAGCCGCGCCGGCTCGCGGCCGCCGATCACCCAGGTCTCGACGCCGGCGGCCCGCAGCGCGGCGGGCAGATGCGCGTCGACCCCCGCGGGCTGCAGCGCGGCGAGCTCGTCGACGGTGAGCCGCGCGATCGGCTCGCCGGTCGGCGGCCAGGTGCGATACAGGCCCGCGACCGGCTTCAGCAGCACGAGCCGCTCGGCGCCGGCGGCTCCGGCCACCCACGCGGCGATTGAGTCCGAGGTGACGGCCCACGACGCGGGGAGGGGGTCGCGCTCCGCCAGCAGCGCAGCCGGCAACAGGACCGAGACGACACCGTCGCGAGGGGATCCGAGCTCCACGCATCGCACCGCACCCGGGATGAGGTCGGCGAGCGCCCAGCCGAACTGGTCCATCGCCAGGATCGCCATCCGGTGCGCGGTCTGCGGCCGCAGGCCGAGGCGGTCGTCGTGCTCGCGGACGGTGTCCGCGAACTCCGCGCCGCCGGGCACGACGAGCAGCGGATGACGCGCGCCGACCTCCGCGATCACGCTGCACAGCGCTCGCAGCGCGCCGTCGCCGGCGTCCCTGGCGAGCCCGCCGCCGACCTTGACGACGGTCAGCACGACGCGCCCAGACGCGCGGCCGCGAGCTCGGCGAGCGCGGCCGCGGGGGCCGCGTCGCGTTGTGCCGCGCTCCACGGCATCTCGACCACGGGGCGGCCGAGGCGCTCCGCCGCCGCGCGGGCGAGGAATGCTCCCACGCCAAGTGTCACGACCGGCGGCGCGCCCGCGAAGCGCGTGCTCACCTGCCGCGCCGCCACCTCGATCTGGCGGACCTGTTCGGCATGGAGATAGGCGGCGATCCTCTCGACCTCGCCCGGCCCGAGCTGCTCCACGTCGGCGCAGACGAGCCTCGCGACACGCTCGCGCGCGTACTCGACGCTCGCCGCCCTTCCGTCCGGCGTCGGGCACGTGTAGGCCTCGGGCGCGAGATGCCCGAGGATCAGGTGCACGTCCGCGCTGATCGCGAACAGCTCGGAGGCGACCGGGCACCAGCGCCCGCGGATGGGGACGCGCGGGGCGATCGCCGCGAGGTTCGTTCGCAGCGCGCCCGTGTAGACGAGCTCGCCCGCCAGCAGCCGGTCGAGGTCGTTGCGACCGGCGGCAGCGACGCGGCCGGCCGCGATCGGGATCACGTCGGCGGTCGTGCTGCCCACGTCGAGCATCAGCGCATCCGCATGCAGCGCGCCGACTGCGAGGGCGCTGGCCACCCAGTTGGCGGCGGCGACGTCGAGCGGCCGGGCCCGCGCCTCGGCGAAGCTCACGAGCTCGCCCGCGGTCGTGAAGGCCAGGACGCGCCCCGGGACGGCGGCCTCGACCGCGTCGAGCACGAAGCCGACGCCCTCGCGCTTGGTCCGGAACTCGTCGGAGAGCTCCGCCGTCATCGTCAGCGCAATGAGATCGGCGGGCTCGCCGGCCAGCGCGGCCACGACGTCGCGCACGACGGTCGTCAATGCCTCCCGTTCGCGCACGACATCGTACGGGCGCAGGACCGTCCTCACCGAGTCGCCATCGCGCCACACCGCCTTCGTGTTGACGCCCCCGATGTCGAGGCCGATCACGCCGGGCATGGGCGATCCTTGCCGATCATGCGAGTGATCCCGGTCATCGATCTCAAGCGCGGAGCCGCGGTGCACGCGGTCCGCGGGGATCGCGAACGCTATCGCCCGCTGCGCAGCCGAATCGCCGAGGGGTCGGACCCGGTGCACCTGACCCGCGCGGTGCGCGAGCGGTTCGGCCTCGACGAGCTCTACGTCGCAGACCTCGACGCGATCGAGGGTGGCCCGGGCGGCTCGGACGTCGTCGCCGCGCTGGCGCGGGAGGCGCGGGTGATGGTGGATGCCGGTACCGCGGCGGCCACGGCGGTCGCGCGGCTCCTCGAGCTGGGTGTCGCGCGGGTGGTGATCGGCACCGAGTCGCTGCCCGGCGCGGAGGCATTCCGGCGGCTTCGGGCCGAGCTGCCGGATGCGCCGCTCGTCGTCAGCCTCGACCTGCGGGGCGGGCGACTGCTCTCGCCCGACCCGGCGCTGAGCGGCATCGACGCGGTCGACGCGCTCGCGCGCCTCGGGGAAGCCGGCGCGCGGGAGGCGATCGTGCTCGACCTCACGCGGGTCGGCTCGGGCGAGGGACCCGACGTCACGCTCCTGGGCGAGCTGCACGCCCGTTTCCCGGACGTCGAGCTGCTCGCGGGCGGTGGGGTGCGCGACGCCGCCGACCTCCGGGCGCTGGCCGACGCCGGAGCGTCCGGCGCCCTGGTCGCCACCGCCCTGCACGGCGGCGCCATCGAAGCCGGGGAGCTAAGCGCGCTCTAGGTGCTCGACGAGCGCAGCCGCCACATCGACCCCCGTCGCGCTCTCGACGCCGCGCCAGCCGGGGATGCCGTTGACCTCGAGCACGTAGTCGCGCCCGTCGGCGGCGCGCAGCAGGTCGACGCCGGCGTAGTCAGTGCCGAGCGTCGCCGCGGCCTGCACGCACAGGCGCGCGCGTCGCTCGTCCAGGGTGATCGGCCGGGGCTCCGCGCCGCGCGCGAGGTTCGCCCGCCAGCCCGTGCCAACGCGCTCGATCGCGCCGACCACGCGGTCGCCGATCACCAGCGCGCGGACGTCGACGCCGTCGTGTGGCAGCGTCTCCTGGAGGTAGTAGACGGCGCGGCCGATCTCGAGCGAGCGGAAGACGCGCTGGGCGACGTCCCGGTCCTCGACGCGCGCCATCCCGAACCCCATCGAGCCGAAGATCGGCTTGACGATGACGTCGGAGCCGAGGGCGTCGAACGCCTCGAGCGCATCGTCGGCCCGTTCGCAGGCGACGGTCCGCGGTGTGGGCACACCGGCGGCGGCGAGCAGCGCCGAGGCGAGGAACTTGTCGATCGTGTGCTCGATCGCGAGCGCGCCGTTGACCGCGCGCACGCCGCCCGCAGCCAGCGCGTGCAGGGCGTCGACGCGGAACACGATCTGCTCGAGCGAGCCGCGCGGGATCCCGCGCACGACCACGACGTCGCACGCGTCGAGCGCGACCTCGCGCGAGCGCACTGCGAAGCCGCTGTCGATCCGGCCCACCATCCGCGTCACGGGGGCGAAGGCGTATTCGTGCCCGCGGGCGCTCAGCGCACGCTCCAGCCGCTCGGCGTGCCAGCCTCCGGTCGAGCCGATGACGGCGACGCGCATCCGCACGCGATCCTATACCTCGTCATGATTCGTACGCTGGTTTCCTCGACTGAGGGGCCACGAGCGGCGCCGGCGGTGCGACGTCGCCGGCTCTGCGCCCCAGGCCGAGCTGGACGATCGGAGCGACCAGCGGCACCTGATCGCGAACGAACGGTGCCCTCGTCGAGCGAACGGTACCTCCGATGGGGATTTGCTGCGGGCGCGCCGTCACGATACGATCGTCGGAGGGGTCGGAGAGGCTGAAGTGATGCCGCTCTGGATGCCGTGTGAGCACTCGACTCGAGGGGGATTTCGTGAGCGCCACTGCCGTCGACGTATCCAGCCTGAACCGTCAGAACGGGATCGCGCTGGGTCGGGTTCTGGGTAGCGGGACCGTTGGGCAGGCAGAGGAGGGGCCTGCCGGCAAGATGACCGCCACGATCCGCATCCCAGAGGACCAACTGGTCTACGAGCCGGGGATTCTCGTGATGCCCCACGGGGGCACGATCGAGATCACGCTCATCAACGACGACAAGAACACCCACTGCGCCGTCATGCCGAGCAACGGCGACACCCAGTTCCTCTGGCTGGTGAACCACTCGAAGGGCACGGCCACGCTCGAGCTCGACGGACCGGGCTACTACTGGTACGGCTCCACGACCGGCAACGACGAAGGCCGCGGCCTGACCGGGGCGATCGTCGTGGGCGGGGATGCGCCGCCCGAGGCACGTCTCGACCGCCCGCCCCAACCCCGCCCGACGGTCTAAGTCGCCCGCCCGGATCCTGGAAAGGAGCATTTGATGGCAACCGAGTACGTCGACGCAGGCGCGGCCATCCCGTACGCGACCCTGAGCACCTCGGTCGGCAAGGCGCCGCCGGTGACCAAGGGCCTCACCCACGAGCGGATCCTCAACGCCCGTGACGAGCCGCACAACTGGCTGACCTATTACGGCGCGTACGACGGCCAGCGCTACAGCTCGCTGGACCAGATCAACGCGGACAACGTCGGCAAGCTCACCCCGCAGTGGGTGTTCCAGGCCGGCTCGATGGGCCTTCACTCCGGCGCGTCGACGTACGCGTGGGAGGCCTCCCCGATCATCGTGGATGGGGTCATGTTCGTCTCCGGCTGGGACGGCCAGCTCTGGGCCATCGACGGCGCGAACGGCAAGGAGCTGTGGCGCTACAAGCACGCCTCCCCGTTCGACGTGTCGCTGTGCTGCGGCAACGTCAACCGTGGCGTCGCCGTGGCCGACGGGTTGGTCTTCATGACCACCCTGAACGCCCACATCATCGCGCTGGACGCTGAGACCGGCAAGAAGGTCTGGGACCAGACCTACGGCGACGTGCGGGCCGGCGAGAGCGCGACGGTCGCACCCCTGATCGTCAAGGACATGGTCATCGTCGGCAGCTCCGGCGGCGAGTTCGGCGTGCGCGGCCACACCGACGCGTTCAAGCTCGCGACCGGCGAGCGCGTGTGGCGCTGCTACATGGTCCCCAAGCCGGGCGAGCCCGGCTCGGAGACCTGGCCGGCCGACGGCGAGGCCTGGCAACGCGGTGGCGCGAACTGCTGGGTTACCCCCACGTACGACCCGGGCCTGAACCTCCTGTACTACGGGACCGGCAACCCCTGCCCCGACTTCGACGGAGAGGTCCGCGAGGGCGACAACCTCTTCACCGACTCCGGCGTCGCCGTAGACGCCGACACCGGCGAGATCCGTTCGCATTTCCAGTACACCCCGCACGACCTGTGGGACTACGACTCCACGATGGAGCACATCCTGTTCGACCTCGACGGGCAGAAGCTGGCGGCGCACTTCGACAAGAACGGGTTCCTCTACATCCTCGACCGCACGAACATGGAGGCGGTCCGGGTGGTGCCGTTCGTCGATCGCATCGACTGGGGCGAGGTCGATGAGAAGGGCAACGTGACGCCGTTGCGCTACCCCGACAAGGAGGGCGATCCGGTCCACTTCTGGCCCGGGCCTGCCGGCGCCAAGGAGTGGACGCACGCGGCCTACAGCCCGCAGGCCGAGCTCCTCTACTGCCCGGTGCAGGACGTCGGCGCGACGGCTACGCGGCGGCGCAGGGAGTTTGTCGAGAGCATCCCGTACTGGGGCGCGGGCGTGGCGGTGGACGCCGAGGACATCGCGGGCTCCATCAGCGCCTTCGACCCGCGCACCGGCGCGGAGCGCTGGCGCTGGCGTCGGGACCTGCCGATGTGCTCGTCGGTCCTGGCCACGGGCGGCGGCCTCGTGTTCGCCGGTGAGCCCAGCGGTGAGTTCAACGCGCTCGACGCGGCGAGCGGCGAGCACCTGTGGGCGTTCCAGTGCGGCAGCGGCCACCACTCCAGCCCGTCGGCCTACAGCGTCGACGGCAAGCAGTACATCGTTGCGCCGAGCGGCTGGGGCGGCTGGGCCGAAGGGTTCCTGCCCAAGATGCTCGGCTCCTCCCACGGGGCCGCGCTGTTCGCCTTCGCGCTGCCGGACTAACCACCACTGGTTGACTTCCTCGGGCACCGCTCGGTGCCCGAGGGGTGTCAACAAGGTCGTTGTACCCGAAAAGAGAGAGAGACGCCGTATGACGTGGATCAAGCCCGAGTTTGAGGTAATCGACCTCTGTTCAGAGGTCACGTCCTACCTGTACACCCGGTAGGGAGACAGACGTTGGAGGCAGGCGTGGCACCCGGAGCCGAACCGGGGGCCGCGCCGGGCTTCCACTTGGCGCGCGCGCTCGTCGAACTCGACGCGCGCGTTCGTCTGTTCAGGCGCCGATCCCGCCGTCCGGGCGGCGTCGCCCCGTACGATGGCCCCAGACCGAGGGATGACCGACACCGCCATGACACCCGCGGGCGAGGCGCCCCGTTGGACCGGGGACGACCTCGCCGAGCGCCTCCGCGCGCAGGGCACGCGCTACCACAACCTGCACCCCTTCCACGTGCGGATGGATGCGGGCGAGCTGACGCGCGACGAGCTGCAGCGCTGGGTCGCCAACCGCTTCTACTACCAAGAGTGCATACCGATCAAGGACGCGGCGATCCTCTCCAACTGCCCCGAGGTCGCGGTGCGTCGCGAGTGGATCCAGCGGATCGTCGACCACGACGGCGCCGCGGACGGGACGGGCGGGATCGAGTCGTGGCTGCGCCTCGGCGAGGCGCTCGGGGTGACGCGCGAGGAGCTCGTCTCCGAGCGGCACTTGCTCCCGGGCGTGCGCTACGCCGTCAACGCCTACGTGGACTTCGCGCGCCGGCGGCCGTGGATCGAGGCGGTGGCGTCATCGCTCACGGAGCTGTTCGGCCCGGGCGCGATCCGGGTACGGGTCGCGGCGCTCGAGCGCCACTATCCGTGGATCGACCCCGCCGGCCTCCAGTACTTCCGCGACCGGCTCGTCCAGGCCCCGCGCGATGCGGAGTACGCGCTCCGTCTCGTCGTCGAGCGCTGCCGCACCCGCGAGCAGCAGGATGCCGCCGTGGCGGCGCTGCGCTTCAAGACCGAGGTGCTGTGGGCGCAGCTCGATGCGATCGAGCGCGGCGACACCCAGCCGGAGACCGCCGTGTGAACCGGCCCC
>JAABUS010008335.1_pt1 | contig 11424 bp, 9 predicted proteins | sample 5560161 | NCBI WGS metagenome assembly JAABUS01 (sample SAMN10711885, study PRJNA513376) | rock metagenome | isolation source: Antarctica rocks | place: Antarctica: Victoria Land, Trio Nunatak nord | collected 2016-01-04
CCGGGTGGAGCGCAAGGGCCTGCGGCTGGAGGCCCTTGCGCTGCGGGTTCTCGACCGCGAGAGCGCCGAGTCGCACTACGCCGAACATTCGGCCAAGCCGTTCTTTGCCGAGCTGGTCGACTTCATCACCTCAGGCCCGCTGGTTGCGATGGTGCTGGCCGGGCCGCGCGCGGTCGAGGCCGTCCGGGCGCTGATGGGGGTGACCGACCCGGTCGCGGCGACGCCTGGCTCGCTCCGTGGCGACTACGCGCTCGAGATCGGCCAGAACCTCGTTCACGGCTCGGACTCCGCCGCGTCTGCCGACCGCGAGATCGCGCTGTTCTTCCCCGAACTGAGCTGACCGGCCGGCGCCCGGCGTACCCGTCGGGTGCGGGCCCGGCGGGTTAGGATGCCAGCGGCGCCGTACGCCGCCCGATGAGCGCGACCGGGCGCCTCGACCCCGGAAGGCCAGCGCCCTCGATGTCCAACAACCTGTCGTTCCTCGGCCGTGACATGGCCGTCGACCTCGGCACCGCGAACACGCTGGTCTACGTCCGCGGCAAGGGCATCGTGCTGAACGAGCCGTCGGTGGTGGCGATCAACACCAACACCACCGGCATCCTCGCTGTCGGCACCGAGGCAAAGCGAATGATCGGCCGTACGCCGGGCAACATCGTCGCCATCCGGCCCATGAAGGACGGCGTGATCGCCGACTTCGACACCACCGAGCGGATGCTGCGCTACTTCATCCAGAAGGTGCACCGCCGCAGCCGGCTCGCCCGCCCGCGCATCGTCGTCTGCGTCCCGTCCGGCATCACCGGGGTCGAGCGGCGGGCGGTCATCGACGCCGGCTCGCAGGCAGGCGCCCGGCGGGTGTTCATCATCGAGGAGCCGATGGCGGCCGCGATCGGTGCCGGCATGCCCGTCCACGAACCGACCGGCAACATGGTGGTGGACATCGGCGGCGGCACCACCGAGGTCGCGGTCATCTCCCTCGGCGGCATCGTCACCAGCCAGAGCATCCGCACCGGCGGCGACGAGCTGGACCTGGCGATCATCAGCTACGTCAAGAAGGAGTACAGCCTGATGCTCGGCGAGCGGACCGCCGAGGAGATCAAGATGGCGATCGGCTCGGCCTTCCCGATGCCGGAGGAGCCGCACGCCGAGATCCGGGGTCGCGACCTGGTCTCCGGGCTGCCGAAGACGATCGTGGTCAGCGCCGAGGAGATCCGCAAGGCGATCGAGGAGCCGGTCAACGCCGTCGTCGACGCCGTGAAGACCACGCTGGACAAGTGCCCGCCGGAGCTCTCCGGCGACATCATGGACCGCGGGATCGTCCTGACCGGTGGTGGGGCGCTGCTGCGCGGCATCGACGAGCGGCTGCGGCACGAGACCGGGATGCCGATCCACATCGCCGACACCCCCCTGCACTCGGTCGCGATGGGGTCGGGCAAGTGCGTCGAGGACTTCGAGGCGCTGCAGCAGGTGCTCATCACCGAGCTCCGGCGCTGAGCTTGCGCCGGCCCTCATGAGGGACTCCCGGCGCTCGCGGCTCGTCCTGGCCCTGCTGCTCCTCACCGCGTTCTCGCTGATCACCCTCGACTACCGGACGGGCGGCGGGTTCCCGCTCCGCTCGGTGCGCGCAGCGGCCGGAGCGGTCTTCGGCCCGGTGGAGCGCGCGGTCGCGGGGCTCGCCCGGCCGGTGGGTGACTCGGTGTCCGCGCTGGTGCACCCCGGCCGGGCCCGGTCCCGGCTCGACCGGGTACGCCAGGAGAACGCCGCGCTGCGGCTGCAGCTGGAACGCAACCGGACCGATGCCGCCCGGGCGCACCAGCTGGCAGCGCTGCTGCGGCTCAAGGACGCCGGTCAGTACACGCTGCTGCCGGCCCAGGTGGTCGCCGTCGGGGACGGCCTCGGGTTCGAGTGGACGGCCACCATCGACGCCGGCAGCCGGGACGGCGTACGGGTCGACATGACCGTGGTCAACGGGTCGGGCCTGGTCGGTCGGGTCAAGAGCGTCACCGCCGGCACCGCGACGGTGCTGCTCGCGATCGACCCGGCCTTCCACGCCGGCAGCCGGATGGAGGGCTCCGGACAGATCGGCTTCACCGGCGGGCAGGGCCTGCGCCCCATGACGCTCACCTTGCCCGACTCGCGGGCCGCCGTGGGCCGGGGTGACCGGCTGGTGACGCAGCCGGCTGGACCGCCGTTCGCGGCCGGCGTCCCGGTCGGGCGGGTCGCCGCCGTGGTCTACACACCCGGTGCACTGACCCGTACGGCGCTCGTGACCCCGTTCGTCGACTTCACCGCACTCGACCTGGTCGGGGTGGTGGTGGTCACCCCGCGCACCGACCCTCGGGACCGGGTGCTGCCGGTGCTGCCCATGCGCGCTCCGGTCCGGCCGGTGCCCCCGGCCAGTCCGCGACCGCCCGCCAGCCCGACGCCCACCGGCCAGCGGTGAGTCCCCGCTGGCCGCGGGTGCTGCTCGCGGCCGCGGTTGTCTGCACTGCGCTGGCGATCCAGCTGGGCGTGCTCGGCCGGCTCCGGCTTCCCGGTGCCGATCCCGACGTGGTCCTGGTGGTGGTGGTCGCCACGGCGCTCAGCTGGGGGCCGATGGGCGGCGCGTTGGTCGGCTTCGGCGCCGGTCTGCTCGTCGACCTCGTACCACCGGCCGACCACTCCGCGGGCCGGGTGGCCCTGACCCTCGCCCTCGTCGGCTACCTGGCCGGGCTGCTGCGGCCCGAGGCAACCCGGTCCGCGCTGCTCCCGCTGGTGGCGGTGGCGGCCGCCGCCGTCGCCGCCGTGATGATCTCCGCCGGGGTCGGCACGCTGCTGGGCGATCCACGGGTGCGGTGGCCGGCGGTGTGGCGCGGGTTGCCGGCTGCTGCTCTGTACGATGTGGTGCTGACGCCGTTCGTGCTGCCCGGGGTCGCCGCCCTCTGTCGCCGGTTGGAGCCGGAGGTGTCAGGACGCTGACCGAGGGGGTGCCCATGTCGAGGGCGTCTCGCGAACCCGGCCTGCTGATGGTGGCCGGGCGGTGAGCGAACGGTCTGCACCGCGGCTGTTCGTGCTCCGCGTACTCGTGATCTCGCTGCTGGTGACGCTGTTCGCCCGGCTGTGGTTCCTACAGGTGCTGGCCGGCGACCAGTACGCGCGCGCGGCCTCGGACAACCGGGTCCGCGAGGTGGTGACCTCGGCGGCCCGCGGCCAGATCCTCGACGACCGCGGCCGGCCGTTCATCCAGAACAAGACCGCACTCGTGGTCTCGGTCGACCGCAGCGTCCTCGCACGTCAGCGTGACCGCGGAGCGGGGGTCCTGGCCCGGTTGTCCCGGGTGATCCGGATGCCCTACGCCGAGCTGCACGCCAGGGTTGCGCTGTGCGCCAAGGGTGTGCCGCGGCCATGCTGGAACGGCTCGCCGTACCAGCCGATCCCGGTGACCGACCGGGCCGACACCACGATGGCGCTGCGGATTCTCGAGCGGCAGGAGGACTTCGCCGGCGTCACCGCCGAGGTGGCCGCCGTCCGCGACTACCGGCTCCCCGCGGGCGCCAGTGCCGCGCACCTGCTCGGCTACCTCTCCCCGATCACCGACGCCGAGCTGGCGAAGCCGGAGTTCGCCGGCTATCGGCGTACGGACCTGATCGGCAAGAGCGGGCTGGAGGAGAGCTACGACCGCCTCCTGCGGGGCACGCCCGGCGTACGCACGCTCGCGGTCGATCACCTCGGCGCGGTGACAGGGCTGGTCAAGGAGGCCCAGCCGGTGGCCGGCAACAGCCTGGTGACCAGCCTGGACGCCGGGGTGCAGAAGGTGGTCGAGGACACCCTGGTGCACGCGGTGGCGAACGCGCACGCGCAGGGCCAACCGGCCGACTCGGCCGCGGGCGTCGTCCTCGACGCGCAGACCGGCCATGTGGTCGCGATGGCCAGCTATCCGTCGTACCGGCCGGACATCTTCAACGGCGGCATCTCCGAGCCGGACTTCGCCCGGCTGCAGGACCCCAAGGCCGGGTTCCCACTGCTGAACCGGGCCGTGCAGGGGCGCTACGCGCCCGGCTCGACGTTCAAGCTCGTCTCAACTGCCGGCGTGGTGACCGAGGGCACGGCGTCCTTCGCCGGCCGCTACCCTTGCCCCAGCGAGGTCAAGCTGGGCGACCGGGTGTTCCGTAACTTCGAGGGCGAGTTCCTCGGTGACATCGACCTGCACACGACCCTGGTCAAGTCCTGCGACACCGTCTACTACGGCTTCGCCAACACCGACTGGTACCGCGACGAAGGCCTGGTGCGAGCACATCAGCGGCCGGTCGAGGCGGTGCAGAAGATGGCTCGCTCGTTTGGCTTCGGCGCGGCCACCGGCATCGACCTGCCCGACGAGTCCCGCGGCGTGATCGAGGACCGGGCGACGAAGCTGAAGATCTGGAAGGAGTTCGTCCGCCCTAACGCCTGCGCCGGAGCGAAGCGGTTCCCGAAGGGCTCGTTCCGGCAGCGCCTGGACGCGGAGAACTGCACCGACGGCTGGCGCTTCCGCCTGGGCGACCAGGCGAACTTCGACATCGGCCAGGGCACCGTGCTGGTGACGCCGCTGCAGCTCGCCACGGCGTACGCCGCCCTGGTCAACGGCGGCAAGGTGTTCTCGCCCCGGCTCGGCAAGGCCGTGGTCGCCCCGAACGGGCGGGTCCTGCGCGCGATCGGCTGCCCCGTGCGTGGCAGGGTGCCGGCGAGCTCGGCGACGCTGAACGCGATCACGTCGGCGCTCTACGACGTCCCCAAGGACGGGACGGCGAGGGGCGCCTTCAGCGGGTTCGCCTTCGACCGGGTGGCAGTGGGTGGCAAGACCGGCACCGCCCAGATCGACGCCAACAAGCTGAACGACACGTCCTGGTTCGCCTCCTTCGCCGGGCTGCCGGGCCAGCCGGCCCAGTTCGTCACCGTTGTGATGGTGCCCAAGGGCGGCCAGGGAGGTCGGGTGGCGGCTCCCGCCGTACGGGAGATCTGGGAGGGCATCTACGGGCTGCGACCCGGGAGCCGGGCGGTCCTGCCGTCCGGGCGGCTGCCCACCACGCTGCCGCGGACCGGAGTCGACGGCACGGCGGCGCGGGACCCGGCGGCGTGACGAGCTCGCCGATGCGGAGCCCGGCGGTACGCCGGGAGCCCCTGCACAGCCGGGCGCTCGACCGGGAGTCACCGCTGCGCCGGCTGGACTGGGTGCTGCTGCTGGCCGTCCTCGTCCTGGTGGTCTTCGGCAGCCTGCTGGTCTGGTCGGCGACCCGCAACGTCAATCTGCAGCGGCACCTCGACCCGCAGGGCTACCTGAAGAAGCACCTGCTCAACGCGACCATCGGCGTCCTGCTGGCGGCGGCAACCTCGCTGGTCGACTACCGCACGTTGCGCGCCTACGCCCCGGCGGTCTACGCCGCCTCGGTGGTCGGGCTGGTCGCCGTGCTGTCCCCGCTCGGCTCCACCATCAACGGCTCGCACTCGTGGATCATCCTCGGCGGCGGCTTCCAGGTGCAGCCGTCGGAGTTCGCCAAGGTCGCGCTCGTGGTCGGCATGGCGGTGCTGCTCGGGCACAAGCGCGACGGGGAGGACGCGCCGCGGCACTCCGACGTCCTGCTCGTGCTCGCGCTGGCCGCCGTACCGGTCGGGCTCGTCCTGCTGCAGCCGGACCTCGGCACGGTGATGGTGCTCGGCTTCGTCCTCCTGGGGGTGCTGGCGATCTCCGGTGCGCCGGCCCGCTGGCTGGCCGGGCTGCTGCTCGCGGCCGCGATCGGCGTCGTACTGATCACATCACTGCACGCGCTGAAGAGCTACCAGGTTCAGCGGTTCACCGCGTTCACCAACCCGCAGGCCGACGCCAGGGGCTACGGCTACAACACCACCCAGGCGCGCATCGCCATCGGCTCCGGCGGTGTCTTCGGAAAGGGGCTGTTCCAGGGGCCGCAGACCAACGGCCACTTCGTGCCCGAGCAGCAGACCGACTTCGTCTTCACCGTGGCCGGCGAGGAGCTCGGGTTGGTCGGCGCGGGCGGGCTCATCGTGCTCACCGGTGTGGTGCTCTGGCGCGGGCTGCGCATCGCGGGCAGGGCCGACGACGCGTTCGGAACCCTGGTGGCGACCGGAGTGGTGTGCTGGTTCGCGTTCCAGGCGTTCGAGAACATCGGGATGACGATCGGCATCATGCCGGTGACCGGGTTGCCGCTGCCCTTTGTGTCCTACGGTGGCTCGTCGATGTTCGCGAACATGATGGCGGTCGGCCTGCTGCAGAACGTGCACCTGCACTCGCAGCAGGGTCCCGGGACGACCCGCTATCCGCCCCGGCCGTCGACGCGTACGCCGGTCGAGTCGCGCCGCCTGGTGGTCACCCGCTGACGTCTCGCCGCCGAGTCCACGCCGTACGCAGCTGGCACTGGCCGCCTTCCCCGCTGACTGCTAGGGAAGTGCTCGCGATCGGCCCGAATCCTGAGCACAAAGCTCGCACAAGAGACTGTGGACCGCTGCAAGCCCGTCCCCAGCGCTGTGCGTGCCTCTCCGCGGCGGCACTGGCGGTCAGCACAGTCGGCATCATGCTCGAAAGGCTCAGTGCGCTTGCCGCCCGCCAAGACGGCCTGCTGACGCGGTTCCAGCTGCTGTCGGCTGGTGTGCCCTCGAGCACCATCGGGACATGGGCGGCACGTCAGCAGCTCATCGTCGTGCACCGCGGCGTCTATGCCTTGCCGGCAAGCGAGCTCACGATCCGGGCAACGGCTCGGGCCGCGGTGCTCGCCCTCGGCGACGTACCCGCCGTCGCGAGCTACCAGCTGGCGGCGAACGTTCATGTCCTCGGCGTACGAGCTCTCGGCACGCCAGCGCACGTCACCATTCCGACTGCCCTTCATCGACCGAGTCGTCGCGCGGTGGTGATTCACCGAGCCGACTTGCGAAACGGCGAGGTGAAGGAGGTCGAGGGGCTGCGGGTGACGATCGTCCCCAGGACGTTGGGTGATCTGCTGTGTGGCGACGACAGGCTGAGCGCGGTCTGGGCGTGCGAGGCCGCACTGCGGCGGCGGCTGATAACGGACGCAGATCTCAAGGAGGTGGTAAGGCGTTGTGCCGGCCGCCGACACGCCACTCGAAGCCGACACTGGCGGCGCTGGTCGACGTGCGCAGCGAGTCGCCGCTGGAGACTGCGATCCGCCTGTTGCTCCTCGACGCCGGCCTGCCGTCGCCGGTGCCGCAGCACCCGGTGCGGAGTTCGGACGGGCGTCTGCTGGCGCGGCTCGATCTGGCCTGGCCGGATCGCCGCCTCGGTCTAGAGGCGGACGGCAAGGAGCCGCACGGCCAGCCGCGCCCGATCTACACCGACCGGTGGCGTGCGAACGCCCTGGTGGGATGGCAGCTCATCCGTTTCACCTGGCACGACGTCCTGCGGCGGCCGGCGTACATCGCGGCCACCGTGCGTGCTCACCTCTGCGCGGCGGCCTGATCTAGGCTTGGTGCCCATGCCGGTCGAGTCCGTCTTTCCACGCCTGGAGCCGCTGCTCCCGCGCGTCGGCAAGCCGATCCAGTACGTCGGCGGCGAGCTCAACTCGACGGTCAAGGACTGGGACGCGGCCGACGTCCGCTGGGCGCTGATGTACCCCGACGCCTACGAGGTCGGCCTCCCCAACCAGGGCATCATGATCCTCTACGAGGTGCTCAACGAGCAGCCCGGCGTGCTGGCCGAGCGCACGTACAGCGTCTGGCCCGACCTCGAGGCCTTGATGCGGGAAGCCGGCGTACCGCAGTTCACGGTCGACGGGCACCGGCCGGTGCGCGCCTTCGACGTGCTGGGCGTCAGCTTCTCCACCGAGCTCGGCTACACCAACCTGCTGGGGGCCCTCGACCTCGCGGGGATCCCGCTCGAGGCGGCCGACCGCGGCGGCGACGACCCGCTGGTGATCGCAGGCGGCCACGCGGCCTTCAACCCGGAGCCGATCGCGGACTTCCTCGACGCGGCGGTCCCCGGCGACGGCGAGCAGGCCGTGCTGCGGATCACCGAGCTCGTCCGCAGCTGGAAGGCCGAAGGCCGGCCGGACGGGCGGGAGGGGCTGCTGCTGCGGCTGGCCCGCACCGGCAGCGTCTACGTCCCGCGGTTCTACGACGTCGACTACCTGCCGGACGGCCGGATCGCCCGGGTGGTGCCGAACCGCGCCGGCGTACCGGCCCGGGTGGCCAAGTCGACGGTGATGGACCTCGACGCATGGCCCTACCCCAAGCAACCGCTGGTCCCGCTCGCCGAAACCGTGCACGAGCGGATGAGCGTCGAGATCTTCCGCGGCTGCACGCGAGGTTGCCGGTTCTGCCAGGCCGGCATGATCACCCGTCCGGTGCGGGAGCGCTCGATCACCGGCATCGGCGAGATGGTGAAGGCAGGCCTCGACGCGACCGGCTACGAGGAGGTCGGCCTGCTGAGCCTCTCCAGCGCCGACCACTCGGAGATCGGCGAGATCGCGAAGGGGCTGGCCGACCGGTACGACGGCACGCAGACCAGCCTGAGCCTGCCGAGCACCCGGGTCGACGCGTTCAACGTCACCCTCGCCAACGAGCTCTCGCGCAACGGCCGGCGCTCCGGCCTGACCTTCGCGCCCGAGGGCGGCTCCGAGCGGATCCGCAAGGTGATCAACAAGATGGTCACCGAGGAGGACCTGATCCGCACGGTCACGACGGCGTACGCCGGAGGATGGCGGCAGGTGAAGCTCTACTTCATGTGCGGACTCCCGACCGAGACCGACGAGGACGTGCTGCAGATCGCCCGGCTGGCGAAGGAGGTGGTGCGCGCGGGTCGGGAGGCGAGCGGACACCGCGACATCCGCTGCACGGTGTCGGTCGGCGGGTTCGTCCCCAAGCCGCACACGCCGTTCCAGTGGGCAGCGCAGCTCGACGCCGAGTCCACCGACCGCCGGCTGCGGCTGCTCCGCGACGCGATCGGCCGGGACCGCTCGATCGGCTACCGCTACCACGACGGCAAGCCCGGCATTGTCGAGGGGCTGCTCTCCCGTGGTGACCGCCGGGTCGGTGCCGTCGTACGCCGGGTGTGGGAGGACGGCGGCCGCTTCGACGGCTGGAGCGAGCACTTCTCCTACGAACGCTGGACAAAGGCCGCCGCCGACGTCGGCGTGGACGTCGACTGGTACACCACCCGCGAGCGTGACCGCGACGAGGTGCTGCCCTGGGACCACCTGGACGCTGGCCTGGACAAGGAGTGGCTCTGGGAGGACTGGCAGGACGCGGTGACCGGCGCCGAGGTCGATGACTGCCGGTGGACCCCCTGCTATGACTGCGGCGTGTGCCCTGGCATGGGCACCGAGATCCAGGTGGGCCCGACCGGCGTCAAGCTGCTGCCACTGACGCCGCGATGACCCCGGCGGTACGACGGGCCGAGCCGGCAGACGCCGACGTCCTCGCCCGGTTGCGCTGGCGCTGGCGGGTGGACGAGGGCGACGAGGTCGGCCTGGCGTGGGAGGAGTTCCGGACCCGCTTCGCGCAGTGGTGGCGGGCGCGGGCCGACCGCTATGTCGCCTTCCTCGCCGAGGTCGACGGCGTCGCGGCCGGCACGATGTGGCTCGCGGTCATGGACCGGGTCCCCGGTCCCGGGCGGTGGGAACGCCGCTCTGGCCTGGTGCAGAACGCCTACGTGGTGCCGGAGTTCCGTGGTCGCGGTGTGGGCACCGCGCTGCTCGACGCCCTGCACGCGCAGGCCGCCGAGCTCAGGCTCGAGTATCTGATCGTGCACCCGAGCGCGCGGGCGTTCGACTTCTACCGGCGGGGCGGCTACGCCGAGTACGCCGGCGTGCTCGAGCGGCGGCCGGCGGTCGGGGGCTAGGTGCCGGCCCGCCGGCCGGAAGGGCCACCGCCGCCGCCCGCGGTGCAGCGGCTGCGGATCCACTACGCCAAGCGCGGGCGGCTGCGCTTCACCAGCCACCGGGACTTCCAACGGGCGTTCGAGCGGGCGCTGCGTCGGGCCGGCGTACCGATGGCCTACTCGGCCGGCTTCTCGCCACACCCCAAGATCTCTTACGTCGGCGCCGCGCCGACCGGGGTGGCCAGCGAGGCGGAGTACCTGGAGGTCGCGGTGACCGCACCGGTGGACCCCGCGGCACTGCGTACCGCGCTCGACGAGGCGCTGCCGGCGGGGCTCGATGTCGTCGAGGTGGTCGAGTCGCGAGGTGGCTCGCTGGCGGAGCGGATCGACGCCTCTGCCTGGCGGATCGTGCTGCCCGGCGTACCGGTGCAGCTCGCCATGGCGGCGCTGGCGGCGTTCCTGCCGGCCGCCACGGTTCCCGTCGTACGGGTGCTCAAGGACGGCACCCGCACCCTCGACGCCCGGGCCCCGGTGGTCCTCGCAACGGTGGAGGAGTGTCCGGGGACACGGCCGGGTGAGCCGGGCAAGGAGGCCGACTGTGCGATACTTCACCTGGTCGTACGGCACCTCACACCTGCTGTCCGGCCCGACGACGTCCTTGCCGGACTGCGTCAGGTGGCCGACCTCGTGCCGCCGGTGCCACCTTCGGTGAGCCGGCTGGCGCAGGGGCTGCTCGACGCCAGTGACCCGTCCACCGGCAGGATCGCCGATCCGCTGGCGCCCGACCGCGACGCCGAGCAGGTCGCCGATGTCGCCGGCGCCCCGCTCCCGCGGTAGGCGCGACTCCCGACTTCCGTCGGAGCCATCTGTCCAGGTGGCGACCGACGACACGACTGCTCCTGCGCGGCGCTTTGCGCCCGGGAGCGTGAAATGGAGATCGACCGGATGCTCGATTCCGAGCCCACCGGCGGAGAGTCCGCCGCCAACCCGACCACCACCAGCGACAGCGTTGCCCCACCTCGACGGCGGCGAGCCGCTTCCCGCGCCGCCGGTCCGCCGGAGCCTCCGACAGCCGAGGCCAGCCCGCCGGAGCCGGCCGCGGCCGACACGTCGATAGCCGCGCCCCGGCCGCGGGTTCGGCGTCGGTCGACCAAGGTCTCGGCCGAGACGCCGGTCGAGACGCCGGTCGAGACGCCGGTCGAGACGCCGGCTGAGACATCGGTCGAGCCGGAGCGACCGCGCCGACGCCGCCGTACGGCGGGGGTGGCCGCCGAGGCTGATCCGGCTGCTGACGGCGATGCCGAGCAGCCCCCTGCGTCCGAACAGACTGCAGCCGTCGAGGCCGTCGTTCAGATCCCGGCAGCAGTTCCGCCGATCGTCACCTTCCAGGCGCCGGTGCTCAGTTTCGAGCCCGCGGTGGAGACCGCAACGGAGCCAGCGCCGCCGCGCCGACGCCGCCGCACGGCGGCCGCCGCCGAGCCCGAGCTCGAGGTAGCCGACGCGCCCCAGCCCGACCAGCCGGCGGCATCGCAGCAGGAAGCGGAGGCCGACGAGGACGACGGGCGGCCGGGCCGCCGCCGCAGGCGCGGCCGACGCGGCCACGGCCGGGGGGCTGACGGCGCCGA
>JAABUS010008336.1_pt1 | contig 11423 bp, 8 predicted proteins | sample 5560161 | NCBI WGS metagenome assembly JAABUS01 (sample SAMN10711885, study PRJNA513376) | rock metagenome | isolation source: Antarctica rocks | place: Antarctica: Victoria Land, Trio Nunatak nord | collected 2016-01-04
AAAACTTTAAAATTTAACAGTTGAAGGGCCTTTTGCTGCAATGTGGGTTAAGAAGTATAATGTAAATATGGTAATAAGGATACGATACCATACAAGTAATCCTTCGTTGAGTGATATTAACCTTCCTAAAACACCTGTAAACCCCCACAGAAAAACCGCAGTATGCAATTTAAATAAAGCCTGTTTCATGAGGGTGCAAATATAGGGAAAGACTGAAGGAAGAAGGTGAAAGGAAGAAGGCAAAAGGGAGTTGAAATATACTTATACTTATTCTTATTCTTACCTTACACCTTGACCTAAACTTCTGCTTTAGTTGAAACGAATTGAGAATTCTTCTTTACCCGTCTTCTATAATTTTTAAACAAGCTTTGCCATTGTATTTTTAAAACACCCAAAACACCTTCTTTCAAAATACCTTTATTCATTTTTGAAGAACCAAACTTCCTGTCAATAAAGGTTATCGGCACTTCTATTATTTTGAATCTCAGTTTCCATGCAGCGAACTTCATTTCAATCTGAAAGGCATAACCAACAAATTTTATTTCATCAAGATTTATCGTTTCCAATACTTCACGCCGGTAACATACAAAACCTGCTGTAGGATCTTTTACGGGCATCCAGGTAATTAATTTTGTATAAAGCGCTCCTCCTTTTGAATAAAACTTTCGATCCCAGGGCCAGTTTTCTATTTGCCCTCCTTCTGCATACCGGCTGCCTACTGCAACATCTCCTCCCTTCACTTTGCAGGCAGTATATAATCTTTCAAGGTCAGAAGGACGGTGGGAAAAGTCGGCATCCATTTCAAAAATAAAATTGTACCCTCTCTCTATGCTCCACTTAAAACCACGAATATATGCAGTACCAAGGCCGAGTTTACCTGATCTTTCTTCTAAAAATAACATGTTTTTGTAAACCTGCTGCAGGTCTCTTACTATATCTGCCGTTCCATCCGGCGATCCGTCATCTACTATCAAAACATGAAATGCCTGTTTTAAAGAAAAAATAGCTTTTAAAATATTTGCAATATTTTCCTTCTCATTATAAGTCGGTATAATCACTATTTTTTCCAAAGTAATTGATAAGTTATTTATAATTAATTACAATGTAAGTTATTATCTCATATTCTTTTATTAATGTACTCTTAAAGAGTTTTTCTTAAAAGCGCCCTGTTCATTATCTCAGTAAGCTTATGTTTTGTGTGCAAAGGAAAATCACCTTTCATCATCCAGTCATAGTACTGAGGTTCTGCTTTCAGCACATCTTCTACACCTTTGCCTTTATGCTTACCAAAATTAAATACCTCTTTACAATCAACTTTAATAAATCTCCGTGCAAAATCAACCAGGTCTTCTTCACCGCAAAAACTGCATATCGACTCAAGGGTATTACCAATTTCGGGATATCGTTCTATCTGCGCCTCAAGTACTTCCCAGGTAGCAGCAGCATCTGTTTCTGCGCTGTGAGCTCCTTCAAGAGTTTTCTTGCAATAAAATTTATAGGCAGCGCCCAGAGTCCTCTGTTCCATCAAGTGAAATACTCTTTGTACGTCTATCAGCTTTCTGCCTTCAACTGTAAATTCAAGACCTGCTCTCAGAAATTCTTCAACTAACATAGGTATATCAAAACGATTACTGTTGTAACCACCAATGTCACAGTTTTCAATAAACTGCTTTATTTCATTTGCGACTTGTTTAAAGGCCGGAGCGTCTTTCACCATTTCGTTCGTTATGCCGTGTACATCACTAGAGTCTTTTGGTATAGGCATCTGAGGATTTATCAGTTTTCTTTTCGTTTGATGACTGCCATCACTGCCTGCTTTAACTATGGCAATCTCAACAATTCGGTCAATAGCCAGATTAGTGCCTGTAGTTTCCAGATCGATAAAAGCCACAGGACGTTTTAACTGTAATTTCATGTAAATAAATTCGAAACGGGGTTTATTAAATGTATGCAATAATCAGAATAATCAAAATAATAAATTATTAATGAAGAGCAGTTATTTTTTGCGCAAAATTATTTATATCCAGACCATCGTAATTTCCGCTGCTCATAAAAACAACGTTCGCATTTTGATACTGTTGATGGGTAAGCCAGTTAAACAATTCAATTTTATCAGTGATTACCTCAAGGTTTTCTTTTGCAAATCCATCAACAACAGCTTCTTTTGGCAGTTCCGGCATCCTTTTTAGTTCCAGCGCATGCTTTGAATAGAATACTGCGGTTTTATCTGCTTTCTCCAGTGCTCCTTTATATTCGATCATAAAATTTTTGTTGAGGCTGCTGAAAGTATGTAATTCTAATATTGCAATCAGTTTTCTGTCAGGATACTGTTGTTTTACCGCTTCCATAGTTGCTTTTACTTTGCTGGGAGCATGAGCAAAATCACGATAAACAACAGTTCCTGCATTTTCTGAAATTTTTTCTAATCGTTTACTTGCTCCTGTAAAATTACTTATTGCATTTACAAAAGTGTACGCACCGATTTTAAAATATTTACACACATACCATGCAGCATGTAAGTTTAACAGGTTATGATTACCGAAAACTTCTAATTCTCCTTCTGCATTTTCAATATGTATTGTCGTTTTTCCGTTATGAATACTATGTGGGGGAATGCCATAAGGTTGATATGAAATGTCTTCTCTTTTATTAGCTGTAACTAATTGCTTTAATGTTTCATCAGTTTGGTTATAAATTAAAAGTCCTCCCGATTCAATTTTATTGATAAATATAAGAAATTGATCAAGATAATTTTCAAAAGTCGGAAATACATTTATATGATCCCATGCAATGCCTGTTATAACTGCTGCATCAGGAAAAAGAAAATGAAACTTTGGCCTTTTTTCAAGTGCACTCGCAGGATATTCATCCCCTTCACATACAATTATGGGAGCATCTGTTATACTTACCGATTGCTCAAAACCAGCAAGCTTAGCTCCTACCAGGTAATCAAACTTTTTATTAGCATTTTTCAACACGTGCATGATCATGCTGGTAGTTGTGGTTTTACCATGACTTCCTCCTACTACAAGTCTTGTTTTTGTCTGGCTCTCGTGATAAATATATTCAGGAAAAGAATATATCGAAAGGTTTAATTGTCTTGCTTTTTCAATTTCAGGATTATCGTTTTTTGCATGCATACCTAAGATAACTGCATCAATATCAGCAACAATTAAATCAGTATTCCAACCCATTTTTATAGGAAGTAATCCTTCCTTTTGTAAATTTGAATAGCTGGGTTCAAAGATTTCATCATCTGTTCCGGTCACTTCGTATCCTTTCCTTTTCAATGCAATTGCCAATTGATGCATTATACTCCCTCCGATTGATATAAAGTGAACTTTCATTAAATTTTTTATCTTTGAAATATCGGTGCAAAATAATCGTTATTTAGTTAATAAAGTAAATATGAAAAAGACATTAATTACTATACTAATTCTTACCGGATTGCTTACCTCCTGCGCATCCTCAAGGTTAGGTTGCCCTTCGCACAATCCACGCTTTTTTCGGGCATAATTTTAATATAATTAATATAAAACAGGTTATTATGAAATGGATCGCGCTGAAAAGCAATGATGAGATAAAAGAAATAATTGAAAAGTCGAAAGCAAAACCACAGGTAATTTTTAAGCACAGCACACGCTGCAGCATTAGTGCTATGGCTAAAGGCAGACTCGAAAGAAGCATTGCACCTGGTAATGCTGATTTTTATTTTCTCGACCTTATTGCTTACCGCAGCATCAGCAACCAGGTCTCTTCTGAGTTTAATGTATCTCACGAAAGTCCGCAAATCCTTATTATTAAAAACGGAAAATGTATCTATTATGAAAGTCATGGCTCCATTACAATGGATGAGATAGGTGAGCACGTTTCTGTCGGATAAATCATCAGTTCACTTAATTTAAGAGCTTTTAAAAGAGAGGCTTTCTCAAGTTAGAATCGGCCTCTTTTTCTTTGCCGAAATCATAAGACTTTAATTAATTACAATTAAGCTATTTTACAAAAGAACAATGATACAAATAAAAAAATCATATTCCATCTCAGGTGTTTTTTTCAGAAGCCACCTGATATATTTTACAAAAAAGGGCTCATATAAGATTAATCTAACCAGGCCATCTTCCTTACTTAAATATAAAGATGAAAAAATGGAAAATTGAACTACGATTAGCTTTTGAAAATTCTGATTCTTTCGTACTTCTTTGTCTTGTATTTACTCCTGCTTTTCCGCTATTATCTTTTTAAAAATAAGAACACACTCCGCTTATTCCTTTGTATAATAAATATTAATTAGGCTTAATAGAAGCAATGATATTATCTGTATAACAGATCTAGAGCCTTTGAATCGGAAAAGATAATCAAGAAAGGCTCTACTATTCTTATTTTTTAAAATTTCTTCTAATCCTCCTTCAATTGTTTAAACAAACGATAAAAAAACTTAAACAAGTGAGAAGTTTATTCCCCACTACCTTTTTAACAATTTTTTCCAAATCCTCAAACAATAATTAATTTTTATCTTTTTAAGGCTTAATCAGATGATAAAAAGAATGGCACGTATTTGTTATATATATTACAATAACTAATCTTTTACCTTAAAATTTACATTGACCATATGGAGGTAATTAACAGCATTTTGAAAAATAGTAATGGCCTCAGCAATGACGGTCAGCCTCAAACACCATCTACCCTTATTTGCTTCTCCCACCTAAGGTGGGATTTTGTTTATCAACGGCCGCAACATCTTCTTTCACGCTTTGCAACCATTTTTACCGTCTTTTTTGTTGAAGAGCCTTTCCACGATGCTCCTGGTGAACCGACCCTTTCTTTAACTTCAAAAAGTGACAACCTTTGGATAGTAAGACCTCATATTCCCGCCGGTACAAATAATGAAGAAACTGAAAAAATTTTAAAAAATTTATTAGACAAACTATTCAAGAACAAAAATCCGGAGGATATAATTTTTTGGTACTATACTCCAATGGCTTTATCATTTTCAAGGCATTATAAACCGGCATTAACCATTTACGATTGCATGGATGAACTGTCAAACTTTAAAAATGCACCTCACAAATTAAAAGAGTTTGAAGATCTTCTTTTGGAAAAAGCAGATCTTGTTTTTACCGGTGGTCAATCTTTGTACGACTTTAAAAAAGACCGTCATCACAATATCTATCCCTTTCCCAGCAGTATAGATAAAAAACATTTTGAGAAGGCAAGAACTGTAAAGGAAGAGCCGGAAGATCAAAAACATATATCAGGGCCAAAACTTGGGTTTTATGGTGTAATAGATGAGCGGTTTGACATTGACCTGATAAAAAACATAGCCTTATTAAGGCCTGAATGGAACATAGTATTACTTGGGCCAGTGGCTAAAATAGATCGTAAGTCATTACCGTCGCTTCCTAATGTTCATTTGTTAGGCGGTAAATCTTATGAGGAACTGCCTCGTTATGTTTCCGGTTGGGATATTGCTTTGATACCGTTCGCTATCAATGACTCTACCAGGTTTATCAGCCCAACCAAAACACCCGAATACCTCGCTTCAGGTGTACCTGTGGTTTCTACACCGATACGTGATGTAGTAAAACCTTATGGTGAAAAAGGTATAGTTAAGATTGCCTCGACTGCAGAAGAATTTGTAGCAGCAGCAGAGGAGTATATGAAGATGGATAGAAGTAAGTGGTTACCTGAAGTTGATGAATTCCTTTCTGATAAGAGTTGGAGTGCTACTTTTATGGAAATGATGAAAAAAGTAAATTCTACTCTAAATACAATTAAAAGATCTAAACCTGTTTATAAATCTAATAAGTATACCTATGATTACCTCATTGTAGGAGCAGGATTTGCCGGAAGCGTTCTAGCCGAAAGACTTGCATCTGCAGGAAATAAAAAAATATTAATAATAGATAAAAGAAATCATATTGGCGGAAATGCCTATGACTACTATAACGAGGATGGAATACTTGTCCATAAATATGGTCCGCATATTTTTCATACAAATTCCGCTGATGTTTTTAATTATTTAAGCAAGTTTACAGGCTGGCGAAATTATCAGCACAAAGTTTTGGCCCAGGTAGATGGTCAATTGCTTCCAATTCCTATAAACCTGAATACTATTAATAAATATTATGGTTTAAATCTCAATGGATTTGAAGTTGAAGAATTTTTAGCCTCAAGAGCAGAAAAAGTATATCCAGTTAAAACTTCTGAAGACGTAGTGGTAAGCAAGGTTGGAAGAGAATTGTATGAGAAATTTTTTAGATCTTACACACGTAAACAGTGGGATCTTGATCCTTCTGAGCTGGATGCATCGGTGACTGCAAGGGTACCAACAAGAACAAATAAAGATGACCGTTACTTTACTGATAGTTTTCAGGCAATGCCACTGCATGGCTATACTAAAATGTTTGAAAAGATGCTCTCGCATCCAAACATAAAGATAATGTTGAATACTGATTATGAGGAAGTAATGGATGAGGTAAAATTCAGAAAACTTATATTTACAGGACCTATTGATGAATTCTTCAACTACAAATATGGTAAACTTCCTTACAGGTCTTTACGGTTTAAATTTGAAACATTAGAAGCATCGCAATACCAGGAAACAGGAACTATCAATTATCCAAATGATTACGGCTTTACAAGAATTACTGAATTTAAGCATTTAACGGGTCAAAAGCACGATAAAACAACGGTAGTGTATGAATATCCTGAAGCAACAGGAGATCCATATTATCCGGTGCCACGTCCCGAAAATGACCTGTTGTATAAAAAGTATGCAGCGATGGCTAGCCAGCTTACCAATACTTACTTTGTCGGAAGATTGGCGACATACAGATATTATAACATGGACCAGGTAGTAGCGCAGGCGCTCTCAACTTTTAAAAAGATTATGCAGAGCGATTTGTTAACTAAACTGCATATTGATGAAGAAAGGAAGTACGAAAAACAAAATTGAGATTTGGGGTGGAATAGAATGTTCACTTAACAGGGTTAATGACAGATATATGGATCAGTTAGATCTGTCAGGCCATTATAAAAGAGGTTTTGCGGACATTACACGATTTGCTGATTTAGGTATAAAAGCATTACGTTATCCGGTTTTGTGGGAAAGGCATGCACCCAAAAAAGATACAAAAATTGATTGGAATTATTCCAATGCAAGATTATCAGAATTGAAACAAGCCGGCATTAAACCCATCGCCGGCTTAGTTCATCATGGAAGCGGCCCTGCTTATGCAAACTTCTTCGATGGCAGTTTTTCAAAGGGATTGGCAGAATATGCCGGAAAAGTCGCTGCAAATTTTCCCTGGATTAAATATTATACTCCTGTAAATGAGCCTTTAACTACCGCCAGATTTTGCGGCTTGTATGGGCATTGGTTTCCTCATAAAAATACTACTCTTGATTTTCTTAAAATTTTAGTGGAAGAGTGTAAGGGTACTGTGTTGGCAATGAAGGCAATAAGGGCAATCAATCCGCAGACAAAGCTAGTTCAAACTGAGGATCTTGGTAAGACCCATAGCACTCAGAAGTTAAGATACCAGGCTGAATTTGAAAATAATCGACGCTGGCTTTCTTACGATCTTCTTTGTGGAAAAATAAATGAAAAACACCCGTTATGGAATTACCTGATGTGGTCAGGTTTGCAAAAGGAAGATTTACTTTTTTTCATTGATAATCCCTGCCCTCCCGATATACTCGGCATTAACCATTATATCACCTCAGAAAGATGGCTTGATGAAAGAACAGAAAAGTTTCCTGATCATTATAAAGGGGGAAACGGAAAAGAAGTATATACCGATGTTGAAGCTGTGCGGGTTGGAAAAAATGAGGGACCGCAAGTCCTTTTTAAAGAAGCATGGGACAGGTTTAAAATTCCTATAGCAATTACGGAAGTTCATTTGCATTGTTCACGTGAAGAACAGTTAAGATGGTTCTACCATGTTTACAATGCTGTATATAATTTACAGGACGAAGGTGTTGATGTCAGAGCAGTTACAGCATGGGCACTATTAGGATCTTTCGAATGGTGCAGCTTGCTAACCAGAATTGATGGAAAATATGAACCAGGTTTGTTTGATATAAGAAGTCCCGAACCAAGACCTACGGCCCTGACCAAGCTTGTCAAATCACTTGCAACTATTAACGACTATAATCATCCGGTCTTGCAGGAAGACGGATGGTGGCAAAGACCTATCGCGGTTATGCATAATCTTGATGAAAAAGAGACTTTATACGTTGAAAAGAACAAAACATCTGTAAGACCCTTGATAATAATAGGTAAAACAGGTACTCTTGGAAAAGCATTCAGCAGAATATGTGGGTATAGAGCAATTCATCATATAGTTTTAGGAAGGGAGGATATTAACATTTCTGATATTGACGATATAGAACGAATCGTAAATGAATATAAACCCTGGGCTATTATAAATACGGCAGGGTATGTAAGGGTTGATGATGCAGAACAAGAAGCTGAAAATTGTTTCCTTATAAATAGTGTTGCTCCAAAACACTTGTCAATAATTTGTAACAAGTATCGAATTCAGTTCGTAACCTATTCATCGGATCTGGTATTTGATGGCAAGAAAAATAATCCCTATCTTGAAAGTGATATTGTTTCGCCCCTGAATATATATGGACATAGCAAAGCAATGGCTGAAGAGAATGTTTTACAAAATGCTCCTGATGCTTTAATAATCCGCACAAGCGCTTTTTTTGGTCCTTGGGATCAATACAATTTTGTTCATCATGCACTTAAATCATTAAAAAATCAGCAAAGCTTTTCTGCACCAAAAGATGTGATTATCTCTCCTACATATGTTCCTGACCTTGTGCATACCTCACTTGATCTTTTAATAGATGAAGCATCAGGAATATGGAATTTATCCAACAAAGGGAGTATAAGCTGGGCTATGTTAGCATCAGAAGTTGCACAAAGAAGCGGTTATGACCCTAAATACTTTAAAGCTGTAACTTTGTCTGAAATGAACTTTGCTGCATCAAGGCCCGCTTATAGTGTTCTTAATACAGAAAAAGGATTTGAACTTCCCTCTTTAGATCATGCCTTAGGTATGTTTTTTAGAGAGCAGGAATTTATAGCTAGGTAATGGTGGAAGGTAGAAGATGAAGGGCGTTTACCGGTTGCCAGACACAGGTTACCGGTTGCCGGATACAGGGCAGTTGCCCGATACAGGTCACTTGAGACAGAATACAGGTTACCAGTGACGGGGATGCAGGTTACAGAAATTTCCGGAAGTACTGGTAGACTTGTAACCTGGACTTTTTTTGCTTGTAATTGGTAACCTGGACTTTTTTTGCTTGTAATTGGCAACCTGCAAATATTTTTACTTGTAACCGATAACCAGTAACCTGTAACTATTTCTCACTTGTAACTGATACTGGCATCTTACCACTGCCGTTGGAAAAATAATTAATCTCTTTTGAAAAATCAAGTTGAGGCAATTTTTCCTGCAGGTTTTTTACATTTTGAAGTGTGTTTTGCAAAAATAGCTTATGCGCTTCTGTTTTTGGTTGAAATGGTCTGTGTTTATAGCCGTTACTTATCTTTTTAATTTCTCCCATAAAAGCCTGTGCTTCTTCATCAATAAAGTTTTGCTCAAATTTATTAAATACAAATTCTGTAGCCGCATAATTCGGATGCACAAGGTCAGTATCATAAAACCGGTAATCTCTTAAAACATCAACAACCAATTCATAGGCAGGAAAGTAATAAGTATGACCATACTTTTCAGTCAAATAATGAACCGCCTCTATCAATCTCGCCTTGCTCCGGTTGTTTTCAACAACGCCATCCCTTATATGACGCACTGGGCTTATCGTAAAAACGATTTTTAGCTCAGCATTGAAAATTTTCAGCTTTTCTATGCTTTCTTCAAGAGATCGTATTGTCTCTTCTGATGATAATAAATGCTTTTCAAACCACTGCGCCGGAGCTCTGTGACAATTAGCTACAGGTTTTTGACTTTCTATCAGCCGGTATGAAAACGAAGAACCGAATGTTATAATTAACCAATCACTTCTCCTCAGATAATCATGGGCTTTTGATTGAGAAAGATTAATATTATTTATAACTTCCTCTGCAACCATTCCTGAAAACATAGAATGATGGCTCCAGCTCCGCCAAAGTTCATGCAAATAGAAAAGATCCGCCTGTTCATAGTGTTTATTGTCAATGTAAGAAGACAGGCTTTTACCAACACTTACAGGGTCAAATAGAATACCATTTGGATTCTGTAAAACAGAAAATTTTAGCTCATCCAGTCGTCGGCCAATATGATCAGTAAAGCATGAACCGATTAAAAAAATATTATCAAAATAAGTAATCTTTTTTGACGGTGATTTTATATCAATATCCAGCATCAGTTTCATACGCTGCAAATTTATCACTTTTCGCCTCATCCCCGGCCCTTCTACTCGCGAAGAAGGGAGAAGTACAAGCGAACAATATTTCTTATACAAATATTTCTTCGGCTAACATTAAAGATTTCTGCAAAGCTTCTTCATTAATTGAAGAAAGCAAGTTGTGATTTTTAAAATAATTAATCATCCATTCTGTATTCATATTTCCTACTAATTCATCTTTCGCCATCGGACAACCTCCTATTCCCTTTAGTGCACCATCAAATCTTATACATCCTGCATTTACAGCAGCTTCCAGCTTTTCTTCCCAATTTACCGCGGTTGAATGTAAATGGACTCCAAACACTGTTCGAGGGCAAGCAGGTATTAAGGTATTTAATGCAAAATAAATCTGGTCAGGTGTTGCAATGCCTACGGTATCAGCAAGAGATATGATCGCTATATTTCTTTTTACCATTTCATCTGCCCAATGCAATAATGTTTCTTCAGTATATTCGTCACCGTAAGGATTTCCAAATCCCATGCTTAGGTAAACAACCAGTTGCTTATTATTTTTCAAACATAGATTTTGAATATCTTCTACTCTCTGAACGCTCTCCTCAGTTGTACTATTGGTATTCCTTAATTGAAATGTGGGAGAAATGGAAAACGGAAAACCGAGATAAGTTATATTATCAAACTTGACTGCATCTTCCGCACCACGCATATTTGCCACAATTAGCAACAATTTTGTTTTGCTGCCTTCCAATGAAAGCCGGCCAATTACTTCTTTTGTATCAGTCATTTGAGGAATAGCCTTTGCAGAAACGAAACTGCCGCAATCAAGGGTATTAAAACCAATTTTTAATAAGCTGTTTAAATACGTGATTTTGCTTTCTGTTGGAATAAATGTTTTCCATCCCTGCATTGCATCTCTTGGGCATTCAACTAATTTTATCTTATTCCCAAAGCCGTTATTACTGTTTGTCATTATAATTTAAGAATTTCTTCTTTTTCAGATTCCAAAATTACAAGCTTTTGTTTTTGAACCGCAGAGACACTGG
>JAABUS010008337.1_pt1 | contig 11422 bp, 9 predicted proteins | sample 5560161 | NCBI WGS metagenome assembly JAABUS01 (sample SAMN10711885, study PRJNA513376) | rock metagenome | isolation source: Antarctica rocks | place: Antarctica: Victoria Land, Trio Nunatak nord | collected 2016-01-04
TCGATCCCATCCGGCGGTGCGCCCACCGTCCCCTCCCCCAACCTGTTCGTGCTGTCACGCCCGGCCATCGACCTCACGCACCGAGCGCCCGCTCTCATCCGCAGCGCATCCCCTGGAAGCAAAGTCACGTCCGACAGCTGGTTGGACATGACTTTGCCACGAACAGCAGCACGGAGCACCTGCACCGAGCAACGGGACCTGCCGATGAGCGTGCGCGTCACTCCGCCCAGATAGGGCGTGGCCAGGCTTGTTGCCTACCGCCGAGTATGGCCGTCGCCATTGGTCCCTGCGGTCCCAATCTGGCATCCCGGCCGATCTCGACACCGGACCTGCGGTCGCACGGACCGCGGGTCAGGGTGAAGAGGAGGAGGGAGAAGATCAGGAAGGATGAAGTGGACGACGAGGACGACGAGGGGGCTGAGCTAGACGAGGACGACGAGCACGAGAAGCACGATGATGGCTGTGGGTGCCTCTACGGGATGCTGCACTTCATACCGGACGCGCTGGGCGGCCCTGTGCGTCGGTCCGGGAATGAGTTACCCTCCACTCAGAGGCAGTGTTCAATACAGACTGAAGGGCGCTCTGGGGTGAAGGGAAAAGTGCAACTGTCGTCGGAGGTGCCGCCGCTTCTGCGTGCCGCGTTCGCGTCCATTCCGGAACTGGAGGTCGCCACGGGATCCGATGAATTTGTCGAGCTGGGGGGTTTTCGCCGGCGAATCCGCATCATACCCAAGCCGTCGGGACTCAGCGCCGCACTGGAAACTGAGGAACCGCTTCTCCCTCCAGACACAACGGGGATCGTGATCGCTAGAAGCCTGACGGGAGCGGAAAGAGCGAGCATTGAAGATGCCGGGCTCTCGTGGTGCGATTCCCGCGGTGCGATCCATCTGGTTTGGCCGGGCGTCTACTTCCACGTTGACCGCGAACGCCGCGCGCCGTCGAAGGCAGTCCGGCAGTCCCATCCGGGGGTCGGCCTGGCCAGCATCCGTGGGATTCAAGCGATGCTTGCTGAACCCGAAGCGCCGTGGACTGTCGCCCAGCTCGCACGGGCGGCGGCCTTGTCGAATGGCCAGGCCCATAACATCCTCACGACTCTGGAGGCCAACCGGCTAATGCGGACGGAGGGTCGCGGGCCTAAGCAACGCCGATTCGTTCGGGACCGTGGTGAGACGTTGGAGTGGTTGGCTGACATCGAACGAACGCGACGTAGGCCACAATCGGTCGCAAGCTACCTCTACGCCCGGACTTTCGAGGACCTCATCGACCGATTCGCCGACCGCGCGGAGAGCGTGAAGTTGTCCTACGCGCTTACCGCGGGCGCTGGAGCAACGGCCCTCGGCCATCGGGTATTAACAAATCCCATCGTCTTGCAAGTTCGCGTTGGTCACATCGATCCCCTACACGCCCTAGACCTGCTGGGGCTTGCCCCCTTGGAAGCGGAGGACGCGGGACGCGGAATGAACATCGACCTTTGGGCCGATGTAGGGGAACTCGGCACCTTCGCCGCCGAGGCCGTTCACCGGCGAGCTGTCCCAGTACGAGTCGCCCCCCGCGTCCGGATTTGGTTTGACATGATCCGGCTTGGCGGCCGCGACGCCGACGCGGCGGCCCTATTCAAGGAGCAGGCACTTTGACTGAACCCGACGGCCAGCACCATGCTCAATACGAGTCGGCCTCGTCCGATCTGGTCCTGGCCCATGCGGCCGAAATCATTCGGGCAGCTGGCTTCGCTGCTGAGCACATCGTGGTCATTGGTGGACTCGCGCCGAGTCTGCTGGTGCCCGTACTTGATGCAGGTATCGATCCCCACATCGGAACCGCCGACGTGGACCTGTGCCTCAGCCTCGCACTGGTGGAAGGCGACACGGGCACCTATGACCGCATTGAGAGTGTCCTGAAGCGGCTGGGCTTCGTGGAGGGCGACGCTACTTTTCGATGGGTGCGTCGCGAGGGGATGCCAATGACGGTCGAGTTCTTCTGTCCCTCGGGGCCTGATCGACCCGCTGGCCGCATGTGGCGTCCGAAGGCGTCAGACAACCCCACCGGAAAACAAAACCTGGGCGGAAATCTGTCGGCGCTGTCTCTCTCGGCGGGCGCTATCTTGACCGACGATGTGGAGGTAATCCGGCGCGAAGTTGACCTGCCCGACCAGAAGGGGCGCGTCACGATCACCTTGCGCGTCACGGGCGCCGTCGCCTTCATCGTCGCTAAGGTCCAAGCTCTCATTGAACGGGACAAGCCAAAGGACGCCTACGACATCGTCTGGTTGATCGAAAGTTGGCCGGGGGGACCGGCAGCGGCCGCCCAGGCATTCGCCGCGCGCGCGGCGTATACGTCACCTGAAGTCAAGGTCGCGCTCGCGGACCTGCGTGACGCCTTCGCAGCACACGAAAGGATCGGTCCGCGAAGCTACGCACGATTCCTCGCCGGTGCGCCCGATGACGAGGCGCTCCTCGAACGGCGCGCCGTCGGCGCGATCGCGGAGTTTCTAGAGTCGCTCCCCCGGGAGTGACGAGCGGTCTCGCATCCACGTACATCACAACTCTGGCGTCCAAAGGTCGCGGCACCGGATGTGCTCAGATCTCGTGTCCGCCCACGGCGCGCGTCATAGCGCCGCCTGAGATGGCTCTGGGACACTGAACGGCCGCTAGCTGCGGGCCGACAAGTCCAAGTCCTGACTGAGCCGATGTCCGCTCATGTCGCATACGCGTCGCGGTGCCGTACGTTCCGATCTGTGTCAAGCACGCCAACTGCGTGGCTACAAGAGGCATGTCGAGTCCCGCCCGTAGGCCGGGTACAAGGTTCGAAGGAGAGTTGTGAGCGACGAGCATGCTGGCCGGGGCGACCGCGACGATGCGACATCCGAGCCTTCGCCCGCAGGTGACGGTGAGGGAAGCTGTCTCCACGATGACCGTGCTGGTCTTGACGCGGCTGCCTGCGCGCGCATTCTTGATGGCGCAAGCTCAACCGGCGGAGTGATGGCGAACGCGTTCGCGGTACGCGAGCGCCTGCACGGCGACGGGCTGCGCGTGCCCGCGCACGCCAATGTCATGGTGCGAGCGGCTGGGTGGGCCTGGGACTACCACCTGACCATCTCCGGTGAGACCGGTCGGCGCCGCGTCCACCTCGACCCACGCGACAACTCGGACGGCGAGGTGTACCCGCCGGCACCCAAGGACGTCCCCGATGACGTCGCCCAGGCGTGGTCGACCCTGGCTGGCCTGGTCGTGACGGACGTGGCCAAGGCCCGGCTGCGGCACGCCCTGTTCGAGCGCGGCGGCGCCGGAACGCGTGAGCAGGCGCAGGCCGCGGTGGATGCGTACCTGGTATCCGCGTCGACGTGGGCGCGCGGACACGACCGGGTCGAGGCGCTGGGCGCCGGCCTGCGGCTCGCGCGAGCGGTCGGTGACACCGACCGCGCCGACCGCGCCGTCCATGCGCTGCTGGAGCAAGCGCGCCAGCTGGTCGCCGAGGGAGACCAGGTCGGTGGGGTCGCGCTGAAGACCCTGGACTACCTCATCGACGAAGCCCACTGCCCAGGCGACGTCGACGACCTGCTCGAGACGCAGGCCACCGCGCTGACGTCTGCCCGGATGCGCGACCGGGCCCTGGAGTTGATGCTGCGCCGAGCGACCAAGGACGAGAACCGCGCGACCGTGTGGGGGCGACGCGTTGACGCCGCCCTGGCCGAGGCTGCCGCGGCGGACAGCAACATCATGCGTTCGATGCGGCTGCGGGAGGCTGTCCAGCTGGCGGAGCAGTCGGAGCTGCCCTCGCTGCGTGACCGGGCTGTCAGTGCGCTGCAAGCCGTCCGCGACGACGTGCTGGAGATGATGCACATTTCGGCCGGGTCTCGCCTGTTCGTCGAGCAGTTCGAGCTGATGCGTGACTCGCTGGTCGCCGGCGACAATTGGCAGCAAGCGCTCGTCACGCTCGCCGGGGCAGACCCGCTCACCGGTGACGCGGGCACGAACGAGCGCGCCGTCCGGGAACAGATGAGCCAGCACCCTTTGGCGACCCTCTTCCCGACGGTGATGTACGGCCCCGACGGGATGCCCTACTACGAGGCGAAGTCACGCGAAGACGTGTTCGACGTCGAGCTCGTCCACCACGAGGAGCACTACCTGAGACTGTGCGTCGAGCCAGTCCTGGACGGGCTGATGACATTCCCGTCCCGGTTCGGCATCCCGCGCATGATCGAACTGTTCGGCTTCCTACGCCAGTGGCCGGGCATGAATGACACGGTCGCGTCCTGTGTGGCCGACGGGCTGGTCCGGTTGTGGTGCGGTGACGGGCTGGGCGCGGTCTACACGCTGCTGCCGCAGGCCGAGGCGCAGGTCTTGGCCCTCGTCCTGGCCAGCAAACGCGGCATCCACCGCAGCCAGCGGGCCCACACCCCCGCACAGTTCCCGGCCCTGGGGGCCCTGCTACCCATCCTCGCCGACGAGTACCAGCTCGACGCGTCCCGGCGGCGGCACCTGTCCCACCTGCTGGTGCATCCGGTGGGGATGAACATGCGCAACCTGGTGCTCCACGGTGTGCGCGTCCCGCACGGGCCGGGGGAGGCGGCCCTGCTCATCCAGGCCATGCTGTTCCTCGGAACGCTCGAGCACAACGGCCCTGAAGGAGCGGACGAGGCCGACGAGGCCGACGGTGATAGCTCGCAGGCAGAACCTGGCGTGTAGACCTCTACATTTTCTGGCCGGGACTACTGGGTCGCGGGCGTTTCTTGGGTCGGCCCTGCGGTCGGCGACGGAACATCTGCAGGTCGCGGACGCTGGCCTGGAAAGCGTTGAGCTGCCGCACCTGGGCAGCGTCGAGAACGACGACTTCAGCCGCGTCGTGTAGGGACACAAACACTCGCGGTCCAAGCGGCATACCTGCCCCGGTGGCGTCCCCGAGCGCGACCCCTTGGGCAGGGTTTAGGCCGGGCCCGCGACGCGTCGGCGTGAGTACCGGCGTGTCGGACATGACCAGATCATCCACCCGGTCGTCGCACACTAGGACCTGGACGCGGTTGGTCGCGAACCGCTTCCGAGCGAACTCGTACCACTGCGGTACGGCGGATGCGAAATGGCGCCCGTCGAGCACCTCCTCCGGTCCGGCGTTGAGCTCGGCGTTGAGTGCGTCGAGCTCCTTACGTGAGCCGGGACGTCCCGTGCGCCTCTCGTGCAGCGCGGCGAGCACGCGCCTGCCACGGACGCGGAACTCCTTCTCGTGCTCAGCCTGCACCTTCAGCCATGCGCGATTGGCTGCGGTCTTGGTGGCCTTGCTTCGCGCCCAGTGCAAGGCAACGCAGTCACGCAGGATTGACTCCTCGGGGGAGCCTGGCCTCGGTGCCGTGCCGCCGCGGACCACTTCCATGGCTTGGGGGAGTCGGGTTTCCACGGAGTGCCACAGCGCTTCGATGGTGGCGCTGTCGTGCGGGACAAAGTCGTTCACGTATCCGACTGCTGCGGGGGACTTGGGTCGCCACCGTCCGGGCTGTCGGACGTCCTCGGCCTCGAGCTGCCGGTCGACGGCAAACTCGGACAGTACGACCTGGGAGACCACGTGCTGTTTCACGACCGTTTGGCTACTCACTGCTGTCCTCCTCCACGTCCCAGCCGTCAGGGGCGGGTTGCTTGTCACCGTCATGATGCCGCACAGCTCGGACGGTCCTCACGCTCTCCGTGCGGGCCGCCGGGCCGAGCAACAGACAGGATGAAATGCCGTGGCCAGCATCCGCAGGCGCTTGTAGGGTCGTTTGGCGCTGTGCCGTCCGCCAGGGTGCCTCGCGCGCGGCAGTTCGGAGGGGTCATGCGAATCGGTGAAGAGCTCATCAGTGAGTCCGTGATGGCGGAGGCCCTCAAGGCCGAGGGGACACATACGCGTGGTCTCATGCCGCAGCCCATCCTGCTTCCGGCGCTGCTTGGGTACGCCAACGAGCTCGCTGCCTGGGCTCTGGGGCAGGTGCGGTCCGACTTCGACCCCGAGCCCGAGCAGGTCGTACCCGTGCGCAAGACGCGTCACGCTGTGCGGCCGGTGGCCGAGCTGTACCTGCGCGACCAGCTCGCCTACCGGGCCCTGGTCGCGCAGATGGCTGGCTACCTGCCCGCGTTCAGCCGGTCAGCAACCGCCCACGAGGAGTTCGAGCGCGCCCCGCTGAGCGACGGAACCCCCGGATACGTGCTCAGCTCGGACGTGGCGGCGTTCTATCAGTACGTGGACTATGACCTGCTTGCGCGCGAGCTCGTCGCTCAGACCGGTGACGGTGGCCGGGTCGATGCTCTTCTGGCCGTTCTGACAGTCGTGACTGGACGACGGTTCGGGCTGCCGCAGCAGAACACCGCCTCGGACGTGGTCGCGGAGGCGTACATCGACGTGCTCGAGCGCAGGCTGCACCGCGCGGACGTGCGCGTCTGGCGGTACAACGACGACTTCCGCATCGTGACCGACTCGTGGTCGCAGGCGCTGGCGGCGGTCGACCGGTTGGAGAACGAGGCGCGCCGCATCGGACTCACCCTCAACGACTCCAAGACCGTCATCCGCCGGGGGGAGACGTACGAGTCTTCACTCAAGGCGTGCGATGAGCTCCTCAAGGAGGTGGGGGACGAGGCGGAGCTCGACCTGACCGCTGTACACCTGGGCCGCGGTTACGACCCGGACGAGGTCGACCTCGAGCAGGACGACGTGGCGACCACCGCCCTGATGAAGCTCCTGGATCGCTGGGCGGAGCACGAAGACGACGCGCGGCGCTCGAGCATCCTGACCCAGCTCATGCCGTTCACACTGAGCCACCTGCCGGCGGATGTCGAGGGCCCGACGGTGCTGGCGGCCTGCATGAAGATGCTGCGGACCGAGCAACAGGCGCTGACGCCGGCCGTCACCGGGTACCTGCTGCGCGCGACCGACAGGGACGAAGGCAACGTTCTGACAGCCTTTGACGACCTGCTCGCTCTCAACCCCTACCTGACGCCGTGGCAGGCGGCTTGGGTGACACCGGCTTTGTCCCGCTGCGAAGGGTTCGCGAGCGGCCCGGGGCGGGCAGGCGCGGGCGGACTGGCTGCGCAGCATCTGGGCGGACGGCCGCGCCGCGGAGCCGATGCGCGCAGCGGTCTCCTCGGGCTTGGCAGGGCACAAGGTGGTCTCGGTCGAAGAGCTGCTGGCTGCGTTCGAGACGTTCAGCCAGACGAGCCGTCCCGCGCTGGCCGCGGCCATTGGTCTGACAGGGGTGCCTGCCAACAGCGGGAAGGCGCGGTCGGTGAAGGCCAATCACCAGCTCAGCTCGTGGATGTTCGACTTCGGTAGGTCCTTGGCATGAGCCGCCGTGTCCAGTCTGAGAGGGCGGAGGAGGCCATCGCTGACATCCGCCTCGTTGTCCTGGAGTTTCAGCGGGCGCAGGCGGTCCCGGCGGACAACCCGCCCGGACGCGTCCCTGGTCACGGACCCACCGTGGGTCAACGTGCCGCCCAGCTGGCCTTGGCCAACGTGGTGTCCTGCGCTGAGCTGTTCAGCGCCGAAGTGCTACGCAGCCTTCCGGGGGTTGTAGAGAACGACGTGTCCAGCTGGGCGAAGCAGCAGCTGGCGTGGCAGACGCACGCGGGGCTCGACCTCGAGACCTTGCCGTCGTACCCGGCGGTGCGTGGCTTCAACGAGATGCGAAACGCGGCACTCCACGGGCGGGGGCGCCTCACACCAAGGCAGGTGAAGGGCAAGTTGGCCGAACAGGTGGAGGAGTGGCTGGCGGCTGCCGGCGCCAAGGTGCTGCGAGGTGCGGTCCAGGTGACGGAGCAGGACATCGTGCGCTGCGCGGACGCGTGCTGCGTGTTCGTGCGCCAAGTCGACCTGCGCTGACATCGGCGTGGAGACAGTCACGGATGCCTCAATATCACGGGTGAAGCGGGCGCCAGTCGATGGGATCCCGTAGCGGCGGCGGCCCCGGTGGCCGGTCGGAGCTGATGTAGCGCTCTGCTGCGCCGACGATGCGCCCCGCCGGGCTACTCCCGACCCGAGACGTTGCCGACGGCGCGTCAGGTTGTCCCGCCAACGGACCACTCCGCGTGCCAGTTGTCGTGGCAACGTCGGCTCAGTGGGAGAAGTCCTTGTGCTCCCCTCCAGCCGCCGCATCACGGTGCATCTTTCCGCGACGGGGGTCAGCAACCTTCGCTTAACGCCAGCTGGGCACGCGAACGCGCGGCGCTAGCTTGAGGTCGCCAAGCTGCAGCCGGGGCGTTGCTCCATCTTGTTCCAGCGTGAACCGAAGCCCTTCGTGATCGCCTGCGTATAACTCATCAGTCGCACAGCGCACCGCGTCGTCTTCGAAGCTGTACTCGTCAAGTCGAACGCAGCGACGTCCAGCGGAGCGATGCATCGCGTGCCTGAATGCATCATCGGGGTGGTCGGCTCGTACCAGGACCCACCGGTCGTCGGCGGCTGCTCCGCTCAACGCCGCCGCCGTCGCTGCGCCCATCGGCAAGTCAACGCCGGTCTCGTCATACCTGACGGCGAAGACCCGATCTAACCGCGACAGGGTTGGTGGCTCGATGTGACGTCCCTCGAGCCACGTCCTCGCGTCTTCGAGGGCCCCTGGGCCCCACAAGAGGACAGTGGGATAGTCCGTCCGTTCGTACCAACTGTCGAAGGACATCAGTTCCTGGTCATCGCGGCTACCCGCGACGATCACGCATTCTTCATCGGGGAGCGGATTCCACGCGTTGAACTGTTCGCGTGTTGCCACGGTCGCGGTCAGCGCGTCCGCCGACCAGCTGATTACGATCGGCTCCAGCTCCAGCGGGCCGGGAAAGAGCCGGCCGCCGGGGGTCGGGTGATCCCACAACTGGTTGATGATCTCGGCGAGGTCCCGGATGGCTCGCACGGATTCGACGGGGCTCAACAGGTGGTAGCTCAGGTGGCCGGCCCTGATGCGAGCGTCGTGCAAGAGCGAATCCATGCCGCGACTGCGGTGCCCGGGGAGGAGGCCGACGCCGCGCGCCCACGCCATCAGCGTCTTGACGTTGCCTGTGAAGTCCATACCGCCGTGCGAGGTCTCAATGACCCAAGGCGCCCGATACTCCTTCGAGCGCAGGCAATGGTCGATCTGGTCCCAACTCGTTGCCTCAAGGACGACGACTCGTCCGCTCTTCTTGTGCTTTAGCGCACGGGGATGCTCTTGATGCCAGGCTAGGAAACGTTCGCGCAGGGCCAGCTCGAGCGCGAGACCGCACTGGTCATGCGCGACCGTGTAGGCGTCGTAGAACAGAACCCCATACGCGTGCAGGCCACGGATGCGCTCGAAGGCACACGTCGTCGCCGTCGGCACCTCCTGAACCAGGTCGCAGTTGGCAACCAGCTGTTGCTGATGCCGCACCGCTCCTTCCGGAGTGAGGGCACGGTCGAGGCCGAATCCGTAGGGGGTGAAACGCAGAGAGCGCTGGTCTGCGGCGGCCAGTTCATCTAAAGACTGAATGCGCACACGTCATCATCCCCCAGCGGGCGCCGCTGGTCCCTCGAAATAGTGGCCTGGCGCCGATCTACTCCGCCGCCGCTCAGGAACCATCTGGCGCCCGGGAGCCGCCTTGAGAGTCACGTGAGTCATTTCGCCGCGACTAGGCACACCGGAAAATGCCTGCTACCGGGCCCGCGCGTCGCAGGAGGCGGTCGAGGTCTCCCGGTTCACCAGGACGTACGACTACTGCCGCCCGATGCCTCGGGCGATGGCCTCGACCGCCTGGACGGCGCGCTTGGGGAGGTCGGAGCCATCGGGCTTGTCCGACGGATTGGTGTTCGTGGCGTTCCTGAGCGTCTCGACTGTCAGCCGGTATGCATCCTTGTATCGGCGGCCCTTGGCATCCGCGTACGTGAACGTGATGGTGAAGTCGGCTGGGACCGGTTCGTCGTTCCGGTCCCCCTGGACTGTGTAGACGTTGATGAGCTCCATCCGAGGCGCGATGGTTGGGATGACCTGGTCGTATCGCTTCTCAAGGAACGGGGTGATCTTGCCCGCCGCCTCGGCGCCCTCGAGCTTGGGCAGGGGCGGATCGAAAGTGACCTGAACCTCGCACGCTGGAGTGGAGCCGTAGTTCGTCACGATCAGCTCGCTGGTGCCGTGGCTGAGCGGGTGTCGCTGCAGGTACGCACCCATCACCGGCCGGGTTCGATCACGACTGTCGGACTTGAGGGCGAGCAGAGTAACGATCGCGACTAGCGCGGCTGCGGCGGTGGCCAGGGCCCCGACCCCGGTCCAGAAGGCGCTGTACTGCCCTGGCGCGTAGGTCATCAATGGGGTCACGCTCCGTTGATCTGCTTAGTGATCACGGCGGCCATCACGTCGGTCATTACGTCACGTCCGACTCCGAGGACGGCGCCAGCGGCGCGGCGGATCGCGGACTTCTCCTCAGGATCGCTGGCGGCTTCCTCAGCCTGGCGCAGGGCGTCGACCAGCGCGTCTACGGACTCTCCCGAGGGCCAGAGGCCGACGGCTCGCCGACCACGCTCGGTGATGCCGGCGAAGAACACGTCCATTCGGCCGCCCAACGTGTCCGCGGGCTCGCCTGTGAGATATCCAGGCACGAGCGCGTCAAAGGCAGAGAAGACCTCCTGCTGGGTCAGACCGGTTGCTTCCGTCAGAGGTGCAGCGGTCACGGGACCATCCCCGCGGTCGAGGACACGGGCCGCCTCGCGGAGCACTGGGAAGTCTCGGCTTGCCCATACGTCGTCAAGCTTGTTGATCATGGCTGGCTCCTTCATGGCTTGGTCTCGGTCGGAGGGTAGGCGGTCGTGGTGACATCCCGCGAGAGTGTGAACTTCTCGTCTCCACAGCACACCTCCCCGTGATCGATCGCTTTCGGTCATAGCCTCGGCGAACCCCATGACCTCCCGCTCAAGTGGCGTGAAGACCTTCGAGGTCCGCCACACTGGCACCTGGCTGGCCTTGCGCTCGTCCAGGCCCTCGTTGTGGGCGTGGAAGTAGCCGAAGTCCAGGCACCAGGAGCAGCCGACCTGCGCGGAGACGGCCATGTGCGCGAAAGACTTCAGGTTCTCGTCGCAGGCGCTCCACTTCTGTGCCTTGCTGCTGATCCCGAGGAAGCTCTTGAGCACGGGCCGGTTGTGTAAGTAGATGCCGATCGGCTCCGGCACCTCGCCGAGCAGCTTCATGCTGAAGCGCTTCACCATCATGCCGAAGACTCCAGTGATCGGAGCGGGCTGGATGCGGGGCGTACTGGTCATGTCGTCCTCCTGTTGGGCGTGGCTACGACATGAAGACACCGGTCACGGCCGCCGTGTGACATCCGGGGGTGCCTACGTCATTCCGCAGCTAACTCGAAAATAGAGGTGACTGCGCTGGTCTGTGAAGGTGCCCGGTGCGATCAGGCGACCGGTTCGAGGGTGACGCGGTAGCCGAGGGCTTGGAGTCGGCGGACGTGGCTGACGATGGCGGCTT